>Ga0172379_10001972_pt1 | contig 38238 bp, 31 predicted proteins | sample GrowelOW334metaG_FD_119756 | JGI IMG/M metagenome (GOLD analysis project Ga0172379, IMG submission 119756) | Groundwater microbial communities from an aquifer near a municipal landfill in Southern Ontario, Canada - Groundwater well OW334 metaG | ecosystem: Environmental > Aquatic > Deep... | reverse complement strand
CGAGGAAACCGGACAGCTGATAATATCCGGGATGGGCGAACTGCACCTGGACGTGCTGGTTACCCGCATGATCAAGGATTACAAGGTCGCCGCCAAGGTCGGGAAGCCCCAGGTTACCTACCGCGAATCGGTATCCCTTGCAATCGACCATACCGAAGCTTTTTCGCGTGTGATCGCGGGAAAGGAAAACGCTGCGACCCTCACCGTCCGCGTGGAACCCCTTCCGCGCGGTTCAGGCAACCGATACTCCAGCACCGCCAAAAAGAACGCCGCTCCCGAAGCCATCTTCGATGCGGTTGAGAGGGGTTTCACCAACGCCTTTCCTTCAGGAATCGTCCTTGGCTATCCCTGCATCGACGTGGGTGTAACCCTCCTGGACCTCCGCTATTCCGAACTCACTGGTACGGAACTCGCCTTCGAGGCCTGCGCGAGCATGTGCCTGGACGAGGCCTGCCGTAAGGCCTCCCCCGTGCTCCTGGAACCCATCATGGCGGTGGATATCCTTTCCCCCAAGGACTTTGTGGGCGAGGTGATCAGTCTGGTCGTGCAGAGGGGCGGAATTGTGCAGAGCATGGACAGCCGTCCCGCCATCGATCACGTAAAGGCCCAGGCTCCCATGGCCAAGATGTTCGGCTTCATGACAGCATTGCGTTCGGTCAGTCAGGGACGGGCAACCTTCGCCATGGAGTTCTCCCACTTCGAGAAAAAGCAGGACAAGGATTTCAGTTAGGTCTTGGTCCCCGGTTTTTGGGTTTCCCGCCGGGTATTTCAGTCCAGCAGGGGATTGAAGGCGGATGTCGGCTGGTCGTCCTCTCCGTCGTCCTTCAAAGAATCCTGATAAGGATTGAACTGCAGATCCAGGTTCAATTCCGGCATTTTCAGATCGTCCAGCAATAATTGGTCTTCCAGCATGAGCGAATCCTGCCAAATACTGTTCAGCGAGCTCGCCCTATCCGCCGCGGCATTCTCATGAAGGTCGCAGTAGGCCACTGGTTGCGTGCCTTCCAGGAAGGTGAGCAGTTCCGATCCTTCGTTGCAGGATTCGGTCAGCAACAAGCCCGACTTGGCGCATACCTTGACGTCGATCAGACCGGTCTGGGGCCGGATGAAATCCTTTGTGCCCGAGTCCATGTGAATCTCGCGCATGTAGTCTGCCCAGACAGGTCCCGCAATGAGAGCCCCTGTCTGGGTGACGCCCAGGGAATTGCCGGGGCGGTCAAAACCGAACCAGACAGCGGTCGTATAATACGGTGTGTAGCCTACCGTCCAGGCGTCCGCCCAATTCTGCGTGGTTCCTGTCTTTCCAGCAGCGGGTATGATGTATTTCTTGTCGTCCTTGTCCCTGAAGGTAAATTTTGATCCCCAACCAGCCGCGTAAGCCAGGGTCCCGGATTCCACGGTCTTCTTCAGCAACGAGGTCATGACATAGGCATTCTGGGGGCTTATGATTTGCATGGCAGACCCCTTGCGCTTTTGGGCCAGGCGCAATTCCTTTTCCGGATCCAGGATGACACGGTTGTTGCGATCCTCCACCGAACGGATGGACAGGGGCGTCACTTCCTTGCCCTGATTCGCGAAAACGGAGAAGGCCCTGGCCATCTGAATGGGCGCGACTGCTATGACTCCAAGTCCGAGAGGATATAGGCGCGGGAAGGTTTTCTGGATCTGTTCCTGAGTATCGATACCCAACAGGAGGGCTGCGCGGTCAATCGCCGCGTCGAATCCTATGCCATCCAGTACCTTCAGCGCCGGTACGTTCATGGAATGGGCGAGGGCGTACCAGAGCAGGACCGGTCCCTTCCATTCACCCTTGAAATTGAGGGGAATATAGGGAGTGCCGTCCTCGTTGTAGAAAACTACCGGTGAGTCATATATGAGGGAAGCGGCGGTAAATTTACGGGAATCGATGGCAGCCGAGTAGTACAGGGGTTTGAAGGAACTCCCGGGCATGATCTTTCCCTGTATGGCCCGTATCAATTGGTTGGACTGGTCGTATTTTGAGCCACCTACTATGGCCTTCACATACCCTGTCTCGTTTTCCAGGGTGATGAGCGCCCCTTCAACCGTATTCCGTTCCGTCGATTGCTTCAGCTGGGCGTAAGCGCCATTGGTGAAGGTTTTGAGGTTTGGAATATCGAAGAGCAAGGCAGCAGCGTCCACTACCGGGTTGATTTGTTTGACATAACGGGAAAGTGCCCGCTCCCGTACCTGGGCATCGGACACCTGGATGGCTTCAAGATCGAATACGAGGGCGAGCAAATCTACAATGGGTGTGTATATCAGTTCTGCCTGCTCCAGCCGTGTTCCCTGGGTTTTCTTGTATTCCTCGTTGGCCATTTCCAGTCCCCGGGCGACGTACTTGTCGGCGGCGGCCTGAAAATTCAAGTCCAGGGTGGTATGTACGGTAAAGCCATCCTTGTAGAGGTCCAGCGATCCATAGAGCATGCCATCCAGCTGCCTGCGCACGTACTCGCTGAACCAGGGTGCCTTGTCTTCCCGGGAAAAATAGGCTGACGACGATATGCGCGTATAATCGTAGTTTTCCCAATACTCCTGGAAAGACGCGTCGGCGGCTTCCTCTGTCGTGTAGCCAAGATCGATCATTCGCTTCAGGGTGTCCATCTGCCGCGTTCGGGCGACATTGGGGTTGTCCAAGGGGTTGTAACGGGCTGGACTCGAAAGCTGTATGACCAGTATCGCGGCTTCCGCCAGGCTTATTTCCTTCGCGCTGTGGCCAAAATAGTACTTGCTCGCAGCCTCCACCCCGTAGGTTCCCGCACCCATGTACATCTTGTTGAGGTAGAGTTCGAGGATCTCATTTTTTGTATACCTGCGTTCCAGTTGGAGCGCCCACCAGAGTTCCCGCAACTTCCGCATGATCGAGTATTCCGAGCGGTCGGCGTACAGCGTTCCAGCCACCTGTTGGGTTATGGTGGAGCCGCCACCCAGGTTCCTGCCGGTGATGACGCCGAAAAAGGCGCGGCTTATGCCTATCAGGCTGAAACCGCGGTGTTTGTAAAAATCCTTGTCTTCCCTGGCGATGACCGCGTGGATCAGGTGGCGGGGCAGGGCGTCGATGGAAACCAGTTCCCGTTTCTCTTCCGATGAAAACTCGGTGATGAGCTCTCCGTTAATATCGAGGATTTTGGTAGGAAGGGCAGGGGCAAACTCGACGAAGTTTTCCTGGTTGCGGACATTTACCGTTTCCGCGATGGAAAGCCCGGCAACTATGCCTAAAAGCACCGCCGCCATGAGAATCACGCCCGTTACGACCCTGACGATGACGATGGGACGTCGTGGGCGGACAGCCTTGGATGCCATTGTCTGAGGTTACGGATACGGGCACCCTTTGTCAAGGCAGAGGTCCCTTCAAAAAAAAAGGCCGGCTTGCGCCGGCCTCGCCCCTTGAGGCTGTCGGATGTATAGCGTTTTGGGAGGGGAACTATAGGTCCGACATTGTATATATCGGCGTGAAGGGAAAGGACTTGAGTTCGGATTGAAGGAAGCGGGATCAATCGCTCTCGGCGATATCTACATCTATGGAAATGCTCACCCGGTAGGTCCTTCCCTTGCGTACGGTCAGGGATTTCAGTATCGAATAGTCGCCTACCACGAAGCGTACCACATGCTCGCCTGGTTCCGTATTGAAGGCCTGGGTCGGGTCTTCGATCAGGGTGTCGTCGAAAAAGACAGCTGCATTCTCCGGAGCCTCGATGCTGACCACCGGGGTAGGATCCTTCAGTTCCACGACGAGTTCCTGAACCTTTCCCCGCTCGATCACGAAAAGACGGCTTTCGTTACGGTAATCATCCGAAATGAACGCTGCCCTATGCTCTCCCTCGGTAAGGATCTGTTCGCGACTCGGGTCGTCTATCACGTCGTCATCTATAAGTAGCGAAAAAGGTCGATCCTTCAGTTTTTCCGGGTACTTCAGGACAAGTCGGAGGGCGCCCTTATCAGTCACCAGGGGTTTTGCGGATAATTGGAATTTCATGCCCTCCAATTCTTCCGGGAGACCCTTCATGACGGGCAGGAGCCTGAAAATAAGGGGAAACGCCGAAACGGGCAGTACACTGGTAGGTATGGAAACGTAGGGCGATGCCTTGAGGCCATGGTCCTTTCGGAGGGGAATCTGGTAGATGACCTGGAGCTTGTTGGGCAGCAGCTCGAATCCGACTCGATCCGCCTGCACATCGGCTACCCCGGAGGCTGGCAGGGAGGATGCGGGCAAGGCTGGAGTCGTGGTGTAAAGGGCTATTGCCACACTGCCACGATATTTCTGATAGGCTTGCGGAACTTTCAGCTCCAATTCCACCCCGCGCAGAAAACGTCGGTCCGCGTCAAGGACTACAACGGCGGAATCGATATACCCCAATTGAAGCGTTTTGTTCTCCTGATGGGCGCTGGAAATGTCCAGCTTGCCGGCAATTATGGTCCGGAAACTTTCGGCACCCGCGGTACCCGAGAAGAGAAGGTAAAGGAAAACGGTCGCGACGACGCGTTTCATTGTTGTATCACCCTCGAGAGCAGGGACGCGGGATCCAGCGCCTTGCCCCCCCGTCGCAGCTCGAAATGGAGGTGGGGTCCGGTTGACTGGCCTGTGCTCCCCACCCTTCCGATTATCGTACCCGAACGGAGGTCCTTCCGCAAGTCGGCCAGCACCACACTTAGGTGCCCGTACATGCTTTCCCAGCCACCTTCGTGGGCGATCCGGACGAATTTGCCGTACACCGGATCATTGCCGGTAGCGATCACCGTACCATCCCGGGTAGCGTATACCTCGGTTCCTGCGGGAGCGGCAAGATCAAGTCCGTCATGGCGTTTGAAAGTCCCGGTTATCGGGTTCCTTCGCAAGCCATAACCACTGGTAAGGCGTGCGGCGGGCAGGGGGAAACGGAAGGCGATATTCAGGAAAAAGGCCCTTTCTATGGGGGTATAGTCCAGACCGGGGAAAAAACTGAATTTTCCGGGGTTTTCTCCTTCACCTTTCCCCGCGCGAATGACGAGTTCCCGCGCCCCGTCAAGGTCACGGGAGGCACTCATGAGAAGTTCCAGGTCCGACTGTGGTTTTTCCGGGATGAAAAGTCCGGGAACGCTGGGTACCAGTACGATCATTCCGGGTTTCAGCCGGTCCACATCTCCCAGACGATTTATGGTGGCCAAGGTGCCGTAGGGCAGTCCGAAGCGGGCGGCGAGGTTGATCAGGGTGTCCCCCGTTTTGGTCTCGTATTCGTAGATGGTCAGGGCTCCGAAGGCTTCATCCGATCCATCACCGCGCGCAAGGCGCCTGCGGGCGTCTTCCACATCGGCGATCAGTTGGGCAAAAATCGCATCAGAGGAATCAAGCCGGGATATGCGGGGGGCTTGGGCAATACCGGGCTGGGCACCCTGCGTCAACAAGGTGAAGAAAAAGAAGAGGTTGATTAAGAAACCAGGAATGGATGATCGAAGCTGGGGGGAAGAAAAAAAACGGCCGGCCGAATGGCCCGCCGCAGGGCGGCGAAGGGAAGGAAACCCCCTCGCAACGCCCGGTTCGGGATCAGCCGGGCGGCGCACGCCGAACCCGACTTTCATGATCAGCCCTCGACGATGGCTTCGGTCGGACAGACTCCGACGCAGGCACCGCAATCCTGGCACTTGGCCGGATCGATCCAGCGGATGCCGTTCTGTTCGCTTATCGCCTCTACAGGGCATTCAGGTTCGCATGCGCCGCAATTGACGCAGGCATCGGTTACTTTATAAGCCATGGAGTACCTCGCTATTGATAAAAGGATGGGACATCCTAGCATAATGGAAAAATGGATGCAAGGGTTTTACGACTATTAGATAAAAATATATCTATATATGTGTCAGTCTTCGACCCATGGGTTTGTACTATGCGCACTCTTTTCGGTATACTCGCCTTGAATCAGGGAGGGACCCCATGGCCGATCAACTCATCCTCAAAAATCTTCCATTCATCAAGATTCTTCCGGCCTGGGCGCAGGAATTATCCTATAAATACTGTTCCAAGACCGCAAACCTGTATCTGCTCCATGGAAATATCCGCGATTTCCTGCCCCACAAGATGAACGAGGGGGAGTTCATCTTCGTCCGCATCCAGGAGTACGTGTCGGAAGTCCTTTTCGGCAACCGTGACATCATTGTCTACTATGACCGGTCCAGCGGTGTGTCCTTCTGCACCGTCGAGATGGCCAAGGCTTACAGGAAGGCCATGATGGCTCGGTTCCCGGACGTCGACGAGGAGGACCTGGTCTCGGCGGAACCCGAAAAGAGCTTTTCCTACCTGGAAAAGTACTTTCTGATGAACATCCCCGAAAAACGCCGCATCGTGCTGATCATGGATTATGCCGAAACCATCATCCCCGCCGGCGACCTCATCCGCTTGTCCGAAGAGGACCGCTACTGCCTGGTCACGGTGAATCGCTGGTCCCACGATCCCATCTTCACCCGTGGCGACGTTTCGGTCATCCTGCTCACCGAAAACCTGGCGGACCTGTCACCGCGCATAGTCGGATCCCCCTCGACGGTGAAGGTCTCCATCCCCATCCCCGACATGCCCGTGCGGGCAAGTTTCCTGCAATTCCTGGAAAGTCGCAACGAACTCCTTCTCGACAAGGGTCTTAATACCGAGCGCGTCGCCGCCGTCACCAGCGGCCTCAACCTGATGAACCTGAACCGCCTGGTTGCCGAAAGCTACCAGGAGGACAAGGCCCTGTCGATGGAATACATCCGCCTCAAAAAGAAGGAAATAATCGAGAACGAGGCAGCCGGCCTGCTTGAATTCATGGAGACCAGCCACGACCTGTCCTTCGTATCGGGCCACGATTTTGTAAAGAAACGCTTCAAAAGCGCTGCCAGGGCCCTCAAGCAAGGCCGTTTCGACGTGCTTCCCATGGGATACCTCATCGCCGGCCCTGTGGGAACGGGTAAAAGTTTCATGGTCGGGGCCTTTGCCGGGGAAATCGGCATCCCCATGGTGAAATTCCGCAATTTTCGCTCCAAGTGGCAGGGTGTGACCGAATCGAACCTGGAAAAGGTACTCAATATACTCAAGGCCATGTCACCTGTGGCGGTCATGATAGACGAGGCCGATGCCTTCCTGGGGGACCGCAACCAGGAGGGGGACTCGGGCACCTCAAACCGGGTTTTTGGCCAGATCGCCAGTTTCATGGGCAACACCGAGTACCGCGGAAAGATCATCTGGTTCCTCATCACCTGCCGTCCAGACCTTATCCCCATAGACCTGAAACGCCAGGGACGCGCGGAGGAACACCTTGCACTGTTCTATCCCGAGTCGGACACGGAGAAAGAGGCCCTTTTCGAAACCCTGGTACGAAAGCTGGACCTTTCCATACGGAAATTCTCCATCGCCGATGTCCTCAAACGTTTCAGGCACGAGTTTTCCGGCGCCGATCTGGAAGCCGTCCTCATACGGGCGAAATTCCGGGCTGCCATGGAAGACCGCAGTTTCGTCACCCGCGAGGATATCGACGATTCGCTGGCGGATTTCGTTCCACCCGCATATCCTTTCGAAATCGAACTGCAGAACCTTGTGGCGGTACTCGAATGCACGTCCAAGGAGATGGTTCCCAGGCGATTCCAGAATCTGGACAGGACCAAGCTGGTGCGGGATATAATGGAGCTCAAATCACTTATAGGTGAGCGCGCCTAGTGAGGCATACCCTTGAAGCGGTTTTTCCCTTTCTTTGTGCCCCGTTTTCGTGTATGCTTTAGATCGAAAGGAGTACTTCCCATGCCCAAAGAATGGACCAAGGCCGTAATGGCCAAGACTATCGACCATACCATCCTTAAACCCATAGCCACTTCTGAACAGATACGGGAACTCTGCATGGAAGCTCGGACGAACCGATTCGCGTCGGTCTGCGTCAATCCGGCGTGGGTTCCGCTCGCGTCCAAGGAGCTGTCAGGCGCCGACGTGCTGGTGTGTACCGTCATAGGCTTTCCCCTTGGAGCCAACGCGACCGAGACAAAGGTCGAGGAAACAAGACTGGCCATCAAGCAAGGAGCCCACGAAGTGGACATGGTCATCAACCTGGGAGCGCTCAAATCCGGGGATCTCAAGGCGGTGGAAGAGGATATCCGCGCGGTTGTGCATGCTGCGGCGTCGGTCCAAGGACGCGGGTCCTCGGCGGCGAAGACAACAGTGAAAGTCATCATCGAAACCTGTTACCTTTCGGACGACGAAAAACGCATCGCCTGCGAGCTGGCCAAGAAGGCCGGCGCCCATTTCGTCAAGACCTCCACCGGTTTCGGTACCGGCGGGGCCAGTGCCGAAGACGTCAAGCTGATGCGCAAGGTCGTGGGCGACTCCATGAAGATAAAGGCTTCCGGTGGAATCCGCTCCTACCATGACGCCATAGCCATGCTCGAGGCAGGTGCGGACCGCCTGGGCACGTCTTCCGGGGTAGCCATCGTTTCGGAATTGCCCGAATGATGATCCCCTTTCAAAACGAGTTCTGAAAAGGGCTCGGCCTATTTGCATTGACCGCTCCCCGTTCGGGGGCGTATAGTCATAACGTTCCAAGGAGGAATCATGAAACGTTTTCTAATTCTTATCTCGGCGTCTTTGATGGTCGTTTCCCTTTCGTTCGCCGGTGGTGGTGCGGATAAAAAGGCCGCCGCTCCCGTCGCTCCCACCTTCAAGGTCGGACTGGTAACCGATGTGGGCGGAATCGACGACAAGTCCTTCAACCAGGGTACCTGGGAAGGCGTCGTCCGGTTCGGTACCGAGAACGGAATGGCCAAAGATACGGATTACAAGTATCTGCAATCCGCTGCCGGAGCCGATTACGTGCCAAACCTTTCCACCTTCTCCGACGAGAAGATGGACCTGATCGTTGCGCCGGGCTTCCTGTTCAATAGTGCCATGGCCGAAGTGGCTGGCAAGTACCCCGCCCAGAAATACCTGATCATCGACTCGGTGGTGCAGGACAAGGACGGAAAGAACATTACCAACGTGGCGAACGCGGTGTTCTCCGAGCACGAGGGTTCGTATCTGGTAGGAGTCGCGGCCGGACTCAAGGCGAAAGCCGACGGCAAGAAAATCCTGGGTTTCCTGGGTGGCATGAAGTTCGATCTGATCGAGCGCTTCCAGGCCGGATTCGAGCAGGGCGTAAAGGCCGTGTACCCCGAAGCCAAGATCCTGGTAGACTACGCCGGTGATTTCGGCGCTCCGGACAAGGGTCAGGCCATCGCCCAGAAGCAGTTCAACGCTGGTGCCTACATTATTTTCCACGCCGCCGGCGGTACGGGAAACGGCATGATCAAGGAAGCCAAGGAACGTTCCGAGAAGGGGACGATCAGCTGGGCTATCGGTGTTGACAAAGATCAGTACAGTGACGGCGTCTACGGCGACAAGTCCGCAGTCCTCACTTCCATGATGAAGCGCGTCGATGTGGCTGCCTACGAAGTGGCCAAGATGACCAAGGCCGGCAACTTCCCTGGCGGACAGGTCTTGGTTTTCAACGTCAAGAATCAGGGCGTCGGCATTCCCGGAACGAACCCGAACCTTTCTGCTGATATTGTCGCGAAGGTGAAGGAATACGAAGCCAAGATCGCCTCGGGTGCATTGGTTGTTTCCGAAAAACCCGCCCAATAGACAGTACTGATACCCGCTGCCCCAAGGCAGATGGGTCCATTGAAGTGAAGGGCTGTCCGCAAGGGCAGTCCTTTTTTATGGGTGCGCCCGGTACCATCCATGTCGCTGAATATTCGGTGATCGCCGGAACGAAGCTTTTATTGGCATCCTTGGGTATTCGCGTGTTATACTCATTCCATTCTTTCCTCTGGAGGAACGAGTGGCGCTTATCATAGAAATGCTGAAGATTGTGAAGGGCTTCCCGGGCATCAAGGCCAATGACGATGTTACCCTCGAAGTGGAGGAAGGATCCATCCATGCCCTATTGGGCGAGAACGGCGCGGGGAAATCCACGCTCATGAGCATACTCTTTGGCCTGTACCAGCCCGATTCCGGACTTATCCGTATCCGGGGTAAGGATGTCCGCATCACGGATCCCAACGAGGCGAACAAGCTCGGCATAGGCATGGTCCACCAGCATTTCAAGCTGGTGCATAATTTTACCGTAACGGAAAACATCGTCCTGGGCCTGGAACCGGTAAAAGGCGTCGTTCTGGATATGAAAGTAGCGGAAGAACGAGTCAGGGCGCTCACCGCAAAATACGGCCTGGAGGTGGATCCCCGTTCGAAAATCGAGGATATAGGCGTAGGCATGCAGCAGCGGGTGGAAATCCTCAAGATGCTCTATCGGGATGCGGAAATCCTCATTTTCGACGAACCCACCGCGGTGCTCACACCCCAGGAAATACACGAGCTGATCGGCATCATGAAACGGCTGGTGGCGGAAGGCAAGACCATCATCCTGATAACCCACAAGCTGAAGGAAATCAAGGCCGTGGCCGACGTTTGTACCGTGCTCCGGAGAGGACGCCTGATCGGTTCTGTGAAGGTTGCCGACACGAGCGAGGCCCGGATGGCCGAGATGATGGTGGGCAGGCAGGTGAATTTTTCCGTGGAAAAGGAACCCGCCGTACCGGGCGAAGTCCTGCTGGAGATCGATGGGCTCAAGGTCCGCAACGCCAAGGGCTTGCTCGGGATCAAGGATTTGTCACTCAGGCTGAGGCGGGGCGAGATACTGGGCCTGTGCGGCATAGACGGAAACGGCCAGACCGATCTGGTATACGCCCTTACGGGGCTTGCCAAAATCGAGGCAGGGCAGGTTTTGTTCAAGGGAAGGGATATAACCAGGGCGTCAATCAAGCACCGCGTCGATATGGGCTTGGGCCATATCCCGGAAGACAGGCACAAGCACGGGCTGGTGCTGGATTTCCGCATGGACGAGAACCTGGTGGTCCACAGCTATGGCACCGCGCCGTTCTCGCGCTGGGGCGTGCTGGACTACAACGCCATACGCAGGAACGCCGAAAAGCTGATCGAAGAATTCGACGTGCGTTCTGGGGAGGGGCCTGCGACGCCCACCCGCAGCCTTTCCGGTGGAAACCAGCAGAAAGCCATCGTTGCCAGGGAAATCGACCGTTCGCCGGAGGTGTTCGTCATAGCCCAGCCTACGCGGGGCCTGGATGTGGGTGCCATAGAGTATATCCACAAGCGCATAGTCGAGGAGCGGGACAAGGGCAAGGCCATACTGCTCGTGTCCCTTGAGCTGGACGAGATACTGGACCTTTCGGATCGTATCGCCGTCATCTACGAAGGCGAGATAGTAGGAGAAGTGATAGCGTCAGAGACTAACGAAAACGAGCTTGGGCTGATGATGGCCGGCTCGACCCGGAAGGCGGTACGGGCATGACAAAGAATCAGGCAAAATTCGCCGTTCCCTTGGTTGCGGTGCTTCTTGGTTTCATCACCGGCGCGATAATCATTGCCCTGACCGGAAAATCCCCCCTCGCCATGGTACTGGCCATGTTCCGCACACTGACGGGTTTCGACCTGACGGGCAGGACCGATTTCAACCCCCGCTACATCGGGGAGTTCATACTCCAGTCGATGCCCATCATCCTTACCGGGCTATCGGTAGCGTTCGCGTTCAGGACAGGCCTGTTCAATATCGGCGCCGAAGGGCAGCTTATGGTGGGATCCCTCGCCGCAGCCATGACGGCCTTGATGGTTTCTGCTCCTCCCTTCATTCTCGTGGTCCTGAGTCTTCTGGCGGCAATGGCCGCCGGAGCCTTGTGGGGAGCCGTTCCGGGGTTCCTCAAGGCCCGTTTCAACGTGCACGAAGTCGTGGTAACCATCATGCTCAATTATACCGCCCTGCATTTCTGCAATTGGGCCTTCATGACTTATGGGACACTCGACAGTGTCAGGACCGCGGACTTTCCTGCTGGCGTCACGCTTAAAAGCGTGTTCCTGGCGGGAATTACCAATGGTTCAAGACTTAATTGGGGCATGATCCCGGTAGCCCTCTCGCTTCTCGTATTCTGGTTCATCATAGAGAAGACCACCTTTGGGTACGGACTGCGCGCAGTCGGTTTCAACAAGGACGCCGCCCGTTATGCGGGCATGAAGGTGGAACGGAACATCGTCCTGTCCATGGTCATCGCGGGCGCCTTCGCCGGACTGGGTGGGGCCGTCATCGCCTTGGGCACCTTCAACTATGGCCGCATCCTTCCTGCTTTCGAGTTCTACGGCATGGATGGTATCGCCGTCGCCCTGGTAGGCGGCAACGCCGCTATTGGCGTTCTTGTATCAGGCCTGCTGTTCGGCATGCTCAAGGCCGCGCAGCCGCTCATGCAGTCCCAGGGCATACCAAGGGAAATCGCCGGGATCATCCAGTCGTCCATCGTCCTTTTCGTGGCCATGCGTCTGGGTATTGAATCCCTGCTCTCCCTGGCGAAGCGGAAGCAGGAGGCGGGCAAATGAAACTGATTCTGGAAATGTTTCCCATCGCCCTCATGTTCGCCTCTCCCTTGGTAATCGCCGCCTTGGGCGGACTTTTCAGCGAACGGGCCGGAGTAGTGAATATCGCACTGGAGGGCATCATGATGGTGGGAGCCTTTGCGGCGGCGTCCGTCACGGTAGTGCTTGAACCCTCGACAGCCGCAGCACCCTGGATTGGCATGGGCATCGGACTGCTTGCGGGAATCCTGTTTTCGGTGCTCCACGCTTTTGCCTCCATCAACCTGAAGGCAAATCAGGTCATTTCCGGTACAGCCCTGAATATCCTGGCAGGGGGGCTCACCGTCTATCTGGCACAGATCTTTTTCAGGCAACAACGGACCAAGGCCTTCTCCACGGGGCTCAGCAAGATCTCGGTCCCCGTACTTTCGGACATTCCCCTTGCCGGCGACATGTTCTTCAAGGGAGCGTATCCCACGTTCTACCTCATGCTGGCCCTGACTGTGCTGACCTGGTTTGTGGTATACAAGACTCCGCTTGGCCTGCGACTACGTGCCTGTGGCGAACACCCCCAGGCGGCCGCGTCCATGGGTGTCGACGTGCTGCGCATGCGTTATTTCGGCGTGCTGGTATCCGGTGCGCTCGCAGGGCTGGCGGGTGGCGTCATGGTCCTGTCCCAGGATATCCAGTACACGGTAACTTCCATCCACGGCGCGGGCTTCATCGCCCTGGCATCGCTCATTTTTGGCAAGTGGCACCCGGCGGGAGTACTGGGCGCGGGGGTATTCTTCGGCTTTTCGCAGGCCCTGTCCCTGTACGCCAAGGACATCACGTTCCTCGCATCCTTGCCGACAGAATTCTTCTACCTTCTTCCCTACGCGCTTACCATCGTGGCGCTCATCGTCTTTTCAGGCCGTTCTGTGGGACCCCGGGCGGCGGGCGAGATCTACGACGCGGGCAAAAGGTAGGTGTGGTGAGAAAAGGTTCGCAGGGGTAAGCCCCGGTCTGGCCGGGTAGGCAGAGCTGTCGGTGCTGGAGCGGGCGAGGGGCGGGCGTTGACAAGCACCTCCCCGGCCCCCTAGTATGGACGGCCATGGACGCAAACGAACTACGCTCGAAATATATCGAATTCTTCAAGTCGAAGGGGCATGCCCAGATTCAGGGCAAGTCCCTCATCCCCGACAATGACCCTACCGTGCTTTTTACCACTGCTGGTATGCACCCTCTCGTTCCCTACTTGCTGGGCGAACCCCATCCGGCGGGGACCCGGCTGACGGATTACCAGAAGTGCATCCGCACCGGCGATATCGACGCCGTCGGCGATCCCAGCCACCTTACCTGCTTTGAGATGTTGGGCAATTGGTCCCTGGGCGATTACTTCAAGCAGGGCGCCATCGAGATGAGTTTCGAGTTCCTTACGGATAAAAAGTGGCTGGGCATTCCGATCGGAAAATTGTCCGTCACGGTTTTTGCCGGTGAGGATGGCATCCCCCGGGACGATGAATCGGCTGCCATCTGGAAGCGTCTGGGCATGCCCGAGGACCGCATCCGTTTCCTTCCACGTGAGGACAACTGGTGGGGACCCGCCGGCAGCACCGGACCCTGCGGACCCGACACGGAAATGTTCATAGATACCGGCAGGTCCTCCTGCAGTCCCGACTGCGGGGCGGGCTGCAAGTGCGGCAAGTGGCTCGAAATCTGGAACGACGTTTTCATGCAATACAACAAGACCGCCGACGGCTCCTATGAACCCCTGGCCAGAACCTGCGTGGACACGGGCATGGGTATCGAACGCACAGTCACGATCATGAACGGCAAGAAGTCGGTATACGAGACCGAAATCTTCTCCCCGGTAATCGCCACCGTGGAAAAGGCTTCCGGCTACAGCTACGGATCGGACGCCGAAAAAGACAAATCGGTGCGCATCGTGTGCGACCACGTCCGCGCCTCAACCTTCATCCTGGGCGACCACAAGGCCGTTACCCCCTCCAATGTGGGTGCGGGCTATGTACTGCGACGCCTGATTCGCAGGGCAGTACGCCACGGACGCAAGCTGGGTATAGAAGGCGTGTTCCTGTCGGGCATTGCGGATGTCATTATCCCCATGTTCGCCGAACCCTACCCCGAATTGGCTGAAAACCGGCAGCGGGTGGTAGAGGAACTGGAAAACGAGGAAAGGAAATTCCTTGAGACCCTACAGAAGGGCGAGCATGAGTTTGAGAAAATGCTGCCAAACCTGCTCAGGAACCCCCAAAAAATCATGTCCGGCCGTCTGGCTTTCAAACTTTATGACACCTACGGTTTTCCCATCGAGCTGACTGAAGAGCTGGCTTCCGAAAGCGGCATGACGGTAAACAGACTTGAGTTCGACGAGGCGTTCAAGAAGCACCAGGAGCTTTCCCGCGCCGGCAGCGACGCAGTATTCAAGGGCGGGCTGGCCGACCATGGCGAGCAGACCACCAAGTACCATACGGCAACGCACTTGCTGCACAAGGCCCTGCGCATGGTACTGGGTGAACACGTCGTCCAGAAGGGTTCCAACATCACCGCAGAGCGGATGCGCTTCGATTTCTCCCATTCGTCGCCCATGACCGGCGAGGAAGTGGCCCGGGTGGAAACCATCGTGAACGAGCAGATCCAAAGGGACCTTCCTGTCTCCATGGAGATCTTGCCCCTGGAGGAAGCGAAACTTTCCGGGGCGATGGCGCTATTTGGCGAAAAATATGAGGCCCAGGTAAAAGTGTACACCATAGGGGATTTTTCCAAGGAAGTCTGCGGCGGTCCCCACGTGGATCGCATAGGGACTCTGGGCACCTTCAAAATCCAGAAGGAGCAATCCTCGTCGGCAGGAGTGCGCCGTATCCGGGCCGTGCTGGAATAGGTTCGGCGTAACCACCAAGGACTGAACCTGTTATTCAAGGTACATGGCATCAAGTTGCCAAGGCACGGTGCTTCACCCTGCCATTTCCATGATCGATACTGGTTAGGCGCCTCTTATGCGCGCCGTTGAGAAGACTTTATAGAGAAGGTATTACATGAAGAGATTCCTGCAGGTGCTTGTCCTCGTCTCCCTTATTCCTGCTTTCGCTTTCGCCCAGCTCGATCTGCAGACCATCGCGACCGTCGAGCTTGTCCGCACCGAATTCATCAGTGTCAAACAGTTGAAGACCGAGGTGAAAAAGGCCGAGACCCAGGCCAAACGAACGCTCACCGTTGCCGAGCGCCGTAAGGTCCTGGAAACCATGATCAATGAGCGCCTGGTAATGCAGGCCGCCGAGCGCGATAAGCTTACGGTGACCGAAGCCGAAGTGAACGCTCCCCTGCAACAGGCCAGAACCAGCATGAACACCCAGCTTAAGCGGACTGCGTCGGACCAGGAGTTCGAGGATGCCGTCAAGCTGGAAACCGGGATGGGACTGGTGGAGTACAAGGCCCAGCTACGAAAGCAACTCATCATCCAGAAATACCTTTTTTCCAAAAAAAAGGCCTATTTCGAATCCATCGCGGCTCCCACCGAGTCCGATATCAACAACGCCTACGAACTCTCCAAATCCAAGCTGGTTCGTCCCGACACGGTCCGGTTCAGCATGATTTTTATCCCCAAGGGCGAGGGGTCGGATGCCCAGAAAAAGTCGAGAGCCCTGGCTGACAGGCTTGTAGCAGAAATCGGTACCAACCCGTCGAAGTTTGACGAGGTTTCGGTACGTGCCGGTGCGCCGAATTCAGGCTACCAAGCCGGCGATGGCGGGTATTTGCCCAAGGCGACCGAATCTGTCCAGGTCGTCGGTTCCGAATTCCTTAGCGTCGCATTCTCGCTCAAGGTAGGGGAGGTTTCCCGCTTGCTGGAAAATCCACGCGGATTCCAAATCATCAAGATCACCGAGACCTACGCCCAGAAAACCCTTGAACTTAGCGACTCTTATCAACTCGGCGCCAGGGGAACCCTGCGGGAGTACATCGCGAACCAACTCTCCCAGGAAATCCAGCAACGCGCGATAGATACTGCCAGCGCCGAATTGCTGAACGAATTGCGGGCGGGAAAGTCCTTCAAGATCGACGAAAAATTGTTGAACTGGTAACGTATGGCATCACGAAGGAAAGGCCGCATACTCGCATTTCAGGCCCTCTATTCTTGGGAGGCCACCAAGCCTCCCGTATCGGATCTTTTGCAGTTCCTTTGGCTGGATATCGAAAAAAGGGAAAGCCTGGACGAGGCCGTCGCAGCCTTTTCCCGCTTCCTGATTTCCGGAACCGTCGAGGAAATAGAAAGCGTCGACGCACTTATCAAGAGGCACCTGAAAAATTGGGATTTTTCCCGCCTCAACAAGGTTGACCTGGCGATCCTGCGCATGAGCGTGTATTCGTTGCTCAGGCAGGAAGATATTCCCGCGTCCATAGTCATCGATGAGGCAATTGATATTTCAAAGGAATTCGGCACCGACGATTCGTTCCGATTCGTCAACGGTGTGCTGGATGGCATACGCAAGACGCTGGAGCAGGAGCGCACGCCCGTAGCGAAGCAGCCTTCAGCCTGACCGCATTTTTTTACCTGACCGCATTCTTTCCGCCTTCTCGATGAAGTGAGGATCGTATGGCCTGGCTTAGACGTCACTTCGGTACCCTGTTGTTGGTTACGCTGATTGCGGCCTGCGTCGTTGTGGGCGGCTTTCTGGCCATCCGGGTACTGGACGACTTGCAAGGTTCCATACCGTCCTCGCCGGCTCTTGGCTTAACCGGTATCCTTCGATCTGCGGATGCCAGCTTGGATTTACTTTCAGCCAATCCATCGGACAGGCTTCTGCAGGAAAAATTACTCCGGACCCTTGATGAAGGACTGAAGGATGTGGTCAGCGTCGAAGCCGAGCTGTCGGTTCTGAAGCGTCGAAGGCGACTTGCCTTGATGGATCCCTCCTACGGAATGCGTTATGCCCAGGCGGCCATTGAGGCATCCGGCCGTTATCTCCATTCCGGTACCTTGGCTGCCCTTGCCGGAGAAGCCCTGCTTTTCTATCCCTTGGCCCCCGGTGATGGACAAGTTCCGGTCCCACGAATCATTACGGAGCGGATCATGGCTTCCGATTCCGGTTCTGTTACACCCTATGCCGTGGTGGCTGCCGCCCTGGCTTTCGGCGATCCGTTATTGAGCTCCGTTCGGGATGCAGCCACCGCTCCCTGGGCCTCGGCATTGATGGAGGCAGCCAGCGAAGCCTTCCAACAAAGCGCTGTATACGATGATGGCCCTGCTACGGTAAATGCGTCACTTTTACGGGTGCTTTCCGGCGATGCCCTTGGTGCTCGCAAACTGATGGGTGAGCACATTGAGGCGGCGCAGGTTCCTTCCGACAAGACGATCCAGCTCATGGCAGAATTGGAATATGATTTTGGAGATAAAAGGACAGCAGCGTCGTATTTCATTCGCCTGGAGGGTTATCATTGGTTGGCCAGAGCCGCCGATGCCTTATGGCTCGCCGGAGAATCCGAAGGGGCAAGGGAAGCCTGGAAACAGCTTGCGGATACGCAGGATGTTGCCCTGCGGACCAGTGTCAGCTCTGCCCTGTTCAACCTTGCGCGGTCATCCTCCAGTCCGGGCGAGGTGTATTCCTGGGCATTGCGCCTGAGGGAGTTCGACCCGGCCCATGCTCCCGGCCTGATTCTGTATGTACGTCTGAATGCGGTCTCCGGTAATTTCCCAGTATTGCCGGCCGACGTGCGTACAGGCGATGAAGCCCTGCTGGATTTGGAAAGACTGAAAGTGGCTGCGGTTACGGATGACGTGCAAAGGATCATAGCCCGGTCCTGGCTGCTGATGAACACCTGGCCGGATGAGCCCAGAATAGCCGAATGGACAGCCTGGTTTTTTACCGTCCATTCCGTCCGTGCCGAAGCCGCCATTCTGGCAGGCCGACATGGATCGCCGGAACCGGTCCCTTCCTGGCTCCATAACCTGAAAGGTTTCGTCGCAGCCGCTTCCGGCCGTCTCGACGAAGCCGAGGCTTCCTATGAGAAAGCAGCCTCCACAGCTGGTGATTGGCGTCTGGCGGCCAACCTGGCCTTGATGGCGGAGAGGAAACGTCAAATCGGTAAGGCCCTCGAACGCTATGAAATTGCCGCATCACTCAAACCTCCACCCGTCGATGCTGCCAGGATACAGCTTAGGATCGCCCGTACGCTGGTTTCACTGGATAGGCAGGATGAAGCGGTGCGGGCCTTGGAATACGGCTTGTACTTGGACCCGCTGAACGGTGACTTGCGCTACGAGTTGAAGAAGGCAAGCTTGCGGTAGTGTAGTTGACACTACCCTTGCCTGTGGATGGCGCATAAAAAAAGACCGCCATAGGCGGTCTTTCTTGCTTCACTTTTTCTGGTCTCACTCTATCGGGAAAGTCCAGATCCGGAAAGCTTCGGTTAATCGGGACTATCAGTCGATGATGGCGAGAATGTCGGCGAACTTGAGGATGAGGTGTTCCACACCGTCTACCTTGACCTGGGTTCCTGCATACTTGTCGTACATGACTTTCTGTCCCACCGCAACCTTGATAACGTCCTTGTCGTCGCCGATGGCTACGACTTGGCCAACCTGGGTTTTTTCCTGGGCGGTGTCCGGAATGATGATTCCACCGGATGTCTTGGCTTCGGTCCTTTCCAATTTTACCATGACTCGGTCGGCCAGTGGTTTTACTTTCATATAGTTCCTCCTGAACAAGATGTAATACTGATGTATCCACAATATACGAATAATTCGGCCAACAGGTCAAGAAAAAAAGTCATGCTTGATTCCTGGTTGCGTTATGGCTATTTTCAAAATCAGGAAGCCGAAAAGATGAAAACCTGGTTCAATAATTACAGGCGAGGGCTGAGACTGCTCTCCGAACATGATCCGTCCGGTGCCGTAGGTGAATTCAGGATGGCTGTGGATGCCTGTCCGGCAACCCGGCGCAGGGAATTGGCCTACATCCTCTATTTTTTCGGTTTGGCCTTGGAGCGGACAGGCCATTCCTCCTTGGCTGCAAAAAGCTGGATCTCGGCCAGGCGGCTTGAACGTAGGGGTTCCATAGGCAGGACCTGTGATCGATGGATTAACGAATACGGCATGCGCCGCCGTTCAAGCGTCGAGGCCGATGACTACTATGCTTTCCGTTCCATCCAAGTGTCACATTATCTGGGCAAGCGGGGTTCGGGCAGATTCGGTTCCAGGGCTGAACACGATGTGGTCTACGATCTTATCACCGATGCTTTCAGGCGACTCTGGAAATCAGGCATGCTTTCGTCGCTGAAGGCCTCGGAAAAACTGGCGCTATTCCGGAGGGCCAGGGTAGATCTTCCCTTTTTATACGTCGAGGACGCCTTCGATCGTTTCGAAGAGCCGTTGCAGGTGGATTTTCGCAAGGCCTCCATCGGGCGTGTGGCTGTCTCCCCCGACTCTGGTTGCCAATGCGGCTCGGGTGCACCCCACAGGAAGTGCTGCGGTCGGCTTGTGTCGTGTTTTGAGATGGAAGCTGGGTCGCCCTGACTCTTACACGGACAACCCCGTAAAACCAGGATCATTTTGACCCATAATTCCATTAATCCTGATTAATTGAGTCGAAATGCGTCTGTGAACTTGCTCCATAAGCTTCATTATTAGCTTCAGCGTACAGTATCGGGCCTTCGTTTGGTTCACCCTCGTATTAGAATAAATTATAAAACTATGTATTATAATGAAATAATATATTTATCCAATTAACATCCACTTTTCTCCGGAATAGCGTAGGATTGGCACGTTGTTTGCTTATTATACGCATGCACTTAGGAGGTGCCTAATGACTTCCCTAAAAACCAGCAACCGTTTGCGTTCCAGCATGGATCCTTCGTCGGATGAAAACGTCCTCTCCATATATCTTAAGGAAATAAACCGGATTCCGCTTCTGACCCGTGAGGAAGAGGACCGCTACGCCAGGGCTGCTAAGTTCGGCGATCCTGCCGCAAGGGAAAAACTGGCCAACGCCAACCTCCGCTTCGTAGTCAACGTGGCCAAAAAATACCAGAATCAGGGCTTGCCCCTTGCAGACCTGATCAGCGAAGGCAACATCGGCCTGCTCAACGCCATTGAAAGGTTCGACGCCGACAAGGGGTATCATTTCATATCCTACGCCGTGTGGTGGATCCGCCAGGCCATACTCAAAGCGGTTTGCGAAAAATCCCGCATGATCCGACTTCCCCTCAACCGGGCCAACGAGCTGGTTCAGATAGAGAAGGCCAGGAAAATCGTCCAGGGCGGACGGGGTGACGACGCCGAAATCCACGAGATTGCCCGACTTCTGAATATGGATGCTTCCCACGTGGCGGATATAATCAATATCAGCCGCGAGCTGGTGTCCTTGGAGAGCCCCGTCTATTCCGAGAAGGATTCTTCCACCATCGGTGAGTTCGTGGAGGACGAGGCCTACAAGGCCCCGGACCAAGCCGCTGTGGAATCGGCACTCAAGGAAGATATCGACACCGTCCTTCGGACCCTGAGTGCCAAGGAAGCCGAGATCATTCGTTTCCGTTTTGGCCTGGGCGACAGCGCGCCCATGTCGCTGAAGGAGATCGGCGATCGTTTCAACCTTACCAAGGAACGCATCCGCCAGATCGAGAAGAAAGCCATCAAGCGCCTGCAGCACCCTTCGCGCACCCGAATCCTGGAAAGCTACGTAGCCTGAGCTGATCTGAGCTGATCTGATCCGTAACGGTTCCAATTACTTTTATGCATAATATCCCGGAGCATCCAACGCTCCGGGTTTTTTTTGCCTGCATCCTGGCCACTCCGCACCGGGAGCCCGGTTCAGGTGCGGGGTGATTTTGCACCAGACGGGAACCTAGGCGCGGGTAGCGGCGATTACCTTAAGACGGGCGACTATGTCCAAGTGCTGGGTGCACGCCTGTTCGCACTGGCCGCACTCGACGCAGCTGGCGGCGCCTTCCCTTTTCAGGCTCCAGTGGTTCTTGAGCCTGTCGTCTATGGCACCGGAGCCGCCACCCAGCAGCATCTGGTTGTAGGCATCCATGAATTTGGGGATGGGTATGCCTTGGGGGCAGTCGTCGCAATAGCCGCAACCGGTACAGAGGCCTTCGAAGGATGCTGAAGCATTCTGCTTGAGGGCTCCGAGGGCGGCTGCATCCCGGGCTTTGTAGGTTTTAATGGCCTCTAGGGCTTGTATGACTTCCTTCTCGTTGCTGAAACCCACCAGTGTGGTGCTGATGTCCTGGTGGTCCCACAGGAAATGAAGGGCGGCCTGCACGACGTCATCCTTTTCCTGGCGTTTAAGGAAGGAAAAGAGTTCCGGGTGCTGGGGGATGATACCACCACCCAAGGGATTCATGACGACAGCTCCCAGACCCTTGGCACGTACCGCGTCGAAGGCAGCAGCCCTGGTCTTGAAGTTGTAGGCTGAATAACCAAAGAGCACGCCCTCGAAGACACCCTCCATGAGGAGTTCCTTGATCTCGTCGCCTATCAGATGGCTGGAGACGCAGATATGCTTGATGAGTCCCTCTTCCTTAAGGCGGCGGAATTCGTGGAGTACGCCGTCCTTCTTGCGTTCCTGCCAATTTGCCAAGCTGGTTATGCACCAGACATGGTAGAAATCAATCGATTGCACACCCAGACGGGTGAGTTGTCCCTCGATTTCGCGGCGGATCGCCTCGGGCTTGGATTTGAAGGTCTTGGTGGCGAGGTAATAGGGCAAGCCGTTCCTGCGCAATTCCGCCAGCCCCTCTCCATACGTTTCTTCGCTCTTGGTACCAAAATAGGCGGGGGCGGTGTCGAAATAGTTGACCCCTCCCTTAGCGGCCGCGAGCATTGCAGAAACGCAGGCGCTCCTGTCTTCTATATCCGCGAAGCGCATCCCGCCGAAACCGAGCACGGAAACTTCCTTTCCTGTTTGTCCGTATTTTCTGTAAAGCATGAAATCCCCCTGTACGTAAAATCAATAGCCGATAACGGCGCTGTTCATTGTATTACCGTGGAAAAAGGCGGCGCCCGTTCCAGGACGGCCGCGACGACGGCGTTTTTGCTTTGGGACAGGTTCGGGTCTGCCTCCAGCATGGCGAAGGCATCTACCCGCGCCTTCGCGAGCTCTTCCGCGTCCCGGACGGGGTCGGCCAGGCCGAGTGATAGGTAGCCTGACTGTTCGAGGCCAGCGATTTGACCTGGGCCGCGGAGTTTGAGGTCCTCCTCGGCGATGACGAAGCCGTCGGAATTTTCCAGCATCACCTTGAGGCGGATCTTGCCGTCTTCGGTGGGGTCCTTCGTGTATACCAAAAAGCAATAGCTTTGATCTTTGCCACGCCCTACGCGGCCCCGCAACTGGTGGAGGGCAGAAAGCCCGAAGCGTTCGGCGTGTTCCACCACCATGCAGGTCGCATTGGGCACGTCGACCCCTACCTCGACCACGCTGGTGGCCACTAGAACCTGGACTGTCCCTGCGCGGAAGCGTTCCATGAGGTCCCGTTTTATTTCTTCGTCCAGGCGGGAATGCACCAACTCGACCCTGAACTGGGAGTAAACCTTTTTTTTAAGCAGCCCGGCCCAGGTTTCGGCGTCCTTCAGGCCGTTGTTCTCGCCGGATTCTATGATGGGATAGACAAAATAGGCCTGATGCCCGGCCTGCAGCTCCTTGCGGACGAATTCGTAGACCCGTGCCTCGTTGCCTTGCCTCGCCAGGTGGGTTCGCACCGGTTTCCTTCCTGGCGGCATGTCCCTTATCACGGAGACGTCCAGGTCGCCGAATACGGTCAGGGCCAGGGTGCGCGGAATGGGCGTCGCACTCATCATGAGCAGGTCCGGGTAGTTGCCCTTGGCCATTATCGCGGCCCGCTGGACCACGCCAAAACGGTGTTGCTCATCCACGACGACCAGGCGAAGATCCCGGTAGTTTACGTCCTTCGAAAAAAGCGCATGGGTTCCCAAAACGATATCGATGTCACCCTTCGCGAGGGCTTTAAGCAGGGTATTCCTGCCTGCTGTCTTGACGTTGCCCGTAAGGAACGCCAGGCGTACGCCGAGGGGTTCGAGGATCCGGGCTGCATTTTCCGCATGCTGGCGGGCCAGCAATTCCGTGGGTGCTAAAACCGCGGCCTGACCCCCGTTTCCTACCGCCCGCAGGCAGGCCAGGAAGGCGACCAGCGTCTTTCCCGAACCCACATCGCCCTGCAAGAGCCGTGCCATGGGGCAACCACTTTCCATATCCCTGTTCAATTCGTCGATGACGGCTAGTTGTCCGGATGTAAGTGAGAAGGGTAGCCGTTCGACAAGCCGTGACTGCAGGGGACTCCAGGCTTCCACGTCTGAACCGGCTTTTGAAAGCCCGTTGTCTGCAATGGCGCTGGCCAGTGATGGGGTGGGGCTCGCAGGCTTCGTATGGGCTCCGGGACGGCGGCCTTTTTCACGGCGTTCCATCGCCCGCATTCCAACCAGCGTTTCCAGGTAGAAAAGTTCCTCGTAGATAATGGCACGCCTCGCGTCGGCCAACTCCGTGTGATTCGCGGGGAAATGGATGGAGGTCAAGACCTTGGCCTTGGGTGGAAATGTGTATTTTACCAGGATATGCGGGGGAAGCTCGTCTTCCAGGCGCGTCCCATACTCGGCGAGGGCGGTCCTGACCAAGCGGCGAAGGCTGCCTTGGGCTAGACCCGCCGACAAGGGGTACACGGGCAGGATTTGCCCGAAAGTAGCACTCCCGTGGTCCTGAACCGGCTCGATCTCGAAAGCGGTTGACTGGATTTCGCCGTATTTGAAGAAAAAACGCCCCCAAAGGCGGTAGCGTTTTCCCTGTTCAAGCTGCTTTTCCAGGAATGGCCGGTTGAAACAGACCAGCACGGCCTTGGCACTGGCATCCTCCACGTAGACCTTTAGGGTTTTCATGCGGCCGAAGCCGAACCAGTCGTGGGCCAGTACCTCGACTTCGGTACATACCGCTTCTCCCCCAGCAAAATCCTTCAGGGGAACGGTGTGGGACCTGTCCTCCCAGTCCCGTGGGTACCAGGACAGGAGCCCGGCGATGTTGACCAGGCCCAGAGTGGCCAGGCGACCGGCAAAAGCAGCTCCGACGCCTTTGATATGGGTGACCGGCGTATCAAGTTCGCGAAGAAACACCCCAGTCCGTTCCTGGCCTAGAAGGGGAGCTTCGCAAGGAGGCTGGAAAGAATTCTGACGACGATTCCGCCGGCAAAGAGGGAGGCAAGCAAGGCTGCTATTGCGGTTCCCATACCCCTCTGGTAACTGACCAGATGATCCTTAAAGAAGAAACGGTTGATCTTGTAGAGCACCGGCCTGCTTATGTTATCGAGAAGCCGCCAGACAGGCAGGATGGATTCCCTTCCGATTGCCAGGCTGATGAGCCGCACAACGATTATGATGGTGAAAAACACTAGCACGAAGGACACTGCGGACCAGGCACCCGAAACGAGCATGGACAGTATGATTCCAAGGGTAATTTTTCCGAAATATCCGATGGTAAGAAAAATATTGTTGGCCAGGGCGAGAAAGGCCAAGGCTGCGATGGGAGAAAAATCGAAGGTGGGTGTCCGGAGCCTCGGAAAACGCCGGAACCAGTTGAGGTAGGGGTCGGTTGCGCTGGCCAGCAATTCGTATGGTCTCCCCAAGGAGGCTCCATCTATCCAGGTGAGCATGATCCGGAGAAAACAAAGGAACATATACAATGAAGTAACCGAACCCAATAAGCGCATTGCTATATTCATGTGGCATCCCCCGGGGCACAACCGGCATTTCAACCTTTTGGTGCCTTGGCAATAGGATAACGAATATGAGCCGATACGTCGAGGTCGGAGGCCGGTGAATATCAATCCAGACCGTAATTTCCGGATGGATACCTGAACGGAGCACGGAATTCGATGATATAGTGCCGATATGCTTAAAGTGCTTCATATAGACCGCAGCTCCTCTTTCCGGAATGTGATGAGCGAGCTGGTGACACGTTGCGGCCATACGGTTATGGGTGTTGGTTCCAAAGCTGACGCCTTGCGCATGCTCGTCGAAGAGGCTTTCGACCTGATTGTCACGGGCATGGAGCTGGACGATGGCGACGCCGAAAGTCTCATGCTGGAATTGAATCAATCCCGGACCCGAAACATTCCGGTGATCGTCCTCGCATCTAGCGATTCCCTTGAGCAGAGGGAACACTTGTTTACCCTGGGTGTCACGGAGTACATGCTGAAAGGCGAGTTGACGGAAGACCGCTTCCGACGCTACCTGGACAGTTTGACCGTTGGGGATGAGATATCCGGTTTCATGAGGGCTTTGCGGGTTGCCATGCTGGACGATTCCCAGGTAATCCTCAATATAGTGGACCGGATCCTGTCCATGAACGGCTTCGAAGCGGTGAGCCTTATTAAGGCCCCCCCTCGTTTTGTTGGCTCAGGATCAGCACTTTGAACTCTATATCTGCGATATGGTGATGCCCAACATGTCGGGTGAGCAAGTAGTGAACAAGCTCCGGTCATCATTCTCCGACTCGATCATAATCTGCATGTCCAAATTTTCCGGGGAATGGCCGATCGCGAATATCCTGTTCACCGGGGCTGATGTCCAGGCTCCAGGTCAATACCCGGTCTTTCCAGCTCAAAAAGCACCTGGTGCGTATGGCCTTCACCGATGGCCGGCACCTTTCCTTAGCCATGGCGGATGTGGATGACTTCAAACGCATCAACGATACCTATGGCCACCGTAAGGGCGACGAAGTTTTGGTTGCTGTCGCCAGGAGCATAAAAAAAGGCCCTGCGATCCGTGGATGTCGTGGGACGTTACGGTGGCGAGGAATTCATCGTGCTTTTCCCCGAAACGCCGCTCATCGCGTCCCGCCTGGTCGCCGAAAAGATGCGCTCTGCCGTGGCCGCATTGCGGTTTGAAATCGAAAACCTCACGGTGACCATTTCCATTGGCATTACGGGATACGAGGACGCAGAAAATTCCGAAGCGCTGATCGCCCGTGCCGATTCTCTGTTATACCATGTAAAAAGGAGTGGCAAGAATCGGGTGGAGTCTTGAATATGACATGTTCGACTTATTGCGTTGTTTGTTCGACTATTTTGTCGAAAATTGATGTCCAACTAGTAACTCTTTACGACACTTATATATTGGAAATGGAATGTGATACTTATTTCTTTATATTATAATATATTAATCTTTATTTACTGTAAACAAAGTAGAATGTTATTTTGGCACGCTAATTGCATATATTAAAGTAGAACGTATAGTATGGAGGTACAGTATGAAGTATATCAAGTTAGTTGCAGCAGCAATTGTCCTTTCAACCCTGGTAGTCGCGGGTGCCGCCGCTCAGACATCGGCAAACCTTACCCTGACGGGAACGGTTCCGGCAATCCTTTCGCTGACCATGACCCCCGAAGCGGGTATTGGAGCTTTGGATCTGACAAAGGATATCAACATGAAGATTGCAAAATTCGTAGAAATGAGCAACAAGCGGGCAGGGTACACAGTGAGCGTGACCTCCGCATCCGCCCTGGCAGAGGGTACTGATGATGCATTTTTCAAGGGCACTGATCCGGATAACGATGAACAGCTAGTCTATACCATCACCTATGGTGGTGCGACACCGACCTTCAGCGCGGGTAGCGCAGTCCTGAAAACCGCTTCTACCAAGACTAGTAAGGATGGCGTCACGAGCGATGCTTTTCTGATATTCACGGGTTCAGCATTGTTCCCCAATGAGGATACCTATTCGGATACCCTGACCTTTACCATCGCCACCAACTGATGTCTAAGCATGGCGCTCCGGTTTGCCGGAGCAAAGTGGCGGATACCGTTACCGTTAAAGCGGTGGCGGTATTCGCTTTTTTATTCCTATTCGCCCTTTCCGGCATTTTTTCCTTTACCCTGGAGCCCATGAGTTCCACGGTAAGCGATACTGGAACGGGAACGGTGGCTACCTTCAGAATCGCGAATGAGGGCAAGGAACGTGTGGCCATCCGTATCAGCGTCCTGACCCGGGAAGTATCGGAGGACGGCAAGGAAACCAACCTTAGTACCGGCGACCGGTTTTTGGTTTTCCCCTCCCGCTTCATCGTGGAACCAGGGGCGCAGCGGGCACTGAAAATACAGTGGCGCGGAGGACCTGTGGGCGAGGGTGAGCTCCCTTTCCGGGTCATCGCCGAACAGGTTCCGGTGGAATTCGAGAAACGGGAAGGTTCGGGCATTACCTTGCTGTTCCGCTATGTGGGTGCCTTATATGTTCGTCCTTCCGGAGCTAAACCTGCGGATATTCGTATGGCTTCCGTGTCGGGTGTGAAGCAAGAGGGCTTCCACGGTCTTGAGGTGCTTGTAGAAAATCGGGGCGGAGCCCATTCCATCCTGGTCGACCCGGTCCTGGAGATCGAAACCCTGCCCGGATCCTTCACGAGGATAACCGGGGAGGCACTGGAAGGCATGGAAGGTCAGAATGTCCTTAACGGAACTGTACGGCGCTTCCTTGTGCCCTGGGATGAGGCTGAGGAAGGACGCCCTTACAACAGCCGATTCTCCTACGATGCCGAACGCTAGGAGTCGGTTCGCACATTTTGCCTTCCCGACGCAGCGGACAACACGCGACGCGTTGTCTTTTTTTCTTTTTTTTGCTTTCATTCTGATTTTTAGCCTCCTCAATGCCAGCCAAATCCATGCCCAGGCAGAACCAGCTATCGTTACCCTCTATGTGAATGGTGATTTAAAAGGTGATGTCGAGATATCCGTAGACGGCGAAAGCGTCTTTTTGCCACCTGAACCCATACTTGCCGGCCTGCGACCGTACCTGAGTCCCGAGGCCTTGAAGGTTATCGAATACGTCGCTACCGGAACCCTTGCCCTGGAGGACCTGCGCCTAGCCGGAATCGACACGGTTTTCGAGACCGATACCCTCACCCTCACCCTGGAAATACCGGTACGTTTCATGCAGGAGCGCATGCTTGGGGAAAAGATAAAAACCATCCTCACGCGGGGACCCCTGATCGAACCTGCCTTCTTTTCAGCCTTTATAAACGCTTCCCTTCGCGGGGGAGTATCTGGGCTGAGTGGATCGGAACCCTCCGCCACGATTGGCAGCGATCTGGATGGAGCCCTCAATCTGGACTCCTGGGTAGCCGAGGCTTCAGGAAACCTCAGTGTGGGGCAGTCCTTTTCCTACGAATTGAGGAGTGCGCGCATAATCCGTGATTTTAGGGGGCCTGCCTTGCGCCTGACCGGGGGCATCATGGATTTGCCCCAGACCGGCTTGCTTGGGCGCGTGCCTGTGGTGGGGTTTGCGATCGCATCCAACCCGGAAGCGGCCTTGGGCGGCGGGCAAACTGGCGGGATTGATAGCGCCTATTCGTCTCGTGTCCTGGGGGATTCCGGCTTCATCGTGACGGAAAAAAACGCGCGTATCACCGTCTTGGTGAACGGCGTGGTGCTGCGTACCGAAAGCGTCCGTCCCGGGCGTTACCGCATTGGCGATCTGGCCTTCGTCTCCGGCCTGAACGAGGTGGTGATCAGGGTAGAAGAGGATGGAGAAGAGCCCGTTGAACGCAGGGTTCCCGTATCCTTCGACAGTTCAATCCTGGAGGCGGGCACATTCCGCTACGCTCTGGGTTTCGGTACCGACGACTTTTCACCGGATCGGGTGGCGGCATCGGGCTTTCTGGATTTCGGTATCGGAGGGTTTGCCGAATTGGGAACCTCGGTCCAGGCTGGATCGGCCACTCTGCTGTACGGAATTTCCGCCCAGGTCGCTACCCCGCTAGGTGCTTTTTCCGCGGATGCCGCGCTTTCCTGGGCTTATATAGGAAAGAAGGTAGGCGAAAAGGGAAAGGAATCCCTGGGTTGGTCCGCCAAAGGACTGTACCGGCTAGGTTTTCCCGGGCGTCCCCTGATTCCGCAATTCGGCATGGGCTTTGAATACACGACAGCATCCTTTTCCACACCCACCTTCGCAGTCCTGCGAAACCCTGCGGGGGATATCTGGCGCGGCACTGTCCAGATCGTCCAGTCTACCCCTTTTGGGGTTTCGGTAGCCCTCGCGGGTGATTATGGTTCGTCCGATGGCCTGCGGCGCTCCTTTGCCGTAGCCTTGGGTGTTTCGGCAGGCCTCGATCAGGGTGCTAACATGAACTTTTCAGCCACTCTCGACGACCGTCAGGGCGTTTTGCTGCCCGGAGCGACCGTCTCGGTCTTGATCATTCCCGATGGGGGGAGGACCAGCGCACGCTTCCGCCACTCCCTTGGAGATAGCGAGACGGGTTTCGATTTCTCGTCAACCACCGGAATGGGGCCAGGAAGCCTTACGGCAACGCTGGGCATGGAAAATCCGGCGGGACCGGACGGTACGGTCATGACCATGAACGCAGGCCTGAAGCGGACGGGTGAGATAAGCGACGTATCTGGTTCTGTGTGGTATCTGGATAATCGGAGCCTGGCAGGCAAGGCCTTCGGTGCATCGCTGACAGCAGATGGTGCGCTCGTATTTGCTGACGGTCTTTTTGCGCTTAGCCGCCGGGTTGCGGACTCCTTCGTCATCCTCAGACCGGAATCCTCCTTTGGAGACGAACTTGTCGAGCTTCGGCTGGGTTCGTCCTCGGTTGTTTCGTCCGGGACGGGCAGGGCCTCGGCCATGGCTGGGCTTTCCGCTTATCGGGAATCGGTCGCGAGCGTGGATGCGCCCGAGTCACCCCCCGAGATAGCCCCCAGGGATTCCCTGTTGAGCTTGAACCCCTCGTATAAATCCGGCTTGGTGGTACGTCCCGCTCTCAGTACGACGACCTGGGCAAGCGGTATGCTTCTTGATAAGGGGGGCAAACCGGTTGAATGGGCTTTGGGCGTACTCACCGATAGTCTGGGCAACAAGCTGGGAGAGGTTTTCACCGATGAGACCGGTCGTTTCGAAGCCTATGGCTTGGATATTGGTGAATTCAGGATAGACTGGCTTACTGAGGATCCAAGTTACACACAGATTATAATCCCGTCCGATTCGGGCGGGTTTGTCGACTTGGGGCTGGTCGATACGACTAGTCCAGGAGGTTCTGAACCATGAAAACGATGGCGAGGCTTTTTGCTTTTGGCCTGTTGATGCGACTGGCGGGTACAGGCGTCCTTGAAGCCCAGAGTGTCAAATATGTTACGCTTTCGCCAAAATCCATACGGGCGACTTATGATTCCACCCTCGAGGCGGCGACGACCGTGATCGCGACTCTTTCCATCGACAAGGGTTCGACCGAACTTGCCTATTATGTGTCCTTCGATCCCGCACCTTCCGGCCGCATCGTGACCAACGGCAGCGCATCTCTTCCGTACGAAATATACGATTTTACCTTGGCTCCCAGAACGGTGTTGCTGGATGTCGTCTCGGCGACCAGCCCGGATTCCCTGCTGACGGGTATCTTTCCGGTACCCGCAAAAAACAAGCCACCCACAGCAGAACGGACCTTCGCCTTGGTGGTGATGCCAGGTGGTTTCGCACCTTCGGGTACCTATACCGGTTCTGTCGTCGTGACGCTGTGGTCTGGACCTTTTAAAAGCGGAACCTATAAGGGTGAGGCGTTGTTGAACATTACCGTTACAGTCAGGGATATTCTTGACGTTGTTTTGGTGCCGGTAGGCGCGCCTTATGACTATAGCGCAACCAACGTCATGATGGATTTCGGATTCCTCACTGCGGGGGACCTTCGGTCCCTGGACCTTATAGCCCGGGCAAATACCACCTACGGGCTTTCCATAACCTCCGCCAACGGGGGATTCCTGAAAAACACCGACGTCCTGGATACGAGTATAATAAGTTACGAACTTTCGGTTGAAGGTTCGCCCCTGGTTCTGTCTCCCGGGGCGAGTGTCCCCTTGGCGTCGGGGGCTTTGGCCACGACCGTGGATGGCATACGCTACCAGTTGGATACCCGTATCCTGCCTTTCGACTTTCCGGGCGAAGGAACATACACTGATATCCTGACGGTGACAATCTCGAAAAATTGATTCCGGAAATCGAAAATCGAAAAATATAATTTGACAAAGGAAAAGAACCGTGTTAAGCCTTGATATATGAGGTTACCCGGGTAACCATGTTGCACCGGCAACAAGTTTGCCTGTAACGACCCCAAGATGTTCAAGGAGGCTTAGAAATGAAGAAGACATTCATCGCGTTCGTGCTCGCGTTATCCGCGGCGCTGGTATTCGCGGGCGGACAGGGGGACAAGAAAACGTCCGAAGGAACGAGCGCTGTCGCTGCCCCCGCCGCTGCCAAGGAAAAAGTAATCAAGATGTCCGCCGGGTTCGGCGGAACTTACATGGACATGATGAAGACCATCTACAACCGCGCCGGAATGCCCGATCTAATCCAGATTCCCATTTCCGCGTACGACAAGAATTTTGACCTCCACCCGGTTGCGGCCGAAGGCTGGTCGGTTTCCGCGGACGGCCTGGTATGGACCATCAAACTCATCGACGGACTAGTCTGGTCCGACGGCACCCCCCTGACTGCCAACGACTTCGTGTTCGGCCTGCAAAGGGCGGCCAAGGGCGGCTACGACTTCGCCTGGTACTGGAGCTGGGCTGGTGGCATCAAGAACTGGGGAGCCGTCGAAAAAGGCGAGATGGGCGTGGACCAATTGGGCGTAAAAGCCCTGGATGCCCGCACCATTCAGGTAACCACCGAAACCCCCAAACCCTACTTCCCCGGTATCTGCGCCTACTGGTGGGCGGTTCCCAAGCATGCGGTGGACAAGTACGGCGACGAATACGCCACCAAGGCGGAGACCATGCCGTCTTCCGGTCCTTTCAAGATTTCCAAGTGGACCCTCAATGAAAGCATCGAACTCGTGAAGAACCCCACCTACAAGGGACCCTGGGTTCCCAAGATCGACAAGGTCATCCTGTATCCCCAGCTGGGCAACCCCGAAGTCGGCTTCCCTGCCTATCTGGCCAACGACCTGGACGTAACTGGCGTGAACGTCGGCCAGCTGTCCTACGCCCGGCAGAAGCTCCCCACGGAAATCAAGCCGAACGCCCTGTTCCAGATTTATTACATGGCTTTTGATTATGCGACCGCGCCCTTCAACGACGTGAACGTCCGCAAGGCTTTCATGTACGCCTTCGACCGCGAGAAGGCCACCTCCACCATCCTCAAGGATATCGCCGCCTCGGCATATACCCTGGTTACCCCCGGCTTCTCCGGTTACAACACCGAAACAAAGGCCCAGACCGGCTTCGATGCCGCCAAGGCCCGCGATTTCCTGGCAAAAGCCGGTTTCCCCGGCGGCAAGGGTTTCCCCAAGATCCAGCTTCTGTGGCGTATCGAGGGTGGCTACCATGCTCCCATCGTCAAGCCCATGGCCGAATATATCCAGGCCCAGATCAAGGAAGTCCTTGGTATAGAGCTTGAGGTGAAGGGGTTGGAACTCAAGACCTGGATGGATTCCCTTTCCAAGCGCGAAGGCAAGCTGTTCATCTCCCCTTACATGTACGACTACATCGATGCCTCCAACTTCTATGATATTTTCCTCTCCGGTGGCAGGCACAACTGGTCCAGTGCCAAGTACGACGAGCTGGTCAAGAAAGCCGATTCCATCTCCAAATGGGAGGAGCGTGCTCCGCTGTACAGGCAAGCCGAACAGATTCTTGTGGACGAGGCGACCGTTACCTATCTGGTCCACGCCAAGGAAAACACCATGTTCAAGGCCAAGTTGATTGGCGAGGGCGTGGAAGCCAACAAATATGGCAATTATCCTTTGATGTACCCTTGGACCGTTTGCAATCTTGATATAAAAGAATGATCGGGGTGCCCTTTAAAACGAGTTTTTGAAGGGTCTCCAAGGAACCCAAGGCCTTCCGTTTGCGGAAGGCCTTTCAAACCCCCTACAATTTTCGGAGGATTCATGACCAGGCTATTGGAGGCGGAAGACTTGCGAGTTTCGTTTCGCCACAAGGAGGGGGATGCCCTTGCCGTGCGCGGTGTGGACCTGCATGTGGATGAGGGCGAGAGCCTGGGCATAGTAGGTGAATCCGGTTCGGGAAAAAGCGTGACCTCCCTTGCCCTGATGGGGCTGCTCCAATCACCTCCGGCGGAGATCCGGGCCGATGTGCTGACCTACGATAGGATAGACCTTGCGCGTGCCTCGAAGAGGGTCCTGCAGGATCTGAGGGGCAAGGGCATGGCGATGGTTTTTCAGGAACCCATGACCAGCCTGGATCCGGTGTTTACCGTTGGCAACCAGCTGGCCGAGCCCCTGATGCTCCATTTGGGCATGTCGAAGAGACAGGCGAACACCCGTTCCGCCGAATTGCTGGCAAGGGTGGAAATACCCGATCCCGCCGGCGTGCTTGGAAGCTATCCCCACCAACTTTCAGGGGGCATGCGCCAGCGGGTCATGATTGCGATGGCCATTTCCTGCAAGCCGAAATTGCTGATAGCCGACGAGCCCACCACCGCGCTGGACGTGACAATCCAGGCCCAGGTGCTGGAGCTGATAAAGGACCTTCAAAAGGAAAACGGCATGGCGCTGGTGATGATCACCCACGACATGGGCGTCATCGCCGAAACCACCGACCGTGTCGCCGTGATGTACGGCGGCCTTATCATGGAAACCGCGGGGGTCCGCGACCTGTTCGCGAATCCCCTTCATCCTTATACCAAGGCACTGCTTGCCAGCATTCCGCGTCCGGACGCGGACCCGGCCAAACGCCTGTACGCCATTCCGGGTGCCTCGCCCAACCCCGTGAATCCACCTTCGGGCTGCCCCTTCCATCCCCGTTGTGAGCTGTCCGACGCCCGCTGCGCCTCCGACTTGCCGGGAAAAACGATAACAGGCGGGAACCGTATGGCCCGTTGCTGGAGGCTCTCATGAACGCGGTGCTATCCGTGCGGGAGCTGAAGAAATATTTTATCAGCCGTTCCGGCCCTTTCTGGAAGCCCAAAATCAGGACGGTCAAGGCCGTGGATGGGGTCTCCTTCGACCTGGGCGAGAACGAGACACTGGGCTTGGTGGGCGAATCCGGTTGCGGCAAGTCCACCACCGGCTCGCTTCTGGTGCGCCTGCTGGACCCTACCTCCGGCTCGATCCTGTACCGGGGCACCGAATTGGCGGGTATGCCGGAAAACGAACTCGCTCCAATACGCAAGAAGATGCAGATGATCTTCCAGGACCCCTACGCCTCGCTGGATCCCATGATGACCCTCGGTGCGGTAGTCGCGGAGCCCTGGGATATACACGGCCTGTACGGCACCAAGGAAAGGCGGGTGGAGGCCGAAAAGCTGCTCGCCCTGGTTGGGCTGGAAGGGGACTATGCGAAACGCTACCCCCACGAGCTTTCGGGTGGCCAGCGGCAACGGGTGGCCATCGCTCGGTCCCTCGCCTTGGACCCCGAGATCCTGATAGCCGACGAACCAACCAGCGCGCTGGACGTGTCGGTCAAGGCACAGATCATCAACCTGCTCCGGGACATACGGGACAGGCGCGGGTTGTCCATGATTTTCGTTTCCCACGACCTGGGTGTGGTGCGCCACGTGAGCGACCGCATCGTCGTCATGTATTTGGGCCGCGTGATGGAGGAGGGGCTTTCCAAGGATATCTTTGCCCGGCCCAGGCACCCCTACACGCGGGCGCTCCTGGACGCCATTCCCCTGCCTGATCCCTCCCGCATACGCGAACGCAAGCGCATCCGCGGTGAGGCCTCTCTCAAAGATGCCCTGGCCGATGCGTGCCCGTTCCTGCCCCGCTGTCCCAATAAGGGTGCCGGCTGTGATAGCCAACGGCCACCCCTGGCCGAGCTGGGACCAGGCCACCGCTGCGCCTGCCTCTACCCGGATACAAAGGAGGCCTTCTGATGCTCGGATACATCCTGAAGCGTGTCGTTTCCCTCCTGGTGACCTTCATTGTCGTTTCGCTGATAATATTCTCGCTCATGCGGGTAATACCCGGTGGACCCTTCGACGAGGACAAGATGCCCCTGTCTCCGGCGGCCAAGGCAAAAATCATGGCCCAGTACGGGCTGGACAAGCCCCCAGCCATCCAATACCTGCGCTACATGGCCAGCGCGCTGCGCTTCGATTTCGGCATACCCTACCAGAGTCCCGGCGAGACCGTGGTCCAACTGCTCGGCCGGGCTTGGCCTCCAAGCCTTATCCTGGGAGGACTGGGCATGCTCATAGGTACGCCCCTTGGAATGCTGCTGGGGATCATGGCGGCCTTGCGGCGGAACCGGCCCATAGACTATTTCGCGTCAGGCCTGTCCACGCTGGGCATGACCGTACCTGTGTACGTCATCAGCCTGATGCTCATGCTGGTGTTCGGGGTCTGGCTCAAGTGGCTGCCCACCAGCGGTTGGGGAACGCCGGTGAACTGGATCCTGCCGGTTACGGCCTACGCGGTGACGCCGCTGGCCATCTTCGCACGCTATACCCGTTCGGCGGTGCTGGACACCCTGAACAAGCCCTTCGTGACCGTCCTGTACGCAAAGGGCTTGCCCTTCCGGCTGATCCTGTTCAAGCACATCCTGAGGAATGCGGCCATCCCCATGATCACGGTCTTCTTCCCCGTGCTCATTGGCATAACGACGGGGTCCATCTTCGTGGAGCAGATGTTCCGTGTTCCCGGCCTGGGCAGCTATTTCGTCACCAGCATACAGAAACGCGACTATCCCTTGGAGATGGCGCTCATCCTCCTGCTTACCCTGATGGTCGGTGTCGCGTACATCATCACCGACCTTGCCTACTATTTCCTTAATCCGCGGACGCGGGTTAAGGGTACGGAGTAAACCATGGCCGCATCACCTACCGTCCGGAGCCCGCTCTACTACGCCTGGAAGCGTTTCCTGGGTAACAAGGCCTCCCTTGTAGCGGGGGTCTTCATTCTGTTGCTGGCGTTCGCCGCCCTCTGTGCGCCTCTGATCACGCCCGCTTCCTACGAAGCCCAATCCTTCCTGAACGACGCGCTGGCCTTTCCCTCTCCGACCCACTGGTTCGGGGTGGACAACGTGGGCCGGGACCTTTATTCACGCATAATCTACGGCACCAGGGTCTCGTTGGGCATCGGCCTGGTTTCCGCCCTGGCGAGCCTCCTGATCGGAGTGCCCCTGGGCGCCATCGCGGGCTACTCGGGCGGAGTTGCGGACTGGATAGTGCTGCGTCTGGTCGAACTGTTTTCCGTCATCCCGCCCTTGCTGCTGGCTATACTCGCGGCCAGCCTGCTGGGCGGCGGCATCCTCAACATCATACTGATATCCTCCGCCTTTGGCTGGGTAGGGGTGGCGCGTCTGGTGCGCGGCCAGGTGATGACCGTGCGGACAAAGGAATATGTGCAGGCAAGTCGGGGTATGGGGGCGCTTCCCCGTCACCTGATCATGCGGCATCTGGTACCCAACAGCGTTTCCCCCATCATCGTCGGTTTTGTCCTGGCCATACCCCAGGCCATGATGCTCGAAGCTTCCCTATCCTTCCTGGGGGTGGGAATCAACCCGCCGACACCATCCTGGGGACAGATGATAGCGGATGGCCTTTACTACCTGTTCTTCTATTGGCACCTGCCCCTGTTCCCCACGCTTTTTCTTGCCCTGACCGTTATGGCCACCTCCATTTTTGGAGATGGCCTGCGCGACGCCCTCGATCCGACCCTAAAAGGAAAATAAGATGCCCAGTGCCGAAGATATCTGCGCCCACGAGGGCGACAATCCGTCCCGCTGGCTTGGCGCGGTTTCCACGCCCATTTTCCAGACCTCCCTGTTCAGCCACCGGGACCACGATTCGGGCTACAACTATACCCGCTCCGCAAACCCCACTGTCGAGGCGGCGGAAGCGAAAATAGCAGCCCTGGAAGGGGCAGAACGGGCCGCCTGTTTCTCCAGCGGCATGGGAGCCATCTCATCGGCCATCCTGCACTTCGTCCGCGCCGGTTCACGTGTCGTGGCCCATCGGAACATCTACGGTCCCGCCAGGAATTTCCTCTCGGCCTATCTGTCCCGCTTTGGTGTGGAGACAGTCTTTGTGAGCGGCAACGATGCGGCCTCCTTTTCGGCGGCCATGAACACACATACCTCCCTCGTGTACCTCGAGAGTCCCACGACCTTTCTCTTTCTTGCGCAGGACATCCGTGGTATCGCGGCCGCAGCCCGGGCGAGGGGAGCCGCGACCGTCATAGACAACACCTGGGCGACACCGCTTTACCAGAAACCCCTGGCGCTGGGTGCGGACCTTTCGGTCCACTCTGCCTCCAAATATTTGGGCGGCCACAGCGATATCGTGGCGGGCGCCATCGCCGGCAAGGCCGAATTGGTGGAGAGCATAGTCCGTTCGGAGCGGGACCATCTGGGCGCCTGCATGGACCCCCATCAGGCCTGGCTGCTGACGAGAGGCCTGCGCACCCTTCCATTGAGGATGGAACGTCATAGCGAGAATGCGCACATTGTCGCCGCTTTCCTGGAAGGACACGAAATGGTGGAGAGGCTGTACTGGCCTGGAGCCGCGACCTACCCGGACCAAGCCATTGTCGAAGCCCAGATGACGGGCTACAGCTCGGTGCTGTCCTTCGTACCGCGCTTCCCCTTGGAACGGGTGGGGGCTTTCCTTTCCGCCCTGAAATTGTTGGAGGTCGGACCCAGCTGGGGAGGCTTCGAGAGCCTGGCCATCGCGCCCGGAATCTTCATGGATGACTCCGTCATGGCAGAACTCGGCCTGCCGCGCAACCTGATCCGTATTGCCGTAGGACTTGAATCGGCATCCTCCATCACGGAGGATCTGGATGATGCCCTGCGGGCGGCCGTGGCTTCCCCTCCACTAGTCTTGGGTGTCAAGGGGACGAAAAATGCGTAGGCTGAGGATGGACACGGATCCACGTCCCTACGCTCGTTGGTGGTG
>Ga0172379_10001971_pt1 | contig 38243 bp, 24 predicted proteins | sample GrowelOW334metaG_FD_119756 | JGI IMG/M metagenome (GOLD analysis project Ga0172379, IMG submission 119756) | Groundwater microbial communities from an aquifer near a municipal landfill in Southern Ontario, Canada - Groundwater well OW334 metaG | ecosystem: Environmental > Aquatic > Deep... | reverse complement strand
CGCCTACGTGAAGGGCGTCATCAACCTACGCGGCAAGGTGATACCCGTGGTGGATCTGCGTCTGCGTTTCGGTATGGAAGAGCGTCCCTACGACGATCGCACCTGCATCGTTGTCAGCGAGATAGATGAAGTATCATTGGGGTTTATCGTGGACACGGTAGAGGAAGTCCTGGAAATTCCGGAGAACCAGGTTGAGCCCGCGCCCCGTTTCAGGACAGTGAGCGGCAAGGAACGGTACATCGCCGGCATGGGGAAGGTGGGAGAACACGTGAAAATCCTGCTGGACGTGGAGAAGCTTGTGACCGACGAGGATGTGACCAAATTGAGTGCCAGGGAACCGGCCTAGGAAGGATTGGATAGAATTTTTGAGTGACACGCTTTCCACTTTTTATGCTCCGCCCGAAAGGGATTCACCAGAAACCCTGAAGGCGGACCTGGAGAGGCTCGAATCGGTGGGGGCGTTCCACATGATACTGGACGCCCTCCCAGATACGGCCCTCGTCCTGAATGATAAACGGCAGATAGTTTTCGCCAATGAGAAGACCCTGGCATCTTTGGGTGTGGATATCGACAGCCTGATTGGTTTCAGACCCGGAGAGGCGCTTGGTTGTATACATTCAAAAGACAACCCCGCTGGTTGCGGTACCGGCCCCTCATGCAGGTATTGCGGAGCCGTCAACGCCATCCTTGAAGCCCAAAAAGCCGAAACCCGCATAAGTCGGGATTGCCGCATTACGGTTGAAAAAAACGGCCGTCTGGAGTCCTTGGACCTGTTGGTGAGCGGTAAAAAGATCAGTGACGGTACAAATAACTGGACCATCATCACCATGAGTGACATCAGCGACACGAAACGGCGCAAGGTGCTGGAACGCATATTTTTCCACGATGTGATCAACAGTATCGCCTCGGTCCAATCGGGCGCGCAGTTATTGAAGGCGGAAGCAGGCACCAATGGTGATGAATATATCCAGCACATGCTCAGCATGACCGAAGCCCTCCTGGAAGAGGTCCTTCGCCAAAGGGACTTCCTGGCCATGGAGCGGGGAGACCTGACTGTCGAGCCAAAATCAGTCTCGAATGTGCAGATTCTTGGGGCTGTGGTGGATAGCTTCCGGTTGGGCGAGTCGGCAAAGGGGAAGACCCTGCATTTTATCGGGAATTTAGATGGTGAAAATGCACCGCCCCCCGTCGAGTGCGAAACTGATCCCGTCCTTCTTCGGCGCACCTTGGTAAATATGATAAAAAACGCGCTGGAAGCATCCTCTGCCGGTGATACGGTGCGGGTGGAAACCGGCGTCGATGGCGATATGGTCCTCTTTAGTGTACGAAATCCGTCGGTCATGAGCGAGGAGGTACGCATGCAGGTTTTCCAGCGCTCCTTCTCCACCAAGGGACATGGACGGGGCCTGGGAACCTACAGCATGCGCATGCTTGTGCGCGATTATCTGAAAGGTGAAATCGATTTTGTCTCTACGGAGGGTGAAGGGACCACGTTCACCCTCAGGCTTCCCCTTTTTTTTCCCCAGTGATAACTGCGGAATTTTTCATCTTCAACAACAAACGTTCACGGCGGATTCTCAACAGGACACTGTCCCGTTCTCTCCCGTTTTCCATTGCGAGGGCGTGGTCGATCCAGAGCAAGGCTTCGGTATGGGATTTAAGCCGCCGTTCCGCATCCGTGGCAAGCTGGCGGCAGGCCTGTATCCTTATGGCTGGAGGCACCTGGAATGGCTGGGTGTCATGTTCTCCAGGTTTCCCCAGTGCCAACGCGCGCCTGATGCCGACGGCCCGTTCATGAAGCCCGCGTTTGTATAGGCGAGAGGCCAATATCAGGGAAGCGCGGGCGTCGCCTTCACACAGGGCTTTTTCCAGCAACGCATCGGTCGTTTCATCATCATGGGCTGTTCGCTTCGTGTGCATCCACCAAGCATGGGCCAGCGCTCCCGCCGGAACCCTGGAAGCCACCAAGGGCTCGCGGGCAATACGGTCCAAGGCAACGGACAAGTGCGCGATACCCGCGATATCCTGCGCGTTGTGCTCCCCTACCGCAGCCAGAAGGCTGTCTCTCCCGTTCCGCAGGTAATCGAACCAGGCGTCCGGAGCCTGCGAACCGGGAAGATCATCACTTCGGTGGATCCCCAGAATGTTCTTCTCCACTGCCTGCTGGGAGCAGGATGGAAGGGTCCGCCGCCAAAGCCTGCGGACGGCGTGGAGAAGATCCCAATGGGGCAGCTCGGGAACAACGAGCCCGTTCATGGAAAAGCGCGTGCGTATTATCTGCATGTCGAAGGCCTTGCCGTTGTAGCTTACCAGAACCTGATCCTGTTTTTGGAACTCAGCGTTGACAGCGTCAAGAAAGGCAGCCTCGCCAGGATAATCGCATAATAGATACTGGACGATCTCAAACCCTTCCCCTTGCCCGACGTTTTTCATCTCATCGTCGCAGGGGAGCAGACGGCCGAAGGCTGCCAAAAAAGCGACCGTTCCGGCACCACCTGAAAGGCCGGACGTTTCAAGATCAAAGAACAACAGCCGTCGTACATCGACATCGCGTTCCGGCAGAAAAACACGGGATGAACCCGGGCACAGGATTGAAAGCTGGAAAGAAAGGAAGGCCGGTAAGCTTGGTGGCGTGGCAATCGCCAGTTTCCGGTACGCGACATAGGGAGCGATGAACTGCCAACCGGCAGCCTCCAAGTTGGGTCCAAGCAATATTGGAGATGGAAGAGCTGAAGCCGGAGCGTCCGGAATTTCATAGTCAGCCACTGCGGCCTTGCCAGCCGGGTTCGTTGCGATATCGGGCTTGGCCGAAGCTGTGTCCGGACCGATGGCACTCGTGGAAGCGCGTATACGGGCAAGCCGTGCGGACAACAAGCCGCCCATGGGAGACTCTCAGCCCTGCCGCGCCCGGGTCAGGGCTGCAAGAAGGACCAAGGTAGCGGCTTTGGTGTTCCCTTCCGAGCCAGGCTGTCCGGAATCCGACGGGGATCCTGCACCCACGCAGGATGGACACCCTTCCTCGCAGGGGCAAACGCGCAGGGCTTCCAGGGCATTGTCGAACAGTTCGGCAGCCCTGCGCGCGAGGGCTTCCGCAAGCCCCGTTCCTCCCGGGTACCGGTCGTAGACATACACGGCGGGCACGCCAAAGTGGGGATCCCGGGTACGTTCGGCCACACCCAGGTCGCGCTGGTCGCAGAGCAGGAACATCGGGGCGATATGCCTCACCAAGGAGCCAAACCCGCCAAGGGCGGCACCGACACCCGCCTCGTCAAGGCCTGATAGTGCCAGACCGCCTGTTGTGTCAGCCGGGAACAGGAAGGCGATGGCGCGGGTCTGAGTTTCCTCCTCACCCTGGTCCACTTCACCATAACCGATATTTTCATGGCTGTGGAAACGTATCTTCTTGAATTTCGCCACCTGGGACCGCACCAGGACATCGCCAAGCACAGCCCGCGCGACTACCGGACCAGAAAGCACGTCCACCACGTGTTCCCCTGCCGTATATTCAAAGTGCTCGTCCTCCGAGAGCGGCTTGATGTCGGTCTTGACAAGCGCATCGGTAAAATAATTGACATCCGCCTCCTCGACGACGCAGCGGCGGTTCTGGATGTCGAGTTTCCTCACCAAGTACTGGCGGCCACGGTGCAGGTACACCGCGTTGTCGAAAATAAGCTCCTTGGCACCGGGCCTGTCCATCTCGCCTATCACGGTATTCCGGCCTTTGGTGGCGTCGATGATGACCACATTGTCCGCGGTGGCGGAGCGCAGGCTTATTCTTTCCGCGGGGTACGAGCGGTCGGACCAATACCAGCGCCCCCCTGTCTTCCGTACTATGCCATCCTCTTCCAGGAAGGTGAGGACGCTGAGCACGTCGCTTCCGAATTCTTCGCCTTCCTTGAAGGGCAGCTCGAAGGCAGCGCATTTGACGTGATCCGCGAGGACGTAGGGATTGTCCGCATCGAGCCGGGCTTCTTCGGAGGGACGTCTGAAAAACCAGTCGGGGTTCCTTACCACGAATTGGTCCAGGGGAGACGATGAGGCCACGAATACCGCCACGGAAGTCCCCCCCCGGCGCCCCGCCCTGCCCGCCTGCTGCCAGAAGGAATTGAAGGAACCGGGAAAACCAGCCACCACTGCGGCATCCAGTCCACCGATATCGATACCGAGTTCCAGGGCATTGGTGGAGACCACCCCCTGGATGCTGCCGTCGCGTAGGCCTTTTTCTATTTCGCGCCTTTCGTTGGGCAGCAAGCCTCCACGATAGGCCTCCACCCGGATGTGCGCATTTTCGGTGTATACGTTGGCCACGCTCTCGTTGATGTAGGAGGCGACCACCTCGGTACGCACCCGGGAATGGGCAAAAAGGATGGTCTTGACGCCGGCACGCAAAAAAGCCAGTGCCCACCTCTGGCTTTCGGTCATCACACTGCGCCGTATGCCCTGAACACTGTCCAATAAGGGCGGATTGTACAGGATCACCCGCTTTTCACCCCGGGGAGCACCATTTTCGGCCACCAAGGCAACTTCCCCACCCACCAACGCCTCGCACAACTCCTGTGGGTTGCCAATAGTGGCGGAACACAGGATGAAGGTGGGGGTGGCTCCGTAAAACGCCGCGATCCTTTTCAGGCGACGCAGGACGTTGGCAACATGGCTTCCGAATACGCCCCGGTAGGCATGGGCCTCATCCACCACTACGTATTTCAGGGAAGAGAAGAATTTGATCCATTTGGGGTGGTTTGGCAAAACCCCCGCGTGGAGCATATCCGGGTTGGAGATGACTATGCGCCCCGAATCGCGGGCAGCCACGCGTAAGGAATCCGGCGTATCGCCGTCGTAGGTGCAAATTTTTACCGGCAGGCTTCCACCCAATACTATTTCGTTCAGTTCCGACTGCTGGTCCTGCGAAAGGGCCTTGGTGGGGAAAAGGTACAGGGCGCGGGCGGCGGGGTCTTCCAGCAGGGATTGCAGGCAGGGCAGGTTATAGCACAGGGTCTTGCCGGATGCCGTGGGCGTGACCACCACCACGTTGCGTCCGGCGCGGGCGTGCTCCCAAACGGCACCCTGATGGGAATACAGGCGGTCTATGCCCCTGGAATGGAGGGCCTCAATTATCCGTGGGTTGATCCCTTGCGGAAAGGGCACGAAGGAGCCCTCGGTCTCGCCCATGATACGGGATTCGACTATGAAGGGAGCGAAAGCGGGATCAGAAAGTATTCCGTTGACGATCGAAGCTCTATCCTGCATGGACCAATAATAGCCCGCAAAGACCAATCGCGCAAAGGGTTTCAGGAGGGGCCAAACGAAGGAGAGGCGGATTTCGTTATTTTCCTATCCAATGAAGTGTCGACAGATTGGTTCAGTCCTCCTATACTAAAGGCAACACGTCCTGCGCGCACACGCAGTCGGAGACTGCGGAAGGCGATGTGGTAAAAGGAGCCAAGACATGACAAAGGTGCTTTCGATAATCCTGGGCGGCGGCAAGGGCACACGCCTGTATCCACTTACCAAGGACCGGGCGAAACCTGCGGTCCCTTTTGCCGGAAAGTATAGGCTCGTAGACATCCCCATCTCAAATTGCATCAATTCCGAGTTCAAGCAAATTTACATCCTCACCCAATTCAACTCCGCATCATTGCACATGCATATCGCCCATACCTACATGTTCGATTCCTTCTCCCGGGGTTTCGTCGAAATTTTGGCCGCGGAACAAACCTTTGAACACTCCGGTTGGTACGAGGGAACCGCGGACGCGGTCCGCAAGAATTTCCTGCATTTCCGCACCCAGAATCCTTCCCATTACCTGATACTTTCAGGGGACCAGCTCTACCGCATGGACCTTGCGGACTTCTACCGCAAACACGTCGAATCCGGTGCGGACATCACCATCGCCGCCACTTCGGTTACCCGGGACGATGCGAGTTCGCTGGGCATACTCAAGGCCAACAAGAAGAACGAGATCACCGAATTCATGGAAAAACCGGGCCCTACCAAGGATATCGCCGACTTCCGCATCCCCAAAGAGCTACAGGGAGACCGCAGGTCCGGAGGAAAGGATTACCTCGCCTCCATGGGCATCTATTTCTTCAACGCAGACGCCATGGAAAAATCCCTGGCCAACGATTTTACCGATTTTGGCAAGGAGATAATTCCCGCGGCGATCGGTAAGATGAAGGTGAATGCCTACGTTTTCGATGGTTATTGGGAAGATATAGGAACCATAAAGAACTTCTATGAGGCCAACCTGGACCTGACCAGCGTTACTCCCCGGTTCGACTTCTACGAGGAGAAGGCGCCGATATATACCCACATGCGTAATCTTCCTCCCTCAAAGATGAATTTCAGCAACATGAACCAGTCCATAGCCGGAGAGGGTTGCATCATTACCAACGCATCAATTTCCAACTCCATCGTTGGTATCCGTACTATCATTGAATCAGGAGCCAGCCTGAACGGCATAGTCTGCATGGGTGCCGACTATTACGAAACCGAAAAGCAGAAAAAACTGAATCTGGAGCAGAAAATACCCCTGATCGGCATAGGAAAGGGCAGCGTCATCAAGGGGGCAATCATCGACAAGAACGCCCGTATCGGGGAAGGTTGCCGTATCGGCGTGGACGACCTGGAACGCTTCGATGGGGATTTCGGGAATTACCACATAGTGGACGGCATAATCGTCATTCCCAAAAACGCGATATTGTACCCGGGAACGGTCATTTAGGCAAAAAAATCCCCGACTGAAAATCGCCTGGGCCTGATTGGCCTGGGCGATTTTTTTTTGCAACCCCAGACCCCCAGACCCTCAGACCCCCAGACCCTCAGGAATGGTAAACCAAGCCCTTTCCTTCAAACAATGCATCCGTAGAAAAGGGACGGAAATCCCTGCCATCAAGCCGCATGAACTCGCCCCGGCTCCTGTCGAACCGGTAATTTTCGGACCAGGACTGGCCCTTGACCGCGATCTCCTTCAGGGCATTCAGGACGTAGGCCAATTCCGCATCGGTCATGGTGGGGTGTAAAGAAAGGCGAACCCAACCGGGTTTGTCGGAAAGGTCGCCGGAGTCTATGCGGCAGGCAATTTCCCGTGAATGGGCCCGATCCACGTGAAGAAGGTAATGTCCGTAGGTACCTGCGCAGGAACAACCGCCCCGAACCTGCACGCCGTAGCGGTCGGAAAGCAAGCTGACCACCAGATTGAAATGGAGTTTCTCGAAATAGAACGAGACAACCCCCAACCGGTCTTTCTCGTTTTCGGCCAGTATCCTTAGCCCGGGGATAGCCGAGAGTCCCCGGAACGCCTGGTCCAGTAGTTCGGCCTCCCGGGCGTGGATGGCTTCGGTACCCATCAGTTCCTTCAGTTCCAGGGCGAGGGCTGCCCGGATGGCGCCCAGGAAAGCGGGCGTACCGCCGTCCTCGCGGGTTTCGATATCGGCCACGAAATGGTGCTCGCCCCAGCGATTTGTCCAGGCGACCGTGCCACCGCCAGGATCGTCGGGTACGCAATTGGCATACATGCTTTTATCGAACACCAGAACCCCCGGCGAACCGGGACCGCCCAGGAATTTATGGGGGCTGAAAAAGACAGCGTCCAGCTTGCCCAGAGGATCGCCTTCAGGATGCATGACTATGGGATCGTAGGGAGCGGAGGCAGCGAAGTCGGCAAAGGCGAGACCGCCCGCCTCATGCATCAGCCGTGCCAGCTCACGGTAGGGGGGTCGTACGCCAGTTACGTTCGATCCGGCGGAAAAGCTGCCAATCTTGAGGGGTCTGTCCTTGTACAGCACCAGTTGGCGCCGCAATTCTCCCGGGTCGATGGAAAGTTTTGCGTCTGGTTCCAGCACGACCACGTCCGCCAGCGTTTCCAGCCAGCTGGTGTGGTTGGAATGGTGCTCCATGTGGGTAAGGAAGACTACGGGCCGTTCGTTTTGTGGAATCTCGCAGGAAACCCCGCAACCGCAGATGCCACGGGCCCGTTCGGGTATGCGCAAACCGAGTATGCGCTGAAGCTTGTTCACCACCCCGGTCATGCCGGAACCGGTGGTGATGACCACGTCACCGGCGTTCGCACCGGCATGGTGTTTGATGCGTTCGTGAGCATTACGGTACGCCGCGGTCATCGCAGCGCCCAGGCTGCTCGATTCCGAGTGGGTATTCGCCACCCAAGGATAGGCCATGTCCCGCATGCGCTCCTCGATGGGACCGTACATGCGACCGGAGGCTATCCAGTCGGCATAGACCAAAGGAACCCGGCCCGCCTCCCCTTCAAGGGTCTCGTCCAAGCCTATGATGCCGGCACGGAAGGGCAGGAAATGGGACTCATGGAATGACACGGGAATGACCTCCAGAGTAGGCGGTACGGACTTCCTGGGCGATCAGTTCCAGGCCGCGCGAAAGATCGTCGTCGGGGGCGGAATAATTGATGCGTATGCAGCGGCGGGGGTGATCCCAGGCCGTGCAGGCGGATCCATCAGTAAAATCGCCAAAAGAGAAATACTCACCAGGTATCACCAGGACATTCCGCTCCTTCAGTCGGGTATACAGTTCGCGGGATTCGATGGGCATGCCCTCGAACCAGAGCCACAGGAAAATGGCTCCCTCGCTTTGGTGGACGCGAACGGGAAGACCTGTAAAAAGATCGCCGATAAGACCAAGGGCAATACCGCGTTTTTTGTAATAGAAGGGTCTGACGATGTCGCGACTCATCCTGAGCAGTTCGCCGGAAGCGACCAAGGGTTCCACTATGGCCTGGCCCACCGTACCGGTGGCAAGGCTCGCGATGGCGTTTACGGAGGCGAGGGCGCGGATTATCTCCCGATCTGCTACGATTATGCCCGTGCGCGTCGAAGGCAGACCTATTTTTGAGAGGCTCATGCTCAGGACCGTATGCCCGTCCCACCAGGGTTTCGCGTCGGTAAATACAATGCCCGGGAAGGGTAACCCGTAGGCGTTGTCCACGATGAGGGGGATTGACCAACGTGCCGCCATACCTGCGAGGGCGTGGATTTCCGAGTCGGTGAGCACATTGCCCGATGGATTCGTGGGTCTTGAGACGCAAAGGGCTCCGATGCTGCCTGGGTCCTGTCCCAACAGGGTTTCCACAGCATCCAGATCCACAAAATATTTAAAACCGCCATCACCGATCTTTTCGATGCGGGGCCGGCAGGTTACAAATACGGACTCGCTCGCCGCCTGGTCCGCGTAGCCCACGTACTCGGGCATGAGGGGGAACAGCACCCGGCGCTTCCGGCCGGCAGTATCGGAACCCGAAAACAGGTTGAGCAGATACCAGACCGCTATCTGGCTACCATTGGTCACGCAAATATTTTCAGGCCCTAGGTCCCAGCCGTATTCCTTGTGGAACAAGGATGCGAGGGAAGACCTGAAGGTGGACATGCCATCTGCCGAATCGTAGGTGCCGAGCATTCGACCGAATTGTTCATCGTCGGCCAGAAGATCGGTCATGCGGGCTTTCCACACAGCCTCCACTGCCGGAATGCGCGCCGGATTTCCTCCACCCAGCATGCAAAGACGCGAAGGCTGGACTTTGGAACCGCTGGAGGGTTCGCGACCATCCCCCTCGGCACTACCCTTTCCACCACAGGCGGCCTTGGACGCCGCGGCAAGGTCCTCCATCAGTTCCAGTATGCCGGTCTTTCTGGTAAATTTTTCCCCAAAGGCAGAAAAGGTCATGAACGGGCTTCGTCCACGACAGGATTGCGAAGGACGCCTATTCCGGCGATCTCCACTTCCATGACATCACCGTGCACGACCGGGCTTACCCCGGAGGGCGTACCGGTCACAATGATGTCCCCCGCTTCCAGGGTCATATTGCGGGAAATGTAGGCGATGAGGGCAGCCACCGTAAAAATCATATTGGAGGTGTTGGACCGCTGCTTCGTGATGCCGTTCACGCGGCAGGAGATATCCAGATTCTGGGGATCCGGCAGCCCGGATGCGGGTACGGCCACGGGTCCAATGGGGCCGAAAGTATCGAAGGATTTCCCCCGGAACCAGCCTGATACATCGGATTTCTGCACGTTCCGTTGGCTTACGTCGTTGAAGCAGGTGTAGGCCCGCACATAATCCAGGGCGCAGGATTCGGGAACATCCTTGCATCTCCGGCCGATAATGACGGCCAGTTCCGCTTCGTGGTCCACCCGGGGTTCGGTGAAGCGATACTCCGCCAGAAAAGCCGGGATCACCACCGGTTCGCCAGGTCCCACCAGGACGTTTGGGGTTTTTGCGAACAGCACGGGCTCAACGGGAATTTCCCGGATATCCATGTCCAGGCCCTTGCTTTCAGCAACATGTTCCCGGTAATTCAAACCTACCGCAACAATCTTTGACGGCGCTATTTCCAGGTAGTCATCGGATCCGGCAACAGGAAGTCGTATCACGGCGTTTTCTCCATTTAGTTTAGTTTGATGGCTTCGGCAAGGGCCGTTCCCAGATCCATGGCGCCCTTCGCGCCCGACCCACTGGCCGGGAGGGCTTGAACCTCCGCGACTGGAGCCGCCAAGACGCGGGACGATTTTCTTACACGCACGTCAAGGTCCTTGCCCTTCACCCCGACAACGAAGACGCTGCCGGACGGATAGTCCTTTCCGAGCAGCAACAGCGATAGGGGATCCTCAATATCCCGCTGGATCACCCTTCGCATGGGCCGAGCTCCGAATTTGGGATCGTAGCCCTTTTCGACCAGAATATTCCGTGCGGCGGGGCTGAGCTCCAGACTGAAACTGCGATCGGCCAGACGTTTGCGCAACTCCCCGATCTGGATGTTGAAGACCGACTCCACCTGGGCCTTGTCCAATGCATGGAAGACGACGATATCGTCAATCCGGTTGATGAACTCGGGATTAAAAAGGCGTTTAAGCTCCGAGAGGGCGGAATCGCGGATTTCACGGACATCCATTATGCCTGCGGAGGCGTTGAAGCCCAAGCGTGCATCCCGGGAAATCTCCCGCGCTCCGGCATTGCTGGTCATGATGATGACCGTATTCCGGAAACTCACGGTGTGGCCCAGGTTGTCCTTGAGCTCCCCTTCTTCCAGCACCTGAAGAAGCAGGTTGAAAACATCCCGGTGGGCTTTTTCTATCTCGTCGAAAAGTACCACACGGTACGGGTTGCGCCTTATGCGTTCGGTGAGGGTTCCGCCTTCCTCATAGCCGATATAACCGGGAGGCGCTCCTATGAGACGGGACGAATTGTGCTTTTCCATGAAGTCCGACATGTCGATGCGTACCAGCGCATCCTCGTTGCCAAAAAGGTATTCGGCCAGGCCCTTCGCCAGCAGGGTCTTGCCTACCCCGGTGGGACCAAGGAAGATGAAGGAACCAAGGGGACGGCGTGGCGATGAGATCCCGGCGCGGGAACGGCGTATCGCCGACGAGACAGCCTTCACGGCCTCGTCCTGCCCGACTATATTGGCGTGCAGTTCCTTTTCCATGTTCAGCAATCGCCTGGATTCGCTTTCTTCCAGCCGTGCGAGGGGTATTCCCGTAATCTCCGAGACAACCCGGCGGACGTCGGATTCCTCTACTACGGGTCTTTGTTCCTGGGATGCCAGCTCCCAGGCTTCCCGTATGGAATCAAGACGGGAACGCAGCAGGCGAACCTCATCGCGCAATTCCGCCGCACGTTCGTAATCCTGGGAAGAAACCAACTCTGCCTTTTCCCGGGTCATCCGCTGGATTTCGTTCTCGATCTCGCCTATTTCTGCCGGACGCGTGTCGGTTTCCAGCTTGCGTTTGGCTCCAGCCTCGTCCAGCAGATCGATGGCCTTGTCCGGCATGAACCGCCCCGCGACATAGCGCTGGGCTAAGCGGGCCGCAGCTTCAATGGCCTTGTCGGTGTATGCCACCCGGTGGTGGTCCTCGTAACGGGCGCGGATTCCATGCAGGACAGCGATCGTCCCGTCCAGATCGGGTTCCTCTATCAGCACGGATTGGAAGCGACGTTCGAGGGCGGCGTCCTTCTCGAAATGCTTGCGGTACTCGGCCAGGGTGGTTGCCCCGATACACTGGAGTTCGCCCCGGGAAAGCGCTGGTTTGAGCATGTTGGCGGCGTCTATGGTGCCTTCCGCGCCGCCCGCACCGATAACCGTGTGCAATTCGTCGATGAAGAGTATGATGTTCCCGGCCTGAAGGATTTCCTTCATTATTTTCTTCAGCCGTTCCTCAAACTCGCCCCGGTATTTGGTTCCCGCCACGACGGAAGCTATATCCAAGGTTACGACCCTTTTCCCGGACAGGATCCTGGGAGCTTGGTCGGAGGAAATAAGCCCCGCCAGTCCTTCCACGATAGCGGTCTTACCCACCCCGGGTTCTCCGATAAGTACCGGATTGTTTTTAGTCCTCCGTGCCAGTATTCGGACCACCCGGCCTATTTCCTTGGTACGGCCCACGACCGGGTCCAGCTTGCCCACCCGTGCAAGATCGGTCAGGTCCCGGGAAAATTCGTCCAGATAAGGAGTGCGTTGGGAGGGATGCAAGATCGGACCTTTCTGGGGGGCGGTCTGTTCGGCCTGGGTTGGAGCTGCGGTGGAAAAGCCCGAACTATCCCTGGAATCGGGTTCCCCGGCGTTGCCTTCAAGGTGCCTGGAAGAGGATGCGAAACCACCACCCGAAACATTCTGATTCGTCGGTCCCGGCAGCCCTGCCGACTGGGCTTGGGAGATCGAGGTGCCGGTAAACAGGGCAGAGCGCAGGGTTTCGATATCTATGGCGAAACGGTTCAGATACCGTTCAACGGCAGAGTCCTCTTCGCGGGAGGCCGCTACGAAAAGGTGTTCGGTGCCGACATGGTCGTGGCCCAGCGCTCGGGCCTCATCGGCGGCGGATTCCAGGACTGATCGTGTCCTGCGCGAGGGAGGCACATCCCCAAAAACGAAACCGCCCTTCTTATGCGGAGTCTGACGCTCGATTTCCTGACGAAAATCCATTAAATCTATCTTGAGGGCGTGAAGTGCGCGACACGCCGTTCCTTCCCCCTCTTTCAGGATGGCCAGCACGATATGTTCGGGAAAAAGTTGATCCGAGTGCGCACGCCTTGCTTCTTCCTGGGATAGTATGGTGAGGATGCGTTGTGCCCGTTGCGTCAAACCCTTGAACATCTAATTCCCTCTCCCTTACTCTTCTGTCCCTAAAACTTCAGCTCACTATATAAGGTAATGCGGAATCGACTCGTGTACAAGCGCCGCCCTCAACTCGTTTATATCCTGACTGGATGGCGGCTCGCCCCTTGCAGCAGCCCTAAGCCGGATATGCGCTGGATGCGTGAACAGCCGTAGTGTATCCAGCCAGGCGTAAAGGTCCCCGCCTGTTGAGGAACTCCCATCGGCCAACAAACCCCAAGCCAGTCCCGCCCGTACAGCTGACAAAAGATGCAGACATTCTACAAACTCGAGCCTGCGGGCAACGCGCAAGACGGCTACTGCCCTGAAAGTCCGGTCTTCCAGCGAGATCCGTTCCTTCACAAGCAGGCGTTCACGGGTCCGGCGCTCACCGCCCGCGAGGGTCCTCAAGGCATTTTCGAAGCGCTCAACCAGAACATCCTCATCATCACCCACCTTCGCGTGAAGCGACAACCCGACCAAGGCGTCAGGGGAGGTTGAAGAAGCCGGACCGGCGTTCAGGTGAGGTTCGATGCCCGATTCGAGCAAGCCACGGGCGACCCTATCGATAAACCCCGATTGAAGGATGCCCGGCAGGAAAACCTGGGCGGAAAGGAGCAAGCCCGAACCCGCTTCCTCCAGACGGCTCGTCAGGAATCCGTACCGGGGTGACGAGGCGAAACCCAGAACCGCGTCCAGACCGATTTCTATCAAGCGCAAGCCATCGAAGACCGACCGCACCCCGGAGCCGGATACCCAATGGGCAAGCCGGAGGTGATCCGCCTCGTGCAGGTTATAGGTTTCCTGACCTCCATGGGCAAACGCGAAAGCCCCTGCCAGGCCGGAAACCGCGTCGTTTTCCACGAGACCCCGTTCAGTGAGGGCTAGCAGTATATCACGGTCAACTGCGTCAAGCAGGCAGGTACCCAAGGAAGCCCCGCGCAGATCCTTAAGGGTTTTTAGAATACGGTCGCGAAGACCGATCGCCTCATCGGTGGGGAGCCTCCAGGGGAAAGGATAACCATCCACATTTCTGGCATATTGGGCCCCCGTGACCAGCACGACGTCCCGGTCCATGCCGCCGCCCGCACAGGTCGGGGCGGAAAGCAGAAAGTCACGCACCACCGGATGTTTCCAGATTGAGGATCCGGTCCCGGCACAGGGCGGCGGTCTCATAATCCTCAGAGGCAAGTGCAAGACGCAAATCTTCCCGCAGTTTAGAAATATCATAGCCCGAGGCGGACTTGCCCGAGGCGGACATGCCTGGGTAGGATTTGCCTGGGTAGGATTTGCCCGCCTGCATCAAGCCAATCCGGCCCACATGGCGTAATGGCGTTTTGGCGGATCCAGGCCTGGAAAAAAGTTCGTCGGCGAATATTTCGTAACAGAAGGGACAACCGGCCCTCCCCACCGCCTTCAGGTCGGACAGGCGGGATGCGCACCTGGGGCAGTTTGGATCGGTACCTTTATCCTGCGTTTTTTTTCCCACCGGGTCGGACAGGTTTTCGAATAGTTCCTTCACGGAAAAGGGCAGGTTGCCTTCAAAGTGTGTCAGACCGCGGGCTTTCGCGCACTCGGAGCAGAGCCGCAATTCGCTGCGGGCATCGCCATCTATCTGTTGCACAAAAACGACGGCCCGTTCATTGCCGCACATATCGCATTTCATTGCAAAACCTCAATATTTACGCAGGATTTCGAGGGGCATCATCTTTCCTGCCCGACGGGCGGGTGCCCAGGCGGTCAGGACGGAACAAAGGGTGGTTCCGGCTCCTATCAGCGCCAAGGCTCCCCAGTCGATGGTAATGGGGATTACCTGCAGATAATACGCCGGATCCAGCAATTTAGCCTGTATCGGAACCGAATTTCCACCCATCATGGTGCTGAAATTCGACACCAGCGTAAGGGCTGACTCTAATAAGTGGATAATCGTGTTTATGTTCACCGCCACCAGAACCCCAGCCGACAAACCGAGTATCGATCCTGAAAGCCCGGTGAGTAGGGCTCCGAACAGGAATACCCGCGTGCTGCCTCCAGGATCGGCACCGAAGCTTTTAAGGATGGCGATATCGCGGCGCCGCTCGACGGCGAGCATCGAGGTCGCCGAGGATACGTTCACGGCGGCCACTATCACAATGATGGCCATGATGAAGAGCAGGAGTTGCCGTGTACTCTGGTAGGACTGGTACTGGGACCGTTGGAGATCGTACCAGCCCGTCAGGAAATATCCCTTTGGAAGGTTGTGTTCAATCAAGGCCACGGGCGCTCCCATGCCTTTATAGGGATCGGCAAGCTTTACTCCCAGGAAAGCCCGCGACGATTCAGGTGGCAAGAAGCGCAGGCCATCGTCGTAGGAGATAAGAAACCAGAGGGAATCCAACTCGCGATAGCCCGACGAGACAATTCCACGGACGGTAAAAAGGGCGGTCTTTGGGATTATCCGACCATCCTGGGTGGAACGCGCCGTCATGAGTCGGACCGTATCACCCAACGACACCCCTGTTTTCAGTGCCAAAGCCTCTCCAATTAGGGCGTCTCCCGGGGAAATTAGAGCGAGCACGCCCAGCGTCGCCTTCAGGTATTCCCGCACACCCTTGTCTTCGAGAAATGACGGCTCCACTGCCCGCACCGCCGCGCCTGAAGAAGCATCCTTGCCAAGTACGATGCCCAAACCCTGCCGTTCAGCCCACACGCCCCGCACACCCGGGATATCAAGAACTGATTGCTTGGCCGGCCGAGGATCCGCCGCGGACTGCCTGATCGAAATCTGGGCGTGATAGGTTCCCAATTCCAGGTAACGGTCGGTAATGCCCTGTATCATGCCGTCGGCCACAACCAGGGTGACGACTATGGGAACCATGCTCACGGCTATGCCTATCGCGGCGCCACGCAGATAACGGCCGCCTTCCTTACCGCGCCCGAGCAGGTAGCGGAAAGCGATGAAGAAGACGCTGTCCTGCTTCACGCAAGGGACTCCGCGAAGGAACCGGCTTCCAAGTGCACGCGAAGATCACCGCGCGCTGCCACCCGTTCGTCGTGGGTAACCACCACGAGGGTTTTTCCGTGCTTTTTTGCAAGTTCGAACAGGAGTTCGGTGACATGGGCGCTATTCGCTGGGTCCAGGTTGCCTGTGGGCTCGTCCGCGAGTATCAGCTGGGGATCGTTGACCAAGGCGCGGGCTACCGCGACGCGCTGCCGTTCCCCGCCGGAAAGCTGGGAAGGGAAATGGCTGGCCCTCGAGTCAAGACGAACGTCTGATAGCAAAACCCGTGCGCGTTCCAGGGCTGCCTTGCGCGGCAATCCGCCAACAAAGGCGGGGAGCATCACGTTTTCCAAGGCGGTAAAATCCTTAAGCAGGTAATGGAATTGAAAGATGAAGCCCACAAAATCCCGTCGGTAGGCGGTAAGGGCTTTTTCATCCAAGGTATCCAATCGTAGAGGACCCACGCGCACCGAACCCGAACTGGCCTTGTCCAGCCCGCCGATGATATTCAGCAAGGTGCTTTTTCCGCTCCCGCTTTCTCCGGTTATGACCACCCTGATCCCCGCATCAAGGTCCCAATTAAGGGTTTTAAGTATGCGCAACTCCTCGTTCCCCGAAGGGTAGTTTTTGGAAAGGGCTCTCAGTTCCAGTAATTTTTCACTCATAGCGCAAAACCTCCGCAGGCCGTTCGAGAGCGGCCTTGCCCGATGCGGTCCAGGCCGCCAGGGTCGACGACAGGAACCCGAAACAATAGATGACCACGACTTCGAGGGGAATGGTCCTGCTCGGTATTTCCCGTATATAAAAGACTGCGGGTGAAAAAATACTGAACGACTCGGCGCCATCAGCATTGCCCCCGCTGAAGATCGAGGCTGCCAGGTTGATGACGCCGATGACTGCGTTGGCAACGAACTCCAATACCGAGAAAAAGGCCTGGATGTTCCCGGCCAGAAGCAAACCGGCCACCAGCCCGGAGGTCGCTCCCGCCAAGCCTATGATGAGACCGTCGCAGGCAAAAACCAGCCGGACAGAAAAAACGGACGCACCTACCGCGCGCAACAAACCTATTTCCTCGCGTCGTTCCAGCGCCATGCGCCTCTGGGCCTGAAAAATGTTCAGCGCCACAATCACAAAGATAAGCCCCACCAACAGGAACATCATGATCTTTTCGGTGCGGAGGGCTCCGAAGAAGGCGCGGTTAAAATGACGCCAGGAAACCACCCTCATGCCCGAGCCCGCAGTCAGTCGATCCAGATTGGCCACAGCGGCCGCGTCGTTCCAACGGTTCGAAAGTTTGATCCCATACACAAAGGGAGCGTTCAAACCGTGCAGGGCTGTCGCCGCGTCCAGCCCTATGAAAGCCCAGCCCAGATCGTAATCGTAGAAGCCGCTGCGGAAGATGCCCGCAACCCTGAAGCTGCCGTTTTCGGGGGATATGGCCTCGAATGAAGTACCCGAAAGGGCCAAAGCCGTAAATTCGTCACCCACGGATAGCCCCAGGATCCTCGCCAGTTCCGCTCCCACGAGTGCCGAGCGAGGATCGGAAAGGTCGAAGCTCCCTGCTTCGAAATCCAGCTTTTCCGCAAAACCCGGGTCCAAGTCTGCCGCGTTTGCCGGAATGCCGCGGATGACACAGGCCTGCTGGCCCCGTCGACTGCCGCGCACGATGCCCTGAAGCTCGACAAAGGGGATTACCGAAACCAGACCCGGAGAACTTCGCAGGTCTTGCACGAAAGAACCATCCATCTTGTCGGCCGGAACGTTTTCGATCCGCACATGGTACGAGGAAAGCTCGAGAATGCTTTCGATGAAGCCGAGCTGGAAGCCGTTCATCACCGACAGCACTACGATCAGTGCCATCACGCCCACTGCTATACCCAAAACCGAAAGGAATGCGGAGGGCGATGATTTGTCCCGGCGCCGGGCCGAAACATAACGGGAAGCAGCGTAGAAAACCCAAGATGGGAAACGCAGGGAATTTTTCACCGGCCTGCGCCCAATGGACTGCGCCTTTCCTTGGCTGCTGCCATCACAGGTGTAACGGGCACCGCAACAACACGAACATCCTTTTTCTTCACGCCATTTTCATAAACCGAACTCAGGATCTTCTTTCCATTGCGGAATACATCTTCCCTCTCCATGCGTCCTTCCTTGATGATGGACCGCTCAAGGATTCCGTTTCTGTATTCCCTTTCCTCAACCCTGTTTCCCTTTTTATCGTATGCATATTCGGTCTTGCGTTCGACCCCTCCGGCGATGAGCGTAACCGAGGCGACCCTATCCCGGAAACCCTCCGCATCCGCCCAGGTCGTAAGTTTCTTTTCCAGTGTCTTGCCATCCTTGTCCGAACGTGTTTCTGTCAGAACCCTTCCCCTTTCGTCGTGACTGGTCTCGATGGCCAAACCCGAACGGGGCTCGACAGTTTTCGTAATGTAGGTGGAGCTGCCCGCACCTGCGTACACGACCTGTACCACCGAACTTTCCTTTCCATCCACAATACGCACAGTTCGCGATGTCCGCCCCGTCCTGTCGTACAGAATGCGCAGGGCGCTGCCGTCGGGGGAGCGGGTTTCCAGGTTCACCGGCAAGCCCAGCCGGGTCCTGACGCTCATCCCTCCCTGATTCACCTTCACGGCTTTTTCAGCTGATACGGATTTTTCGGCTGATGCGGTCTTTCCGGCCGATGGGGCTTTTTCGGCTGTTTCGATCTTATCGGCCGTTCTGGTTTGGGGCGCCAGCATCCGATCCACCTTACGGAGGGCACCGGCGCGATCGTACAGGTACGTATCGGTCCAGACGAGGACTTCCACCGGTACGGCCAATGGTGCGGCTGCCGTAGCAGCCACTGGCGCTTGCATGTTTACTGATTCCGATGTGACTACCTGTTTGGAGCCGGCTGCCTTTCCGACGCTCCCGGTGGCGGCAGGACTCCCTTCCTTTTCAGGGGTTTTGGCTGACTTGGGGGCTTCGGGTGCCACAAGCGAGAACATGCGGGACCGCAGAACCTTTCCACCTGAGTACTCCCAGCGGACAATGGTAGCCGATCCGTCGCTTTCCAGATTTTGTTCCTCCGTCAACAGGCCCTTGACGGAATAGTAGGACCGTACGGTCCTGCCATCCTCTTCGATGGATTCGATGGAAAGCACCTTACCGGAGGAATCGGTCAGCGTGGTGGAACGGGACCTCAGCTTTCCGGTAGCATAAAGGATTTTGGATTCCAGTTGGGCCCCGGGTGGCAGGGGTTTGCCGGCGAAGGATTGGAGGTAAGCCGTACCCGGCGAGGTGATTTCCACGGCCCATTCCTCGCGCCCGGCCCGGGCGGGTGATATACGTTCATAAGCTATACCGGCGCCATCCGACACGTACCAACGGGACTCGGAAGCACCGATCCCGCAGAGAAAGGGACCGACAAGTAGCAGGAGCGCCAGAAAGCGGCGCTCAGGCGAGGCCGACGAAATCCTTGACATACGCATCGGCGTCAAAAAGCGAAAGATTATCGTAACCCTCTCCATCGCAGACGTAGACGACGGGGATCCCCAATTTGGCAGCGACGGAGAATGCAACCCCTCCCCGTGCGCTTGAATCGTATTTGGTCAGGACCACGCCGTCCAGACGGATAGCCTGGCTGAATGTCTCAGCCTGTGCGAAGGCGTTCCTGCCCGTGGTGATGTCCAAGACCAGGAATTTTCGGTATCTGGCGCCGGCAGCCTTGGCCTCGACGATGCGGTCTATCTTTTTAAGTTCCTCCACGAGCCCCGCCTTGGTATGCATGCGCCCTGCGGTGTCAGCGATGATTGGGCTGCAGGTCCGCGCGGAAGCCGCTTCTATGGCGTCGTACACGACGGCGGCAGGATCTCCCCCACTTTTATGCGCCACTACCTGGATACCCAGACGTTCCCCGTGGATTTTCAGCTGCTCCACCGCCGCCGCACGGAAGGTATCCGCCGCCGCCAACAAGGGCTTTTTACCCAGGACTGTCGCATACCGGTGGGCCAGTTTTGCGGCGGTGGTCGTTTTCCCTACACCGTTGACACCCAGGAGCAGGAGTACATCCAGACCTGAAGGAACTTGCTCATCGCCGCCTGTACCAGCAGAATCAAGATCGGCTTTGAGCATTTCCGCAAGCTTTTGCCGAATGGATGCCTCATCGCCCAGCCGTTCGGTCTTTGATGCGGCCCGAAGTCTCTCGACCAGAGCGAAAGCATCGGCGGCACCCAGATCCCCCTCAACCAGACTATCCGCAAGATCATCAAAAAATCCGTTATCCGCAGCGCCAAGGGAAAAGCTCCTGCCGAACAGGGACGCCAACTTTTCCGCGAAACGTACCTTAGCCACCCTCAACCTTCCTTGACCTTTCGGTTACCCAGAATATACGTCATTTTAGCATTTGTGACGACGTGCCTGTAAAACCTGGCGTCACCGGGGGTTTACCGGAACCCGTTTTGGCGCCCCCACGGCGGCTTGTCTTAGATAGGAATACAGACGGTACGCCGACTCGGCAAAAAACACCCCTGCAGCTACGTTCAGGGCAATCGAAACGTAACCCGATTCCGTTGCCCTTTGGTCCAATATGGCTGAGGTGCGGGCAGTGGCTGTGTCCTTGTACATGGTCGAGGTACCGGAGACGAAAAAAGCAAAGGGCAATATCAGGGAAAACCGGCCAAAGGCGTTGTAAAATGCCCTTCGGGCATCCTCCACGGGTCTTTTATTCCTGTCCGGCAAATCACCAGGTTGCAGAAGCACAACCCCCGTACTATCCGCAAAAAAGACCGAAGAAATCGTCGAACGCGGCTCCGCATCCGGCATAACCGGCTCCGCCACAGGTGCCTTCCTGGTCGCCGCCTCGGTTGCTGCCGCCTCGGTCGTTGCGGACTCGGACGCTGCTGCGTCAATCAGTTCATCGGTGGGGGTCGTTCCCCCCAGCGGTTCACCGACAAAGGGTGTGTCGGGAAGTCCGGCGTCGGGACTCGTGCTGGCGTACGGAACCTCGGCCTCAAGATAATACCACTTGCCCAACGGAACATCGACACGCATCGGTGTCGTTCCCACAAAAAGCGAATCCAGGCGAAGTTGGGCGTCCGGTACGGTCGGATTACCCATTGCATCGTTGGCGGAAATGAAAATTTCGCTCATGGGCATTGCTGCCAATCGTAAATCGATCCTGGCGTGTTCATCGGCATTCAATTCGATACTGGCTTCCAGGTTGGCATGGCCTTCAGCGCGCAATCCCAGCCGCAACGGTCCGGGGTCGTGCTCCAGGGGTCCTGCCGAGCCCTGCCCCACCAGGATTCCATCTATGAAGATATCCGCTTCCGGAGTGTCTGTCCGTATCGAAAAGGCCGCGCTATTCAAGCCCGAAGCGGCGGCGCGTGCGCGGGCTTTGATTTCGTCAAGCACCGTTTGCCGGTCTTCCGGCCCGAACAGGGTTTCCCAAGACCAGATATCCGCATCCAGCAGGGCGCTGTACAGGCGGACCGAGACGAAGGTACGACCGAAATAGTCCTCTACCTTGCCTAAAAGCAATGCGTCGAGCTTTTTGGTTTCGCAGAGGGCCTGTTCGGTTCCCGCCTTGGGAGCCGGAAGGAATAATCCGGACTTGTTGTCTGAGAAAGCCTTGATAGGTCGGTCCAGGGTGTATTCAGGATTAAACTCGGAAGCTTCCTGCAACCCGGTTTCAGCCTGGGCCAGGGCAAGGTCAGCTTTGGTGGCTTCCTTATCGTATTGCCATTCAGGGAAACCCTTGAAAAGCAGGGCATCCCGGGTGTTGCGCGCGGTCTCCAAAGCCTTCAGCGCCGCTGCGATTCTGGCGTTCCTCAACTTCTTTCTGTATGCTTCCCCTTCAATCTCCGAGAACCGGTGGACCTTGGCGGACAATAATGCCGCATACACCAGGTCTCCCAGGGAATCGGCATGTTTCGTGTCACTGGAAGATGTAGAATCGAAAGCCGAGACGCCGACAATCCAGTCGCTAACCGGGTCGGCGGCTACCGTTTTCTGTTCCTTCGTACCGGTAGCCTCGACGAAAAACGGAAAAATGACAAGAAAGGCCAAGGCAAGCGCGTATTTTATCGAGGGTGCGCAATGGGTAGGGCACACGCCTGCATCGGCTCGTTGCACGGTTTTACCCTTCTTTGGAAGCCTTCCAGGAAAAGCGTAGGTATTCCTCTATGAAAGGATCGATATCCCCGTCCATAACCGCCTGTATGTTTCCCGTTTCGACCCTGGTGCGGGCATCCTTGACCATGGTGTAGGGCTGGAATACGTAGGAACGGATCTGGTGGCCCCAGGATATGTCCTTTTTCTCCTGGGCAAAGCGCTGGTTTGCCTTCTCCTTCTCTTCACGGTAGTGCTCGTACAGTTTTGCCTTCAGTATGCTCATCGCCGTGGCACGGTTCTTGATCTGGCTTCTTTCAGATTGGCAGGCCACGACTATGCCGGTGGGCAGATGGGTGAAGCGAACGGCGCTGTCGGTCTTGTTGACGTGCTGTCCCCCGGCTCCACCCGACCGGTAGGTGTCCACCCGAAGGTCTTCCGGTTTCACCACCACGTCGATGCTGTCGTCCACAACGGGGAAAATATACACCGAGGCAAAGGAAGTGTGACGCCGGGCATTGGCGTCGAAGGGGGAGATGCGTACCAGACGGTGCACCCCGGATTCCCCTTTCAGGTACCCATAAACGTATTCTCCGCTTATCTGCATGGTCACGGATTTGATGCCGCCCTCGGCTTCCAGCATGTCCGCTATTTCGACACCGAAACCCCGCCGCTCGCACCATCGTTGGTACATACGGAACAGCATCTGGGACCAGTCGCAGGCCTCGGTGCCACCCGCTCCGGAATGTATGGTAAGAAAGCACCCATTGCGATCAACTTCGCCGGACATGAGCTCGACAATGTTCAGGGCATCCAGCCGTTCTTCCAGTTTGAGCAGGGTTTGCCCGATTTCCGCCGCCAAGCCTTCGTCCTTTTCGGCCCCCGCCAGTTCATGCAGGGTCTGAAGGTCTTCGGCCTCGGCCACAAGGGCCTTCCAAGGCTCGAGACGACCCTTCAGGGCCTTGAGCTCGCTCATGGTTTTTTCGGCTTTGGATGAATCGTTCCAGAAATCGCCTTCGGCGCTGAGCGCCTCCAGCTCCGCTATGTGTTTTTCGAAGCTGGGCGGGTCAAAGCCGCCTCCAGGTGTCGTGGATGCGTGAATTCAAATCCTGGACTCTCGGTCCAAGCTCGGAAAGTATCATGGTTACCCCCTCGGATAAAAAAGTACATGGATGTGATAAAATAGCGGCTAGCCTCAGCGTCGGCCCTTGTCGGTCCCCTTGGCGGGTGGCCTTGATGCATGGACCGGAGCATGCTTCGCGCTTGCCGGTTTCAACCTGACCGCGCCAGCGTTCTTGCCGCTTGAGGCGGTCACCGGTCCTGGTGCTGCCGCGATCGGCTGCTTCGCGACCAAACGGCGCCATTTCTTCTCACGCATGCCGGAAATGACAAAAAACCCGTCCATCGGAAACTGGTAGATGCGTATCCTGTCGTACGAATCGGTCGCCCTGTCCATATCCCTTTTCAATTGGCCGATCGAGTCCTGGGCTATGGACGTGGATTCCCAAAGGCCCCTCTGGATTTTTTCAAAACCGTAGCGACCAAGCAAATCCGCCAACTCACGGGCGCGTTCTTCCGAACCTGGATCGACTGCGACGGATACGAACATGCCTTTCATCCTACGGGAAAGCCGCTCTTGTGTCAAATCACTCTGGACGAGAAGCATTTCTGCCGATTACTATAACATCATGAAGCGTCCGTACCTTTATATTACCGCGGCGCTCTTCGCCGTCTGGGTTCTCTCCCTGTCGGCGCAGACAGAACAAGCGCAGGCACAGACTTCGGCATCCTCCGGTGAGGGCGTATTCGCACCCTTCGTCGCCCATATCAAGGCTACCGTCAAGGAAGGCCAGGTTGTACTATCCTGGTCCGATTCGCGGGATGCCAGGGGGCCCCTCGTGGTGTTCCGATCGCCGGAACCCATCACCGCTGCACGGCTGTCCAGGACAGTACGCCTTGCGGAAGTGCCCTACGGTGCCCAATCCTACATCGACAAACCTGCTTCGTCCGGCCCTTGGTACTATTACGTAGCCGCTGCGGACGAAAATAAGAAACGTTTTGACATTCTGCTGCCCTTTTCGAATATGACCGGCAGTCCCGTGATGGTTTCCGGGATCGCGGCTACCGTACCGGTGACAGAATCGGCAACGAGTGCCGAAACGACCGCGCCAGCCGTCAGCAGCGCCGGGACGGGCAGTACCGCGCCTGCCCGCACTACTTCCGAAGCTGGCGCCGTCACTGGCCAAAAACCCATACAGACGGCCCAAAACAGCAGTGTCAGGAAACCAAGCCAGAAAAGGCTTTCCGGCATAAGCGCAAAAGTACAGGGCGACGCCGTGTACGTGTCGGTCAAGGCCGAAACGCCTGTGGACACGGTGCTCGTCTACCGGAGCGCCGCACCCATACTGGGCACCGCCGACCTTCTGGATGCGGTCATCGTCCTGGCCGCGTCCTCTGTTTCCGCACCCTTTGTGGACTATCCGGTTCCCGGTATCTCCTATTATTACGCGCTCATCCCGGAGGACGAGCTGAAGGCCGGGCAGGTATTCATAGAAAGGGGAACGAATTCGACAGTGTCCGCCGTGGAAATACCTGCCGGCAGGTATCGGGTCGGTCTGCCAGGACCGCCCCGGGATATCCGGGCGATTCCGTTGCCGCTCATTTCCATGGACTCCGCCATGCCCGACGGATCCTTCGCGCCTGCTCCACCCGCCATACCGGTGCCCTTGAGTCCCGCAGCCTCAAAAGCGCTTGCCGAACTGTCAAGGAATGTGAAGTCCCGCGCCTTGCCAGAACGAAGGCCACGGGCTTTCCCGCAGGATCTGGAAATTCCGGCAGGAGGCGAGGAGTACGCCTTACGCTCGATAGTCCAGGGTCCCTTCGCCAAACGTGACTGGTCAGAAGCAGCCAAACAGATATCCAGATTCCTCTCGCTCTCAAGGAGCCCCTCTTCCGAAGCACGGGCCCATTATTACCTTGGGCAGGCCTATTTCTTCCTGGGTCAGCATAGGGAGGCTCTTTTCGAATTCCTTTTGGCCCAATCCCAGTATTACGCCGAGGGCCAGGAATGGGTGGACGCGATCCTGCCCCGACTCGTCGCTAGCGTAGAGTCCTGAGCAGAAGCCCAAGTTCCGGATCCATATAGGCTTTTTCCTGACTTGCAGGGGTTTTTGTCTCCTCAGCCGGTTTGAGAATTTCGTCTCCGGCGGCAATTCGGTCGAAAAAGCCGTTCCGGACCAGGGTTCCCGCACTTATTTCCTCGTCTACTTCCTCCACCAAAAAGGTTCCGCTTATATCGGCGGGGGTATAGGCCAGACCGATACCTTCCGCCAGGGTCGAGGCAGTTCCCTTGCGGACAATCTCCAGCTTGGTGCCCACCGTCATGCCGTCGGCCTTACCCTTGTCGATTAGACCCTGACCCGCTTTCCTGGCCAGTAACTCCGCGCGCAAGGGCAACGCCGCACCCAGCTGCTCGATTACTCGCCTGGAGGCATTACGCATCCGGTCAGTCCCGGTCCGGAAAGCCGAGAAATCAGCAGCGGGTGAACCGGTCCTTGCGACGTAGAGCCTGCACACCAAGGAAAGATCGCGATCGCTCTCGCTCACCGCCACGGTCATGAAGTAATCGGCACCCGCCTCGCGGGCTGCTCGGAACGCTGCAGAAAAACTTGGCTGTTCGATGGGTACCGTGGATGGCAGGATATTACCGTCGTGGACCAGCAAATCCCGAATGAGTCCGGCGGTAACCCGCCCGGCGTCCACATGGCGCACGGCGGATTGGGATGCCACTGACATGACCGCTATTTTCCAGTGCCGGTCCACGATCAGGTTTGTATCCACTGACCAACGCCTGTGCAAGGCATCCGCGAGCAGGGAATCGTAGGTTTCTACCGCATCGTTCACAGCCCTGTCAGCTTTGCCCAATTCCTGTAAAAAGCGCAATTCCGCCAGTTGCCGGGACGGAAAACCCAAGGTTCTCAGCAATTCCGCGTACGCAGCGCGACCTTCCTTCGCGTAAGGGTCCAGGCGCAGTCCCCGCCTATATTCGAACAGGGCCTGATCGGCGAGGTTACGGATCTGGAAATCCTGCGCCCTGGAGAAGTGGTACGCTGCCCAACGAGCCCGTTCGGGGGATTCAGCGGCTGTACTCGAGATCACCAGACTCTCCAGTGCCGTCCGCGCGAATTCATCTTCCTTATCTACGGACAAGGCTCCTGCGAGAACCGTACGTGCATCCCCATGGCGGCCGAGGCGGTAATAAGCCATGCCTTTAAGGTACCAGGCGGACGCATCCGTCCTATTCACTGCAATGGCTTCGTCAGCCAGCCGGGCTGCCTCTTCCCACTCACCCAGCCTATATTTCACGGATGCCAACAGGGATCGGGCCGAGGCGTACCCCGGCTTGAGCGAGAGGGCTATTTGCAGGCCCGCAGCGGCTTCGCGCAGCCTCCCCGTCGAGGCATCCAGATAGGCCGCATAAAAATGTACTTGTGGATCGTCGGGATGGGTTGTGATGGCCCGTGCCGCGAAGGTCCGTGCTCCCTCGGCATCGCCCAAGGAACCAAGGACCAGGGCAAGGGACAGGAGAGCCCGCCTGTCGTCGGGGAATCGGCGGGTGGCTTCCCGATACCGTACGGAGGCTTCGCCGGATTTCCCCCTGGCAAGATCCAGTTCCGCCTGAACGAACAGGGCTTCCTTATTGTAGGGTTCCCGCACCAGTACGTCCCGCACAATGACGTCCGCCGCGGAGAGGTCACCCATGGCTATACGGATAAAAGCCTCTAGATTCGCGACTTCAGTACTCGAACGGGAAAGTCCCCTGGCCCGCTTCACCCATGCCAGGGCTTGGTCGAATTCGCCCAGGGCATAGAAGCTTTCGGCCAATGCCTCCACCGGTTCGGCGTAGGTAGGATTGATTTTGAGGGCTTCCAGGTAGGCCTCCACGGCACCGTAGTAATCCTCTGCGAGGAAGGCCTTACGCCCTTCGGCATACCTTGAAGAAGCCCCGCCGCTGACCGACTGGGCGGTGGAATATCCCGCTACCAAAGAAAAAAGCGCCAGGAAAACCAGAATTGGAAGGGATCGACGTTGCATCGATGCGGCACGCAAGGCTTGCTCCGGTGACGGTCGCATCATTCGGCCACCTCGCGTTTCAATACTATTTTCACGGTATTGATTTTATGCCCGTCCATATCCTGGATGATGAAGTCGTGGCCGGAATAGGTGGATTTCTCGTATTTTACCGGTATTTTCCCGAAAAGATCGAAAACAAACCCGCCCAGGGTATCAAAATCGGCCACGGGCAGTTCCAGCGACAATTCTTCGGACAGATCATCCAGATTTACCCGGGCATCGCACAAAAAGACCCCATCACCTATCTGCAGGATATCCTCGCGCTCATTGTCGAATTCGTCCTGGATATCGCCTACGATCTCTTCAATGATGTCTTCCATGCAGACTATGCCGGAAACGCCACCATACTCATCTATGGATACGGCTATATGCACGCGCCTGCGCTTGAATTCCCTTAATAGATCGTCAATATGCTTGGATTCGGGCACAAAAAAGGGTTTCCGAAGCAGGGCGGGCAGGTCAATACCCTGCCCTCGGGCAAGATTCCTGAGCAAATCCTTGACGTACAGGACGCCAACCACGTTGTCTATCGTATCCTTGTACACCGGGAAACGGGAATGGCCGCTTTCCGCGATGCGTTCCAGATATTCGTCGCGCTGGGCATCCACGGATATGAAAACCGTGTCTATCCGGGGAACCATCACTTCCTTAACCGTCGTTTCGGACAGTTCCACGACGCCCCTGATCATATCCCGCTTTTCTACATTGAGCTCACGGAAGGATCTTTCCTCCTCCTTATTTATCCCAATCATATCCTTTCCGCTCTTATCCTTTCCGATGAATCGACCGAAAAGAGTCCGTACGCCCATTATGCTTGTGTCTCCCCTATCATTATGTTCATTTCCGCCAGTTCCACGAGCAATTTCTCCTGAAGCAGGAGCATGGGCCTGTCCGAGTCGTTATCCTCGTGGTCCATGCCGGCAAGATGCAGCACCCCATGTATGACTAGACGACGGAGTTCCTCGTCCCGGCCTACCCCAAAATATATGGCATTCTTTTCAAGCGTATCCAGGGAAATCGCGATGTCCCCGGCTGCCCAGCGCTTCCCCTCGCCCTCATCGGGTGTCCATTCCCCCAGAACAAAGGAAAGTACATCGGTAGCCTCGTCTTTGGACCTGTACCGGGCGTTCAGGTCCCTTATGAAGGGGTCATCGCAGATCAGGAGCGAGACGTCCCAGCCTTCCTTGCCCAATTTTTCCAGCACGGCCAGCGTAAAAGCTATCAGGGAGTCTGCCCAGGCAAGCTCGGACACGCCTTCAAACGACAAGTCCACCCGGTTCATCGGATCGCCTCCCTCGTCTTGGGGTATTCGATGCGCGAATGATAATGACCTGCCAGCACGCGGACAAAGGAATTCCTTATGGTTTCCAGGTCGCGGAAAGTCAGATCCGACTCCGAAAGCTGGCCTTGGTCGAATTTTGCCATGATCAGCTCCTGAACGAACTTGTCCAACCTGCTCATCGTCGGTTTCTTTAAAGTACGCACCGCAGCCTCGACCGTATCGGCAAGCATTACCACCGCAGATTCGCGGGAATGCGGCGGTCGGCCGGGATAGGAAAAGTCATCGGCGTTAACCTGATCCTCGCGTTTCATGGCTTCGTTGTAAAACCAGCTTATCACGGAATTCCCGTGGTGTTCCGCGATTATTTCCACAACTTCCTTGGGCAGACCTAGTTTGACGGCTTTTTCTATTCCCGCTTTCACATGGCTCTTGATGACCGTGGCGGACAGCCTCGGCTGAATATCATCGTGGCGGTTATAGGCCGCCTGGTTTTCGACGAAATAATCGGGTTGGTCCATCTTTCCTATATCGTGGTAATAAGCCCCTACCCGAGTGATAAGGGAATTGGCGCCGATTTCCCTTGCGGCCGATTCGGCCAGATTGGCTACGGTAACCGAGTGGCTATAGGTTCCGGGCGCTGCGGTGAGCAGGCGTTTGAGTACGGCGGAGTTGAGGTCGGAAAGCTCGATCAGGCGGAAGGGCGTTGCCGCGTTGAGTGCGTGCTCGAATACGGGTAAAAGCCCCAGCACAGCCATTCCACAGACAAAACCGTTAAAGGCGGCCCAGAACAGGACCGCCAAGTATTCCTCGGCCGGAACATTTCCTAGAAGAAGCACGCCAGCGGCAGCGGCAGTCTGTGTGATAGCCACCAAAGTGCCTGCCCGCACCAGATCCATGCGTTTTTCGGCTCCCTGCAAGGCAAAAGCTCCGGCACTGCCCGCTATGATGGCAAAGATGAAGGATGGGGTATCAAAAGAACCGGAGGCGAAGGCGGCGGCGGGCAAGGCCAAAACGAATACGAAAGCCGCCCGTGGTCCAAGCAAAATGGCAAGCAACATGGAAAGCATGGCGGTGGGCAGGAAAATAGCGGATGGGAAGGCATCCACCGGTCGGTGCATGCCATTCGCAAAAGCGGCTCCCAGTAAATAGGCGGCGGCGATCGCGGCCAACAGATAGATTTCCTCGCCCTTCAGTGCCCTGCCCACAAAACGGGGTCCGGACAGGAACACGGTAAGGACGCAGAAAAGCGCCAAAAGCAGCGCGATACCCAAGAAACGCGCCGGGGCAAAGGGCGATGCAGCCACACCCAAAGCCTGCAGTTTTTGGAGATCTTCCTTGGATACGATAAAACCCTTGCGGATAATCCGTTCGCCGCGTTCCACACTTTTCATGACCGATTGCACCCGTGAACGGGCTTCTTCAAGCCGCAAGGCGCTGTCTTCGGCGGAAAAGAATACATTTTCGCTTATGAAAGGCTTGAGCAAGGCCGGCGCCAGAGCTTCCAGGGAACTGGGATACGGGCCTGCGGAGACTACCGAACGAATCCTGGCATCAGCCTTGTCCAAGGTGGGAATGCTCCTGAAAAGGATGCGTTCCCTCTGTACGCGGCCGCTGGAAACGCGGACCACCTCGATGGCGTCCGGGTTGAACCCGTCCAAGCCCGAATCCGGGAGCGAACAGATGCCGCCGTCCAGCACCACCCGCAAGGCCGAACCAGCGGAGTCCAGGATACGGCCCCGCACGGTATTGCGGAACAGGGCCTCCATCGTAAGCTTGGGGAAGATGCCGGGATATTCAGCCTGCACGGCGAGCCAATACGCGTCAAAAGATACTTTTTGTTCGAAAAGCGCCTGGGAGAATTCGGAAAAGCGTTCGAAGCTTTCGATACTCTCTAGCGTGGCATCGGAGGAATAACGGAAGTTGGCGGGAACCAGGCGTTCCTGGGCTTCCCGTCTGATTCGCGTGGCTTCCTCGTCTACGAACGAGACCGTCCGCTCGGCAATTACGTCGCGCTCGGCTATCCGGCCAACTTCGAATTCCACTTTCTTGGCCGACGAACCTTCCGCGAAACGGGGACCGAAAAATGCGGCGACCAGGGCAAGCAGAAAGGTTGCGACCACCGCAAAGACCGGGCCGGGTCGCAAACCCGCATTCCCCGCTCCGGAGCGTAGGAATCCGATAAAAAACCTGATCCTGTCCTGAATTTTATTCGGCTTCACGTTCATAGGCCTGGATGATTTTCTTTATAAGCGGGTTCCTTACGACATCCCTTGTATTCAGATAGGTAAAATGCAGGCCTTCCACCTCGCCCAACAATTTCATCGCATGAAGCAGGCCGGATTCGGCACGCCTTGGCAGGTCGATCTGGGTCGCATCGCCGGTAATTATGGCCTTCGATCCCTCACCTATTCGGGTCAGAAACATTTTCATCTGTTCCTTTGTGGTATTCTGAGCCTCGTCCAGAATGACTATGCAGTCGTTCAGGCTCCGGCCGCGCATATAGGCCAACGGAGCAATCTCGATGGCCCGGGTATCTTCCATGCGCCGCACGATCTCGTAGGGGACCAAGGCCTCCATCGCATCGTAGAGGGGGCGCAGATAGGGGTTGATCTTCTGGGCCAGATCACCCGGCAGGAAGCCCAGGCTCTCACCGGCTTCCACGACTGGCCTGGTAAGCACTAGCTTGCGGTATTTTTTTGTCAGTACCTCGCGTAGGGCTTCAGCAACGGCCAGGAAGGTCTTTCCGGTACCAGCCGGTCCGATGCAGAAGACTATATCATGGGATCGCATGCCTTGGATGTATCTGGCTTGATTCAGGCTTCGGGCTTGGACCCGGGAAAAACCATGGGGTATCTGTATATGGGCATCATCCAGGACACCGGATTCCGCCGGGACATCCGGATCTGCTACACTTTCTATCACAGCCCGTACAAAATCCGGCGAAGGCAGATTCCCACCGGTAACCGTCGCCGCCAATTTTTCCACGATGGCACGAAAATGCGATACCGCATCGGCGTCGGTACCTTCCAGGCTCAATTCATTTCCCCTTGTCGCGATCCGACCGCCCAAGGCCTGTTCGATCAAGCGCACATTGCAGTCATTCGCGCCGCAAACACCGGAAAGCACTTCGGATGTATCAAGCACAATGGTCAATAAACCGTCCAGTACGCCACTCCGGGGGCGTTCATGATAATCAGGATAGGATGTCCGATCCGGCAAAATTGTATAGTTGCTACCGGCCTGCGTCAAGAACCCGGTTGAATATCGGAGTACTACCAAGAGCCGTACCGTTCACATCGTGAAACCTGTCCTATCGAATTTGGTCTCTGTCTCGAAGTCGGGCAAGGGAATCCACTTGACCAGGAAGGATATCTCGTTCGAAAGGATATACGCGGGAATCGTACGCTCGGTATCCAAATACGGTGTAAGGCCATAGCTCAGCTCCGCAGTCCAGTCGCCCATATAATGTTTCAGGCCCGCTTTCAGGGACTTCAATTTGAAACCAGAAGTCATTCGGTCTGTCTCATCGAAGAAATTGAACGAACGGGCCAGATCGACCAGGAAATTCCGTTCTCCGGGCACTTCGAGGGGCAATTCAAAAAAGGGCATATCCTGCAGATAGCGGAATACGACGCCGTTGGCGGATGTTACCGCCAGAGTCAGATCGAGGAAGCGGTACAATTTGAGGCTGGTCGCAAGGCTGACCGTAAGGGAGGATTGGGTGTAGCGTTGAAAATCGAAGGAAAAGTTAGACGAGAGGTCGTAGTTTGCGTTGAGGCGGTTTCTCCAGAGCGGATCGATGGTGGAAGCCCGTTTATAGGCTAAAGTAAGGGTCTGGGGCCTGAATTGTTCACTGCCCTCGGTAACGACCCAACCTGAGCCGGGATCAAGATCATAGCCCAAAGACCGCTTGCCGACGAAAGTGGAACTGAAATCACCCAACCTGAACGTGCCTGTGGCCGAATCCAATTCATTGAATTTGGGGTTGAAGACGTATTGCTGGCTCAGGGAGATTGTTTTTGAAAAATCCAGTTTTTCCGAGATGGTGACGGGTTCGAAAACAGGGTCTTCCAGGGGATCGGTTATTTTCATGGTAGTGGTGGTTGTTGAAATCCCTGCCCGCAACGAAAGGGATCCGTTCACTGCAGCCGGTCGCGGTGGAAGATCGGCGGAAAGCTGGAGGGTCTGGGTTTGGTCGCGGATCAAAGCCGATAATTTTACCGAACCCTGATGCGAGCTGATAGCGTCCTCCTTCCATTCACCATAATTGACTTTCCAAGCCGGATCTTCGACGGTGCCGTTGAAAACGCTGTCTGCCACGCGTCCTTTCAGCGAATATTCGAAACTGGAGGAAGACCAGACTGGGTCCGGAATGAAGGGTTTCATTACCAGGGTCAAGGATGCGTTGGTCTTGTAGTACGTCGAGGTAAAATTTCGGAGCCGTACCGCCTCTCGTTCGGACTCGGTGTTGTAGTCCTGGGCTTCCTCGTTTATGAAAGCGTTATCCTGCCAGGCGGTATTTCCGGAAAGAACAATGCCGAGGCTGAGAATTTCATTCGGTGAATAGGCCCGGCCGGAAATCTCCGCAGTGGTTTTAAAGACCGTAAGTTCATTCGAGAACGAATCCCATTCGACATCATCAGCCTCCAACCACTGATCGGTCCTGAAAAAAAGATCGTTTGCCACGCTGGGAGTCAGGCTGTAGGATACATCGAAGCGAGGAGAACCCGCTGCGGCGGCGGGTGTGAATTTCTGTGTCAGGGCTGGGGGTTTCGGATCAGTATCCGCCAGGGCTGCCGCAGGCTTGGCCTCCCCACCGGAAGCCTGGTTTCCACCGCCAGAGACGGCTGGCTTCCCACCCTCTATGTTACTCTCCGCGTCCACCCCATCAGGGATATCTTCAGGGACAGACCAAGGATCGCGGAGGGCTTCCAAGCCGGAGCCCGCAGGTTCCGATGTTCCGGCGGAGGCATTCGGACTTGTGCCAGGTTTTACTGCGGTTGGAGGCGCGCCAAGGCTCAGGGGTTTGCCGCTGAGGGTGGTGGAGAAGGATAACAAACTAAATTTGCTGGGATAGAAAAACACCCGTGAGGGCGAAGGCGCGAAAATGGTTTTTGAATTCTTTGTGGCGAAGCTGAGGGAAGAACGCAGGTTCGAGATGCTCAGATTGTTTACGTAGGGTTGCAGGGTCTTGATGTCCGGCTTGAGCGATCCGCCCAGGTTCAAATCATAGGCACCCAAGACACCGATGGTGGTGGTTTCCTTGGTGGCTGCACCTTGCTTGAGCATATTCATCCAGTCCATGTTTTCGGACCGGTTCAGGAAATCCTGGTCTATGTACGGATCGGAATAGAAAGGGATGGACCAGGTGAGGGAGAACCAGGGCTGCTCGATGGATCCGGTCGTTTTAAGCCGGTACCGGAAGGGTATGGGCAGATCGAAGAGACGGGCCTCGTTCCACACACTCTCCCCCGTGACGTCGGGAAAAGGCGTATAATAGTCCGGAGTCAGGGCGTACACGTTCCGGCTTATGGCCATGCCGAAACTGGTATCCAGCTTGCCAAAAAGTTTGCCCTTGGGCAGGCTGGAGTTCACCCCCAAGTACCAGCCCAGATTCGCGTAGGCATCGAACAGCAGGGACAGGCTGGTGCCAGTATCGGGGCTGGCGCGCTTGCCGGTACGGCGCAGGAAAATACCCTGCTGTACCTTTTCCTCGTTCGAATCACCCTCCAGAACCTTTATGAGCGAGAGTTCCGTACTTGGGGGAGCTTTGGGCCTGCCCAGAATGTAGGTAGTGGTCTGGACGTAGTTTCCCTCGCGCTGGCGGAAACCCATGACGGGATGGAATACCAGCTCGTCTCCAGGCAGATAGAAAAAGGGAATATAGAGTACCGGCACCTCACCCACATTGAGCACCGCATTCGCGATGGCCCACTCCGAGCCTGGCAGCAACCAGATGCGCGAGGCCTTAAGGGTCCAATACGTGTCGCTTTCCTCGCTCATCGTGCTGACCGTTGCGTTGTCCAGTATCGTCACGCCCTCGGGAGCCCGGGCTATCAGGTTGGCCGAAAATCTGTAGGCCGTGTCCTGCCCCTGCTTGGATTTTTCGGAAGCCCCGTCCAGAAAGACGCCGGTCCAATCGTCCACATCCACCGTCAGTGAATCGCCCCTGAAATATTCGGTAGCGTCGCCGCTCAGTTTCTCATAGACAACATTGCCCTTCGCACTCAGGGTATTCCGGCTACGGTTGTACAGCAATTCGTCCGCCTGTATGCGGTGGGTCGTCGCGCCATCCTTGAAACTTGCCACCACATCGCCGCGCAGGCGGGCGTACTCCTCATTCACGGTTTCAAGGGTAAAGTATTCGGAACCCTGTGCGGACTCTATCACCACCACACGGCCCTCAGCTTCGATGGCGGATGTTACTTCAGGGTCCGGCAAACCGTAGTGCATCCGCAGGCGCTTTTGCAGTTCCTCGCGGGTACCACTTTCACTCAATCCCAAGGAGCGGCACCATGTGGCCAATTCCGCCAGGGTAGAGGTCCTGACGTCCATTTCGGTGGTTGAATCGGGTACGCCGGCCGGAACTGTATTCGTGGATTCGGAAGATGGAACCTGGTCTGCCGTTGGCTTGGTCAGCTCGGTGCCCGGTTTTGCGGGTGACCCATCGGTCCCGCCCGCCGAAGCCGTTCCGGTTGACTCCTCACTTACGGTACCCATGCCCCCTTCCACCATTTCCTTGGCCGGGACAATCGTGGGATACACAAGGCACGACAAGGTGACGGCAAAGAAAAAAGACCGGACGAAACGTCTGGATGCGTTCGAAGCGGCAGATCCGAGGCTTCTCATTTACCCCGGTCCAGCATCTCTTTTATATATTTCCCGGTATACGAACGGGAACTCTCGGCAATCTCCTCCGGTGTTCCCACCGCGACTATCTCGCCACCCCGGTCCCCACCCTCGGGTCCCAGATCCACGAGCCTGTCGGCCTGTAGAATGACATCCAGGTTGTGCTCGATCATAATCACGGTATTCCCGCTATCCACCAGGCGGTTGATCACTTCCATCAATTGCTTGACATCGGCGAAATGCAAACCCGTCGTCGGTTCGTCCAGGATGTACAGGGTCTTGCCCGTGGAACGCTTGGACAGTTCAAGGGCGAGTTTGACCCGCTGGGCCTCTCCACCGGAAAGGGTCAGGGCAGACTGGCCCAATTTGATGTATCCAAGACCAACCGAGAGCAGGGTTGTCAGTTTCCTGGATATCTGCGGAATGTGCACGAAGAATTCCGAGGCCTCTTCTATGGTCATGTCCAGCACATCGGCGATGTTTTTGCCCTTGAAACGGACCTCGAGTGTTTCCTTGTTGAAGCGCTTGCCCCGGCACACATCGCACATGATGTAGACGTCGGGCAGGAAATTCATCTCGATCTTTATATTGCCATCACCCTGGCAATTTTCGCAGCGCCCGCCACGGACGTTGAAGGAAAAACGGCCGGCCTTGTACGCCCGGGCCTTGGAGTCCGGCAGGGTCGCGAAGAGATCCCTGATGGCGGTGAACATGCCCACATAGGTGGCCGGGTTCGAGCGCGGTGTCCTGCCGATGGGACTCTGGTCTATATTTATAACCTTGTCCAGGTGCTCGATGCCCTCGATGGACTTGTAGGCTCCTTCCTCGTGGGACGACCTGAGCACCCGGTTGAGGACTGCGGGATACAGCACGTCTGACAACAGTGTGGACTTGCCCGACCCTGAAACTCCGGTTATGCAGGTGAGGGCGCCAAGGGGAATTTCGACATCGATATTCTTGAGGTTGTGCTCGGTCGCACCGCGTATTACCAGCACATGGCCGTTGCCAGCCCTGCGTTTGGCCGGCAGCTCCATTACCAGTTTTCCCGCCAGATACAAGCCGGTAAGACTTTTGGTGTTCTTCATAACCTCTTCCGGGGTGCCCTGGGCAACTACATGGCCGCCATGCACGCCAGCACCGGGTCCAAGGTCAACTACCCAATCTGCCACGCGGAGTGTCTGCTCGTCGTGCTCCACCACAATCAGGGTGTTTCCGATATCGCGCAGGTAGGTAAGGGTATCTATCAGGCGCTGGTTGTCCCTCTGGTGCAGGCCTATGGAAGGTTCGTCCAGGATATAGAGGACACCGACCAGACTGGAACCTATTTGTGTGGCCAGTCGTATGCGCTGGGCTTCGCCACCGGAAAGCGTGGAAGCCTTCCGTTCCAGGCTGAGGTAATCCAGACCCACATTCTTCATGAAGCCCAGACGCGCATGGATTTCCTTCAGGATCTGCTTCGCGATCTGCCGTTCGGTGTCACTGAAAACGACGGACTCGAAAAAGGATAGGGAATCCACCACCGAGAGGCTGCTGAGTTCCCAGATGCTACGGCTTCCGACGGTAACCGCAAGGGCTTCGGGCTTGAGCCGCTTGCCCTCGCAAACCTCGCAGTGTTTCTGGCTCATGAATTTTTCAAGCCATTCCTTGATGCCCTGGGATTGGGTTTCCAGATAGCGGCGCTTCAGATCTTCCAGGATGCCGGCAAATTTAGTCCGGTACTCGAAGCGGCCCGTCCGTTCCTTGTTTTCGTAGGTGACGTCGATCTCGTCGTTGGTACCGTACAGGATGGCATCCATTATTTTTTTGGGTAGTTCGGAGAAAGGCTTGTCCAGACTGAACTTATAATGCTTTGCCAGACTGTCGAACTTGCTCCGGTTCCAGGCGGCTTCCGGGTTGTAGGGGATGCATCCACCCTCGTTGAAGCTCAGGTCGCGGTCGGGTATCACCAGGTCGGGGTCGAATTCGAGCTTTACGCCCAGGCCGGAACAGGCTGGACAGGCACCAAAAGGGTTATTGAAGGAAAACAGGCGGGGTTGCAGCTCGGGCATCGAAATGCCGCAATCCGGACACGCGCTCTTCTGGCTGAAAAAATGCTCCACATCGCCATGCGCACCCTGTGCGCCCTGGCTCAGCGCAATCAGGATGCCGTCCGATGCATGCAGGGCAGCCTCGATGGATTCCGCCAGCCGCGACCGGATCTCGGGCCCAATCACCAGCCGGTCCACAACCAGTTCGATGGTATGCTTCTTCTGCTTGTCCAGCTTGATGTCGTCGTCCAGGCTCACCAGAATGCCGTCCACCCGTGCGCGAACGTAACCCGCCTTACGGGCGTCCTCGAAGATTTTTTGGTGTTCGCCCTTTTTCCCACGCACCGCCGGGGATAGTAGCTGGACCTTCGTCCCCGCTTCCCAAGCCATGATTGAATCGATGATCTGGTCCACCGGCTGTTCGCGGATCACTCTGCCACACGACGGACAATGGGGTACGCCGATCCGGGCGTAGAGCAGACGGTAGTAGTCGTAGATCTCGGTGACCGTACCCACGGTCGAACGCGGATTCCGGTGGGTCGTCTTCTGCTCGATGGAAATCGCCGGTGACAGGCCCTCGATATAGTCCACATCCGGCTTGTCCATCCGACCCAGGAATTGCCTGGCGTAGGCCGAAAGGCTCTCGACGTAACGCCTCTGCCCCTCCGCGAAAATGGTATCGAAAGCCAGCGAACTTTTCCCCGATCCGGACAGGCCGGAAATCACAATCAGCTTGTTGCGCGGCAATTCCAGATCGATATTCTT
>Ga0172379_10001970_pt1 | contig 38256 bp, 45 predicted proteins | sample GrowelOW334metaG_FD_119756 | JGI IMG/M metagenome (GOLD analysis project Ga0172379, IMG submission 119756) | Groundwater microbial communities from an aquifer near a municipal landfill in Southern Ontario, Canada - Groundwater well OW334 metaG | ecosystem: Environmental > Aquatic > Deep... | reverse complement strand
ATTCGCAAAGCTTGGAAAGTCTTGGTGGCAAAATGGAGTCGTTGCCTGGTGTACCAAACCGGCACCGCCTCCTTGATTACTGCTACCAATTGAAAGGTCGTCATAATTTTCTCCTGACGACGAGCGAGCACTATCGCTTTGGCGATAGGGCGAGCGAATCGCTCCTCTCCGTACTCACTAATCACGCGAGTTAGTTCCGCTTCGGTCCAACCATTGATAATTGTTGCGGCCGTAAGAGCTCCTTCGGCCGGTTGGGCTGAGAGGGTCATGAACAAAGGCTCGTCGCGACGGAAACTAAAACCGCGACCGGAGTCGTCCATCTGCTCGGAACTGAAACCTAGGTCGAGAAGAATGCCATTAACTTTGCCTTGAATTGTTTCCGGAATCACTTGGCCCAACTGACTGAAATTAGTTTCGAACAAAGTGACCGAGCAAGCGACTCCAGCCAAGTTGGCGCGAGCGACAGCGAGCGCGTCCCTATCGGCATCAAGACCAATAAGTTGACCTTGCTCTCCTAAACGCTCAGCAATCGCTTTGGCATGTCCACCACGATTAATCGTGGCATCAATAAAAATCTCTCCCGACTTAGGATCTAGATTAGTAAGTACCTCTTGTAAAAGAACTGGCTGGTGAATCATCAGAAGACACCAATCTCACCCAACTTTTGAGCCAAAGCATCGGCTTGTTTCGTCACCCGATCTTTGTACTCCTTCCATCTCGTCTCATCCCAGATTTCCAAACGATTATGAACTCCGGCCATCACGACTTGAGTCTGGAGTCCGGCATAATCCTTGAGAAAATCGGGAATCAAGATTCGACCCATCGCATCAATCTCACTCTCGACCGCACCAGCTAACATAAAACGGTTGAAGCTCCGAGTATCGGCTTGGCCCATGGAGAGCTCGCCTAATTTAGCCGAGACTCGACCCCATTCCTTAAGCGGATAAACTGATAAGCAGTTATCCAAACCGTGGGTAATGACCACTTTGTGGCCAAGTTCGCGGCGCAATTTGGCCGGTACGGCGATTCTTTTTTTTGAATCCAGAGTATGTTTGTATTCGCCGATTAACATGACTTTTTGGTTATTACCCACTTTATCCCACCACGTTATTATTTTACTCCACTCTCCCCCACTCAACAATACTTCTTATCCACAGCAAAATTAAAACCCTGATCAATTTCAGGGCTCTAATTAGAAACTTTTTGACTATTGACGCTTAGATAATTAAATAGAGGGATTTTTCAAGATTTCGTCACCAATCTGGAGACCATCGATCACTTCGATCAGCCCCTCTTGACCAGCAAGGCCGGTTTTAATCTGCCTTTCCACCATTTTGCCTCCGTCTTTAACCATGACATATTTATTACCCTCTCGGATCGTGATAGCCGAAGCGGAAATGACTAAAACGTTAGCCTTACTTAGCCCATCAATTGTCAGATTGGCAGTGAGGCCCGAACGAATTTTGTCACTGGATTGATCAAAAGTGAGAACAATTTTATAAGTTGGAATTCCTTCAAGGATAGTTTCAGCTGGGTCGATTCTTATTAAAGTCACTGGAAACTCTAAACTGTCACCATAAGCGTCAAGAGTGGCCTTGCCTTTGTTGCCAAGGGATAGTTTGGCCACATCTATCTCCGGGACATTGGCCTCCACTTCAAAAATCCCATCGGAAATTACGGCCGCGACAATGACGTTGGAAGTTATCAATTCGCCCACCTTGGCTTCCTGACGAGTCACAATGCCATCAATTGGCGAACGAAGACTAAGCTGGGAGAGTCGAGCCTCCGCCGCGCTCCGCGCGGCTTCAGCTTGAGTGACAGCCGCTTCTTGAGCCTGGATTTGTTCCAAAGTATTACCCGCTTGTTTAAGGTTAAGATCATTCCTGGCAGCCACTAATGCCGAATCAGCGGCGTTAAAAACACTTTTGGCGGCATTAAAACTATCAATAGCAGTACTCACGGCCGATCGGGCACTGGCTAATTCAGTTTTAGCATTAGTAACGGTAGTAAATGGTAAAGAGTAAGTAATAGACAGACTATTCAAAGCGGTTGAAAGTTGGTCAAGAAAATCTTTAACAATCAATAAGTTATTTTCGGTAGAAGTAGAGACACCCTGATTAAGCTGTTTTTCCCAAGTAATAAAGTTTGCCTCGATCAAGCTGCGATTGGCCACAATTTTGGCGTTCAAATTAGAGTCGTCTATATTGAAGGTCAAGTAAGGATAGGTCCTCGGGCTATAAAACAATTGATCAACTTTGTTGCGAACCGCGTCGTCGGCCTTAGAATAAGCACCGCGGCAAGCGCTTAATAAAGAATCTCTGGCTGTAGACTGATCCCGCTCGGCATTAGTCAATTTGTCCATCGCGGTAGCCAGCTCTTCTGATCGGGTGCCTTTCTTCATCTCTGCTAATTTAGCTTGAGTCGCCACCAAAGAACCTTGAGCCTGGCCCAGATTAGCGCCGGCTTCCGCTGAATCGAGCTGAATCAAGAGATCTCCTTTTCTCACCTTGTCGCTGACTTGAACTGGGACGGCGACCACTCGACCCGATTGGTTGAAAGCTAACTGAGCCTCAGTTACCGGTTTAACTTTGCCTGTAAGATTAACACTTTGTTTAATGGTCGCTTTGGTGGCAAAGATTGTCTCAACTTTAGAGTTATTGCGGATAAAACCGAAATAGGTGATAAGAACAATAACCACAAGACCAATGACTCCGGCAATTACTTTATTACTTTTTATTAGACTGATCATTAAATCTCTAATTAACGTGGACGCATCGTGGGAAAATAGATAACCTCGCGAACATTGTGAGTGTCAGTTAGAATCATCACTAAGCGGTCTATTCCGATTCCGACTCCACCGGCTGGAGGCATACCGTATTCCAAAGCCTCAATGAAATCTCGATCTGTCTCTTGGGCCTCTTCATCGCCAGCCTCTCTTTGCTTATCTTGAACAGCAAATCTCTCAGCCTGATCAATTGGATCATTAAGCTCGGAGAAGGCTTTGACTGTCTCCATCCCTCCGACAATCAACTGAAAAGCGTCGACCAATTCTGGATTACTTTCTAGACGCTTGGCTAGAGGCAAATAATCCTTAGGATAATCAATGATAAAAGTGGGTTGAATCAGCTTCGGCCGACAAACTTTTTTATAAATAGCATCGAATAATTTCTCCCGACTATCATTCTTTTCTACTTTAGCAGCTAATTGACTCGCCTTCAATAACAAATCTTCTCTCTTGATATTCTCCGGATCGGGAATTAGGGCGTGCCGTTTTAACAAATCAAAATAGGATACCACTTTAAACTTACCATTAAAGTCAATCACTTGACCATTGAAATGGATGGTCGTACCTCCAGTCAGCTGTTTGACCAATGTTTTCATCATCTTCTCAACAAAATTACGTTGGGCCTTAGCGGTAGAATAAGCCTCGTAGAATTCCAGCATAGTAAATTCCGGATTGTGAGTAACGTCGATACCTTCATTGCGAAAATTACGAGAAACACTGTAGACCCGAGAAAAGCCACCAACCATCATTCGTTTGAGATACAATTCCTCGGAGATACGCAGAAACATATCAAGATCGAGAGCGTCGTGATGAGTCTTAAAGGGTTTAGCGGTCGCCCCACCGGCTTGTGGCTGCAAAACTGGAGTTTCTACTTCCAAAAAATCGGCCTTGTTCAAGAAAGCTCTAATGGCAGTAATCAATCGGGAACGAAAAACGAACCGAGCTTTAACTTCCGGGGACATCAAGCTGTCGAGATAACGCCGACGATAGCGTTCCTCGACGTCCTGTAAACCACTCCATTGATCCGGTAAGGGTCTTAAACTTTTCACCAAAATCTGCCAACTTTTTACTTGAATCGTTTTTTCGTTTCTCTTGGTTAGAAATAAAAAACCACTGACTTGAACAAAATCTCCGATATCTATCAGATTCTGAAAATTCTCAAAATCTTCTTCGGAAACGTCATCTTTCTTCAATAGGGCCTGGAAGACGCCGGTGCCATCATCAAAATTGAAAAAAATCAGAGCTCCTTGGCTACGAATCGCCCGCACTCGACCAACGAGATTAATAGTCTTCCCGGTTTCGGCCAAATCATTGAACTTGACAATAGTGACCTCAATCGTCTGGCTTTGATTAGATTCAATCGGGTAAGAATTAATCCCCAATTGTTTTAGGACCTCGAGTTTCTTTATTCGTTCCGCCCGCAATTCTTCTAATGAAGCCATAGGATTTTATTCGATGTTCGTGATTTTGTAGCGGACTTCGCCTTTGGGAGTGCGAACGGCCACTTCCTCTCCTTTCTTCTTGCCAAGTAGGCTAGAGCCGATCGGCGAAAGATAGGAGATTTTATCAGCGGTTAAATCGGCCTCCTCGGAACCAACAATGGTAAAGGTCTGTTCGGTGTTATCACTAAGTTTCTTAACTTTAAGCGTCGAACCTAACTCGACGGCAACACTGTGATGCATCTCGATTATCTCCGAACTTTTGAGCAAGGCTTCCAGTTGATTAATTCTATCCTCGATCTCTGATTGTTCCTCCCGAGCGGCATGATATTCGGCATTTTCCGATAAATCACCAAGCGATTTGGCGAATTCCAGCCGCTCAGCCACCTCTCGACGACGATTAGTTTTTAAGTCTTGCAACTCTTCTTCCAACTCAGTGTATTTCTCCTTACTTAGATAGTTCCGCTCTGATATCATGGCGGACATTTTAGCTTATTTAGGCCTCTGGGTCAACCTTTAAATACTCCGAGGCATTGGCGATAATCCAGTCCAAGGTTTGACGCATCACCACTGACGCACCGATTAAATTATCACGGCCACCTTTCTCCATCACAATGGCGAAAGCATAGCGAGGCGATTCGTAAGGGAAAAAGCCGGTAATCCAAGAATTGACGTATTTTTTGGAAACTCCAAGCTCTGCCGTACCACTTTTGACGGCCAATTTAACTTCTGGGACATTTAAACTGGTGGAAATACCGGAAGTTACAGCCATTCTCATTCCCTCACGGACAATTTGATAATTAGCTTCTTTAATCCCAGTGATTAGAGAGCCTGATTGAACTTGATCCCCTTTTGCCAATTTTAAGATAGTCGGGGTAATTAATCGGCCGGAAGTAGCGATACCGGCTACAGCTTTAACCATTTGAATTGGTGTGACTTGGAAACCATACTGACCAATAGCGGTGTGGTAGGTATTGCCCAAACGCCAAGCTTCGCCATTAAAAACTTTGGCCTTCCATTCCGGAGTTGGGATCACTCCGGTTTCTTCAGATAAAAATTTGATTCCAGTTGCTTGGCCAAGACCGAACTTCTTAACATAGTCATCAATCTTGGCAATACCTAAACCCTTCTGTTTTTCGTAACCGCCACCGATAGCATAAAAATAAACATCAGATGAAACAGCTAAGGCCTCGCGCAGATTGACCCAACCGTGAGCCTTCCAGTCTTTAAAAATAGTCACCTGTTTGGGATCATAAGGATTAGGAATACTGATAGAACCAGTGCTTAGGATCTTGGTCTCCGGATCAATAATTCCCTCTTCCAAGGCTGCCAGGGCCATGATCGGCTTAACAATTGATCCAGGAGTATAAAGACCATCAATGGTCCGATTAAGAAAAGCTTGGCGACTATCGGTTAGATAAGAATTGATTTTGACCCTATCATCCCCCCGAGAAAGAACATTCGGATCATATTCCGGGAAGCTAGTCATTACCAACAATTCTCCGGTCTTAATATCCATCATTACTCCGGCGCCGGCTTGGAAAGTACCGTTATCGACCAAAGTTTTAATCGCCTTGGCCATCTCGGCTTGAACACCAGAGTCAATGGATAGAACCAGATTGGCTCCAGTCTTAGGTGGACGAAGGATAGAGTCCGATTCGGTCTGACCGGTTGCACTCACCTCTTCAATCTTAATACCACTGTCGCCTTGAAGCTGTTGACTAAAAACTTTTTCCGCTCCATCACGGCCAACTAATTCGTCAGAGAAGAATTCCCCAGTCGCTAATTCTTTCTCCAAGGGATAACTAATATAGCCCAGGAGGTGACCAAAACCAGCCTGCTCAATATAAGCTCGCTCGGGCGTATTCCAAGCTAACTCCACCCCGTTCCTATCAGTAATTAAACCTCGTTGAGCAAAAATGGGAATTTGACGAAGGGTATTATTAACACTCCGTTTAGCTAAATTCGCCCCATTAATAATTTGCAACTGGCCGACTTTACCAAGAAAAACTAAGCAGACTAAGAAAAAAACCACCCCGATTAAATAATAAGTGGTCTTGCTAATGGGCCGTTCGATCCTTCCTTCAAATTGTTGAGTATTAAAAGAAGGCAAATTACTGGCATCAAGCAAGATCTCATCGGGGTCAATTTGATAAACCGGAACATGTTTATTTCTTCGCCGCATCATCATTCGGGCATTATAAGATACTCCCGGAGTCCATCAAAGAGGGCGACCAACAAAATCGTTGCCACTGAAGCCATAAACCCGCCGTAGACCAGATCAAAAAACAAGGCCGGAATAATCGCTTCATAAAAATGTTCAAAATACCAAACACCGATCAAAAGCAGGAATAGGGCCAGGAACCAAGGACCAATGGCAGTGGCGGCAAAAAGAATCAATAATCCGACGATTCTAGCGAGGACCGATTTCGACATAGTCGAGTTCTGAAACATTAACCGGGCTGCGGACATAAATTGTTTGCAAGGTTTCTCCCGGTGTTTTACTAATCGCTCCGACCACGCCAAGGGTGTAATCTCTCTTGCCGTCGACTAAAAGGACTGAGCTGCCTAAAACTATTTCTAGGTTGCGAGGCAGTTCGGTAATAAAGTTTCCATTACCTCGACCGGTAAGCATAACAGGAACCCGTTCGGAGCCAATCACCGCCGCCACCTTGCTGGAACCAATAGAGAAGAGGACCACCTTTACGACGCCGGAAACTACTTTCTCGACTCGCCCTAAAGCCAAGGTTCCCCGATAAGTAACCAAATCTTTAGTCTGGATCGGTTCTTGATTTTTATTACCACCAACATCGACCATTAAAATATCGTAAGGGCTATTCCAAGGATGAGAAACTACCTTCCCCACAGTTGAACCGACTTTAATTGGACCGAGGCCGATAATCGCCCGCAAATTCTCATTCTCCCGAGTTAGGACTCCATAATCAATCTTCAGTAATCGAGCAGCCTCCAAGTCACGTTGTAATTTTTTGTTCTCCTCGATTAGACCTCCCTTTGTTTGAAAGATGTTGGTTAAAGGTTGGAGACCAATGAAAAGATAGTTTCGAGCCGCCCAAAACGGTTTGGCAACAATAACGGCCATTGGGCCAAAAAGGGTACTCAAGATCGGCCCACCGAAAATCACGACTAGAAAAAAAATGACGATTATTACAGCTAACCATTTGCCTCGAGAACGATTCCTAACGGAAAAATTATTTTGGCGGAATGTCGTTTTCATCATCAAGAAGGATGTCCTGATAAAGTTCCATGTTTTCCAAAATGATTCCCGTACCCCTAACTACCGCTGTTAGTGGGTCATCGGCTAGATAAATCGGGATTTTTAGTTCTTGTTCAAGTAGCTCGCGAATTCCTTGAAGCAAAGCACCGCCGCCGGATAATACTATCCCTTTGTGCATCACGTCAGAGATAATTTCCGGCGGCGTTGATTCCAAGACTTCTTTGACCGAATCGACCAACTGTTCAATGGAAACAGCAATCGCTTCTTTGATATCGGCATCGGTGATAATCACCTCTTTAGGCAAACCGGTAACCAAATCGCGGCCACGAATTGTGGCATCCTTGAGTTCTTTCTGTCGATAAACAGCGCCAATCGCGACCTTTACTTCTTCGGCTGTCTTCTCGCCAAGGAGAATCTTAAACTCATCTCGCATATAAGCGATAATGTCACTATTCAATTTATCGCCGGCAATTTTTAAATTTTTAGAACGAACGATGCCACCGAGAGAGATGACAGCAATATCGGTCGTCCCGCCACCAATATCAACAATCATGTTCCCGACCGGCTCGTGAACCAACATCCGGATGCCGATGGCGGCGGCCATCGGCTCCTCCACAATATAAACCGAGCCAGCGCCGGCATTGCGGGCAGCATCACGGACCGCTCTAATCTCGACGTTAGTTATCCCCGAAGGCACCCCGATAACCACCCGAGGACGAAGAAACTTTTTCTTGCTCATTTGGCAAGCCTTACGGATAAAATAAGCCAACATCTCTTCTGTCACTTCAAAGTTGGAGATAACGCCATCAACCAAGGGTCTAACGACTGTTACGTGAGCCGGAGTACGACCAATCATTTGTTTGGCGTCACTGCCTATCGCCACAATTTGGCCTGTTTTTTCATTAATCGCCACCACGGTCGGTTCGTTAATCACAATTCCATGATCCTTAAGGTAGACCAGGGTGTTAGCCGTTCCTAAGTCTATGCCCAGGTCGGTACTTAACACTTTCTGCCAACGTTTAAAGATATCAGGCCAGAAGTTCATATAAATCTTTTTCTAAAATCAACTTGACCTCGCCACCAGTTCTCTCTTTCAATTCCACTTTATTTTCAGCCAGAGTCTTCTCACTTACCACTACTCGATAAGGAAGCCCGAGTAAATCTGAATCGGCAAATTTCTCACCGGCGGAAACACTTCTGTCATCCCACAAAACTTCTACTCCCTTTTTCTGCAGTTCTTCATAAACTATTTTAGTTTTTTGTAAAACACTCTCACTCTTACCTTGAAGAGAAATTAGGTGGACCGTAAAGGGCGCGATGCTCTTGGGCCAGATTAAACCCTTGTTGTCCGACAAGACTTCCGCCACCGTACCCAAAACCCGGCCGGGACCAATACCATAACTCCCCATCACCACCGGATACTTAGCGCCCGACTCATCGGTGTAAGTCAGACCAAGAGGTTCGGAAAAGCGTGTTCCTAATTTGAAAATGTTGCCCACTTCAATCGCCTTCTTGGCCACTAGTTCCTCCTTTTTTAACTTCAAATCCTCCAATACTTCCGGCTGACAGACTTCCAAATTCACGGCCACCTTCTTTTCTTCATCGATATAAATTGTATCCTCACCAGCGTTACAAATTGTCTGGAATTCGTGACTGTACTTGCTGAAAATACCGCCGGAGGCGAAAGTGACATAAGTCTTGTCGCCCAAACCGATTCTCTGGAAGATCTTCTTATAAGCCGTTATCGCCTTTTCATAAAACTGGTCTAGTTCTTCCGTCGTCTTAGTGAAAGAATAAAGATCCTTCATAATAAATTCTCGCGTCCGCATGATGCCACTCTTGGCTCTTAATTCGTTCCTAAATTTAGTTTGGAATTGGTAAACATACTGCGGCAAATCTTGGTAAGACTGGACGTAAGCCGCCATCATTGCGGTGATTGCTTCTTCATGAGTATTGGCCAAACCAAGCGTTGCACCATTAGTCAAAGTTGTCTTGAACCAAATATCAACTTTCTTATCATCCCACCTATCCGTTTTCTCCCACTTACTTGATTCTTGGAGCGACGTCATCAAGATTTCTTGACCGCCAATCGCATCCATCTCCTCTCTAATAATGCCAATAATTTTGTTTAACACCCTCAAACCCAGAGGCAAATAAGTGTAGACTCCGGCCATCTCCTTATAGATATAGCCGCCACGGATTAAGAGCTCTGCGCTCCGTGAGACCTCATCCTTAGGTGCCTCCTTCCGAGTTCGAGTAAAAAGCTGGGATTGCAACATGGGCTAATCTTACTCTAATAAAATCACTGGGTCAAAAGTGGATTTTTCACCCCTTGACAGATTAGTCTATCTAACGTAATATACTAGGCAGAACAGGCGTGTGCCGTTCATTGTAAGTTAGACCTCTAGCCTACGAAAGGGGCAGAATATGTCACTCAGGGACAACTCGTATTTTTGGTACGTTGGGTTAATTCTGGCAGGGATTGTCGCCATCTTCGTTTCGTCGCAGTACGACACAAAAAGTGGGACAACGACGACCATCGAACCTAATGCGGCGGAGATGACCCTGGTGGAGCAAGAGCTCAGAGACTCTGGCCCCACATCCCTGGTGGTGATGAATAATGATGATATCTACGCAGTACGTCAGGTTATCCCCGACAAGAATACCATCTCGCTGGTGGTTCCGCAGGACGGCAATGTCGTCATCCATAGAGACATCACCAACTTTGCACCATATGTTAGACGAGTGGTCAACCCCAACGGGGACAAGTTCACCTACGCCGTGAAGGCCGAGGAGTATATCCGACTTTCCATCGGTCTATCGCCAGCAACTCAACCCACCCCAACCTCGACCTCGGCAAAGTGAAAGGAGGGCGTCATGGTTGCCGTAATCAATTGGCTAAACAGAAACAGCGTCTGGATCCTTCTCGGGGTCGGCGCAGTGATGATAATTGCTACGATAGTGTTTGGCGTAGCGGTTGTCGTGAAAGGAAAATAGAGAGAACAGACAAACACACTAACCCGGACCGGTTGTCCTTCACAGGATAGCCGGTTCTTTTTTTGTCTTTAAAATTATTTCCAGAACAGTTTGATGAGATCACCGTAAGTCACTACCGCCATAAAGAGAAGGAGTAAACCAAAGCCAACCAAGTTCAAAGTGTTAGCCACTTTGGGATTAATCGCACTACCCTTAATCTTCTCAATCAAGAGAAAGAGCAAACGTCCGCCATCGAGTGCCGGAAAAGGGACGAGGTTAACGACCGCCAAGTTGATGGAAATAAAAGCGGTGAAGCTCAAAAGATAAATGAAACCAAGGTTAGAAGCGTCACCGACTAAGCCCACCAAACCCACCGGTCCGGTGATATTACTCAAAACACTCTCACCCATAAAAGCTTGGCCAATAAGCCCGATTAGAGAAGTGACTGTTAAGTAGGCCAGACGCCCGGTCAAAAGTAACCCTTGCCAAAGAGCAGGGAAGAAAGATTTGCTAACATTGGCAATCAAATCCATCCCGATGCCAATGGCCAACTTGTCCCCCACCAAGCCGATGACAGGTTGGAGTTCTACGGTTTGGACAGGGACATTAGAATTTTTAAAAATTTTACCTCGACGATATTCGAGCAATAATTTCTCCTTACCATTCTGCTCAATAAATTGTCTGATTAATTCCGGAGTGGGATTAGCCACCGTACTCACTTCCGGTTTAGCCGCCACTTTGATGGCCATTAATTCGTCGCCTGATTTTAGTCCGGCCGCCAGAGCGGGAGAATTAGGAGCAACCGTCGTAATTAAGAGGTGGGCCGCCGTTGATTTATCGCTCGCCACAATCTGATCAACCGGCGTTGGCAGACCAACCATAAAGCCGACTGATATCAAGAGCCAGGCTAAAATCAAATTACAAGCCACTCCAGCCACTAAGACCGCCGCTTGAATATGTTTGGGCTTAGTAACCAGACTACGAGAGGCGTCGGGTCCGGAAATAGATTCCTCATCAGGATTTTCACCAAAGATTTTGACAAAACCACCGAGAGGCAAGATATTCAATGAATATTCGGTCTCGCCCCTTTTCCAACCAAAGAGTTTGGGCGGGAAGCCGAGACCGAATTCGTCTACTCTAATCCCCGATTTCTTGGCGACGATAAAGTGGCCAAACTCATGCGACAGAATCAAAATCGCTAAGATGATTAAAAAAATAACAACGGTCATATTTTATTGAAGAATTTCTGTTTCCTTACGCTCACTATGTTCGGCGAACTTGGCCGTGGCCTCATCTATAATTTTCTGTAATTCATCTTTGTTGCGGAACTTATCATCTTCACTCATCCCACCTTCTTTCTCTTTGGCCTGAATATCATTCCAAGTCTTTTCCCGCTCCTTGCGTAAAGTAATCTTCGCCTCTTCCAACTTTTCACCGGCTAACTTGTTTAACAACTTGCGCTTCTCCGCCGTCAATTCCGGAAAGGTAACACGGATAGTCATGCCATCGGCCACGGCCGAGACACCAAGATTGGCCGAGGCAATAGCCGATTCGGCGGCTTTGACTTGAGTTTTGTCCCAAAGCGTGACTCGCAAAGTTCGCGGATCTTCGATGGTGATAGAACCAACATGTTTAAGCGGTGTCCGCGCCCCGTAAGATTCAACATTGACCGAGTCCAACAAAGCCGGCGTTGCTCGACCGGTGCGGATAGAGGAATACTCCCCCACCAACCACTCTTCGATTTCCTTAACCCTCGTTTTTAAAGGTGAAAAATTGTAAGCCATACTATTATATTACCACAGCTAAATGTTCCAAGACTAATTTTGGCAACGCCGCGCGATCAAAGAGATACTTGACGGCTCGATCAAGTTCAGCACCCGGCCGCCGTTTCAAGAGCGCCACGGCAAATTGCTGACTCGCGCGACGAAGAGAGCCATGATCGTCTCCATATTCTTTAACAAAATCAGCCACTATTACCAACCTATTTTCGGGCACTGCTTTAATAAATTCCTCCGGATTAGGATAGATTTTTCCACTCTTACTCTCCCCCATCTCCAGTTGCACCAATTCGCAACGAGACAAAAGCGTCGGGAGCAAGCTCTGCTTCTCCGGAACTATCAAAAACAGATGGACATTCGGTGCCGGCTCCTCGAAAGTTTTGAGCAAGGCATTCTGGGCCTCAACCGTAATACTGTGGCAGCTTAAAACAATGAAAGATTTTTCTTTTGGTGCCAGACGCCGTGATTGTTCGGCTTTAATTAAGCGACTTTCTTCAATACCGAAAAGCGGAAAATACCGCAAAGGAGAAACGACTTCAAAAGTCTTGCTTAAGTATTCCATTGCTCCAACCTCATCTCCCACAATCACATAAGCATGATGCATGCTAGTTCTTAGAGATAATACTTTTTTTGTAAACGTCTAAGTGTTCAAGAGCGATGCCCGTCCCTTTGACCACGCAATAGAGGGCATCGTTAGCGAGAAAAGCCTTTACGCCTGTTCGGCGATAAATCAGTTCGGGCAAATTGGCAAGCTGAGACGTGCCACCGGTCATAATAATCCCTTGGTCAATGATATCGGAAGCCAATTCCGGCGGCGTGTCCTGGAAAACAACCTTAATCGCCTTTATGATATCTCGGAGTTCGGCATCAATCGCTCGGACAATCTCATTAGTTTTAATCTCGGCCGAGCGCGGTAAGCCAGTCAAGAAATCTCGCCCTTTAATTTCAAAAGTTTGCTCCTCTTCTATTGGCACAGCGGAACCAATCTTCATTTTCACATCTTCGGCAGTCTTATCGCCAATTGCTAAGTTAAAAACTTTTTTGATATAATCGGCAATCGCTTGATCGATTTTGTTACCAGCGCACTTAACGGAAGTGGAAGAGACAATCCCGCCAAGGGAAATAACGGCCACGTCCGTGGTACCACCGCCGATATCGCAAACCATATAGCCGCGCGGTTCGTGAATCGGAATACCGGCGCCGATAGCGGCCAAAATCGGTTCCTTAACCACGTAAGCATTCTTGGCTCCGGCCCGCATGGCGGCCTCAATCACCGCTCGTCTTTCGGTGGAAGTGATGCCGGCTGGAACCGAGATCATTACCTCGGGCTTAAAAAAATTATATTTGCCCAAGGCCTTATTGATGAAATAGCGCAACATCACTTCTGTTACCCGATAATCAGCGATTACCCCGTCCTTCATCGGCCGGTAAGCAGTGATACTATCCGGCGTCCGACCGACCATTTCTTTAGCATCAATGCCGACTGCCAAGACGCGATTATCTAATTCCGAGACTGCCACGACTGAAGGTTCGTTCAAGACTATTCCTCGACCCGGCACGAAGACCAAAGTATTGGCTGTACCCAGGTCTATCCCCAGTTTTTTGACGAAAAACGACATGTCGCCATTCTATGCTTTTTATCCCCTTTTGCCAAACTTAGATTGAACTGCCGCGAAAACGAGAAATAACAATGTCAGAGGCCCAAACGCCGTTAGGCAAATCTCTGGTTTCTGTCTTATAAAAGGTAAAATAGGATCCGTCCGGTAGCTTCTGGTCAATGGTCAAGTAATAAGTCCCCGGACGAACGAGAAGATAGAAACGCCCATAACGATCGGCAACAATAGTTTTGACTTCTTTATCCAAGCCGGCCAAAAATACCCGAATAATGGCAAAAGGGATGGGCTCACCGGTAAGTTGTTTTTTAATCGTAACTAACTGATAACGATTGGCCCGTCGACGGGTGACAGAATCCAGACCGATGTAGACGAGTAGAACAATCACGTTAAGAATGCTGGGAGTAAACAAAACTAAACCGACAGTAAGAAATAACCCGGCCAAAGAAAGAAAACGATAGAAACGACCTTGGGCAATCTTCTTATCATAACTGCGTTTGAATGACTCATCTCCACCTTTGGAAAATTCATTCCAGTCAAAGTCAACGGGATCAAGGGGAATATTAGAAGTAATCGCCTGGCCTTCAGTAATAGTAATGGCTTCGCCAAAATAGAGTTTGTCGTAAAGTTCATCACTTAATTTCCCGGCCAAAATTTTGGAAGGAAATCGATAGTGAGTTTTCTCGGCCATTAATTGATAGGTCCCGGGAGGGACAAAGAAACCATAGCGGCCCTCAATGTCAGTAATCGCACTGGCCACCTTCTGACCATTTTTATAAATTGTCACGTAGGCCGGATCGATTGGTCTCTTAGTTACAGCATCATAAACCGTCCCCCAAGGTTTTCGCTTTCGTCTGATGCCTAAAACACTACCTAAGGCCCCGAAACCTCGGAGGATTAGAAGATAGACATCATAGATTGAGGCGACGGAACTAAAGGCTAGGATCTGAGAGGCGCCAGCCAAAACGCCGGAGGTAATAACGACCGGACTAATCAAATTTTCAAAAACCGAAGAGAGACGTCCGGCAGGGATTAAGCTGATACTGGAAACTTGGAGAATTCCCGAAAGTTTTTTGATTCGCTGATTGCGAAAGTCGATGATATGAACATTGATTGGATAAAGACCGGCCCGACGCAAGGGAGCGATAACAGCGGAATAATTATTGTTGACATCTGGTCTGAGAATAAAAGAGAAGGCTTGATTTGAACCGACAGAATCAAAAATCGTTACTCCGATAGTTTTAAGAACCGGAGGAACTTTGTTTTGGCCTAAAGCGATAGTAAGATATTTTTGACCATTAATCCTGACTACCTGTTGGTCGGCGACAAACAAATTTTCTCCCGTTTGAATAAAAGAGAAATTATTTAGAGTCAAGTTATCTATGTCTACTGTCTCTTGATTAATTAAAGGCAACTTGTCAAAAACATCAATAACGGCTGAGCCGATAAATGGCTGAGAAGAGGGTGGCAAAAGACCTGTCGCCTGAGGATAAGAAATACCAGTCGGGCCTCCAAGATAACCCGGGTAGGTAACTGTATCACCACAACCAGCACAAGGAAGATAGAGCTGGAATAATATTTGAGAGCTATTAGTAGCGGCAGCCGACGCAGTCATCGTCAAGACAAGAAATAAGACCAAACCGGCTAACCAGTTATGAAGCGACGACGGTAGCATAAATATTTCCCGTTAGGGTCTGGCTAAGAAAAGAGTTAGCGTTAATCGTCGCTCTCAATTTTAAGGTAACCAACCGTTGGCCGGAGGCTACGCCCCTTTCGGCAATGACATGTTCGGTCAGGGGTGAACCAGTAGCGTTACCAAAACCTTGCCAACAGTTAGAAGTGTTGGATCCGAGGCCGCAATTTACACCATCATTCTTGAAAGTGGTGGTCAGATCAACACTCTCAGGACTAAAACCGAAAGCCGAAACTCCGCTAGGGAGATTCCAGCCCACCGTGGCGGCAATATAATATTCCGGTACCACTTCCGTCGCTCCCAAATCACTGCCCTTAATGGAAAACTGATAACCAGAGGAGCTGGTCACTTCCCAGACCAGAGAAAGGTCAGACTGCCCGCCAACCTGAACATCAATATTTGGTGTTAAAGATTGACTGGAATTTGGTACATCAACGAAGAAAACCCCCGACGAGTCCATGGTTTGATATCCCGCTCTTAGACGATAAGACTCGCTACTCGAGGGACCAGTGGCCGTTTCTCCACCAGTGTCTTGAAGACTATAAGCACTGGAGGTAGAATAACCGCCGGCAAAATTAATACTGTCAGCAATTATCAGATAGTTCTCGCTATGAGGCGGAACTGTTACAGCCAAAGTGTGACTATTTGTCATTATCAATAAGGCCAGAAGAATTAGGATGTGATTTAATTTCTTCGCCATAAATAATGGTGGATTAGCCACCAGACAATAACGACCAAGACTACCACCAAGGCGATTAACCACCAAGTCCAGATAGTTACCGAGGTCGTCAAGGTGTCGATAGTATCCTCATAACCACGGTTAAGCTTTAGAGTTACTCGATACCAACCGGACTGAAAAGGCTTATCGGAAGCGATTGAAATCATCCGTTGGCTATGGGGCATTACAAACCAGGGTTTGATGTTAATAAAATCAATTTCTTTCCCCCACCAATTACGGATACTGATATAGCCGTAAGGATTGAGATGCATTTCGCCCTGATTTTCAAACAAGATGTCGAAGGTGGGAATGGACGAATCTTTATCCAAACGGAGACCAAATTCCTTCGTCTCGCCTCGGGTTGAAACTTGTCCCGGAACTCGAACAAAAATCAGGGCTCCTAAACGAGTCGTGACCTTAATACTGCTCGTAGCCAGATCAGTGCTCGAAAATAAAATCCCGGCATAATACCCACCACCAGCGATGTCACCGGGCAATTTGATAGTGAAGGGTACCGAACGTTTGCCGCCCGAAGGTAAAATAAAATGAAGATTATTGCCACTAATTGAGAGGTAGTCGCGCAAACTGTAAGGTGAACTTTTGTCAGTTATAATTTTTGTCGGAGAAGTGGGACTGTCGCCACCAATGAAATCTTGAATTTCCACATTAAAAACCAGGCTTCTGTCAGTACTGTTAATAACCGTTATCTCTTTGCCAACTTGTTGGCCAGGCTCGAGGGAAACTTCCATTTTGGCGGGAGATAAACCAATGCCACTGGCCGCAAAACCGGCGAGAGGAAAGCTGGACAATAAACCAATCGAGATGATTAACGATAACTTTAAAAACTTCATAATCAAGGTTTGCGCACCGGAGTAATTAGGAACAGGTAGTTATCATTAGGGACCTTTTGGAAAATAGGGGTAATAACACCGGTAAGACCGGAAGGGTCAAAACGAACACTGACTTGATCAGAAAAGGTGCTACCAATTCTCTCGCGAATAGCTGCATCACTAATCGCATCACCAGTTGAAGGAACAACAACCACTCCTTGAGAAGGGCTGCCGCTACTCCCGGCATAATAAGCCCCGGAACCTAGCAGATTCTTTAATTGAGAATTAATTCTTTCATCAATTACTTTTTGCAAAGCAGTGGAAGTGGCTGACTGATCAGTAAGAGAACTGTCTGACGAATCTGGTGAAGAACTTGGGATCGTGGATGTTCGGCCTAAAAAAATATTCCAATTGGCGCTGACTCTCTCGACCAAATAGACAATCAGTTCACTTAATTCTTGCCACCAATGATCAAGAGTTTGGCCCATGGATTGAAAACTGAAACCGGAACTACTGCTTGAGGCATCGACAATGACACTGGGGGCTGTTGTAGCGGTAGAAGTAGCCGAAGAGGTGGAAACATTAAGAGCAATGGCCGCCACGTTATCCAGAGCTCCGGACTGAATACTAAAAGACAAGCCGGCCAATAAAACAAGGGCGACAAAAATACCCAATAACCCTGAGAGAATATTACGTGATGGCTTGAATCGACTGGGGGCTGGAATTTTACTTGTCCCTGATGTTGGTCGAAATGAAACTGACTCACGATGAAGACAAGATTCCGCCACAAACCAAGTATCATTGTGTTGGCGACAGTCAATTTCTCCGGCTTGACACAAGGCCTGCCATTCCTCTGCACTTCGATAAGACCTAACTCCCGCTTGGGCAAGCGAGATATACTTTTTCATGATTAAAGTATATCATAAGCTCGATGAAAATTATCCACGCCATTCCACTTGGACGAGGGATATTCCGAGATAGTTTGAGCTATTTTTCCTCAAAAGATATCAACCCGGGAGCGATTATTAGCGTCTCCGTCAAGAACAAGCAAACTCCCGCCTTGGTTATCTCCAGCCAATCAGTCGACGACGTCAAAGCGGCGATTAAAGATGCCGACTATCCGATTAAGAAAATCTCCGGCGTTAAAGCCAAAGGGATTGTCCGGCCAGAATTTGTTCAAGCCGCCATCGAAACCGCTAATTATTTCGGTTATAGCTTAGGACCGGTACTTCGATCTCTCTTGCCCAAAACGATTTTGGAATCAAGTTCGAGTCTGGATTTGGGAGAATTAAAGCCGACACCATCGCGGACTAACCACTCCTTTGGAGGTTTTGTCAGTGCTCTGCAAGATACCGATCAGGAACGCTTGAGTTTTTACAAAAGTCTGATTAGAGAAACTTTCGCTCAAAATGGTTCCGTTTTCCTCTGCTTACCCACCGCTCAAGATTTAGAGCCGGTAATTTCCCGACTGGAACGAGGGATTAGTGAATACACTTTCGTTTTTCATTCCAACCTGTCTCGGAAAGAATTGCTGGATCGTTGGCACCGAGCCATCAATATGACTCACCCGATCTTGATTGTAGCCACTCCCAGCTTTCTCTCTTTCCCCCGCCAAGATTTGCGAGCGATTATCATTGACCGCGAGCAAACCTCGAGTTATAAGCAAATAGCTCGGCCTTTTATCGATTGGCGGATTTTCGCCGAGATTCTGAGTAAACACTATCAAACCAAATTAATCATCGGCGATTCCAGTCTCAGACTAGAGACAATTTATCGAGCCGAGAGTAAACAAATTATTGACGCCAGTCCGCTTAAGCAACGAGCGCCGTCGCGAGCGGCGCCACTTTTGATTCGAGGAAGCTCCGGCCGCGCCATCGACGAAGACCTCTATCGCCTGACCGTCACCGCCTTAGAAAGAAACGAGCGAGTATTGATTATTGCCAATCGGCGCGGCCTGGCTCCACTCGTAGTTTGCAACGATTGCGGCAACACCGTCCTCTGTCACCGTTGTGAATCGCCTATCGCCCTTCACTCGGCCGACAAATCGGATCGCACCGAGGCACCGACCGTTTTTCTCTGCCACCATTGCGGCGCTCATCGCAGCCCCAAGGAAGCTTGCGAGACTTGTGGCAGTTGGAAACTCAAGGAACTGGGAACCGGCACCGAGGGAGTCATAAAAGAACTGACAGAGATTTTTCCTAACACCATCACCTTCCGTCTTGATAGCGACGAAGCGCGGACCCCCAATCAGGCTAAAGAAATTATCGCCAAGTATTTAGCCACTACTGGCTCGATTCTAGTCGCCACGGAAATGGTCCTCTATTACCTGAAAGAACCGATTGAAAATGTTTTGTTGGTGGCAATTGATAGTCTGTTAGCCATCCCCGACTTTCGTACCTCTGAACGACTCTTCAGCCTCTTAATTCGTTTCCGAGCCTTAGCAACCAAAAACTTCGCCGTTCAAACTCGTTACGAAAGCGATCCTCTTTTCGACTTCGCTCTCCGAGGAAATATTATCGGCTTTTACCGCGAAGAAATTGCTAATCGAGAGAATTATGACTATCCCCCCTTCAAAAAGTTGATTAAAATCAGTCGCGAGGGTAATAAGGAAACCGTTCGCCACGATATGAAAAAATTGGAAAATTTACTGAAAGAATATAACCCGACTGTTTATCCCTCTTTCATCGGTTTAGGACCGAATGATTATTGTCTTAATCTGCTTCTTAAATTGGACCCAGTCAAATGGCCGGATAAAGAGTTGAGCGCCGTCTTGAAATCTCTTCCGATTTCCTTTATTGTCAATGTTGAACCCTCTAACATTTTGTAAGTTAACAATATGAGTATTATCGTTCAAAAAGATGACCAGGTATTGCGCTTGACCGCTAAACCGGTGCCACTCGAATCAATTACTTTTCCTGAAATCCAGAAGCTGTTGCGAGAAATGAGCCAAGCCTTGGCGGCTGAAGCCGATGGTGTAGCTCTCGCCGCCCCCCAAGTTGGAAAGTCTTGGCGAATTTTTATCGTTTCCGGAAAAATAATTGATGAAGAGAAACCACCGGCTGATCTCGTCTTCATCAACCCGAAAATTAAGAAGGCTTCCAGAGTAAAGGCGGAGATGGAGGAAGGCTGTCTATCAGTTCGTTGGATTTATGGTCACGTTAAACGCGCCACCAGAGTCACCGTTGAAGCCTATGACGAAAGCGGCAAGAAGTTTACTCACCACGGTTCCGGCTTGCTGGCTCAAATCTTCCAACACGAGATGGACCATTTGGATGGCACTCTCTTTATCGACAAAGCAGATAATTTGCAAGAAATTAAACCGGAAGATATTCAATGACTCCTTTTATCTTTTTTGGCACCGATGAGTTTGCGGTCAAAGTCTTGGCCGAACTCAAGTCCCAAAATTTGGTACCAGAACAAATCATGACAACAGAAGGCAAGGGCAGCCGTCGTGGCGAATCATTAATCTCACCGGTTGAAACTTGGGCCAAAGAAAACCAAGTCCTCTTTTCTTACGATCTTAAGTCCGGTAATTATGATTTATTCATTGTTGCTTCTTACGGAAAAATTTTAACTAAAGAAATCCTGGCCTTACCCAAGCATGGCACTCTCAATATTCATCCCTCTATCTTGCCCAAGTACCGCGGCGCTACCCCTCTCCAATCCGCCATCTTAAATGGCGATACGGAAACCGGCGTTTCCATTATGTTGCTTGATGAAGAAATGGACCATGGACAAATTTTAATTTCCAAAACTTATCCCCTAACACCTAAAACCTCTTTTGTTCTGCTCCGTAATGAGCTAGCCAGACTTGGTGCCCAGGCTCTAATCGAAATCTTGCCAGACTACCTGGCTGGAGAAATTAAACCGACCGAACAGAATCATAGCGCTGCTACTTACACTAAAAAAATTACCAAAGGGCTCGGCCAATTAAATCTCGCTGACTCTCCCGAACTTAATGACCGCAAAATCCGCGCTCTTAATCCTAATCCCGGCACTTACTTTGTCGACGAGAACAGCAAACGAGTCAAAGTTCTTGCCGCTCATATTGAAGAGGGTAAATTAATTTTTGACCGAATCGTCCCCGAAGGCCGCAAAGAAATGACTTGGGAGAGCTACCTCCGTGGTTTGACAAAATAAAATAAAAGTGTAGTTTTATTGACTAGAGTCCGATCTTCACAAACCCCAGTGGCCAAAAACCAAGGAGATAATCATGGCCAAACTGATAGAAAGAATCCGCCTCTTCCTCATCGAGGCCAATCAGCACGGTTACGGTGCCGGCAGCAAACCGAGATATTCCGTCCTGCCGAATGGGGCAACGATCTCTGTTCGGTTGGAAACCGACGGCTCTAAGACCATCGAATACACGCGCGGCGATTGGCGATCCCACGACAACTACTTTGGTGGCGAGCCCTACGGCGGCCGCACCGTAGTGTTCTACCAAAACCAGGCAATCTGGATGATGGTGTATTATGGGCAAGTCGTAAGTGGAGACTCAAAGGAGATCTACAAGATTCTGCGAAAAGCGCTTCTTGCTTCTCCCGATGATTTTCCCATAAGAGGGCCGGCGAGTCTTCCGTTCGATGGTTGTCGATACAACTTCGCCTGGTCAGGTCAAATCTCGAAATTCGAAGCCATGGAATACATCATGCGGAACGGCGCTGAAATCTATCGGGCTAAATTCGTTGGCGGCCTCGTTGACCAACCAGAAGGAGTGGTTTCGTCGATCTGACAACAAAACCCGGCGCGGACAAATGTCCGCGCCGAAATTTTTTATCTTGTTTTTTCTCTCCTACTTAATCTCCACGCTCTCAATCTTCACATCCTCAAGCGGATGGTCACTGGAGTTAGTTTTGACGGCCTCAATTTTAGAGACAACATCCATTCCGGCAATTACTTTGCCGAAAGCCGTATGCTTACCTTGCAACCAGTCAGTGGCCGGTGCCGTAATGACGAAGAACTGCGAGCCATTAGTATTAGGACCGGAATTAGCCATGGCCAAAACGCCGCGAATCAACTTCACATCATTAGGTTCATCTTCAAAACTATAACCGGGGCCGCCGGTGCCATGCACTGACCAGTCTTTAGGAAATTGTTTGGTTAAAGGGTCCCCGCCCTGAATCATAAAATTGGGGATCACTCGATGGAACAAAGTCCCATCATAAAAATTGGAACGAGCCAATTTAATAAAGTTTTCTACTGTCTTGGGCGCTTTGTCCGCAAACAATTCAAGAGTGATATTTCCTAGATTAGTGTGCAGGATTACTTGCTGCCCAGAACCAGAAACAGTTGGTGTAGTTGAAGCCATGTCTTTTTGCGGATTAGGTTGATTAGATGGAATCTTGTTAGTAATAAAAATAACTAAAGCGATAACAATAATTAAGCCAATGATAGTTGATATTTTTTTCATTTTTGATTAACTTATTTATTTCGCCACCAATAAATATTGCGCAACATCGCTTTCGCCTTGCGGCCGCCGCGACGTAACAAGGTGTTCCTCCTTTCAAAACCGGTCTTAATCTGACGAGTGATCTCATCGCGCAGGGCATCAATCGCCGCATAGAGATCTTCCTCGTGAGTAACACTATAAAAGTTTTTCCCCCCGGCATGCAAGTTAATTTCTGCCTTGAAAACCTCACCATGGAGATGATGCTTGGTCTCTTTGGCCAATTCCACTTCAGCAATAATGCTATCATCACCGGCTGGCAATAACTTCTCAACGTAACCCAATTTCTCCGTCAAATAATCACTAATCGCTTCGGTTAAAGCGATATTGGTTGCTTTGATATTGGTTTTCATAGACCCATCTTATCATAATTTTTCCTTGTCCGCATGGATCCAAAGATGGAAGCTCTGAAGCGGTGCCAGAAAACGAAACTTAGTCTTACGATAAATAAACTGTAGGGCATCCGGGGTTAAAGCGCCCAAAGCCCCCCAGATCAAAGTTGGAACAAAGAGCCAAACCAGCGATAAGCCAAGGACAAAATCCGCTGCCAGTTTAATCAAATCATTACGGCTCAGAAGATTCGTTTCAAAGAAATCTAAGTGATAATCCCAATGCGGAACCGCGTCAAGGATGAAATGACTAACAAAACCAAGAAAAAAACCAATCAGAGGATGTTCCGGAACGGCGCTCGCTAGGGCAGCGCCGACTAAGGCATGGGGAGTTAGAACCATAATTTAGAGATATTTTTTGAGTTGAGCTTCAAGAATAGCAATTTTACTCTCAGCGATATGGTGCTCATCTTTATGCTTGCGCAGATACTCAATTACCTCTTCTACCTCCTCCTCGCCTATTCCGGCTGTATCATCTCCCGGATCTCGATCAAAACTGGCCCAGAGGTATCCCTCCATCTTCTCCCTATCTCTTACATCAACACCTTTGGCGGCCAAAGTGGACTTAATTTCGTTTTCCCATTCATACTTTGAAACATGTGGTTTATTCATGACTTGATTATAACAAACTTAAAATCGTAAGGGCAATCACGATTCGATAAACCGCAAAAAGATTGAAATTATGGCTTTGGATATAACGTAAGAGCCACTTGATAGCTAGGAGAGCGACAATAAAAGAAGTGACAAAGCCAATCAGAAGCGACAGCCATTCGCTGCCAGTAAAAGTGGTTCCCGATTTAAGTAGATCCAAACCGGTCGCCGCTAACATGGTAGGGATAGCCAACATGAAGGAAAATTCCACGATCGCCGTCCGAGAAAAACCGACCAGCAGACCGCCAACGATAGTGGCGGCGGAACGAGAAACACCCGGGATCATGGCTACCGCTTGAGCTAGACCAATTATTATTGCTTCGCGATAAGTCATGATCTCAAGCGTTTTCTCCTCCCCCACTTTCCTTCCCTTAAACCAGTACTCCACAGCAAGCAAGACGAGGCCACCGAGGACTAGAGCTGAAACTACTACCAGAGGACTACCCATCAGATAAGTTTTGATAATTTTATAAAACGCTAAACCTAAAATCGCCGTGGGAACAAAAGCCACAACCACTTTTGCTAGAAGTGATCGGCTAAGCCAAAGTCTCTTGGCATAAAGAATCACTACTGCTAAAATTGCTCCAAGTTGAATCGCAATATTAAAGCTCTTCACAAACTCGGTACTGGGAATCTTGAGTAAGAAATCTAATAAGATCAGGTGGCCGGTAGAAGAAATGGGTAGGAACTCGGTTACCCCCTCAACAATTCCGGCAAAAATCGCTTGCAAAATAGTCATCCCTAGATTGTAAAACAAAACCGCCGCTCAAGCGAGTAGCGGTTTTGTTTTACAATACCGAATAGTTACATCGCGGCAGGAGTAGAACCAGAGCAAGCGCGGCAATTCTTTTTGTGAGTGATAATCTCATACAAAGCCGCCAAACCGACCACGATATAGATGATACGGGAAACAATATTTGACTGACCGCCAAATAAGGTCCCCACGTCCCATTGGGCCGCCCCCACTAGGAGCCAGTTAAGGCCACCGATAACCAACAGGATAAAAGTAATTAAATGTAATTTCATAGTTAATATCCTAAATTATCATCGACCTTTCGATGACTTAATTATACTACGAGTAGAAATTATTTGAAACGAAAAGCCAGGGGAAAATGAATCTTCTCCCTAACGATACCGAGAGCGTCCTTCAAAATAAGGGCAGAAATAAGGCCTCCGGCCACCAGGGCAGTTTGAGCCCCTAACTCTGATTTGAGGAAGGAACTAAGAAGATAATTGCTGGCGGCGCCAAGACCACCAGTGCGGCTAACATTGGCGACAACATCGGGGACCGAGTTAACTGTTAAATTAATCCCTATCACACCAAAGAATCCCACCACCTTATAAACCGTGGGTGAAGAGCGTAAACGCCGAAACCAATAGATCACGTAAACTCGGCGCATGATTTGGCTTTTTAGGACAATATTTTTATTTTCGTTCATAAATTTTTTCGGCCAACAGGCGTTTGGCCCGGTGGATTCTGGTTCGCACTGCCCCCGGTGAAATCCCCTCAACCGCGGCAATCTGAGCACAAGACCAACCTTTAACAAAACAAAGGGTGACAACTCGTCTTAATCGTTCCGGCAAAGTAGCAACCAGAGAAACAACATAATCCAACTGGAGTTTATCCTCAAAATAAGCCTCATCCTTGGATGGTGTCAGGGCGATTAAATCCTGATCCATCTTAGTGACAAATTCCCCTTCTCGTTTCAACTTCTTATACCGGCTATAACAAGTATTGAGTAGAATCTTGTAAGCCCAGGAACTGAAGCTGGCGCCCTCTTGGGCCGCAAACCTATTGGCATTAGCATAAATCTTAACAAAAGTATCTTGGACGGCATCTTCGGCTTCATCTTCGTTTCTTAAAATGTAACCGGCTTTCTTAAGAAAAGCTGACTGATATCGGTCGACAATTAAAGCAAAGGCGGCCGGTCGATTGATTGATTCTTGTAAGATTTTTACATCATCCATAAAGTCCATAGGGTATGATACGGAGAAAATATGGCCTCACGCCATACCTCCCCACCATGCTGCTAATTATATCGACCCCACTCATCTATTACAACTGCCCGAGTGCGTATAATGTTACAAAAAATCCCACCGATTGGGGGTCGGTGGGCGACGGAAGGGGTTAATCCGCCAGATTATCAGGTTGTTGCCACTTGGCCTTCTTGGAAACCGAACGACGACAGGAAGTCGCGAAGGTCATTGTAAGCTTCCCACTTCTTATCAAGCTCCACTGGCCTGAGTTCCGGACAAAGGTGTTCGGTTTCTAGCCTTAGGCTTTCCCAATCCTCCCAGAAGGAACGAGCGGCATGGCCGTAGTATTGGTTCAAAATCTTGGGTGTGGCTCCACTCAACTGCTCCAGACTCAATCCTAGAACCTCTTCCAACTTGTCGAGAGAGTCACGAAAATCGAGAAGCATAGGATGAGGCGAAGTCCAGGAAAAGGAGAGAGCCACCCCGGAGAAGAAGATGAGCAGGGCGCTCACCTTTGACAGGGCGCTCAGGAAATCACCTTCCGACGGCTCCAATCTCAAGTGGAATCGTAGGTAAAGACAGACAATGCCTCCCAATAGAAAAAAGAAAAGCGCCACCAGGGAAATGTCGCGAACCTGTCGCCGATGATGATAATGCTCGGCCCACTGCTTCAAGTTCCCCGAGTAAAGCCGGTGTGTCTTCTCCCAACTGAAGACGATGAATGGATTGATCCCACCATTGATCAAATAACGAACCAAACGACCTAATTTCGTCATGGAAAGACCTCCGTGTTTTTTCCAGTACTACCCAGACAAAAACGACCCACCTTATTTCTACTCTAAGATTAACCTAAAGTCAAAGTATAAAAAAGACCCCCCTCGCGTCTGTAGGCGCAGAACGCGGAAGGGGGGCCGTTTGGCCCATATGGGGGCCGAAGGGACGAAAGAGCTGCTGGTTTAGCATAGCACCACAATCAACGAGCGCAAGCTGTCTCAATGGAGCCAAGGAGGGGCAAGGCACCGACATTGTTGCTGGTGAGGGCAATCGTTCTCGCTTCCTCAAGCGGAAGCAGCCCCAGATCCACTGCCACTAGAAGGCAAAGTGCTTCGTCGTCCAACTCCGGCAAACCGGAGAAGGAGAGAAGGAACTTGCCAGCCTTAATGGCTCCACCCCATTTGTCGACCTTTGTGTCCCGAGATTGCCAGGAGCTTAGGTGGCTGGGGCGATGCGACAGCCTTTCAACTTTCTCCTGAGCAAACTCACAGTATTTAACCAGTTTCCCAATCGGAGGCGTGCCGAGGCGATTGAGGGCAACCAGGTGATACTCCTTTTGACCCTCGGGATCAACGCCGGTCTCCTCCCAGACACACATGTAGCCGCCGTGGCGTTGATCCTTTTCTTCCTTCCCCTCGTTGGCCTTCATCAGGATTATCACCAGCCAATGATAGAAGTGACAAACCAGATTCTCGATGTCCACAGTTGCTCTCCTTTCAACCTTTTGTTTGTTTAGGCCACTCTATCCTTAGAGTCGCCAGCCAAAGGCAAAACTAGCATGATTTCATTACTTTGTCAAAGACTGTTATTATAGGAGGAATGGACGGAATCTTGCGCTGTAGTCGTTATTCCTTCGGTCCCAATCGACTGCATTATTGCGGGCCGGATGTTAACGCCGAGTTACAAGCCGAAATTGAAGCGGGAGCAACCAATCCAAATTTGGCGGGAATTCTACGTGAATTCAAAACCCTCTTCCCTTACCTCAAACTAATTGCCGAAGCTAACAATATTATCGACCCTTTTGACGCCAGCGTTGTTGAGGCTTATTGGCTGGGCAATGAGTTATTAGAGAGAGTAGAGAAAAGATACTTGTATGATTTCCTGATTACTGATTTAGAGATTAGGAAGAAGATTAATTCTCGAGAATTGGACTGGTTAGAAAATAAAATTAAAGCCGGCGCGCTCCCCCATCACTCCTTCCACGTTCTCAATCTGTGGCGGCAAACCAGTGACAAGGCCGAATCACAACATCCGGAAAACTTGAGTGAATGTTGTGTGAATGCCGGGAAAATTATTTCGGTTAATGGACCGGAGATTACGGTGACGACAGAAATGCCAATTTATCTGGACGGGAAATTCGAGTTGAGCCAGGTGCAAGAAAAAAAGTTGAGCCGTAAATTAGAAGCTGAGTATGACATCGAACAACTCCAGCCCGGCCAACTCATCTCCTTCCATTGGGGCGTGCCTTGTGAAGTGATTACTAAGAAGCAGGCAACGAATTTGAAAAAATATACTTTACAAAATATTAAGTTTGCCAATCAAACCATTTAGATGAAAAAGGTTTATGTTTTCGGTAATCCGGATTTGGTAATGGATTCTCTACCCCTCAAGATTTTGTCGGAATTAGAAAAGCAATTGCCACAAATTGAGTTTGTGGCCCAAGACCCAAATGAGGAAAGTGACTTTCCCGAAAATTTGATTGTCTTAGATACGGCAATTGGCATTGATGAGATAACGGTTTTTGATAGTTTAGAAAAATTTGCCAAAGTGCCCCGCGTCTCCATGCACGACTTCGATGCTCTGACCAATCTGCGTTACTTACAAAAGTTAGGAAAAATTAAGACTGTAAAAATTATTGGAGTTCCAGCAACGTTGGATAAAAAAATTACGCTGGCCGTGTTGACGGCCAGCGTGGCGGCTATTCTTAGCCAACTTTCTCGGTGATCTTTCCCCAGTGGATATAAACGAGATCGCCCACTTTTAGGGGGAAGAGGAATGGGTTGGAAACGAAGACGCCACTACCAGAGCAGTCGACCAGGAAGCTATCGAACTTGCCCTGGGTATGTTTAGGCTTGATCTCCTTGACCGTACCAAGCCTGACGGCACAGTGCCCTATCCCCTCATGGTGACCATGCCAGTAACCAGTTACTGCTTCATCTGACCAAGGATTCAGCCCCTCGCGTTTGGCATAAACTTGAAGCCTCTGCCAAGCGTTAGGAAAGGCCCGCTCCAAGAGATCCGCTTCCGGATCAAGCCGAGGGAAAAGCCGACAGCGTTTGAGGTGACGATAATCACTAGCACTGACTTTGCCGGTCCGATATCTGTCTTCCAGACAAGGAAAGGCAAAATGATAGAACCGGCGACGAGGAGAGACGCATACGGTCTGGTCGGTCATTCCTGACCCTCCTTATTAGTTTTGACACAAGTCCCAACCTATTGCCACTCTACCTTATTACGAGATTCCGAGCAACCAGAAAATCTCGAACTTGACCGAAAGCTTTTCCGCGGTGAGAGACGGCATTTTCCTGTTCGATTGTCATCTCGGCCCAGGTCAATTCTTGGCCTTCTGGTATAAAGATTGAACTGTAAGGCATCTTGGGTTGCGGTGGAACTCGTGGCTCTTCAAGCAAACGCCCTCTGACCTTCCCAACAAAGTAATGGATTTCGCCGTCGGGCCCAATGAGCGACACGGCGGTCTCGAAAACCGCAGAACGATTCGACTTCCCTTCCATCCGTTTCAGAAGAAGGTACAAGATTTCTTCTGTTGTCGCGGTATCTCCGGCCCAACGTGCCGACTTCACTCCCGGCTCTCCATTGAGAGCCTCGACGAATAGACCGGTATCATCAGCCATTGCCCAGGATTTGCTTCCCGCTTTCTCAAAAGCGAAGCGAGCCTTTAAGAGAGCGTTCTCCTCCAGAGTCAGACCATCTTCGACGGCTTCTCCATCAATTCCAGCGTCAGCCAGAGTCAAAATCGAAATTGGCAATCCAACGAAGACTGCCCTGATCTGTTCCGCTTTGCTTGGATTTCTGCTAGATAAGATTATTTCCATAATGACCTCCTCTATTGCCAATCTACCTTAAGGAAGTGCGACGCGCAAGACATGCAAGGGTCATAGGCGCGAATCAGTTTTTCAATCTCCAAATTGATTTTTTCTTTTGGGGTACTAGACAACAACGACTCCACCAACTTACCAATATCTTCTTCAATATTCTTCTGATTCTGTCCCGTTGGAACCACCACTTCACCTTCTTTAATTAAACCATCGGCGCCTAAAACAACCTTGTGATAGAGGGTCCCTCGTGGGGCTTCCACCACGCCGACTCCGATTGCATCACGATTGGGCTTCTTAACGATAGGTTCGGGAACAAATTTGTTATTAGTCAGCAAGTCTATCCCTTCATCAATAGAATGGAGAATCTCCACCACTTGAGCTAAGTTGTTGTGGAAAATGTCGGTCGAAGGAAACAGTTTGAGAACATCGGCCAACGACTCTTTAGTTTTAGGATGCAATTTATCTTCAGCCAAACTAACTCGCGCCATCGAGCCGACCATATAACTATCCCCTTTGTATTGATAAGCTGAGGCCTGTGAATAGGGCAAGACGGTACGTTCCAAGTGCTCTCGGAACTTATCTTCGCCATAGGACTCGCCCTTACTGGTGGCGATGTTGCCATTCAAATAGCCGAAGTTGCCAAAAGGAACTAGAGCCATAAAATTGGTTTGCCGATCAAAGTGGAATGGCGATTTCCGGAAAACTTCCGCCAAACGCAAGACTGCCGGTCTGATACTTTGTAATTTCTTTATCGCCTCGGCTACCCCGGCGTCATCGGGGAAATGAAGAAAGCCGCCAATGGTCGGATAAGTGGCATGGACACTCCGGCCGGCAATCAAGGTGGCCAGATAATTCCCTGCCGATTTAATGTCAAAAGCATCGTGAAGTAATTGATGTTGTTCCGGATCACTCTCGTCAAAATCGAGAAAAGCATCTTTGCCAAAAATATCGGGCATTGAAAACAGGTAGAGATGCAAAGCGTGGTCTCGAATAATCAGTCCGTGCATCGTCAAATCACGCAGAATCTCCGTTTGTCTAGATGGTTGGATATCGAGAGCATGCTCACAAGCCTCAATTGCGCACATGATGTGAGCGTTAGAACAGGTGCCGCAAATTCGAGCCAGATGAGAAGGGATCGCTCCGATTGGTTTGCCCTTCATCGCCTCGGTAAAAAACCGCTTATACTCAACAATACCAAATTCAACCTTAGTAACCTTATCATCAACCACCTTGACCAAGAGATTGGCCGCGCCCTCAACCTTAGTGATATGTTCCAGTGATAAATCAAATGTGTGCATAATTTAGAGATTAGGGCGCAACTCCTTAACCAGCGCGGTTACTTTTTCTAAGAAAACTTTAGGGTCCATCGGGCAACCGGGAATTTCCACATCAACCTTGATTACCTCGGCTACAGTCTTAACTTTCGGCAACGCCCCGAATTTGGTGATCAAGAAATCAATGCTCGCCTTCTGATCGTCGGTAAAATTATTGCGCTGACCGGCCGGCAAACCGGTAATAGCACAGGCGCCAACGGCGACAATCTTTTTTGACTTCTCCCGAATCTGCTTGATCGTCTCCTCATGCCCGGGAGAAGCCACGGCGCCTTCAATAAAAGAAACATCAAACTCGTCGAAGATATTATTAGTCTTCAAAACTCGCGCGTGACGGAAGTCGAAGATCTTTTTCCACTCTTGCCAGTGATCATTCATCACCTCGGTCATCACCACGGTGTTGTCCTCGCAACACGAAAACGAAAACCACCCCACCTTAATTTTTTCAAAAGGGGCCTCTTCCTTCTTCGACGGCAAAACAACTAGAGTCTTCAAGTCAAAGTTGGAATCACCAAGTTCGGCCTCGTGACCGGCAACGAGGAAACCTTGTTCTATCAACTTAGAGATGGTGTTTAGTTCCTGGGTCCGATTCATCAAAGTCGCCCCGATAATCTTCCCGCCGGCAATCAATATCCGTCCATAAGAATTAACTTCGGGCGAACCGCGAGTAATAACACTTTTTTCCGGCCCCGGACGGACATCGCCGACAAAAGTAACACTTAGCCCTAGAGCCTGGGTGGTATAGAAAGAAACAAATCGGAATTGTTCATGTTTACCAACCATATTCAAACCGCAAACTCGGCCATGCTCGCGAGCATTAGCCCAATTACCCAACTGGACCGTCGCCCCCACTACGATATCATTAAACTCCGCTGCGTCTCCGGCGACCCAGATATCGGGCAAATTAGTTTCCAAATATTCATTAGCCAGAATTCCTCTATTAGTCTTAAGTCCCGCCTCCTTTAACCAGTCCATATAAGTAAGAGTGCCGATACCACAAATGACCATATCGCAATCAAGCTTGGCCCCATCTTTCAACACTACTCCGGTCACCTGGTCACCACCCAATACTTCCTGAACTTCAGCATTCTTAATCATCCTAATCTCATGCTTAACCAAAGCGTCTTCAATCATCTTGCCCGAAGCTTCGTCTAATAGAGATTGCCAATAATACGGCCCGCGGATAATTATGGTGGTATCGAGACCGGCCAACTTTAAGAGTTCAGCCATTTCGAAACTGACGAAGGCCCCGCCAATCGTTATCCCCTTTTTGGCGGTCTTAATTCCTTCCATCACTTGTTTGCCCTCATCAAGGTCACGTAAGTAATAAACTCCCTTTCTGTCGGAACCGGGCACGTTCCAAGGCCGTGACTCCGTTCCTAGAGCCAACAATAGCTTCTCATAGCCCAGTTGTTGGCCGTCGTCTAAAGTGATAATTTTAGCTCCCGCATCCAATTTGACTGCTTTCCGGCCCTTGAGATAAGTAATTTTTTTCTCCTGGTACCAGGCTTCATTTTTCAACCAAATGCTGTCAAATGGAATCTTACCGAGAAAGAAGCCGGGCTTAGACAACAATAGTCGAGAATAGAAGGGATAGGGTTCATCACTGATCATCGCAATCGATCCCTCGAGGTCATTTAAGCGAATAAATTCGGCCGCAGTAATGCCGGCCACTCCACCACCAACGATAAGATATTTGAATTTTTCCATCGGTCTGACCTGATTACTTGGGGAAAACTTGAGTCCCGTCTTTGCCGATAAGAATAATCGCCTTGGTCGGACAAGATTCAGCCGACATAATGAGCGTCGCGTCATCAACCGCGTCAGGCGCCGTAACAACTACTTTGCTCTCGCCATCCAACTCATACATCCCGGCGGCAACAGCAATGCAGGAGGAAGCGCCGATGCAGAGATCTCGATCAATAATAATCTTGCCAATTTTGGAATCCGCTTGGTTGCGCACATATTCTTTTCTGTTTGCCATATTGTTTTTATTAACCTTTTCTTAAAATAATTCCCTCAATTCCGGGAATGTCTGCTTTAATAATACCACCAATCATCTCATTATAAGTCAGATCCGCTAAGGTACAGCCCACACAAGAACCTTTGATAGCCAGAACCACTTTATCATCTTCGATGCCAACAAATTCGACGTCACCGCCGTGCATCTTGATAAATGGCCGTACCTTTTCCACAATCGTCCGAACTCGTTCATCAATTGACTGATTATTCTTCACGGCCAAAATATTTTTCTTGATAGAAACGGATTAATTGTTCCACTTCCGGCAAACAACTTGGATTGCCGATGCCAACTTTGGTTCGCTCCTGCACCTCGGCCAGGGTTTTGGCGCCTTCCAAAACGGCCTCTTCGATGTCCGCTTCGGTTACTTTGGTTTCCGAATCTATTACTTTGCCACCATCCGTTACTATTCTAGCAAACTGGTTCGTCTTTTTAAACCAATTGTTGACGGCGGCGCGAAGCGCCTTGTCGCCCAAGACCGAGCAGTGGATTTTGCGATCCGGCAAGCCGCCTAAGCGCTTCATAATATCTTGGGGTTTGATCTTAATGGCCTGTTCCAACTTCATGCCCCGCTTCTCCGTGACCATTACTGATAACATTGACGTTGCCGCGATGGCCGAGGCACAACCAAAAGTCCGCCACTTGCATTCCTTAATCTTTTCCGTCTCAGGGTCAATCTTCAACCAAATTCGCATCACGTCGCCGCAAGCCGGCGAACCGACCATTCCCACGGCATCGTATTTATCAGTGTCCGGATCTTCCCACAACAAATTCCGCGGATTGAAAAAGTGATCCCGCACGATTGAGGAATAGTTCCAACTGCCACCGCTATGTTGATTTATAATGTCAGGCATAAGGGAGAAATCTTTCTTAATTTCGCGACCACCTTGGGTAATTCGCGTAAAACATATTTTACCTCGGCCGAAGTATTCTGGCGACCAAGAGTGAAGCGCAAGGAACCGTGAACAAAGTCATAAGGATTGCCCATCGCCGTGAGCACCGCGGAAGGTTTAAGATTCTCGGCGTCACAAGCGGAGCCAGTTCCCGCCATAATTCCCAATTCATCAAGATAGAGAAGCATCGCCTCACCCTCGATATCTAAGATGGAAACGTTAAGAAAGTTCGGCAGACGTTTAGTTTTGTGGCCGTTTAATAAAACTTTAGGAATCGTCTGGAAAATCCCCCGTTCTAGTTCATCCCGTAACTTTTTCACTTTAATCGCTTCCCGTTTTCTATTTTTCGCCACGAGAGTGAGCGCCTCACCAAAGCCGACTATCGCCGGCACGTTTTCCGTCCCCGAATGGCTCTTGGCCAAACGCACTCCCTGCCGCACATACAAAGCGCCCACGCCTTTGGGCCCGTAGATTTTGTGAGCCGATAAGGTCATCAAATCCACACTCAACTTTTTTACATCCAAGTCCAAGTAAACTGCCGCTTGAGTAGCATCGGTATGGAATAGACAACGACCAGCAATAATTTTAGAAACTTCTTTGAGTGGTTGAATAGTGCCCGTCTCACTATCCGCGGCCGTAACAGAGACCAAAATTGTTTTTTCATCTATTAATTCCTCTAATTTCTGCAAATCAAGCAGACCATCTTTCTGCACTGGAATCACCATGATTTCAAACCCCTCTTTTTTTAATTCTTGCGCCACGCTCAAAATGCCTTTATGTTCGACGGCCGAAATAAGGATTTTATTGCCTTTGGATTTATTGGCGCGAGCAACACCAAGCAAGACTAGATTATCAGATTCTGTGGCCCCACTAGTAAAGATTAGTTCTTCCGGCCGACTGTGGATAACTTTGGCCACCTGCTCACGTGCCACCACCAAGGCCACTTTGGCCTCCCTCCCGAGGGCGTAGAGCGCCCGAGGATTACCGTATTTCTCGGCCAGATAAGGCCGCATTTTAGAAAACACCTTAGAATCAAGCGGCGTTGTGGCCGCATGGTCCAGATAGACTTTCCGCTTCTTGACCGTCTTCATGACGACCAATATAGCATATCCTGTCTCAATTAGACTGCTACTTTTTCTTTTACCTTAGCAACCAAATCTTCCAGTTTCCAATCACTTTTTACCAAGAAGTCAAAGACGCCGTTTTTCAAAGCTTCGGAGATTTTCTCGTTATCGCTAAGATTGGTAAGAATGATAACCGGAACGTCGCGACCCCAATCATCGAGCCGAAGTTGGTTAGCCATGGTCAAACCGTCCATTACCGGCATAATAAGATCGAGTAAGATGAGATCCGGATGACTACTCAAAGCTAAGCCTAAACCATCTTTGCCATTTCCAGCTTCTAGAACGTCAAATCCTTCATGGCTTAACCTGTCGCGCAAAACTCCTTGCAACTGTAAATCATCTTCAACAATTAGAATTTTTTTATTCATGTTTTTTACTTAAATAATTTTTGATATCTAAAATAATCTGGTCCAACCGAAAGTCTGACTTAGTAAAGTATTTGCTAACTCCCAAGGCGAGATAAGATTTCACCTTATCAGCACTGGCCGTATTGGAAACCACAAAGATAGGAATATCTTTCCAATTATCGTCTTGTTTAATCTTAACCACTAAATCCAAGCCATCCTCCTGACCGAAAAGATAATGATCCAGCCAGATAACCCCGATCTTCAAATCGCCGAGATAGCCCAGGGCCTGCTCTGCCGACCGGGCCTGAACAACCGAAAAACCGTTTAGTTCCAATTTGGACCTAATGGCATCAGCTAAAGGCTTTTCGTCCTCTACCACCAAAATATTAATATCGGTATTCATATTTATTTATTTTAACTTAGTTCCTTATCTCCTTCCTGTCTCTTCATTCCCTCCAGCGGCAAAGCAACGTAGAAGGTAGCCCCCTGATCTGGTTTGGACTCAAACCAGATCTGACCACTCGCATGTTCGACAATAGATTTGGCCAAATAGAGACCAAGGCCGGTTCCTTCCGGGTCCGCCTCGCGAACGTTGTCGGCTCGATAGAGTTTGGTAAAAATTTTATCTTGAGCATCAAATGGGATGCCAAGACCGTTATCGGCCACCTTAATTAAAACATACTTCTTGTCCGTTGGTAATCTGGCAAAACCTGAGTCATTGTCCAAGAGAATAGACCAAGTGATAGAGCCATTATCTCGCGTATATTTGACAGCATTAGAGAGAAGGTTCTGGAAAATTATATGGGTTAACTTGGAATCAAGCGGAATTATAGGAATGTTCGGATTAGAACCATCATTAACCTGAAGATGTTTGTGGGCAATTTTTTCCTGCAATTCTTCCAGGGCGTTACCGGCAATCTTCTTCAAATCAACCGGCTCCGGATTAATCATAAAGGTGCCCAACTCGATTCGAGAAGTATTGAGCAAGGCATTGACCAAATCAATCATTCTTTGATTGGCTTTGTAAATCTCACTCAAATATTTTTTCTGTTCGTCATTGATTGCCCCTACATCGCCCGACATCACCATCTCGGAATACCAACGAATAGTCGAGAGTGGAGTCCTTAATTGATGGGAAGCAAGGGAGACAAATTCTGTCTTTGCTTTGTCGATTTGCTTTTCCTTAGTAGTATCCCGAGCCACGATCGAAACCGCGACGACTTTGCCGTCTCGACCTCTGACTGGTGAAGCGGTAATAGAGACATCGACTAAACTGCCGTCTTTCCTCTTGCGAATGGTTTGAAAGTGTTCCACAGGGCGACCCTCTTTGACCTTTAACAGGACTTCCTTAGTCTCAGTTTGCTTTTCCGGCGGCAAAAGAAAAGAAACATTTTTACCAACAACTTCTTCAGCGGTATAGCCATACAACTTTTCCGCCCCTTTGTTCCAACTAATAATATTCCCCTCCAAATCTTTGCCGGTAATAGCATCGTCTGAATCGCGAACAATCGCTGCCAAACGGTTCACCGCTTCTTGGCTTCTTTTCTGTTCGGTCACATCGCGCTCGATACCAACAAAAAAGATTATCTCTTTTTGTTCATTAAGAACCGGGGCGATAGATATTTCGGCATCATAGATTTCACCATTACGGCGACGATTATGCAATTCGCCAATGAAAGTTTTCTTCTCTGTTTTAATCGTTCGCCACATTTCCTCATAATAAGACTTGGGCATCTGCAACCCCCATAGAGTCCCCGCTTTTTTACCTAGAGCTTCGGCCACCGAGTAGCCAGTAATCTTTTCCGCGGCCTTGTTCATATACAGAGTAACCCCTTCTCTATCAGTGATGATAACGTGCTCTGAAGCCCCGTCAACCGCTAATTTAAACTTAGCCAAATCTTTGGCCAATTCTTGAGAATCTTCCAACACATTGGTAATCGCTTTTTGGCTTTCCCCCAATTTGATATTTTGTGACTTCAGTTCCAGGGTACGCTCGTAAACTTTGCTCTCCAAATCCTTATAGTAACCGGCTAATTTTCGGCCAGTTTGGTTAAAGGTTTTGGTTAAGAGACCGATTTCATCATTAGATTTGACTTCGATTTGATAATCAAATTTTCCTTCCTGCATCTTTTCCGCACCATCAGCTAACGCCTTAATTGGATTGGTAATCCTCTTAGAGAACCAGAAGGCAATGAGCAGATAAACTAGCCAACCAAAAGTGAAGATGCCAAGAAAGATGGAAATCAGAGTAATCCTGAAAGACATAATGTCTGCTTTGTCGGCCTTGGTAATCAAACACCAGCCGGTTTCCGGGATATAAGCATGCGTACCGACGATATCAACACCGCGATAATCTTTGGCTTCCACTATTTCCGAGAGGCCGGCCGTCGCCAAACCGTTATAGCCATTCTCCTCCACATATTTTATTGCTTCAGGGTCAAAACAGTCGCCGACATTTTTTGTTTCCGCCTTCTGCTTCATAATTACTCCTTCCCCCAAGAAGAGCGACGGGGTGATGAAAAAGTGATCTTTGTTGACCAAAAAATTCTCTTCCGTGGGACCTAGGTCGTTTTCACTCTTCACAATTGAATAAAGATTCCTGGGGTCGTATCTCAAAACTGACACTCCCAACAAGGAGCCATCATCGTCTTTGACGGGGGCCGAAATAGCGTAAGTTAACTTATTGTTTCTTTGGAGGAAATAAGCATCTTTAATAAAGACTCCCTTTTGACCCTCGATGAAATAGTCATCTTGGGATTCATCGTCACCTTCAGCCGAAGGCTCCGATGAGGCTCGGACTTTGCCATCGGCACCAATGATAAGCGTTTCGTAAATCTGAGGATCCGCTTCAATCGTCCTGGCAAGGCGCTTGGTGATTTTGTCTTTGATTATCGGGTATTGCTTGCTATTCATCGGCTCTCTTAGAAAGTCTAGATAGACCGACGCTGCCGCTAGAATTACGGCTGTCTTTTGTTGATCTTGGATAAATGTTCTGACATGTTCCGCTTGAGCCCGATTGCTGGAACGCAAGTAAGAATAGGTATTATCCCTGACCAAGTTAGCAGTATAAATACCCACGATCAAACCGACGAGAGAAGAAACCAGAATAAAAGCTCCTAAAAAACTAAGATTTACCTTGGTTCTAATTTTCATTTAGCTTTCCTTCTTAGTTCTTCTAACT
>Ga0172379_10001969_pt1 | contig 38262 bp, 37 predicted proteins | sample GrowelOW334metaG_FD_119756 | JGI IMG/M metagenome (GOLD analysis project Ga0172379, IMG submission 119756) | Groundwater microbial communities from an aquifer near a municipal landfill in Southern Ontario, Canada - Groundwater well OW334 metaG | ecosystem: Environmental > Aquatic > Deep... | reverse complement strand
TTTGGAATGTTTGCTAAGCTTTGTTTTTTCACAAAGTTCGGTGCTTTCATACAAACGTTTCGAACCGAGGTGCAACCTCGCTCCGGCGACGGGAACGTTTCGAAAATGTTTTTAGAGAAGGGGCCTGCCGTTGGGTTGCACCCCAGTCCGGCAAGAAAAAACACCCCGCCGAAGCGGAGCGTTTTGCTGTCTATTATTCAAAATCGTCTTTTTTATTGTACTTAACATCAACATACAACAGGAATATTGGTAAGCCAATTGCAACCAAAAGCGCAATCGGCCAAGCCAGATGTGAGAGAGAAGCTACCGCGGGAATCATTACATCGACTGCCGGATGTGCCACTGAAACAACTTCTCCATGGCTTAAGTCTTGATTCAACCCCAGAAAAATAAGATAGCTAAGACCCCAACTTCCAAGAACGGTATAAATGACCGTCATATCAGGAAGATCTCGGAGAGACTTCCATACTTTCACTAACCCCCCCCTTGCAGCGACAAAAGAAATTTTTCCTTTTGGAAGGCTGATTGCCGGCTTTTCGGTCGGAACTTTTTCACGAAGCCATTTGAGAGCGATTACGGCGTGACGGTAAATATATTTGAGCGCGAACCACAGCGCAACAATGACTTTTTTTACAATTTTAAGGCTATACGCCAATTTTTCCATAGTACCTCCTTCGGTAATAACACATAATGTCCACAAGGACTCTGTCTTCGTTCTACCACGAGGGTAATCAAAGTCAATGTTGACTTTTTGTCAACTTAGTGTATAATAGAGGTTAAATTCCTATCTGTATGAATAGGTCGTTCCCTCTTTATATTACAAGAGGAACAAGACGGATCGGCTTCCTCCGCATTATGGAAGCTGTTCTTTACAGGAGATGTCGTATGACACCCGACAAAATAGAATTGAAAATTGTAAATGGTCCTTCAAGATTCGACCTTATGCTAGCCGTTTTTAACCGGGGAGCAGGCAAGCCACCGCAAAAAGTGGATTTCGTTCTCCGCGATGAAAATACCGGACATGAGTGGATATCCAGCCTCTATGTAAATGGAGCGGACCTTGAGACACCGTTCAAACTTCCCGACGATTACAGTATACAAGGGTCGGCGATGTATGATGGCGATTGGGAATTTTTCCGGGCAGAATATAATTGTTCCCGCTGCGAAGGTACATTTACTTTTGTGTTTGATGAAAAAAACGAAGAAACAGAGAAGTTAGAACTTGAGGCAAAAAAATCCCGCTGGTATTTAACTCTCATAGAGCGAATAAACTACTATCATCACAATCATGACTCTGATCCGGAAGGAAGAAAATTCTTTAACACCATTGAATTTGCAAAAAGGATCAACTGGGCAAAATCAATGCAAGACCTCGAGAAGATCGTCGATGAAATAAACGCATAAATTTGCGACCCGGACCTTGATTACAAGGTTCGGGTATTTTTTTACCCGGTTGAAGCAACATCATTTCAATTTTGATGCCCAAGACATGCCGCAGAATCCATTTCAAATGTTTCGGTCTGAGGTACGGGTTCGACAAGCTCACCGTAAACAAACCTCAGACCGGCAAGTAACGAACTTTATGCAAAACACCGAAGCATCACTTAATGCTTCGGTGTTATATTTTATGTCGTCCGTCGCACTTTAAACTTTCAACTTTTCACTTTTGACTTTTTTACTCTTTCGCTTCAATGACAACCCTGAACTTCCCTTTCTTTCCTTCTATGCTCACGCTAATCTCGTGTTCCCCTACCTCCTTTATCGGTTTGTCCATGTCGATATATTCCGGCGGAACATCCAAACCAAGCTGTTCTTTCAGATGGGCGGAAATTTCTTCTTTATGGATCGACGCAAATAAGTGTCCTTGATCGCTCACCTTCGCTTTGATCGTAACGACCGCTTCCTCCAATTCTTTCAGATTTTTTCTCAAAAGTGCTTCGTCAACCTTTTTCATTTCAGCTTCCGACTTTCTCATTTTCTCGATTCGCTTTTCCGTATTATTGTTAGCAACCTCGGCCATTTTTTTCGGCAGCAAAAAATTCTGCGCGTACCCGTCGGCAACTTCTTTTATATCGAATTTTTTTCCTACTTTAGGAACATCCTTGAGAAATACAACTTTCATATCATTATTTTTACATTTAATTCTTAATATAACCCCTATATTACACAAAATACCCAAAAAAGCAACAAAAAGAATTTCTAATATCTAATACCTAATTTCTAATAAAATGCCTAATTCTTTAATTTCTAAAAACTTTTTTTGACATTTCTGCATTAGTAATTTTATTAGAAATTAGATATTAGGAATTAGAAATTTAATGCCAGGCATTCAGCACCGATACCGCCTTATCTAGCTGCGGGTCTTTCTCTTTGTCAACATCTTCCTGTGTCATCTTCACTAGATACTTCGGGTTCAATCCGCCATCGGAAATGGAGTTTCCGTTCGGTGTAAGCCACCTTGCCACCGTCACTTTGAGAACCGTGTCACCAGTAATAGGAACCACCTCCTGCACTGTCCCTTTTCCGAATGTTTTATCGCCGACAAGTCGCGCAACCCCCTGCTCGGAAAGCGCGCCCGCCAATATTTCGGAAGCGGAAGCGGAACCGCCGTCAACCAAGATGACAAATTTCAATCGTTCGTTAAAAATGTCATACCCCAGACTGCGATGTATTGGACCGGGACCTTTTTGCCCGTAGTCTTCCTTCACGACAACCTTGCCGACCGGAAGGAACCAGCTTGCCATGCTGACCGCCGCGTCCAAATACCCGCCGGGATTTCCGCGAAGATCAAGGATAAGTTTGTCGTTGGTGGGCTTTTCATTGCTCCAGCTGACGAATTCACGAAGAGCGTCGCGAAACAGGGTTGCAGATTTTTCCGAAAAACTAAAAAGACGAATAACGAATATCCCGTCCGGTCTCTTTTCCGTTTCTATGGTCGGCACGTCAATCGGCGCACGGGTTACGGTTATCACCAAAGGATCTTTCACCTTGTCCCGCAAAAGAGTCAGTACGACTTTCGTCCCGCTTTTCCCCCGAATGAGCTTCACGGCATCATCCGCATTCATGAGTGCGGTAATCGTATCATCGATTTTCAGTATTTTGTCTCCCGCGCGCACACCTGCTTTTTCCGATGGCGACCCCTTAAGAGGAGCAATAACCGTCAGTACGTCGTCGCGAATTCCAATCTCCATGCCGACTCCCTCGAAAGTTCCGGCGATGTCAGCTTCAAATATCGAAGCATCGGACGGAGGGAAAAACATCGTGTAAGGATCCCCCGTCGAAGCGGCAAGGCCCTGAATAGCCCCCCAAACTTTTTTCTGATCAGTCGTCGATGCGGAAAAAATATATTTTTCGTCAAGAATGGTCCACGCTTTCCAGAATGGAGAAAAATCAACCGCAGTCACGCCCGACGGATCTTTAAAACAAACATTGACTATTTTTTCCGCCTCAGGACGAAGTCGAATCCCCGCATACATACCAAGAAGAAAAACGCCTCCAACGATGAATACGGCGGAGAGAGAAAGAATTATTTTTTTTGTACGTGTCATTGTCATAAATTATCGCAAAAAAAACCGAAGAGGTCAACTTGACGAACAGGATTAAAGATTAACGGATTCACAGATTAACGAATTAACGAAAAAAACTTGACTTATTACTTGAAATATGCTATACTAGACAACAACAACAAAGAACGCTGTATTTTACATCAAATTTTTAGCGGTATCGACCGTGAGGAAGTGGACAATGAACAGAAATATTAAAAAATGGCGCGCAGATAATGACCAAAATCAATATAAGGGGCTGGCTCCCAGCCGCCACAATAAGAAAAACAAGTGGAAATAATTTCCAATCGCGACTTTCTTTATTGTCGTATTTAAGGATTAAATAGTAAGGTCTCATGCTCTGTAATTCTCATGCGAGGATTACAGAGATTTTTATTTTGTTCGGTCGTCTTCTTAAATCATAAATCCTCGTTTTATCGTCACCATACTTTATGAACTTGCTAAACTTTATAAACTTGATAAACTGCGCTATAATAGCGCATATGATAACACGTTACACTCACGGCGAAATAACTTGGGTTGATGTCGAGAGCCCGACAAAAGAGGAGGTGCTTTCTTTGTCTCAAGAGTTCAGCTTGCATCCCCTTGAGGCGAGCGAATTGCCTAATCCATCAATGAGACCGAAAGCGAATATTTTCGGGGATTCCATTTATCTCATTCTTCATTTCCCTGCGCTTCGCCATACACACTGCAAAGAGTCCCGGCAAGAAATTGATTTTATTATCGGGAAAAAATATCTTATCACCGTCCACTACGACACGATAGATGCTTTGCATAAATTTTCAAAAGAGTTCGAAGTGAATTCTCTTTTGGATAAGCATCAGATCGGCAATCACGCCGGGTATCTCTTTTTCTCCATAATAAAAAAACTGTACCGTTCACTCGAACACGAGTTGGACAGTATGGAAACGCGCATTAAAACCGCAGAATCGAAAATCTTCACCGGAGAAGAAGACAGGATGGTGGAGGTACTTTCCTTTATCAACCGCGATCTTCTCGATTTTAAACAAGCCATTCGTCCACATACTGAAGTTTTGAAAACGCTTGAAACTCTCTCGGTAAAATTATTCGGCGATGAATTTTCTTTTTACGTTCGCTCCATTTTCAGCGAGTACTTCAAGGTGACGAACATGCTCGAAAGCCACAAAGAGATGCTGAAAGATCTTCGCGAAACAAACGACTCTCTCCTTGCCACCAAAACCAGCTTGATAATGAAGCGCCTCACCTTTGTCAGTTTTTCCACCTTTCCTCCCATGCTCATTGCCGGAATATTCGGGATGAATGCCACCCATACGCCACTCATGGGTTCCAGCAATGATTTTTGGCTGATACTCGGTTTAATGTTGGGGGCAACGTCAATAATAACTGGATTTTTCTTCTACAAAAAATGGCTGTAATAAAACTCTATAATACGCTCACGCGGGAAAAAGATATTTTTACACCGATACAAGAAGGAACGGTCGGTATGTACAACTGCGGTCCGACCGTCTACAACTATGCGCATATCGGAAACCTCCGCGCTTATGTTTTTGCCGACATTTTGCGGAGGACGTTGGAATACCATGGAAACAAAGTGCTGCAGATCGTGAATATCACCGATGTGGGACACCTCGTTTCCGACGAAGATGAGGGTGAAGACAAAATGGAAAAAGGCGCGGCGCGGGAAGGAAAAACGGCGCAAGAGATCTCGGAGTTTTACACCGCCTCTTTTTACGAAGACCGCGCAAAGTTGAATATTGCGCCGGCAAACCGCTACACCAAAGCAACCGAACACATTCCCGAACAAATCGCCCTCATTCAAAAACTGGAAGAAAAAGGTTATACATACAAAACAAGCGACGGCGTCTATTTTGATACGGCGAAATTTCCCGATTATGGAAAACTTGCGAAACTGAATATCGCCGGACTAAAAGAAGGCGCGAGGATAGAAACCAATAAAGAAAAAAAGAACCGCACTGACTTCGCTCTTTGGAAATTTTCCAACCCCGAAGAACGCCGACAGCAAGAATGGCCGTCGCCATGGGGCATCGGTTTTCCCGGCTGGCACATTGAGTGTTCCGCGATGTCCATGAAATATCTCGGCGAAACGTTCGATATTCATACCGGAGGCATTGACCACATTCCCGTTCATCATACCAATGAAATCGCGCAGGCGGAATGCGCCACCGGAAAGAAATTCGTAAATTATTGGCTGCATTCGGGTTTTGTGAATGTCGGAGGAGAAAGAATGGCTAAGTCCGCCGGAAATTTCGTACGCATGGCAACACTTGAAGAAAAAGGAATTTCCCCGCTCGCATACCGTTATTGGCTTTTGACGGCACATTACCGAAAAACAATCAACTTTACATGGGAAACGGTAGCCGGCGCGCAAACCGCATTCTTTAAGCTCCACGAAACATTTCTCGGTTACGGCGAAACGAACGGCGTTCCGAATGAGGCATATGCAGCAAAATTGACATCATTTCTTGATGATGATTTGGAAACAGCCGGCGCAATCGCTTCTCTTTGGGACCTGACCAAAGACAGCACGGTCTCACCCGCCGACAAACGCGCAACATTTCTCGCATACGAAAAAATCCTCGGCCTCGGATTCGGTTGGAACAAAGAAAAGCTCACGGGCTACGGAATAAAACTTGAAGCAAACCTCTCCGAAAAAGAAATCCCCACAGAGATCGAAAAGCTTCTCGAAGAACGCAAGATTGCCCGCGCCGAAAAGAATTGGAAGCGAAGCGACGAGATCCGCGACGAGATCGCGAAGATGGGCTACAAAGTGATCGACGGAAGCAAAGGCATGGACGTCCAAAAAATATAATATATAAATAAACGCCCGCTATGCGCGGGCGTTGTTTGTTTGCCATTTTTGTTCCTGTGTCTTCAGGTTTCGAGGGTAATAACCTTCGGAAGTTATGTTGCCTGACTCCGGACGTACAAGATACAAGTGGCGATACTGATTGAGATATAATATCGCGTCGCTTCTTGCTGTCATTTTCGGTCCGGTGATAACGAACGGTTCAAAACCTAAAATTTTTTCAGCGATTTCAGATAAAAGCAAAATGGACTGTATATATCGTTCCCGTGTTTCCGTCGCCTCTTTCCAATATTGCGGAGGAACGGATTCATTCAGGATATAGCTACCGCCGGAAAAAACGGCATCAATCGTTCCTTTGCGGCAAAGTTTTTTCATGTTCCAAAGCTGTTCCGAAAAATCAGCAATGAATTGTTCTTTGCACATTTCTTTAAGCAAAAATTTCATCGGATCTTGATGACTCAGAAAAGAAATATTTTCTCCCGTTTTTTTATTTTTACCCGCGACAACCGCCGACATGCAGTCTTCCAAATACCGCGACATTTTATCGGATCCGCTTATTGCGGAGATAACATAGGTTTCCGTTCCGGCGTTCTTGCCTTCAGGTGATCGGGCAAAGTAATCAACACATTCGATTCCGCTTTCATTATCGGAAGTCGGGCTTAAAAGCGTTTCGCATAATTTAAATTTTCCTTCTTCAAAATCGCGATAGGTGCCTATGCACGCAAGTATATCTTTTTTCTCTTTTTCCAAATATTTCAGAAACGGAAAAATTTTTATCATTGACCGCATGGGACCTCCTTTTCAAAAGAACATCGGTATTCCTTCAGAATACTCCGAAAAAGAAACCGCGTCCAATCAACCGGAAAACGGAACGAAAAAAAATAGGGGGTTGACAATTATTGCTAGCATAGTATACTAAATCCAGTGGTTCACAAATTCTTCATGAGGAGAAAAGCCATGTGTCAAATAATCGCGTTTTTGGGGATTTTCGCACTTGCCGTTGGCATATTCGTTGCAGTGATGGTATGCAAGCAAAAAGTACTGGAATATCCGGACAAACCGGAAAAACAATAACATCACCGCTCGTGTTTCCTTTGGAAATACGAGCATTTTTATATTTTGCCGAATTCCATCGCCGGTTCGGGGTTGTACCCCGAACCGAAACGTTTAAAATTCCGAACTCTTTCTGATTTATAACAAATTTCTAGTTGACAGCTCAAACGTTTCGGACTGGGGTGCAACCCCAGTCCGGCATTAACGAACCGCGACCTGCGACGGTTTGGGAGAGGAAGCATTAGCGGTAAATCTTTACTTTTTTCTGAAATATTATATAATCACTTGAATGAAAATACTTGCCATCGAAACATCATGCGACGAGACAGCCATAAGCATTATTGAAGCGAAGCGCGGAGGAAAAACGCTGACCGTTCTCTCTAATGTCGTCGTCTCACAGATTGCCGTCCATAAACCGTACGGGGGTGTTTTCCCCATGCTGGCAAAGCGGGAGCATGCAAAAAATCTGGTACCGGTTCTTGAGACCGCACTCCGAGAATCCGAATCGTTCCTCTTGAGATCAAAAAAATTGGAATTGCCGCCTGCCGTCGAAAAAGAGCTGCGAAGTATTTTTGAACGAGAACCCGAACTTTTTGAAGCCTTTCAAGAATTCCTCCCGACGATCAAAACCCCGAAGATCGACGCGATTGCTTTCACCCGCGGCCCCGGTCTTCCCCCCGCGCTTTGGGTCGGTGTCAACTTTGCGCGCGCGCTTTCCACCTTCTGGAAAATCCCGCTCATTCCCGTCAATCACATGGAAGGACATATGCTTTCTTCCCTCCTAAAAAGATCGGGTAATCAAAAGACCGAAATAACCGAACCGGCTTTCCCTGTCGTCGCGCTTCTGATAAGCGGCGGACATACGGAGATCGTCCTTTCGACCGGTCTGTTTAAATACAAAAATATCGGAAGCACTCGAGATGATGCGGTCGGCGAAGCGTTCGACAAAGCGGCGAGAATACTCGGACTTCCCTACCCCGGCGGTCCGGAAATTTCAGCGCGCGCGGAGCGGTTCCGGAAACAAGGGAAGCACTCGAGTGGACTATATACGCTCCCGCGCCCGATGATACGTTCCAACGACTTTGATTTTTCCTTCTCGGGGATTAAGACAGCCGTGCTCTACATGGTGCAAAAAATTCCCGACCTCACCGAAGAAATACGCGATGAAATATGTTATGAGTTCGAGGAAGCGGTAACAGAAACGCTGCTTTCAAAAACCATGCGCGCAGCGGAAAAATACGTTCCGCGAATGGTCCTTCTCGGCGGTGGCGTCGCATCGAATTCTCACATACAAAAAGCGTTCAAAGACGCATTCCTGAAAAATTTTCCCGATGCAGAAGTGCGCATCCCCGAAAACGAACTTTCAACCGACAACGCGCTCATGATCGCCTTTGCGGGATACATGAGATGCGCCCACGATGAGAAGAGCATTATTCCGGCCGGATCGAAGAAGATAAAAGATATTAAGGCGGATGGGAACTGGGGGCTATAATTTAGATTGAAAAAATTTCTAATATCTAATTCCTAATTTCTAATAAAATGTCTAATGTCGAATTTCAAATAATTTAAACTCACTCGTTCGTTTAGAAATTAGGAATTGGATATTAGAAATTATAAATTCTTTTTTTTAAGGATTTGCGAATATCCTCACCGAGTACTATCATTAAAACATGACAACCAAAAATAAAGATATTAATTATGTCTTCTTCGGTACTCCCGATTTTTCCGTCATCCTTTTAGACGAGATGGAAAAACTCGGCTTTACCCCTTCTCTCGTCGTAACCGCGCCCGACAAACCGCAGGGACGAAAAATGATCATAACTCCGCCGCCGGTAAAAATATGGGCGGAGGCGAGAAAAATTCCTGTTCTGCAGCCGGAAAAACTGGACGCAAATACAACAGAAAATATCAAGGAATTCTCTCCTGAGCTTTTTGTCGTCGCCGCTTATGGAAAAATGATCCCTAGGGCCATTCTGGATATTCCAAAATTCGGATCGCTGAACTGGCATCCTTCTCTTCTTCCGAAACAGCGCGGACCTTCGCCGATGGTCTCGTCGCTCCTTTCCGAAAACAAAACGGGGATCACGATTATGGTTATCGACGAAGAAATGGATCACGGGCCGATCATCGAGCAAAAAGAACTCGTTTCCTGGGAAAACGATTTAAACGACCTGCCGAGATTAAGCGAACTTCAAGAATGGTCGGCAAAAGAAGGGGGACGGATGCTCGCGGAAATTCTGCCGAAACATGTTCGAGGAGAAACAACCGCAATTTCGCAGGAACACGAAAAAGCAACCTATTCAAAAAAACTCAAAAAAGAAGACGGCCTGCTTGACCTCAATGATCCCGCAGAGAAAAACCTAAGAAAGATCCGGGCCTTCGACGTCTGGCCACGTGCATATTTCTTCTATAACTCGCATGAGAAAAATATCCGCACCATCGTTACAGATGCGGAAATAACAGAAGAAAAACTCGCCATCAAAAAAGTTCTCCCCGAAGGAGGCAAAGAAATATCCTACGAAGAATTCCTAAGACGATTTTCTTAATTCTATTTTGCTCGATGGATGATCTTCTTCAGCGCAACATCTCCCTTTTTCGCCAATACCTTTTTCTTGTTCTTCAGAGAGACCAATTCTCTTTCTATCTTGTCGTGCATTTCATCGACCGCCGCATAGAGATCTTCTTTTTGCGCCTCGGCATACAAATCTTTTCCGTCTATTAACAACTTCACCTCTGCGCGAAAAATGTCCCCGGTTTTATGGTGGCGGGTGGTAACCCCAACCTCCACCTGCACCAAAAGATTTGTCGAATCGACATGCATAAACTTATCCAAGCCTTCGATCCTCTTTTCAACGTATTCTTGTATTGCCGGGGTCAATGCGAGCCCCGTCGCTTTTATTGTTATTTTCATATGTATATTATAACAGCGCACCAGTAAAAAAGAAACATGTGCATATTGAAATTTATTTCAATATAAGGTAGAATGTCAACGTAACATAAAAAGGTATATCCCGCCCATAGCTCAGCCGGTAGAGCAGGTGCCTCTTAAGCACAAGGTCGTAGGTTCGATCCCTACTGGGCGGACTAATGAAAAAGAGGTGAGTCCTCCCGCGGAGGTCTCTCCTCTTTTTCATTAGTCCGCCCAAGCAAGACAACTGCTTGTCTTGCGTGTAGGGATCGAAGCCTTTTTCGTTATTTATGAGTCGGGGTAGGGGCCCCGAGGAGTAAATCGAAAAACGGATACTGTCCTCGTAGAGGAAGATTCCCTACTGGGGTGTTGAGCATGTCGCAACGAGCCCGTTGAGGGCGAAGTGAGACGCGAAACATGTACCGTCCATGTAATGGAAGATTCCCCACTGGGCGGACAAATTAAAAAAGCGAACACAAAAAAGTGCTCGCTGCTTACTTCAAAATTTTTGCCTATTTTCTTCTGAACAAAGCTTCAGCTTCCAGAATATCTGATTCTTCGGGATGATCAGCACAGAAGCGTTCGTTTGATAATTCCAATTCACGTTTCCATATGTTGTAATACTTGAATTCATGCATGATCCACCGAATGAATTGTATTACCAACACCAACCAAAGAACGAACAAAAGAGGCTCAATGGGTGAAACGGCAAGCATTAGCAATATTAATGTGCCATAGCCAAGGACTTTATTGCGCGTAAAGCAAGTCGGGGCGCATTTCAGAGCCGTTTCCTTCTCGGCGTCCTCGTAGTATGAATTATATAATGTTTTGGCGGCATTTACTTTCTTAACATATTCTAGATATTCGTTCATTGCTCTCTTCCTCTATCAAAATGACTTCCAAAAGAAAAGATATACTTAAAATTTCACTATGTCAACAGACGGACAGGAACTGCTCACACCTCGTCGCCGGAGCGGGTGAGGAATGGGTCCCTACCCATTCCTCACCCGCTCCAGCGACGATTTACTGCGGTATTTTTGGGGGTGTGAAATACATTAGGACTCCAATTTTCCGAGGAACACTTTTTCGATGATATTGCTGTCGATCATCGTTTGCGGATCGCCCTCGGCGGCAACCCTACCCTTATCAAGCACGTAAACGCGTCCCGCGACGCTGAAAAGCGATTTGATGTTGTGTTCGACCACCATGATGGATATCTTTCTTTTTTCATTGATCTCTTTGATCTTCTCAAAAACCTCTTTCACGTATTTCGGTGAAAGGCCGAGGGACGGCTCATCAAGCAACAGCACTGACGGATCGCTCATAAGAGCCCGCGCAAAGGCGAGCATTTGCTGTTCGCCCCCGGAAAGAGTACCTCCGCGTTTCGCCAACTTTTCACGAAGAACGGGAAAAAGTTCAAGCACCTCCCCGAGCCTTTCCTTCACGACGCGGCTTTCCGCCGAAGCGATCCCGCCCACTTCAAGATTTTCCAAAACGGTGAGATCGTGAAAAACCCGCCTCCCTTGCGGGACGAACGCAATACCGCGTTCCGATGCTTCATGCGGCACCGGCACGATCGCCCGTTCCCTCCAGAGGACTTTTCCCGAAGAGATCGGCGCCAGTCCGAAAACCGCCTTGAGAATGGTCGACTTCCCCGCCCCGTTCGGCCCCATGAGCGCCACGATCTCGCCTTCATCAAGCGAAACATCAACGCCGTCGAGCGCTTTCACTCCGCCGTAGTGCACGTGCACGTTTTTAAGTTGAAGAAGAATTTCGTTTTTCATATTTCATAGTATTTTTTGCCGCAATTATTAACGGGCAATGTTTACGAATTCTTTCCCGTCAAAAATTTTAATGATCGGGATCTTATTTTCCGGATAATTGTGTTTACTGAAATCAATTCTTCCGGACGCGCCGTTATAATCGATAATTTTCCGCATTCCGCGAATGATCGAGGCCGAATCCGTCTTACCTCTCTCGTTCTCTATTGCCTGTTTGATCGCATAAACAGCATCAAAGGAGGTATCGACATACGTTCCCGGCTGTTTTCCAAATACATTGAAGTACTTATCGTCGAATTCTTTCCCCGGGTCAGAAAAAACAAAAATGGAAACGTTCGAAAGGAGTTCTTCTGGAATATTCCCTTGACGATATCCGTCTTCGACGTGAAAATCCGCCAAAACGTTCCCTGAGATCCCGAGTTCTTCTTTTTTTCGCAAAAAATTCGCCGAATCGCCAAAGTTAAGCGCGACGATGAAAATATCCGGGTGAAGCGGCTTCAAAAGAGATAGTTCGCGTTGTATATCATTATTATCAAATTGAGGGACGATAGTCTCATTCACAAGCGTTTTTCCGCTTAAAGAGATCGCTTTTTTGAAGACGGCAAGGTGTGCCTGCCCCCAAAGATTATTTACTGAAAAAATGGCCACCTTGTTTCCTCCCGCCTTCTCCAGATATTCCACAATAGCGGTTTCGTTCAGCGAAACGGGTGAATGCGTTACGAACAAATACTCACTAGTCTTTTCAAGCGTATCCGGAAGCGCCGACGGCGTTATCATAATTTTTTTCTCCCGATCAATAACCGGAATTGCGGCATTCGCGAGAAAGTCCCACGCGCCTCCGATCAAAGCATCAACTTTATCAACGGAAATAAGTTTTTGGATCGCCCCTACGGTTTGGTTTGGTTCGGTTCGATCGTCTTCGAAGATTATCTCGATCTTCCTCCCGGAAATACCGCCGGAAGCGTTTATCTCATCCACAGCAAGCTGAATTCCATTTTTCTCGTTTTCCCCAACCACAGCCGCAATACCGGTAATCGGCAAAACCGCTCCGATCTTTATCATTTCTCCCTCCGTTGTTTGCGAATTATTTTTGTACACCCACGCCCACATGATGACACCCACAGACAGAACGATAATTAAAATTGATTTTTTCATGTAGTTTTACTCGGTCATTTAATTTCTTTATATCCGTCAGAGGTCACGAGAAACAGGCCGGCTTGTTGCTTGTTCACAGCTAAATGATCGCCGGTGGTAAAATCTATCGGACCGTTTACTCCTTCATATTTTACTTGTTTTAATCCCGCCAACACATCGGTTGGATCGTTCGCGAACGCTTTTGCAATAGAGCGAATGGTTTCGTAATGATCTTCTGCCTCAATAATCGGATAGGTGCCATACATTTTTTCAAATTTGTCGATGAATTCTTGATTGGACGTCCAGTTGGTAAAATATACACCTTCGGTATATTTTCTTGGGGTGTGCGATACTTCCAAAGAGTCAACGATAGCGTTGGTGGTTAATATTTTTGCATTGATATCGAGTTCCTTTATTCTTTGCAAGGCTGTGCCAACGAGGCTGCTGGTCACAGTTGCCAAGATCGCATCAGGCTTTTGAACCTTAAGTTTTGTAACCTCAGTGCGGTAATCAGATGAAAAATCCGCAGTGCATTCCTCTCCGAGCAGCTTGATATTTTTTTCCTTCATCACCGCTTTGAATAAAACCGAGTGCGATCGTCCCCAGGTATCATTCCAGCAGAGAATAGACGCGGTTTTTATTTGAGGATTTATGTCAAAGAATTTTTCCACGGCTTGTTTTTGACTGCCGATAGTGTGGGCGGAAGTAAAAAAGTAATCGCTTTTTCCTTCAACCGTTTTATCATTAACGGTCGGAGAGATGAGAACGATCTTTTTGCTATCAGCCAAGGGAATAAGAGGATTCGTGAGAAAAGACCACACGTCCCCCACGACGATATCAACTTTATCTATCTCTGTAAGTTTTTTAAATGACGCCACAGCGCCCGACGGCGTGGTCGCGCTGTCTTCGTAAATGATCTGGATCGATCGTCCGCTCACTCCTCCAGCCTCGTTTATTTCTTTTACTGCCAGATCATCTCCTTTTTTGCCGTATTCAGCCCATGCGCTAGCCCCGCCAGTAAATCCATACACAACACCGATCTTGATCGTTTCCCCTCCCGTCCTTTTTTGCCAATTGTTTCGAAACGCCACCGCACCGCCAAGAATGAGAACGATCGCAAGAAAAATGAGAACAGTTTTTTTCATAAGCGCTTATTTGTAATTTGTAATTTGAACTTTGTTATTTGTTTGGAATTTGTAATTTGTGCTTTGTGTTTTTGTCACTTTTTACTTTCTACTTTTTACTTTCCACTTTTACCGGCTTTCCGTTTATAATTTGTTTGATGACAAACCCAAGATCGGAATTCCCTTTATCGTCAAGCGAATATGTCCCCATAAAACCTTTTCTGTTTTTAACGTTTTTCAGCAGCCAATCATGGACTTTTACGCTATCATCTCCGACCGCGCGCAGAGCATCGGCGTACATCATGACCGCATCATAGCTCGCCGATGTATGAAAAGGGATCGCGGAAGTTATGCCATAGGTTGTTTTATACCGTTCCAAGAAAGCGATCATCCTCGGATCATCCGCCGCATACGCGGGATCGGCAAAATATATTCCGTCGAAAGAGCCCGCAATTTTTTTCGCGTTCTCGTTCGTTGCAAAAGTAAAGTCCGTAAAAAGAGGAACTTCAAAACCTTGCTCTTTTGATTGTTTAATAAAATACGCCGCATTCGTCCCGGTCTGGGAAAGAATAAGAAGCGCCTCAGGCTTCCGCTCTTTTATCTTTGCAATAAGCGTCCGATAATCTTTTGTATTAGTTTGGAATTCTTCGGAAACGACGATATTTCCCCCACCATTCTTTATTCCATTTTCGAAAGTTTTCTTAATGTCGAGCGTATATTCGGTCACTTCGGCAACCACGCCGATATTCTTATATCCGAGCTTGAGCACGGCATCCGCAAGATCGCGCCCCGCAAGCACATCCGAGTTCGCCGTCCTAAAAATATACTGCCCGGCCTCGTCGACATTCTTCCCGCCGGTAACAGGAGTCATGATAAGCGCGTGCTTTTCGTTCGCGACCGGTGCCGCGGCGATCGTGCCGTTGCTGCACATTCCTCCGATAATATACCGCACGCCGTCGATGTTCACGAGTTTTTGAATAGCATCGAGCCCGCCCTTGCTGTCGCACTTGGCATCCTCAACAACGATCTCGAACTTACGCCCGTTTATTCCTCCCGAGTTGTTTACATCCTCCACTGCCAACTTCACAGTATTCGCAACATTCTCGCCCAAAAAAGCAAAGTCTCCGGAAAGGATCGTCGCCACGCCAATTTTTATCGGCTGTTTAATTTCAATATTCCGTCCGGAATGCTGATACGACCACACTCCTGCAATAACAACCGCAACCAGAATGATAATTAGAATATTTTTTTTCATAAACAATCGGTTATTTTGTTAACTACTTTTCACTTTCTCCTTTACACTTTCCACTTTACGTTTATCCTCTCCTTTTAATTTACGTTTTTTATCGTATCTCCTTGAATTTCTTTGATATGCAAAACCGGTTTTAAATATCTGTCTCCATTCGCGTCATCGTACGTGTACGTTCCGACCTCTCCTTTGTAATCCTTTATTGCTCGCAAAGAATCGACAATGGTTTGAGTGCTTGAATAATCCACCTGCGAAAGCAATATCTTTCCCAGATCATAAGACAGCCCGGCATAAGACATTTGATTATCAGTCCCAAATCGAGCCTTATATCTCTTCATGAATTGTTCGGAAGAAGACAATCCGACGAATACCGCGCCGTCCATGCGGCCTCCCGCGCTTTTGATCTCCGTATAACTTTCAAAAAAATCCGTTCCGAACGTCGGCAATGATAATTTTTGATCATATGCCTGCTTATAAAATTGAGCGATCTGCCCGCCAGCGAGAAAAACTCCGACGGTGTCATATTTTCCGTCATTCGCTTTTAGTTTGGCGATTGACGTCCTGAAATCTTTGTCGCTGAATGATTGATAGGTATCAACAACCGTAACCGTTTCACCCAGTTTCTTCAATTTATCGAGCGAGTCGGCGATCTTTGTGCAAAAAAGTATATTTAATTTTACCAACCCGATATTTTTATACCCTTTTTCTCTAAAATATTCCCACAACTTTTGTGCGGCGTCGTCCGGGCTATAATTATGCCGAAAAACATAGTCGCTCGGTTTTACCGTATCGGGATCAACACTGATGGCGATGAAGGGGGTTTTTGCATCTTTTATCAAAGGAGCAATACCGTATGAGGTCGCCGCTCCCCAATCCACGACCAGCAATACTTTATCTATTTGCGTCAATTTTCGAAATGCCGAAATGGCTTTTGCCGTATCATAAGAGCTGTCTTCAAAAACAAACTCAATGTTTTTTCCGGAACCCTTCGACTCTTCAGCCGCAAGAGTAATTCCATTTTTATGTGCTTCTCCATATTCGGCAAGCGCACCGGTAAACGGACCGATAACTCCGATCTTGATCGTTTTTCCGGCATCTTTACTATTTCTATAAGTTATCGCCCCACCAACAATGACCGCAACCGCAACAATAATGAGAATTATTTTTTTCATAAGATCAGAAAATGAGTTTGCAATTTGTTATTTTGAATTTTTTTGTTTGGAATTTGTAATTTGTGGTTTGTGTTTTTTTTATTCATGAATAATGAATCTTGAATCATCGTCTATTCTCCCAAATACGCCTCCATCACTTCCCCTTTCGATAGCACTTCATTCGGCTTCCCTTCCGCTAACAATTTTCCGCTGTCCATGATGTATAAATAATCGCACATTTTTCTGATGATGTCCATGTTGTGCTCGATGAGAATGACCGCCTTGTTTTTTCTCCTCAGATCGAGAAGAACGTCCATCACCACTTTTATCATTTCCGGGAACAGCCCCGCGAACGGTTCGTCAAAAAAGAATATTTCGCCTTCGCTCCCGCTTCCTCGCGTCATGGCCAGAGCGCGGGCGATCTCCAAAAGTTTCCGCTGTCCGTACGAAAGGTCATGCGCTTGCTCGTGGCGTTTTTCCCAGAGTCCGACCTGTTTTAAAACTTCTTCCGCTTTTTCAAGATGAAATTTTCCGTGTTTCTCGAACATGGCGCTCCACACGTTCCTCTCGGTAAGTACGACCAGAATGTTATCCAAGACGCTCATTTGCTCAAAGAGCCTCACGTCCTGAAAGGTCCGCGTAATGCCGTACACGGAAACTTCCTCAGGCTCAATGCGAGGCAGCGTTGTGCCGGAAACGGCGACCAATCCGCCGTCACGAGGAGTCATACCGGTCAAAACGTTCACCAGCGTCGACTTGCCGGACCCGTTCGGCCCGATAATGCCGGTTATCCGCCCCGCCTCGAACAAAAGCGAAAGATGGTCCACCGCATGCACCCCGTCGAATTTCTTGGTTATGTTCTTTATTTCAAGCATAAGTGTCATGATCAATTCTCTATCATCTCATAGCCACCAACGGTAATTTTTTTAATAGCAAAACCGGACCCCTCGACCTGCCCTTTTTGGTTGAAAGTGATACTATTGGAATACCCGTCGTAGTTCTTTACCGTCGATAAATATTTTTGTATATCTTTTCCGTTCTTTGCTCCGTTTTTGATAGCATCAAGCGTCAAGGCGGTCATATCGTAAGCGGCAGCCGCGCTTATCGCACCGGGTTTATGTCCAAATCGTTTTTCAAATTTATTAACGAACGCCGGGCTATTTTTACTTTCAGTTATTTTTGTATAAATTTGGCCGACAACATACTTGCCAAATTGTTCCTTGAGAGAAGGGTCTTCCGCAAGGCTGTCTTGCGAGTAGATCGGGTAAAAGAAGCCGAGATTGGATAATTGCTTGCTAAATAAGCCCTGATTTTCCCATGTCGAAAATATGGAATAAATGGCATCCGGTTTAATTTGATTTATTTTTATTATGTCGTTCCTGAAATCCTTCGCATCTTGACCAGATTTGAATTCTCCCAAAACGTTTATTTTTCCATTAGTTTTTACCTCTTCGGAAAAAACGATCCTTTCACCAAGCGACCAAGCGTTATTGGAGTAAACGATAACGATGTTTTTCACACCGTGTCTTTCCATGTAGTCCAAGATCTTTTTATATTGTCCTCTTCCGCTCGGGGTTGCTGAAAAATAATAAGGATTTACCCACGCGGGTTCGGAGTTCATCCATGGGGAAATAAACGGGATATTTTTTTCTTTTGCAAGAGGCGCAACAACTTCCCCAAATTCCGACCACTCGGGACCGATTACCATCTGCACTTTATCGACTTCCGTCAGTTTCTTTGCCGCTGTAAGTGCGGTTTTAACATCCGAATGGAAATCCTCGATCACATACGGAATTTTCGTTCCCGAATCTTCGATCGCCATAAGAAATCCGTCGCGCGACGCCTCGCCCGCGAATGCGGCATAACCCGAAAGCGCAAAAAGTCCCCCAATCTTTATCGGCTCATTTGCCTGTTTGTGCACTTTATTTTGATAGGCCAACGCTCCAACTAGAACGATAACAAGTGCAACGATAATTGAAATTCTTTTGTTCATATTCTTGTACATGATTAGCTGATTAATTTTACTATGGCACGATCTGAATGTTCCCGTTTTTGATCGTTTTTATGACAAAATCGCTTGCGGTCAATTTTAAATTATTCTGGCTATCAAAAGAAATACTCGGACCCAAAGCTCCATCAAAGGTTTTTAGGTTTTTCAAATAATCTTTGATGTCGGTACCGGTGAGATTACCCCCGCGAAGGGCATCTGCGATCATAATGGTTGCATCATAAGCGTTTGGAACTGCCGGTGTTTTTGGGGCAACTCCGTATTTTTTCACAAAACGAGCATTTAAATCTTGCGATTTTTTGGTGGCATTCGGAAAACTGTAAAATGTTCCTTCAAGCAGATCTTTACACGATATTGTTTCGGTTGATGATTCTCCGATAATAATTTTGTCAAAAGCGAGATCCCCCAACTGTTTTAATGCCGGACATTTTGCTTCCGGATTTTGGAAATTCACAAAAACAGCATCAACCTTGTCGGCTTTTAGTTTTATTATTTGCGAACGAAAATCTTTCACGCCTGAATCTACTACCTGAATATCGCTAACCAAGGCAATGTGATATTTTGCTGTTGTTCCTTTTATCAATTCGTATTCTTTTTGAGAAAACGGGTCAAGGTTGCGTAAAATATCTATTTTCTTCACTTCGCGAGACGACAAGAAATCAGCGAGTTTTTCCGCTTCTACATCCTGAGGATACCAAAGCGAAAAATAATATTCGTGTGCTACATCTTTGCTTGTGCGCTGTCCGCCGTCCGGGTCCGGAGAAACAACGGGTATTTTTGCTTTTTCAGCGAGCGGAATAAGGGCGGAAACGGCATCATCCCAATTTGGACCAATAATGGCTACCACCCCATCAACGTCAACAAGTTTATTGAATGCGGAAATATTTTGCCGTACATCGAGAGCCGGAGCGTTTTCCGGAATCAATTCTATTTTTCTTCCGTTTATTCCTCCTGCACCATTTATTTCTTCAACCGCCAATTTTACCGATTTCAATTCATCCTCGCCATAACTCGCCACATCTCCAGTCTGATCAAAGATCGCCCCGATCTTAATCGTTTTCGCCTTCTCGCTTTTGCGAGAATTGTATTGATACGCCCGCACCCCCACGAGAACGACGGTAAGCGCAACGATAATTATAATAACCTTTTTCATGAACATTTTCTTGTGCTTTAAAGTTTTGTGTTTGTTTGGAATTTGTAACCTGTGTTTTGTGCTTTAAAATATTATGTTTTGTTTTTTGCTCAAATTATTTTTTTCATTGTATCAAATTTATTCGTTATCGGTTAGTCTGAAATTACATTCCACTCACCGTTCTTCCATTCGTACATACGATAATTTAATTGCAAAACGCGGTCAAGAAAACCTTTTGAGCCGAGGATCGTCTTGTAGCCTTCCACCTTTCCAAGAGCATTCACAAGACAAGCAGGATCACTCGGTGCGCATTCCTTCATGGCTTTGCCGATGTAATACGTTGACTCATATCCGATAGCCGCATACACGTAATCAACACCGCCCGGATTTGCGTGAAGACTTGCATATTTTTTTCCAAATTCAGTGTCTTGAATTTTCGGGGGGATGAAATCAATGCCGATAGTGCCATCAATGACATTCGCGGGAACCTTCCCTGCGACATCAGGCGTAATGCATTCGGAAGCGGTAGCGCACGCAAGTTTAATATGGTAGCCGAGTTCTCCTATCTGTTTGAACATGAGCGTATATTCCGGGTCGATCCCGATGGTCGCGAGCATATCCACGCCGTCATTATTGGCTTTCGTTAAAAACGTTCTGAAGTCGGTATCTCCATAAACATATCGGTAAACGGAAACATCGGGAACGATCTTTTGTATTCCACGAAGACACAGATCGTTGTACTCCACTTTAGACATAAGCACGCCGAGTTTTGTATATTTATTATTTTCATTGAGATATCGCGCCATATCCTCGCATCCCGTAAGTGCGTCAAAATTCCCTTTGAACGCGTAAGGATTTTCGTCAACAATACTTCTTCCGAACGCTTCGGAGATGAGCGGCTTTTTGTTTTGCCGCAAGATCGAGGTGATGGTATTTGCGGAGACCTGGAAGAGCACCTCGTAGACATCGGGTTTTGATACATTTAAAAGATAATTGACCGCGTTAAGAGAACTGGCCGGTTCTATCTTCGCGTCCTGTATGGAAAGTTCCAATTTTTTCCCGTTAATGCCACCCGCGGCATTTATTTCATCCGCCGCCATTTTCATCCCGTTCGTCCACGGAACGCCAAGATTCGCGCCGGAATCCGTAAGAGTAGCGACAACGCCGATCTTATACGTGTTCGCCTGAGGCGCGTTTGACGATGCGCGATACGAACCGTAGCCGATAATGAGAAGGGCTGCAAGCGCAACGATAATTAAAATTGTTTTTTTCATATTCGTTTTCTTGTGTTTTTAAATTTTGTTTTTTGTTTGGAATTTGTAATTTATGTTTTGTATTTTTTGTAAAGTTTGTGTTTTATAATTTCATAGTTTATATTTTCCCAACATCCCTTGCGGTCGATACAGCATGAGGAGTATCAAAATAAGCCCATACGTTACTTGTCTCATTTGCGCCGCGATATCCGACGGAAAACCGACAAAGCGAAGAACTTCGGGAAGAAGAATAAGAAATACCGCGCCGAGTACGGCTCCCTTATTGCTTGCCAATCCGCCCATAATAATAATAGCAAGAATGAAAATGGATTCGTTGAGAGAGAATGTCGAAGGGTCGATAAAGGTGATGTAGCTCGCAAAAAGCGCTCCCGCGACGCCGGCCATGACGGCTCCGATCACAAAGATCGCAAGCTTATAGAGATGAGTCTTATATCCGAAAACACGGATCGCTTCTTCGTCCTCTCGGATCGCTTTAAGAACGCGCCCGAAGGAAGATGCGGCGATGAATTCGCATATGAGGTATGCGACGAGCGCAAAAAGCATCGAAAGAACGAGAAAAGAAAAATTATCATCGAACCAAAAACCGAAGAGTTCCGGCCGTTTGATCCCCGGGATACCGAGCGGTCCGCGCGTGAGTTCCTGCCAATTGAGAAAAACACTCCACACGATGACATTAAAACCAAAAGAACCGAGCGCATAATAATCATCACGGAACCGGCTCAGAATAATTCCGATAAGAAGGCTTGCCACGCCGGTTATCAAAGCGCCAAACACAAGCGATGCAAAAAAATTCATTCCCTTATCCGTCATGAGAATTGCCGTCGCATACGCGCCGATGCCATAAAACGCCGCTTGCGTCATGGAAAGCAGCCCTGTATATCCCACGATCAAATTAAGCGAAAGCCCAAGGATCACATAGATGGAAACGATTATGGCGATGTGAATGAAGTAGTCCATACAAAAGTGGAAAGTAGAAAGTGAAAAGTGTAAAGTAAAAAGTTATAATTTTTTAATGAAGCCGGCAAGCAATCGCGATATTTCGGTCAATGAATCGTACAAGATGTTAAATTCTTCATTTGAGATATATTTCAGTTCTTTTGCGATATATAGCATTGACCTTGATTCTCCACATGAACCTTTTGCTATGTATAAGTGCTGCTTGAGTTCTTTTCTACTGTGTCTTTCAAAACCTTCTGCAATGTTGTTTGAAATACTTACCGCCGCTCTCTGTATCTGATCTCTAAATCCATAGTCCTTGTTGTTTTTAAATATTCTGTAAATAAGAACAGTAACATTTATAGCCTTCTGCCAAGAAATCAACTCTTCAAATTTTTCTATTTTCATAACTTTCAACTTTTTACTTTACACTTTATACTTTTCACTTTACACTTATCGTTTCTTCCCCAATATTCCCTCTGGTCTCCATAAAAGAAACACGATCAGCAAAGCGAACGCGATCGCATCTTTCCACTCTCCCGATATTTTCCAAATGCCAAAGTTCTCAACAAAGCCGAGAAGGAATGCGCCAAGAACGCCTCCGTAGATATTGCCGATCCCGCCGATAATGGAGGCGATAACCCCTTTCAAAAGCAGAGACATTCCCATCGTCGGTTCGATCCCCGTATCAAACCCGACCAAAATTCCCGCGAGTCCGGCGATAGCAGAACCGATAAAAAAGATCTTTCCGACGATCGCTTCCGTTTTGATCCCGACCATTTTCGCGACTTCTTCATCATCTCCGATTGCCCTCACCATTTTTCCGAACCGCGTAAATTTGAGCAGAAGGGCGAGCGCGAACATAACAAAAAAGCCCGACAAAAGAATGATCAGTTGGACCCGAGTCATCACTCCACCAAAAATATCGTATACCCCTTCCGAAGCGCCGGCCGATTGAAGTGTTTGGAACTGGCTCGTAAAAAGGATCGCGATAATCGCCTGAACCGCCGTAAAAAACCCGAGAGAAGCGATCATGAGAACCATGCTTCCCGCTTTTTTTCTTCTGAGCGGACGATAAATGAATCGATATGCCAAAAAACCGACCGTGCCCGCAAAAAAGACCGCAATGAGAACAGAAAGAGATAGTTCGAGCCCGAGCTGCCTGTTCAAATAAAAAACGCCGTATCCGCCGACCGCCGCAAGCACTCCATACCCCAGATCAAAAAATCTCGCCGTGCCATAGATCAGATTAAAACCGAGAGCGATCATGGTATAGATCGCCCCGGCGATAACGCTGTTTACGACGAGCTGTGGAAGTATGTCCATGAGGTATAATATACAACAAAAACGACCTTTTGACGAGGCAAAAAATTTCCGATTCTTCCACTTTTGCGTGGCCGCACAAAAGTTGAAGAATCGGAAAATTCGCCACCGGAACGTGATTTGAGGTATACGCTTAGATCCTAAACCGGTTCCTGGGACCCTTTGCGAATGACAGTAGTTTCGGTTCCGATTATTTTAATGATGAGTGACGGTTCGGAAAGAAGGAGTCCTTCGTCTTCGTAAAAATCCGAATCGTTACCGAAATAATTTTTTGCTTCTGCGATAGTGTGCGCCGGGGGTTCCCCTTCGTGATTTACCGACGGAGCCACGAGCGGTCCTGTTTCCTTCAATATTTCCAAAAGTCTCGGTTTGTCGGGTAAGCGAAAGGCGATCGTTTGTTTGCCGCGATGCAGGTATTCGAACTTCAGATCGGGACACGGCAAAATGATACTGACTTTTCCCGGCCAATATTTTTGCGCCTCTTTTACTTCCACGGAACTTTCGGATATGCCGAACAGTTCAAGGTCTTTTATCGAATGAACCAGAACGATGAGCGGTTTGTCCGGACGGCGCTTACGGACGCGAAATATGCGCTCTACCGCTTCAGTGTTGAACGCGCTTCCAACCAAACCATACAGCGTATCCGTTGCGAGAACGCCAATACCGCCGTTCTTAAGAATATTTATTATGTCTTGATCTTGCATAATATTTTATTTTTTTGGTAATGTTTCATTATTCCGCGACTCTAGCCAAATTTTTATAACAGGAAGAAAGGAAACAAGTATAATGACGGCAACGATAGGTAACAGATACTGGTCGATGTTCGGAACAGTTTGACCGAGAAGGTAGCCAAGGAGCGGCAAGCCGCACGCCCAGAGCGCGCCCCCGATCATGTTAGCGTAGAAGAAACTCCGATATTCCATCTGTGCGACTCCTGCGACCGTCGGCACGAACGTGCGCACTACGGGGACGAAGCGCGCAAGGATAATGGAACGCTGACCGTGTTTTTCAAAAAATTCTTTCGCTTTTTCGACGCGAGACTTTTTAAAGAAAAACGATTCTTCCCTTTGAAAAAATTTTTCACCAGCCTTTCTCCCCAAATAATATCCGGTGTTATCGCCGAGTACCGCCGAAAGAAAAACCAGTGGAACCAATATCCTGATATCCAAAAATCCGGCGGAAGAAAGAACTCCGGCAGTAAAAAGCAGACTGTCTCCCGGAAAGAAAAAACCGATAAGCAGACCGGACTCGGCGAAGATGATAGCGCAAACACCAAGATACCCCGCAGTTTTTATAATGGAAACGACATCAAACATGTGACTTCATAATATCACAGATCCGCAAAAAATAATACGGAAAAAATGGAGTAATGACTCACGAATCTTCGCCGGTTCGGGGTTGCACCCCGAACCGAAACGTTTGAAATGTCGAGGTTTTTTGGCTATTAGTAAATCTCTGGCTGACAACTCAAATGTTTCGAAGCGTGAGAAGCGGGAAGGGGCCTGCTTCGCAAGACTCATTGAGAGATTTTGTGAAGCATGAGCAAAATATCCAATGAGTGGACAGCTTCTGTAAGAAGTCACAAACCCGCTTCGGCGACAAAAATACTTGACATATAAAGTTAATTATGCTAAAATAGATATGTTGATGTACAAACGGAAATGGCACGTAGCCATGCATCAATAACCGCCTCTGGGGCTTTAGCCAGGAGGTTCAACACCCAATGGTGTGAATAATTAAGGGTTTCCGATTGTGCAATAATACAAGGGATGAGCAACCTCCCCATGATTGATTACCTAAGAACAATAGCATTCTTCTTAGGGCGATAGCCGCAGTCATGATGTTTTTTTTAAAAAACGGAAGAAACATTTGGAGCCTCACTTAAAACGTGAGGCTTTTTTACTATCTTTCGTCGTCGTATTCGTATTTATTCGTATATTGGTACCCATTCGCCTGCCCTGAGCCGTTTTCGCCCTCCAGTGGGAGGGTCCTCCCGCTGGAGGAAAGGGTAATATTGGTGTCTCTATTGCCGAAATGACGAACCGCTTTTGTATCTCGAAATATTCAAAATTATTCCTACTTCGGCGAGGGCGAAGAGCAGGGCTGTACCGCCGTGGCTTATAAAAAGCAATGGGACACCGGTCAAGGGGAACAGTCCGACCATGGAGGCGATATTGATGAATGATTGCGTCACGATGAGAAAAATTATGCCAATCACAAGAAGACGGGAAAAACGATCCGGTGAGGTCGCAGAAATATGAAATCCGCGCATAGCAAACAGAACGAACAACAAAATAATGGCAACGCTTCCGACAAAACCGAACTCTTCGGATGCGACGGCAAAAATGGAATCATTCGTCGGCTCCGGGAGGAACGGCGGAAATTTTTGTATCCCCTGCCCAAATCCTCGTCCAAACAATTTTCCCGACCCGACAGCGATCAGGGATTGACTCATTTGATACCCCGCACCCTGAGGATCTTTGTCAGGATGTAAAAATATATCAATTCGATCCTGTAAGTATGGTTTGAATTGTACGACGATGAAAAAAACCAATATTCCGGTGACAACAATTCCGAGAACGTGAGTAAACCTTCCGCCCGCCGCAATAAACATAAATATTCCGGCGGATGCGAGAATACCAAAAGTTCCCAAGTCCGGCTCCAGCACAAGGAGAATTGCAGGGATTCCCACAAACACGAGAAACGGCACCGTCCCATATCGGAACGTCCGCACTTTATCTTTAGCGGCAGAAAGCCACGTGGCAAAATAGAGAACAAAGCCTAGTTTCAATAATTCCGACGGCTGGAATGTGGTAAACCGAAGATCTATCCATCTCTTCGCTCCCCCGTGAGCAAACCCGATCCCTGGAACAAAAACGAGAATAGTGGCAATAATCCCCGCCAAAAACAGAAAAAAAGAAAACGTACGGAGATATTTGTACGGCAGGCGGGAAGTTACCGCCATGGCGATAGTTCCCAAAAAAAGACCGAGCACAACTTGACTCACAAAAACGCTCTGAAAAGTCTCACCGCTCGTTCGTGCGAGCAACCCAAGCGAAGCGGAAAGGAACAGAAAAAAACCGCCGAACAAAAGCGCAAGCGTAATACCAAGAAAAATTTTATCGACAGGCTTATTCATTTGACTAATTACTTTGTGGGATAGCTCTCTGTTAATAATTTGTAGAATTTTAATAAATATTTGTTGGCTAAAAAATTTTCAATTTCCAATTTTTAATTTCTAATAAAATGTCCAATGACTTAATGTCAAAAACGCCGTCGTCGTCCGTTTGGAAATTGGGAATTAGAAATTGAAAATTTTTAAAAGATTCGCTCAATTACGGGGCATTGCTTTTGATATTCCGCTAAATATCAAAATTTCCAACAAGGGGTTCAGATCATGTGTCCCGACAATGCAATGATAACACCCATTAAAGCGAAAATTATGGAGAGAACCCAGTAGCGCATGGTCACTTTGTAGGACGGCCAGCCGATGGCTTCGAAATGATGATGGATCGGCGCAACGAGAAAAACTTTTTTTCCGTGGCGCAATTTTTTCGATGCGACCTGAATGATGTTGGAAAGGACGGTAACTGTCAAAGGAAAAGCGATGATTGGCAGCACCAACACTCCTCTCCCGTTAACGCTTGCGTCGGTCAAAAATGCGATGACAGCGAGAGTAAGAGTCAGCCCCATCGTACCGGTTTCCGTCATGTAAAAACGGGCGGGCGGAATATTAAACCAGAGAAATGCGAGGATACCGCCGACAACGACAAAACAGAAAGCGGAAATATCGATCTGCTGCTGGTAAAAAGCTATTATTCCGTAAGCGGAAAACGCAGAAGCAAAAACCCCGCCGGCAAGACCATCGATGCCGTCGATAACACCTCCGGCATACACCGCTACCATGACCAGAATAAAAAAAGGAATAAACCAATAGCCGATATTCACGATACCGTCAAACGGAATGGCCACGGAAGAAACTCCGAGTTTGAAGAAAAACCAATACGCGCCAATGAGCCCGATAAAAAAAACAAGTAGCAGTCGTTTTCGGAGAGACAACCCGACCGCCGTTCTATCTTCCGTACAAGAAACATCAAGCCAGTCGTTAAACAAACCAATCAATGATCCGGAAACTAAAGTGAACAAAGGAAGCCACGTCTGACTTCTGTTGAGAAAATCGAATTTCTGTGTTGCTATGGATGGAAATATTTTTGCAAGAAGCCAAATGATGACAATGGTTATCAAAACGCTTCCCCATATGACAATGCCTCCCATGCGCGGAGTTTTAACATCGGTCGCTGCGTGAAGCGAATTGAAGATTGGAGTTTCCTTCCCCGACATGTCACATTTCCCGCCCTTCTTTTGCCACATTTTGTATTTATACAAATAGTGCGTCAAAATGGGAGTCATTGCGATTCCGACAAAAAACGCTATCGCCGTAGGGACGAATACTTTTACAACATCTAGAATTATCATATATACAGTATACGAAAAATAACGGGAAAAATAAAGAGTGAACAAAAAACAGGTTTTGGACATCGAAACCTGTTTGTTTCTATCATCTTATGTAAATATTTTGTCAAACAAAAAAACGGATACAATCCGTCGTGACTTTAGACTTTTAACTTTCGACTTTATAGACTTCGTTCATTCTCCCTGCGATATTTTCTTGATGCTCGCATTGACCAGTTTTTCAACATCGGTAAATCTTCCCTCTTGTGTGGATCCGAGAACAGCGACTATGACCGGATGCATCGGGCCGACGTCGAAAGCGATGACCAGATTTCCGTTTGCAAGCAGTGTGTATCCTGTTTTGGAAGCGAGAAGTCCGGGAACGGACCGCGCAAGGACATTGGTGTTGACTGCGCGATGGGAAACGCCGTTCAATGAGTCATATCTCGAGGTATCATACGCGGTTGCCGAAAGCAGCGACGGTTTCATTTTGAGGATGTAATCGAACAGTTCCGCCATATCTTTCGCGGAGCCGTACGCGCCGGAAAGATCATCGTTCACATCAAGACCGCTCGGGTTCAAATAATAGGTCTGTTCCAAACCGAGACGTTTCGCTGTCTTATTCATTTGATCCACAAAAATATCTTCGCCATCTCCCAGTATACCGCTCTCGTCGGACAAAACCGCTCCGGCGGCCCCGGCAATAGCAGAAGCGCCACTGTTTGACGATACGACCAACGTATAATTGAGCAAGGTTTTCAGATCCCATTTTTCTCCAAGAGAAAGGCCTCCGGGACCGTCCGCAAGGCTTCTTTCGTCCACTTTTACCATCGTGTTTTCCGGCGCATGTGAAGCGACAAGAGCGGTCATTACTTTCGTAACGGAAGCGAGCGGAAGCTGGGCCTCTTCATTCTTCGCGAAAAGCGCCTTTCCATTCACTGTGTCATATACATACACAGCGTCAGCCTCAAGTGAGATACCAAGAAAAGGATCGGGTTTTGGCGGCGCAACGATCACAGAGGAATCAGGTTTCGCCACAGGTTTCTCATCGTAAAAAAAGACGGGAAGCGCATAAACGCAAGCAAAAAAAACCGCGAAAATATTCACGAGGATAACGGGGATGGCGCTTTGGTTTTGACGAGGGTCTTCCATTTCTTAATTTACATTATTTATCTTTTTGTTGTGTAAAAAATTTTCAATTTTCAATTTTTAATTTTCAATCAATTTACAATGTTTCAATTTCCAATTTTCAAACCTGACGGCGTCGTTCGTGTTTGAAAATTAAAAATTGTAAATTGAAAATTAGACCTTCTCTTCCTCCTCCTTAAACTCCTCAATACTTTCCTCCACCTTCACTCTGAATTCCTCAAAATCGGGCAAATCTTCCGCCTTTTTGATACCGAGATGCGCGAGGAGTTCGAATGTCGGCCGGTACAGAAAGCTTCTTTGATCTCCCGGGTTCGAGATCTTTTCCACCAAACCTCGGACAAGCAGATTTCTCAGAATATAGTTGGAATTAACCCCGCGAATGTAATCAATCTCCGTTTTCTGGATCGGACCCTTGTACAGAATTATCGTCAGTGTTTCAATGGCGGCGTTCCCAAGATCGCGGGAAAGTTCTTCCTTAACCATTTTTTCAATCAGTGCTCCCATTTCAGGAATTGTTCCGAGCGATACTTCATCGTCTTTCCGAAGCACGGCAACACCGCGCCCGGCGAGCTTTTCCTCCAATAAAGAAATCCCCGCAAGAATGGTTTCGGCATCAGTCTCCAATATTTCCGCAAGCTTCGCGACCTTCACCGGCTCAGCCTTAAAGAAAAGCACCGCTTCGATCTGTGCGTCGATGTTCATATATCACAATATAGCAAATTTTCGGTGAAATGTAAAAATATACGAATAGAAAAATAAAAAAATAGAAAGATAAAAAGATTGTTACGACGTCTACTATTTTTCTATTTCAATACCGCGGTACTTTTATTTCCCGCGTTTCAATATCAAAATCGGAAAAATTTTCTTTTTGGACGGCTTCGACTGCTCCACGTTTTATAAGTTCAAGGACGGCGAGAAATGTGACGATGACGGTGGATTTTTCTTCTTTCCCCAAACCCGAATAGCTCTTGAAACTCATTTTGAGATGGCGGTCGATCCGCTTTACGAGTTTGCCGATCGCGTCTTCAAGCGTGATCATTTTTTTCACGATTGCCTGAGGAGAGACATCTATCTTCGGCAAATGTATCAAGATAGTTTGAACGGCGTTGAAAATATTTTGTAGTATCGTATCCTCGCCGGGAGAAAAAGTTACGACGCGCTGTTTCGGCGCCTCGCGCGCAAAAATGACGTTCTTTCCGAATGTGTTTTTGATATTGACGGAAAGTTCCTTGATTCGCTGGTACACCCTGAGCCGATCTTTCAAACGCTCAATATCCCCTTCTTCTTCGGTCGTGAGATTGAGAGACGGAAGCAACGATCTTGATTTTATGAGAACCAGTGTCGAAGCGATAAAAACAAAATTTGCGACATCTTTAAGAGGGATCTCCGGAAGAGACCGTACCGCATCAATATAGTCGTCCGCGATTTTCGAGAGAGAAATATCGTTGATAAAAAGTTTCCGTTTTTCTATCAAACTGAGAAGCAGATCAAGCGGACCTTCGAAGACGGGGGTTGTTACGTTCCACATAAATAGTTAATAGAAAAATAAAAAAATAGAAAATAGAAAAATAATTGCCGGCGTCGTAATCTTTCTATTTTTCTATATTTCTATTTTTCTATTCGTATCATTATATCGTCGCTCTTATCACCTCCTCGAGCGTCGTTATCCCTCTCCTTACTTTATCAAATCCGTCATCGCGCAACGTTTCTACAACATGACCTCTTACATGTTCTTCCAACGCGGCCGCCTGATTATCTTTGAGCATGATATCAATGAAAGCGGGGTCGATTTCCAAAATTTCAAATATTCCGATCCGGTCGACAAAACCGGTGTGACCGCACGCATCGCATCCGCGGCCGGCATACACTTTTTGGTCGGACGGCCATTCGATCCCGAACATGTTCATTAGTTCATATGGCGGTGCAGCTTCTTGTCGGCACGCCGGACAAATTTTCCGCACAAGCCGTTCCGCAACAACGCCCATGAATGCCGTTGATATAACCGATTTTGAAATCCCCATATCCATGACGCGCGTCAAAGCACCCGAGATGCTGTTTGTGTGAATGGTTGTCAAAACGAGGCGTCCGACCATGGCGAGGCGCATGGCAATATTCGCCGTTTCGTCATCGCGAATTTCTCCGATCATGATAACGTCGGGATCCTGCCTGAGAATGGCCTTCAATCCGGTATCAAAATGGTACCCGACGAGAGGATTTACCTGAGATTGCTGAACCATCGGCACGCGATATTCGACCGGATCTTCAAGTGTTATGATAACCTTTTGCGCGGCATCGATCTCATTCATGGCCGCATACATGGTCGTCGTTTTTCCCGAACCGCTGTACCCTGTCATAAGGATCACTCCGTGTCCTCTCTGAAGTATTTTACGAAGGGTGAATAGCGCCTTGTCGGAAAGCCCGACCTGTTCCAGATTCAACACAGAGCTTTCTTTGGAAAGTACACGAAGGACGGCCGCTTCTCCGTTTATGGTCGGCATGGTCGAAACGCGAAAATTAAGCGATGCCGTCCCGGGCGCAGCCGTTTTTGACTGCTCAAACAACAGCTCAAGATGCCCGTCCTGCGGAACGTTCTTTTCGACAACCTGAAGACCGGAAATGATCTTAATCCTTGAAATAACCATCTCATGATAGTCAATATCCCATTTCGCCACTTCGTTTATAATACCATCGACGCGAAAACGAACAGAAGTGTAATCTCTCTCAGGTATGATGTGAATATCGGAAGCGTTCAAACGGACAGCCTCCATAAAGACTTCGTTCAGCCAGCTCGTCGGTGTGAATTCTTCAGAATCGTCGAGTTTTGCGGGCGCTTCCCGAAGACTGGTAACTTTTGATACCACGGGGGCTTGCGAAGTGGGATGCTCCGGCAACTGCACCCTTTGAATAACCGGCGGTTTTTGCGAACCGGACGTAAACTCAGGACTTTGAACGATAGGGGTCGGTTGTTGCGGGGGGAGAGGTGCAACTTCGGGAGGAACCGCCTGAGTACTCGGATCCTTGGCGAGCGCCATTGTCTCAAGATCTCCTTTTCTTTTTAAAAGCATATATGCAAATTTTTTATTTTGTTACTGATGTCTACAGTTTACCATAAACGTTCCCGCTTTTTGCCGTGGTTATCCACAACGAAGTCCGTAAAGTCAAAAGTCGAAAGTTGAAAGTCCGGAAAGTTGAGTTTAAGGCTGTTTTTTCAGTTTATTGAGGAGAGACTCTTTGGTTTTAATGACAAGACCCAGTTCTTTTAGTTGTTTGTCTTCAATCTCGCTCGGGGCTTCCATCATGAGATCTCTTCCCTCTCCCGTTTTTGGGAAAGCTATAACTTCGCGAATACTTCCTTCCCCTTCAAGCAACATAACGAAACGGTCGAGTCCCCACGCGATGCCGCCATGAGGAGGCGCGCCGTACCCGAGTGCAGAGAGCATATGTCCGAAATTCTCATGGATCTTTTCGTTGGTGTGCCCCATTATTTCCAAAACTTTTATCAATGCCTCAGGATGATGGTTACGAATGCTTCCGCCTCCTATTTCAAAACCGTTCAAAACGATATCATACTGTGCCGCAAGAATGCTTCCGATATCTTTTTTCTCCATAATCTTTTCCGCGTCCTCGGGCTTTGAAGCCGAAAACGGATTGTGAGTGAATGTCCAACCTTCATCCTCCGTTTTCTCAAAGAACGGAAAATCAACCACCCAGCAGAACGCGAGAAGGTTCGGATCATCTTTGTCGGTGCGAATATCCGGACGGTCGGAATTGTATTTTTCCATCGCTTCTTTGTATGGAATGCGCGGAAAAGGAATTTGCTGAATTTTCTTTTCAGGATAGAGCGTTGTAACGATTTCGATAAGGAGCTTTTCGTTCAACTCCATAATATCATTCTCTTCAACGAACGACATTTCCATATCAAGCTGGCTGAATTCCGGCTGACGGTCTCCGCGTGTGTCTTCGTCTCTCATACACCGAGCCACTTGGAAATATTTTTCGACGCCGGCAACCATGAGGAGCTGTTTGTACTGCTGAGGCGATTGAGGGAGCGCGTAAAATTTCCCCGGATATACCCGCGACGGCACAACATAGTCGCGTGCGCCTTCCGGTGTTGATTTCGTCAGTATCGGCGTTTCCACTTCGATAAAACCATTGTTCGAAAGATAATCGCGGACGTGTTTTATAATCGCATGACGCTTGCGAAGATTTTTTTGCATTCTCGATCTTCGAAGGTCAAGAAAACGATATTTCATCCGAATATCCTCACTAAGCTCGTTCCCGTCGGAAGTTACATCGAATGGTATCGTCGCGGATTCGTTCAAAACTTTAATCGAAAGAATTTCAAGCTCAATATCGCCGTTCTGTTTTTCCTTCTGAATATTTTTTTCCGGCCGCTCGTTTACCTTACCGCGAACCTCTAAAACCCACTCGGTGCGAATCGGATCCGCCGCCGCATGCGCCTCTTTATTGAACGGCAAAATAACGCCCTGAACTTTTCCGCTCATGTCGCGGAAATCAAAAAACACCAGTTTCCCCTGATCGCGCCGGACATCGACCCAGGCAGCGATCGAAACCTCTTTGCCGATGTGTTCATGGAGATCTTTTATGTATATTCTGTTTTTCATATTTTTTTAAATAGAAAAATAGAATGATAGAAAAATAGAAAGATTACGACGCCACAAATTTTTCTATTTTTCTATTTTTCTATTTTTCTATCGTAATTTATTATTAAAAAATCGCCCATACAAACGCGTTTGCCTAATGCAAACACACTTGTATGGACGATGTTAGGGCTTACCCTCAATCGCGGTGCCACCATACTTGCCGGACAGATTGTCCGACCCCTCTTTTTTTCAAGCTCAGTCTTGTTAGTGACGTCAATGCTTGTAGAGATACTCTAGCATTTTTTTTACTGTTACGCAAAAAAAAACGGCGACACAGAGGCCGCCGAAAAGTGACTATTTGATTCTTACTATTTCAAAATCTCCATTAGGGAGATTTTTGACGTACCAATCGCCCGGTTCGGGCAGAGTTTTGTTTTGCGTATCCATTTTTTCACACCTCGCTATATTTCGGTTCATATAAACCATATTTACTATAGCAAATATTTTTCATATAGTCAATGATAGATATTTCATGACACGGGTCACTTCAAACAATCGAACGCTTCCCGCAGTTTATCCTTAAGCTTCTTTGTTTCCATAAGCTTGTGCTCATGAAGACCTTCCGCTTCCTCCATATCCTTTTTCATCTTCATGACAAGCTCCGTATCCTCGGAAAATTCTCCGATAAACATTTCACAGATCTCTCTTACTCCTAATGAATTCCGGTTAAAAAGCGACCAGAATGCCCAGGGGTGTTCTCTCCCCAAAAAGACAACATGTCGTGCTATTTTCCACCGAAGTTCCTTGTATTCCCCTCCTCTGAGTATCTGAAACATTTCGGGCACCCGAAGCGGGTAAACGCAACGCAGTTTCTGTTCAACATCGGAAAATCCGAGAAGAAATTCCATCTGACTTGCAAATAGAGGAGCAATATATGATGACTGAGCCGCATGCGTCGGCGTGAACATGCCGGTTTCTTTTAGTCTCTTTTTCTCGCGTACAAAAAAAGAAAAAAATTCCTTCACGTGTTTGGAATACGCAAGAAGAGACCGGCACGGCTCACGTGCCCCCATTTTTTGCTCAGCCAAAATGATTGCCCTCATTTTTTTATCCGCTGCATATTTCCACTTTGCAGGCATAGGCTCGTACATGAGAAAATTCAAAAACGGCTGGTACCCGTCATTCGAGGTATTCCTCATCCTTTTTTCCGTCTTGCTGTCGTATTCAAAGTCCCAAGAATAATGGTCAAACAATTTTTTGGCAAGGGTATCGTCTTCGGGCAAAATTCTCAACGCATACTGAATGGCAAAATTGTAGCGGTGTGTCAATTGTGGGTCACGCATTTCCGAAACGTCCAGCGATTTCGCTTCCCGAATATTTCTCTCCAAAAGCAAATGAGAGAAACGAATAAGACGAAGATCCTCGTCTTTATTTTTCTGCCACTCAAGACCAAAATATGACATTTCGTCGGTGCCGCACACATTGAGTTTTATTTCTTCATCTTTTGTCGCACTCCATGAAAAAAGAGACGGGTATTTTTCCGGAGACAATTGTATCGCCATTGCCATCGCGCGATAAAGCGGCTTTACCTTAACATCTCGTGTTATCTTGAAGAGGGTCGGCAAGTTTCCTTCCGGCTGATTGCAAATATTAACAAATTTTTCCGCATCTTCCAGTGTTCTCAGAAATTTTTTCCACGCAGGCTGACTGCGCTCGAATTCGCGATCGGATATCGAAAGCGTCTTGCAGATAAGATTTCGCACATCGCGATAATACGTTTTTTTCCGTCTTTCATTTTTTGACAGATAATGCAACATGACTATTACTCCTTCTTCGTCCGCCGTAGCTTATGCGTAGGCGGGTTTTTATTTTTACTGTAAAGGACTCGGAAAGTTTTCGCATATTCTTTTTATTATGGCAAACAACAGTCCTGCGACCGTTATAGTACAAAAACGAAAGAGGTGCAACTCTGTTTTAAACAAGAAAAAACCGACGACACGAGGCCGCCGGCAATATCCATTCGATGTTCATGATTGAACAACGAACGATAAAACTTTTACTCATCATCCTCATCAGACTCGTACGGATAAAAATGATTTTCTCTTATCCGCAGTTCGTCTTTGATTGGAAAACATGCCTCATCCGACAGATCCTTTCTTTCAAACGTAAAACATAATGCGATTCTGTTTTCTTTCAAAAAAGAGACACCTTGAGCATTTTGTATTATTGTATCGCACATAATTATACCCTCATTTTCTGTTGTTTCTTTATAATGTACACGAATGTCACGCTAACATTATTAATTTTTATTGTCAAGCGTGTTCCGTTCATTTACTCGTGATAGTATACACCTATGGAACAAAAACCGAACAATCAACCACCGCTCGCCGACAGAATGCGCCCGGCAAACCTTGCCGAATTTTTAGGACAGAACGCGCTCGTCGGAAAAGGGACTTTTCTTGAAAAAGCGATTCGCACCGACACCGTGCCGTCGCTCCTTTTTTGGGGACCGCCGGGGACGGGAAAAACGACGCTCGCGCGAATCATCGCAAAGGAAACAAAATCCGACTTTCTCGAACTCTCCGGTGTCGGCAGCGGAGTCAAAGACTTGCGCGTCATTATCGACAAAGCCGAAGAGAACCGCGCGAACGAAAAAGCAACCGTTCTTTTTATCGACGAGATCCATCGATGGAACAAAGCTCAGCAGGACGCGCTCCTTCCGCATGTCGAACACGGAACTGTTACGCTTATCGGCGCGACTACGGAAAATCCAAGCTTCGAAGTTATCTCCGCCCTTCTCTCCCGCGCAAGGGTTTTTACTCTTACCGGCTTAAGCGAACAGAATATTACAGAACTCTTAAAACGCGCAATTGAAGACGCCGAACGCGGACTCGGTAAGAAAAAAATAAAAGTGAATGATGATGCACTCGCGGTCATCGCCGGATTTTCGAACGGCGATGCGCGGGTTGCACTAAACACCCTTGAAGCCTGCGCGGGAAGCGCGAAGGTCATCACGACGAAGCTCGTCAAGCAAGTACTCCAAACCTCACGAACCCTCTATGATAAAACAGGCGAAGAACACTACAATATTATTTCCGCGCTTCACAAATCCATGCGCGGGGGAGATGCGAACGCCGCGCTTTATTGGCTCGGGCGAATGCTCGAAGCCGGAGAACCACCGCTTTACATCGCTCGTCGACTCATTCGTTTCGCATCCGAAGACATCGGTATCGCAAATTCTCTCGCCCTTCCGCAAGCCGTGGCCGCGTACCAAGCCTGCCATTTCATCGGCGTGCCGGAATGCAACGTGAACCTTGCGCAAGCGGTCGTGTATATGGCGAAGTCAAAAAAATCGAACGCTCTCTACACGGCCTATCTCGGCGTACAAAACGACATTAGGAATTTCCCGAACGACCCGGTGCCTTTGCATATAAGAAACGCCCCGACCAAACTCATGAAAGAACTCGGCTACGGCAAAGATTACAAATACACGCCAAACTTCGAGAACCCGAATGACGCAAAACAGGATTATCTTCCGGAACGACTAAAAGGCCGAAAGTATCTCGAGGAATAGACGTTTTTTTCAATTTTGTGCTAAAATGCTTGACAAAAGAGTTGATTTGTTATAGAATGTAACCAGACCACAAGAACTGATTTTTTACAACAACTTATGAAAAGGATTTAATTATGATAACAGGAGAGAGAGATATAGATGATTTGCTTTTGCCCCGCCCTATCAAGGAAGTACCTCGGGCGGTAATAGCGGACGCCAACCGGCGCCTTGCGGTAACATTAAAAATGTCCGTTCCTTATGAAGAAGAACGGAGATTGTTAAAAATAGAAGCAATGAAAGAACGGGACGCGAACGACGTTCTCAATCAACTGAAAGATGTCGGAGGGCTTGACCGGAAGATCACTGAGATTAAAGATGACGTACATGTTCTTACAAAGCAAATGAGAATGTACGAAAAAGGCGAGAGTAAAGAAAAAGACCGCCTTCTTGAGGAAAGGAAATCCAGACAAAGAAAACTTGAGATACTCAACAAGTTTTCGGGAGAGAACGACCCGCGAATAGAAGCGAGCATCAGGGAGACAGCACGAGAAATTGAAGTGTTGGACAGGCAGGTGGCGGTATACGAAAAAAACGGATACAAAGAAAAGGTCCGTCTCGATACTGAAAGAGAACAACTTCGAACGCGACTGGAAACCCTGGAAAAGTTCCGAGAAAAAATACGCCGTATCGTCCGGTGGCAGGAAACGATACGAGAATCAGAAAATGCCGTCTTTCCGGCATGGGCACTCGAACAAGATCCCGAAAAGCTCGAGACAACGATCAAGTTCTACACGAGCCTGAAAGAAATAGAAGCACAGTAACAAAATTTTAGAAAAACCTTTTCATCAACCAACCAAAAGGCCCGACACGTTCGGGTCTTTTATTTATGCCGAGTGCGCCGCTTGCTAACAGTATATAGAAAAACCGCAAAGCCTGGCATATGCGTAATAGCCGGATTAATTTGGTTGATGCGTTCGTCGTTTTAGTTTGGTAGCGCAAGCGTTTTTTCCGTTTTTTTGACACAATTCGCGTGTATGAAAAAAATACATGCGAAATCAT
>Ga0172379_10001968_pt1 | contig 38263 bp, 25 predicted proteins | sample GrowelOW334metaG_FD_119756 | JGI IMG/M metagenome (GOLD analysis project Ga0172379, IMG submission 119756) | Groundwater microbial communities from an aquifer near a municipal landfill in Southern Ontario, Canada - Groundwater well OW334 metaG | ecosystem: Environmental > Aquatic > Deep... | reverse complement strand
TGGATAATACTTGAACTGTGCGGCGGTTCCGACGACCATATTCAGGAAGGCATCGATTATCTCATCAAGCTCGGCGCCGCGGTCAAGCCGCTGCAGGGCGACTATGTTGAAAGCTGAGATAATATTGTAGGAGCGCAGCATTCTGCGCCCAAAACATGCCGTGTCCAATGCATGCAAGACAAGCCACGAGGTCCCATGGACCAAGGCCAATAATCCGGAGGTGAGCAGTGGGAACAACGATGAAAGCGGCGGTATTCGTAGGGAACGGAAAAGTCGCATTGAAGAAGGTTCCGATACCGCAGATTAAGAACGATCAGGATGTGAAGCTGAAAGTCGAGGCGGCGAGCGTCTGCGGGACGGATTGCCAGATACTTAAGGTTCCGCCGGGACATCCCGCGACGCCGGGCGCGATTCTGGGACATGAGTATGTCGGGCGCGTCATGGAAACCGGCAAGGGCGTTAAGCATCTTCAGCCGGGCGACCGCGTTTTGGTGGACCCGAATCTGACGTGCGGATTGTGCCCGTACTGCCGGCTCGGACTGCCGAACATGTGCGAGAATATGACGACGCTGGGCATTTTCATAGACGGCGGCTTCGCGGAATACAACGTCGCTCCGGCGTCGGCGCTGCACAAAATTTCGCCGAGCCTGCCGACGGACATTGCGATTTTCGCCGAACCGTTTTCATGTGTTGTGAACGGCGCCGGCAAGCTGAAGCTTATGGCCGGCGAATCGGTTGTGATACTCGGCGCCGGCCCGATCGGCCTGTATTATACGGCGCTGATGAAGCTGTGCGGCGCAGGCAAGATCATTGTCGCCGAGGTCAACAAAAAGCGCGCTAAGATGGCGGTTAAGATGGGCGCGGATGTGATCGTGAATCCCGAGAAGCAGAATTTGCAGGAAGTCGTTTTGGCTGAAACCGGTATCGGGGCGGACGCGTCGATCGAATGCGTCGGCTGCCTGATGACGGACGCGGTCTCGGTTTTGCGGCGCGGCGGCCGGGCGCTGTTGTTCGGAATGAACAGCACGGCCTGCTGCAGTTGCACGCAGTACGATATCACGCGCCGTGAGATAACCATCATCGGCACATTCATATCGAATCATTCATTCCCGGCGGTGATCAGGCTGCTCGAAAGCGGCCGCCTGCCGCTCGACAAGCTGATCACGCATCGCATCAAGCTTGATAAGATTCTCGACGGGATAGACGTTATGCGAAGCGGCGACGCGATTGAAGTTATAGTGACGCCGTAAACGTCATTGCGAGCCCCGATTTTTTTTGGGGCGCGGCAATCCCGAACATGGAGATGGGAATTTAGTTCGGGGTTGCTTCGTCAACCACAAAACGGTTTCCTCGCAATGACGATAATTTCATAAGAACTAAAAAAGCCCCCGGCGGTTAGTGAAGCCGGGGGCTTTTGAGTTTGGCGCTTATTCAGAAGTTATTTCTTTTTCGGGGCCGGCTTTGCTGCCGGCTGGGCCTTCTTGTCGGCCGCTTTCGGAGCGGGCGGGGCCGGGGGCGCGGGAGGAGCCGCTTCAACAGCGGGAGCTTCCGGAGCCGCAGGCGCGGGGGCCACTTTCGCATAGAGGTCGGGGTAGGTCTTCAGATGCGCTTTTTGCTTCAGCGCGAGAACGAGGTTCTCGACGACTTCCTTCTTCTTGTTTTCGAGCAGGGTCGTGCGGATGGTTTCCTTAACCTCGTCGAAAGGAGCGGTAACGCCTTCGAGCTTGTCTTCGACTTTGATGATGTGCCAGCCGAAACGCGTTTTCAACGGTTCGCTGATCTGGCCTTTCGGCGTCTCAAATGCGACTTTCTCGAATTCGGGAACCATGCGGCCTTTTTCAAACCAGCCGAGGTCTCCGCCGTTCGGGGCGCTGCCCTTGTCGATTGATTTCTCTTTGGCTATCGCCGCGAAAGTGTCCGGCGCGGCCTTTAACTTTGCAGAAATCTCTTTTGCATCTTCTTCTTTTTCAACCAGAATGTGGCTGCCCTTAACCTTGTTCTGCTCGTAATCCTTTTTGTGGCTGTCGTAATACTGCTGCAATTCGTTATCCGAGATTTGCACTGCGTCGCGCAGCGGCTTGATCTCCTTGTCATAGTAGCGCGACGCGAAGATGCTGTTCGTCTGGAGCTCGATCATCGCCAGCACTTCGGGGTCTTTGTCCATTCCGGTGGTTTTTGCCACGTTCGCCAGTATGGCGCTTTCGATGACCTGATTGATCAGCATCTCTTTCATCTCCGGATTCTGGAGCTGCGAGATGTATTGCGGGTTTACTGTATTGAGGAACAGATTGATCTCTTCTGCGGTGACCTTGCCGCCGTCGTATTCGGCAATCACCGTGCTCTCCTGAGCGAACGCTTTGCAAACGAATAAAGAAGCAGAAAGAAGTAAGGCTAAAGATAGCGATAAAAGCGTTGTCTTAACAGATGTTTTCAAGGCAATCCCTCCTGTCAGGATTTTAGGGCGTCTTTTTTCCAATCGCCCGAAATGTTATTGTTGCGGCGCAGACGGCTGAGCCGGCGGAGCGCCCATGGGCATTCCCGGCATTGCCTGCTGATCGCCTACTTTTGAGAATAGATCTTTGTTTACTTTCAGCTTCGATTTCTTTTTCAGATCGGCCATCGCTTTGTCGCCGACTTCCTTCTTCTTTGCTTCCGTCAGTTTTGCCCGGATGCTTTCCTTTACCTGCTCGAACGGCATGACGGAGAGTTCGGACTTGTCGTCAACCATTACGATGTGCCAGCCGAAACGGGTCTGGAACGGTTCGCTGATCTGGCCCTTCTGGAGGCTGAAAGCGACTTTTTCGAATTCGGGAACCATTGATCCGCGCGATACCCATCCGAGATCGCCGCCCTGGGCCGCGCTTCCGGGGTCTTTTGATGACGCTTTAGCAACTGCGGCGAATGACGCCGGATTGGCTGTAACCTTCGCATACAGCTCTCTGGCTTCCTGTTCCGTTGGCACGATTATATGGCGCACTTTGACCTTTGTCTGGTCGAATTCGCTTGCATGGCTTGCATAATACTTTTGCAGATCGGCATCCGTGACAGCCGCTTTTTCAGTGAGCGTCTTGATTTTCTTGTTGAAGTAATTCGACGCGAGGAGCCCGTTGATCTGCAGGTTTGTTATTCTGATGACGTCGGGATCCTTGTCGATTCCGGCGGCTCTCGCGGCGTTTGCGAGAACGGCGCTTTCGATAATCTGATTGATCAGCATCTCTTTTTTAGCCGGGTCCTGAAGTTCCATCTTCGCCATCGGGTTGAAGGTGGCGATGTAGTCGATGAAGGTGTTGATTTCCTCGGCGGTCACTTTGCCGCCTTCGAATTCGGCTATCACGGTTTCCTTGGCGCCGTCTTTGCCGGGCGCGTTCGCGCCTTTTTTGGAGCAGCCGGCTCCGGCGACAAGCAGCATGGCCGCAAGCGCAACGCATGACAAAAACATGCTTTTCCTAAAATTCATAATAAGCCTCCGTTTGGGGTTCGCGATTGAACGCGGGTGATATATAAAAAATTTCAATTTAGTTGCGAAAGTCTCTCCATAGGACTGATGATATGCGTTATTTTAACGCCGAAGTTCTCGTCCACGACAACAACTTCGCCGCGAGCGACGAGTTTTCCGTTGACGAGAATGTTGATCGGCTCGCCGGCCAGTCTGTTCAGCTCGACGACCGAGCCGGGGCCGAGTTCGAGAATCTTCTGGATCGGCATTTCCGTGTGGCCCAGTTCGACTACAACCTGAAGCGGGATGTCGAGCAGGACTTCAATGTTTTTGGAAGGATAGTCGCCGGCGACTTCAACCGCCGCCGCTTTAGCAGCGGGAGCCGCCGCGCGCGCGGCCGGCTGCGGGGCCGGAGCTTCGTCCATCATCGCGGCAAAATCGTCGCCGCCTAAGTCGTATGAATCTGATGCGGCGGGCGCGGGCTGACTGCCGCCGCCCATATCGTCCAAACCGGCCAAGTCGTCCATTGACAACGAAGGCTCTTTGCTTCCGCCTCCGCCTGATTCCATCGGTCCTTCTGTCGGGTCCGGCACTCCTGCAAGCAGCGCATCAATTTCGTCTTGGTTCAGCGTAGGATCGCTCATGTCTAAGCTCCTGCCTTTGGCTTCGTATTTTTAACTAAATTTCATTTATCTATTGCTACTCAAAACTTACTCGGCTAAGATAATTGTTACATTTTACAAGGTATATTTAAATATGTAAAGACAATAAAATAAAGAAGAAAAATATTTATGGGCGCCCCGGCGCTCAAAGTCTCATCACCGGAAAGAACCATGGATATCAACGACATTCTCCAACAAGCCATAGATCTCGGCGCCTCGGACATTCATTTCTGCCGCGACATGCCTCCGGTTTTCCGAATCACCGGAAAACTTGTCCCCCAAGGTGAGGAAAAGCTCGAATGGGACATGGCTAAACGGCTGCTGTTCTCAATCATGACCGATGAGCAGAAGCACAGGCTGGCGGATGAGAAAGAACTTGATTTTTCATACAGCATAACAAACGGACGGTTCAGGGTCAACGCGTTTTACGACAATTTCGGCGTTTCCGCGACAATGCGCGTGATCCCGGCGCGGCCGCCGGACATGAAGGCCGTGCTGATGCCTCCCGTTGCCTATCACCTCGCGCGCCTGAAAAGCGGCTTGCTGCTCGTGACCGGTCCCACGGCCAGCGGAAAATCAACGACACTTGCGGCAATGCTCGATTTTATCAATAAAGACCGCCCGGCGCATATCATCACCGTCGAGGACCCGATCGAGTTTATTTTCGACTCGGGACAGGGCGTTGTTCATCAGCGCGCGGTCGGCACGAACACCAACTCGTTCCCGGCGGCCCTGAGGGCGGTCCTTCGCGAGGACCCGGACGTTCTGCTCGTCGGCGAGATGCGCGATCTTGAAACGATGATGGCCGCGGTCACCATCGCCGAAACCGGCCCCCTCGTTCTGGCCACCCTCCACACCGTCAATGCCGCCCAGAGCATCGGCCGCATCGTCGAGGTTTTTCCATCTTACCAGCAGCAGCAGGTCCGCTACCAGCTTTCGGTCACTCTTAAGGGCGTAATTTCGCAACAGTTGATCCCGCGATGCGATATACCAGGCAAACGGATCGCCGCCCGCGAGATCATGATCGTCACGCCGGCGATAGCGAACCTGATCCGCGACGGCCAGATACATCGCATCAGCGAGGCGATCAAGGCCGGAACCGACCTCGGAATGATTTCAATGGACGATTCCCTGCTTTTCTATTTCAAAAAAGGCATTATTTCCAGGGAAGACGCCGTTGCCCGCGCGACGAACCCCGACGCAATGAGCGCCGCCATAGGGGGGTAATCCACAATGGACCTCAAAAACATAGAGCTTTTTCGTGATTTCAGGGAAGACGAACTGGAACGGTTCCTTCCTATTATAACTACGGTTGAATTGCGGAAGGGCGATGTCCTTTTTAACGAAAACGAGCCCGGCGACGGCCTGTTCATCGTTTATAACGGCGCGGTGCGGATTTATAAAAAGATCGAAGGCGAGAGCGGCGACGAAAAATCGCTGGCCCTTCTCAACGCCGGAACATATCTCGGCGAAATGACGCTGCTCGAGGGCGCCCTGCGCTCAGCCTCCGCGCGCGCCGACGCCGATTCAACCATCCTTAAAATATCGCGCGAGGATTTTTTCCGGCTGCTGCGCGAGTACCCGCAGGGAGCCATCCGGTTGTTCGCGTCGTTCATGAAGGTTGTGTCCGAACGCCTGCGGCGCACAAACGAGGAATTGGTGGTTCTGTATGAGATTGGCCGCATAGTGAGCGCGGCGCCGCCTCAGAACGTGTTGCTCGAACGCATCATCGCCTCGCTCGTCGGCGCGCTGAAAGTCGATCTCGGCGCCGTTTTCGTTCTGAACGACATCACTCAAAAGCTTGAGATCAGGCAGGCGCTCGGCGAAGGCTCCGTGAACCTTCTCAATCAGAAATTCAAAGCGGCGGAAGGCATTGTCGGCCGCGCCATCGCCGGCAAGGACACTCTTTGCGTTCATGATTTCGATTCGGACGCGGAGTATCAGGGCGTTCCGAGGCTCGGTTATGAACGGCGGAACATGCTGATCGCGCCGCTTGTCTGGAAAGGACGCGCGTTCGGCGCCCTATTCCTCGCCCAGCGCTCGGATGGATTGCCTTTCGACAACGCCAATGTCAACCTCGTCAATGCCGTGGCCACACAGGCCGCCGCCGCCATCGAGTCCGCTCTCTACCATCAGGAGTGCGAGGCTAAAGAGCAGTTCGACAGAAAATACTTCCAGTTTTAACCCGGCATTTTTTACATTAACCATTAAACGCAAATTTGCGCGCTTTTTCTTGAAGCGTCTTTTTCGCGCGCCATAAAACGCTGAAAATAATTCGGTTGAATGGGGAGCGGCATGTAGTTGCCGCGTCAAAAATGCGTTCGTCTTCATAACATGTTGCGGACGTATTTGAGGATATGGAATTTGATCTCGGCGACGGCGACGCAAATGATGAAAACGGCCGCCGGCCCGATCACCACATATGCGATTGTTCCCATGAGGCCGAGGACGGAGAAGCAGAGATAGAGCTTCCAGATGTTGAACGCGAGCAGGACGGCGATGAGAGAAACGCGGAAGAACGAAGCGAAAACGAAAAGGACTTCGGGCAGGGAAAGCGCGGCTGTGACGGCAAAGATATAGCTTATGTCTTTCGAGGGAAGGAAGAAGTGAAGCAGCGTGGCGTCGAAAACCCAGAACCAGACGATAGTGAAATACGACCAGAGAAAGAGCGTCCACTCCGCGCTGAGGAGAACAGAGATGATGCGCAGGAACGGCATGTCTATGGAGCCGAGCATTTTGCGCGGCGCTGCGCGGAAAAAGCGGTATATGAGTATAGCGAGATTGAGAGCGGTGAAGATGGAGATGAAAAGAATGACGCGCCAGGACAGGGGGTCGCCTTCAATGAAGGCGCGCGGGTTGTAAGCGAGGTTGATTGTTTGCCGTGGGTCGAGGAAGAAATAGAAAACGGCGGCGATCGCCCAGGCGGCGGCGAGTATCTTCGCGAAGGAAGTGATGGGCAGCCTGCGTTCGCGGACGGCGATTTCGGAGGTTTTTTCTCCGCGCAGCGATTTCGAGGCGGCTGCGTAGGCCAGTTTTTCCTCACGCGCGCTTGTAAGCAAGCCGTGGCGGCGCGCGAATGGAGTCGGACCGGCGAAGTTGCTCGGATCGCGGTAATCGGCCAGAGAAGAGACAGCCCATCCCGCCAATTGCGGATGTTCGTCGAAAGCGGCGATGAAGTCGCGAATGAACAGCGCCTGATGTTCCTCGGTGCCGGGCGCGCCCGCGCTTCGCGAGCCTGCCGGCCTGTAGGCTTGGTCTCCGTGGTGGAACAGAACCGCCGGCGGCCCGAGCTTTGCCGCGGCTTCCACTCGGCGGCTGATTGTGTCAAAAGATTTTGATTCAATGTCGACCGCTATGAAATCTACCAGATCGGCGCACATTTCGTGTTCCGGGTCGGACGTCGCGATGTAAACGGACCTGTCGTCGAAACCGCGCGCTATGCCGGCCAGACGCTCGACGAACCATCGCGCCTCGGCAGTGTCGCTCTCTATGCTGTTTGCGAGACCCCACGCCAGAAGGCTCGGGTGGTTCCGGTCGCGCAGAACGACCTCCCTTAGTTGCGCTTCGGCCGCCTGCTGATATCCTGGGTCGCTGAAGTCCAGAACCGTAGCGTTCCATACGGGAATTTCCTCGAGCGCCAGAAGCCCCATCTTATCGCACAGTTCGAGCGTCTTCTGGTGAGTCGGAAAGCAGCCGAAGCGAATTAGGTTGAAGCCTGCCGCCTTGGCCGCTTCCAGGTCCTGTTTCATCTGCGCGAGCGTTTGCGTGCGGCCGAGTTCCGGGGATTCCTCGATATGCGTGACGCCGCGCAGCCGCAGTGGTTTGCCGTTCAGCAAAAAGCCGTCGGGGCCGCATTCGAACTCGCGGATGCCGAAAACGAACGAGCGCTCGTCGCCGCCGTCTTCGCACACTGAAACGCGGCAGCGGTACAGCGCCGGGTTTTCCGGGCTCCATAGGGAGGCGAAGTTGATCTGAAGCCGGTGCTGGAGCGACTGCATCGTCCAGCCCTCGATTTTGTTTTCATGTATGAGAGCGCCCTGCGGAGAAAAAATCTCGATTTTGAAGTCGCGGGGCTCGAGGGCGGGGTTGCGGATTTTGATTATGAGAGCGATGTCTGCGCGGCCCTTGAGGTCGGGCGACGAAAGCAGGTAAACGTCGTCGATATGAATCTGGTTGCGCGTTTCCAGGTAGATCTCGCGGAGTATGCCGCCGTCATTGTTCCAGCAAACGACGTTAGGGACGGTCGTAGCGGACAGCGTGTTGTCCACGACTATTTCTATTTCGTGTTCGCGATCCAGCGATATTCTGTCGGTCACTTCGAACTCGAACGGCGAGAAGCCGCCCTCGTGGGAGCCGGCCTGCCTGCCGTCGATTGAGACGACGGCGCGGTAGTTGGCGCCGCGGCAGCGCAGGAACAGAGCGCCCTGAGACCAGTTTTCGGGCAGTTTGACGAGCCGCCGGTAGACGGCGGCGCCGGTGTAGTATTCGAGTCCGCGGACGGTGTTCCATGGGCGCGGGACGTCGAGCCTGTGAGTGCGCCGCTCGCCTGCGAGTTTAAATTCCCAGGGTCCGTTGAGCCAGAGAACTTTTCTGGTCGGGTTCGAGAGATCCTCGATCGGCGCATGAGCGGCGGGACCGGCTTCCCTGAAATCGGGATGCGGAACGGTCCACGCGAGACTAATCATGAGGCATGCGACAGGCATAAAAATGATCAGCCCATGCCAGAGGCTGAGCTCAGGCGCGAACGACAAAGCGAACGCCGCGAGCAAGTACAGCGTAAGGGCTAATGCTGATATACCTATCCGTTTAGACATCGAGCAGTTTATTTCTGAACGCTGAAATGAAATCGGCGCAATACGGGTCCCGGCCGGCGAAGACCAGAGCCGCTTTTAGCGCCGCCATGAGCTGCCTGTCGGTTGTGTCGAGAATCGCGGAGTCGAGTCCGTTGGCGACCATCATGACGAGAAAAGTGCGGTTAAGCAGCGTCCTCGCGGGCAGGCCGTGCGAGGAGTTGGTGAGGCCGCATGTCAGATGTATCCCGGGAAACTCTTCGCGCAGGGTTCGGACCGTTCTGAAAATATGCGCGCCGGCGTCCGTGTTCAGTGCGACGGGCATGATGAGCGGGTCCGCGAATATGCGTTCCTCGGGAACTCCGTCGGATATGAGTCGCTTTATCAGCCCGCGTCCGACTGTGATCCGCTGCTCCGCGTCCTGCGGCATCCCGGAGTCGTCCAGAGAGAGGGCGACAACCGAAGCCCGGTATTTTATGACGATCGGCAACACTCCGTCGTAGCGTTCTTTTTCGGCGGAGATGGAGTTGATCGTCAGCCATGGCGCGCCGTCGGCGTCCATGCCTGATTCAGGCGGTTTTATGCCGGACAACTCCACGATTTTGCCTGCCGCGAACGAAAGGTTTTCCGGGTTGGCCGAATCGACGCAGAACGGCTTGTTAATCGCCGGCGCTATCGTGTCTATCAGCCAGCCGAGATTTTCGAGCTCTTCTTCCGGCCGCGTGCCGCCGTTTATATCCAGAATGGTCGCGCCGGCTTCCGACTGCCGGATCGCTTCGTTGCGGATCGCTTCCGCGTCTCGCGCGGCGATTGCCTCGCGGATGTTCTTGCGGGTCGCGTTTATCCGTTCTCCAATTGTTATGAACACAATAAATTCAGCCGCCTTTCAGAAGTGTCCGGCAAGTTTCCTGATATATTCGCGGCGGGGGGATTGATCGCGTAAATCAAGCGATGGGGCGAAACTGCCCTTCATACAGAAAAATAGTTCAGAGAACAAATCCATCTATAACGATTCGAAATAAAATCCGCCCGCGCCCGCGAAAACAGCCAATTCAGACTATTCTATTTCGTTTTAATAGGGGTGTCAATAAATGTTTGCGTCGGCTATATCGTCAGCCGGGCGATTCCGGAGCTACCGTGATGGATATTGAGACCGGCGCGCTTGTGTTGCCCGCCCGGTCTTTTATCGTTGCCGTCAGCGTTATCGTTTTCTGCGATTGAATCTGCCAGAGGTCTTCGAGAATATAAAATAGCAGGTTTAAATATTCGCCGTCTGTCGCCGGAGCGGTCACGGCGCCGCCACCCTCGTTTATGAGACTGATCGCGTTGAGAAACGAAACGGACGGCGTTCCGCCGCCGGCGCCGGAGTTGGACACGAGCAGTTGCTGGCCGGCTATGAAAATGCCGCGGGGCGAGCTTCCGGCCCCTATGACCGCGTCGATTGCCGAGCCGTCGGCCACATTGATTTTCCGGACTCCGCCGTCCGCGTAGCGGGACACATAAGCGAAATTATAGTCGTAAACGGCCAAGTCCTTCGGCGCGCTGTCGCCGAGGTTCGCGGTCTGCGAAATGGTTCCGCTTTGGGATATTCGGAACAGTCTATATTGAGCTTGCCAGCCGACGATCAGGATGTCGTCGTCGCCGGCGTCCGACCGTTTCCACGAGGAGAGGAAAAGGGGCGTGACGCTGATCGCTGCGGGCGACGCCAGCGTGTCGGCGGCGCTCAGGCGGCCGATTTCAGCCCTGGTTTTGTATGCGATGAAAAGGCGGCAGCCGCGAAGGACGGTGGCGAAAGCCGCCGGCGAGTCGGGCAGGACTATGCTTTTTTCGAGCGCGCGCGTTGTCTTGCTGTAGAAGTACAAATGCGGGTCGTCTTTCAAGCCGACGTAGATATGGTCGGCGTCGCCCGCGACGGCGGCGATTTTCGCGCCGGAAATTTTTATCTCGAAGGAGGCGTCGCCGCTTAGGCCCCAGACGGTGTCGCACTCTGTGTCCCAGACATAGATTTGAGAGATTCCGTCGCTGGAGATATGCTGGGAGTTTGAGCCGCAGCGGCCGACTGTAAAAGATTTCGTCGGAGCGAGGTTGAAATTATTTGAAGAGAAAACGGAGACGCTGGTGCGGGCGAAAGGATTGGAAATGGCGGCGTCCGTGCGTGACGAGGAGGCGTTGGCGGCGGGATCGCGGCCGAACATGTCGGAGATGCTGACCGTGCGGCCCTGCAGGCTGAACGAGACGTCGAGAGAAGCGGCGTCGGCGCCGCTGCCTGTATCTGAGTAGGCGACAGAGATGACATCCGGCGGGACCGAGGTCGGGTAGGGGCCGCTGGCGTTCGGCGGCGCGGTGAATGATATCGTGGGAAGCGTTGTGTCTATTATATATCCGGCGTGCGTGTTGGTGGCGGCCGAGTCTTTGTTGCCGGTTGTGTCCGAGCAGGCGAGGTAAATAGTGGCGGCGCTTTCCGGCAGTCCGGAGACGCCGCAGCTTTGCGCCTGGGTTCCACCGCCGGAGCAGTTGTTGGCCATGGCGTCGAACCCGGCATCTGAAAGAGACCAGCGGCAATAGGCCGGCTTGTTTGTTTGAAAAGCGATTGTCGGAGTTTTTGTGTTCAGATACGAGTTCAGAGCCGGAGACCATGCGCTTTGAACCGGCGTGTTTCCCGGAGGCAATATCGGCGTCGCTGAGCCGCCGCCGCCGCCCCCTCCGCCGCAGCCGGAGATCAGCGCGGCCGCGAGCAACGCGACCGCGAAGGGGCTCATGCCGCGCTTGAATTTTGAAGTGAGTTTAGTCATCAGTCGCAAAAGGAGTTAATGGTCATTTTTCCGAGAATGGCAGGGTCCGATCGGCAAAAGACGTTACGGGCCGGGCGGTGGCGGCGCATGCTCTTGCTTTAACAATATGGTAAGCGGAATTGCGCTTACGGTTGAGCAGGTTGCGGATATCGAGGCTGTTCCGTATACAGCCCCCGAATAGAACGTTGCTTCCGCGACCCCGCTTCTTGTCTCTGCCCTTGTTGTGATCGAGCCGAGCGTTGTTGAGAACGTGACCTGCGTTCCGTCCTTTATCAGGTTGTGCGCTGAATCCCGAACTTCCGCCGTTATGGTTGTGGAGCTGACATTGTCGGCGGTGATTTGCGAGTCCGCGGACCTGAGGCTGATCGTCGCCGGGATGCTCGTGTATCTCAGGAACGTGTTGTCGTCCCTTACGGTCGTGAATCTCCAGCCGTCGCTTTCTCGCGCGAACTGGAAAACGGCGCTTTGCGAATTTACGCCGGATGACGAGTCCGCCGACCACTGGAAGCTGACTTGGCCGATGTCTCCGTTTATAACCACGGAATCGACCGAATAGCGCAGATAGATAGTTGGATTTGCGACGAATTTATTGTCGAGCGAAATGTCGAGAGAGTTGATGTCCTCGATGCTGTCGTAAGACGAACTGTAGTTTTGAGAAGTGAGGTCGGTGAAAGCGGATGCGTTCTTGTTGACATAGGCTTGAATGAGGCGTTTGAAAATTTCGAGCAGATCGTCTTCCGGCGTGGTGTTGTGATATGTGACGAGCGCCTGAGCGGCTTCTTCCGAAACAGAGCCGGCGGAATCGACGGCGCGCGCGCTGATTTCATAGGTCTGTTCTGATGGCGAGAAGCTAAAGGACCATGCGGCCGCGCCTACGGCGGCTTTCCATGTCGAGCCGTTGTCGGTAGAGACTTCGACTTTCGAGAGAGAGCAGCTCTCCGAACGCGCATCGCCTCGAATGACTATTTTCCCGCTTTCTAATTCGTTCCTGTAGATATCGACCGGAGTGGATGGGTCTTCCACGATTTTATTGCCGGCCTTGGCGATTTCGGCGGTCGGTTTGGGAATGTCCCTGATGATCGCGGCCTCGAACTCGAAAGGCTCGCTATCTTTTCCGAGCGTGTTTTTAGCTATGATTTCGAATTGCGCTTTAGCGCCGGCGGGCAGGCTTATGCTCGTCCTCCAGTCGGCGGTTCCTGACACTGTTTGCGATGAGTTGTCGAGCTTGACGGTGACGCGCGAAATCTGTCCGCATGCCGTGGCCGCTTTTCCGGCTACGTCTATCGCCGCATTGTTGCAGGAGGTTATTGTAATTTCCGGTTTGTCGCCGGTTTCAACGCTTTGGCGGTTGAAGGTGACGGACGAAATTGTAGGAATCGCCGACAGGCTTTCGTGCGGCTTGAAAACAACAAAGAATTTAATTGTAGTAGAGCGGTTGTTGCCGTCTGTCGCCGTGATTTCCGCCGAATACGAGTCGCTTCCTGAAATTGTCGGCGTGTAGGAGAAGCTGCCGGTCTGGTCTTTGGCGACTGCGCCGAAGTTTTTCGTTTCGCTTCCGAATTTCAAAACTACGGAAACGAGCGATACGCAAGGTGACGCCGCGGACCACGTAATCGAAGGCTTCGCCGAAGAGGCGCACTCCGCGCCGGCGACTTCAATTGTGGCGTTTTCGGACACGCTCTGCCCTGCGACGCTTAAGCCCGATATCGTCGGCGGCGCTTCGCACGCGGGGTCGGTGAATGTCATCGTTGTTCTTGCCTCGAACTCGAGCTCGTCTTTGCATGTTGAGTTGATGCAGACTCCGATGCAACAGTCGTCGCTCGACACGCAAGCGGCGCCGGTTTCGAAACACATTGCCGACTCCGCGCATCGGGAGTTTATACAAAAATCAGAACAGCATTCATCACTCGATTTGCAGGCCTCATCGACTTCGGCGCAGACGCTTCCCGCCGCCGTAAGCTCCTGCTCTTTGCAGACTGAGTCTTCGCACAGCCCGCTGCAGCATTCGCTGTTCGACTCGCAGGCGGCGCTTTCGGCTGAGCACTTTTCAAATGTGACTGTAACAGCCGCGCTTAGTTCGACTATCTGCTCCTCATCCTCGTCCTCATAGCCAGTTTCACTTGCGGCGGCGTTCGGGGCGTCGCTTCCGAGAAAATTGACAAAAATGGCGGAGACTATAAGTATCTCCGTGTATTCGTCGTTATCCGCGATAGTCTGCACCGTTGTGTCGCCTATCGTTATTTTGTCTCCCTTTGTCTGGTCCTCAATGCAGGAATAGCTGGCGTTTTCGGCGTCGAAAGATCCATCGATGTCGGCTGGGTCCTCGGGCGCCTGGTCGGATTTTATATTTGTTCTTTTATTCTTTTCGAGTCGCGTTGCCTTTTCCGGGTCGAATATCGAGCGCACGTCCGCGGCGCCGTTGAAAATATCAACGCAGGAATAGCCGGCCAAGGGGGAGTACTCAACGAACATTGCGCCTTCAGTCGTGTCCACGGCTCCGCTCGGAGTTTCTATAATCAACTTTTCCATGGCAGGCGAGGGCGCGGCAAGCGCCCACACGCGGCCGCGCTCAACGAGCGCTATGTCGCTCATTTTTCCTTCGCTAACCTGCGCTCTGTCAATTAATACAGTTCCCAGAGGCTGGAGCTTGATATAATTTCCATCCGCAAAATGTACAATCACGGATGACTGATCTTCAGTCAGGATTTTCCATTTCAGTTCTAAGCCCATTCCTTCGGACGCCTGTTCCCAAATAACCGAACCTTCCCGCTGTATGCGAACGCTTCCCTTCGTGTCGGTAAGCCAGGCGGGAAATGCGCTTTCGGTCTCGCTTGGCTGTTGCGCGGCAGCGACAGAGGAGCACAAAATCGCCGCCGCGACTAATGTTGCGCATAAGCTCAGTATGCGTAAGATGGCTTTCATTTTTCTCTCACTTTTCGCTTGCGAAAAGCCGGTTTAGCCAGAGATCGCAAAAATTCGCTGGCTGGCTGCCGCGGCCGCCGAGGCGCCCGTGTTGACCGGTTGCGCACATTTCATAAAGCTACTCTCAGCCTTCGCTGCAAATATTCAAATGAAGGGGCCGCCATAATGAATCGGATCGGAACAAAAAAACGACACGGCCCGGACCGCAAAGCCCGGGCCGCTTTTTTTCGAAAATTTATTTCTTCCCTAATTTGAGAACCAACTTCGCGGAGACTGTTACTGTTTCCTTCGTGGGCGAAGTGATTTCGAGGGAAACGGCGCCGGAGTTGTTGGTCTTAGCTTCGATCTCGCTCGTTCCGGTTTTGGAGAATACGGCGCTGCCTGAAAGAGAAAGCTTCACGGTCTGCTCGGAGCGGAAAGGCTGCCCGTCTTTATAAATCTGAACTGATACGGTCGAGGTTTTTCCGGCTTCGACGACCTGCGGGCTGACGCTGATCTGCATGTCGAATTGAGCTGAAGTGTACTCATTTTTTGAGAAGCCGGAGCTGCCCGCTTTTTCCTGATCGGCGGGAATCTTTGTCGGCTTCGAGGGTTTTCCGTTTTGAGCGACCGTTGTCCGGTTGTGCTCTCCGACTAAAACGCCCGCGTCCGGGGCTGACTTGCCGGCGACTTGCACCGAGCCCGCGAAAACGTCGAATGTAGCCGCGGAGGACTTATCGACTTCGGCTGAGAAGAACGTCCCGCGCACGCCTGCTACCGCGGTCGGCGTTTTCACGTTGAACGAAGAGTCCCCGATTTTATTGACGCGGTTCCAGCTTTTCCCGATCGATACGTCCAGCGAGGTGTTGTTGTCTTTCCCGCTTTTGGAAAGCTGTTCCATCTTCATCTTCGCGAGCGGCCCGATCTTTGCCATCGAGCCGTCGTCCATCTTTATGATGGCCGATGAACCGGCGTCCGTTTTCAGTTCGTCATTCTCTTTAAGCTCGGTCCGGTCGGCCGCCGCCGTCCACGTTGTCGTTCCGGCTTTTTTCACCATCACGTTTCCCTTTACGTTCGTGAGCGACGCAACGCGCGTCCCGACCGCGAAACTGCTCGAATAAATCAATATGAGTCCCGTTGCGACTATAACTGCGAGCAAGCTGGTTAATACTGTTTTTACTCTCATGATTTTCTCCTTTTCATAATTTTCTTATTTTATCTTCCGATCCGTTTTTTTAGGCTGTGTTCCCCTCCTTTCGAAGTTCTTTTCCTGAATTCCTTATGCCGGTTAATCGAATGTCAACCGCAACATTATTTGTAAAAAGAGTAAGAGATTTCGAGCGCGCCTATGTTGTAATCCCTGAAGTTCTTGAATTCATAAGACGCTGTCATTTCTCTGTCGTTCACAATGTCTAATTTCTGAAGTCCGAAGCGCAGTTTTGTGTATGCGTTTTCGGGCTCGTTGTAATATCTTCCTATGTTGATGACCATATCGGTCCATTCAGCGACTTCGTAATCCAGTTTCAGATCCTGCTGCCGCGTAACAGACACTTGGTCGTGATACCATTTCTCCTGCTTCAATTTGAGTTCGAGATTCATTTTTTGCGTTATCGGCGATACAGTCGATAGGGAGTACAGGTTCCGGTATGCCTGCTCCGTGGCGTCTTTCTGCTTGCGGCGCTCGAAAGAAAAGTCGAGCCTGTTGTCTCCGATCATGTCCGTCCATCTGTATTCGCGAGTGTCCCGGATTCTTCCCTGGGTCGATATCGTTTTTTCGAAGTTTCTTACAAAATAAAAAGTCGTCTGCCGTTTTTTGAAAGGGATGATCTGAACGTTAGTCGGATAAGTATATGTTTTCACTGTTCCCAGTTGTTTGAGTTTATACCCGCCGCCGACCGTTATTTTTTTATTCATTTTTTTGTTGTAGAGTGAATAGAATTCCGTTCTGCCGCGTGAGAAATAAGATGATTCCGAGAAGAAGTCGTAGCTGGTCCGCTCGTAAAAGTTCCGCCAGTTCACGCGCTTGTTTATATAGTTCAATTCGATGGTGCGCGCCGTCCCGTCAGTTGAGTCGGCGCCGATGAATTTAATGTGGCCGGACGCTATCTCGCTTTTCAACACCCATGGCTTTTTAAGCTCGGCGTAATAATCGGCTTCATATGTCAGATTGTCCATTTTCAGCGTGCTTATCTCAGAGCCTGAATCGTGAACCCGGGCAATGCTCGCGCCAAGCACGTGCGGCCTCGGATTCTTGTATGAATGCTCGACGCGCACGCCGCTTAGATAGCGCGCGTACTCCGAGCTTCTCATTTTTTTCATCGCCTTGCCGAACGTTCCGGTTACCGTAAAATCGTTGCCTTCCCGCTTGTAGTTGATGCCTTGGAACGGGTAACTTCTGAATACATATTTGCTGAACTTGGGAGACACGTCGCCGAGGCTCAGGGAAATCTTGTTTTTCACCCACCCCAGCTCAAGCTTGTTTATTTCTCCGTGTTTCTTCGAGGAGTCCGTTGTTTCGGAAGTTTTCAACACCCCTTGGAATTCGTATCCGTTTCTCAGCGTCCCCAAAAATCTGATGTTGAAGTCGTTGTAGATGTCGCCAACTTCCTCAGAGGACGCGAGCGATTTATCGCCTGAAATGCTGACATCTCTGACTGCTATCTGGTTGTCGTATGTATAAGCCATGCGAGGCGTGGCGGTTTGGAACGTCTCGGCCGATGTTGCCGCTTCGGCCGCTGTCTCGGCCGGCTTCTTTTCCTTTTCGGCCAGTTTGAGGCGCGATGTGAGACTCTCATATGCCGACGGCCCGGCTGCCGTGGTAGAGACGGTCAGCGTCCCCGTCTTCTCATCCCACACGGCTTGCGCTCCAAGGGCCTCGAACAGGTTCAGGGCAGGCAGAAACAGAACTCCCTGATCTCTGAACGGCGCCGCTGAGGCGCTGAATGTGCGTCCGTCGACGGAGAGTTGCGTGTCGCCAAGCGTGAATGAAACTGTTTTCCCCATAGTGCTTAAAGTGAAACATTCATTTTCGGCGCCGCAAGGCGTTATGCCCACCGCCGCCCCCAGAGCGCCGACTACGTTTCTGTCGAGCGGCGCGAAGAGCGTCAGGCTCTGGATCTGCATGCCCTCGTCCGTCGGCAGTTCGACGCCGTTTACAACAATCCTGTAAGCCGGGGATTGTTGCGCAACGGCAACGCTCGGCGCGAGCGCGGCGAGAATCAGCAGCGCTGTCAGCGATACAAAGGAAATGGGCTGTTTCATGGCTCGTGGATTTTTCAGGGCTGTGCCGGCCCTATCTGTAGCGCGCATTGTTTTAGTGTTTTAATTGCATATCCTTTCCACGGGCTCATAGGCGTTCCTATCGGGTGTTGCACATAACCTCCTGACGAATTGTCGAATTCGTAAATATCGGGCGCCATCAGGCCGCGCGCGACCGCTTCGCTCAGCGTCAGCGTTTCAGCGCCGTCGCGCACGCGTATGTTTGCGGCGTCTATCGTCACCGACTCGAACGGGTTGCCGATCAGATTCCAACCCACGGAGAGCGGAATGTCCACGTTCGCGGCCGGGTTCGTTCTCATCCCCTTGAAATCCAGTTCAGTGGCCGAGTCGAGATAAATCCAATAGCCGAGTCCGGCCTGCAGATCTACCCGTTCGGCGCTTTCGGGGTCGTACATGTTTCTGTCGAAATACTGGAACACCTGTATTTTCGACAGTTTGCCGGCGAGTTGCGCGCGCACGTCCGTCGGTTCCGGTTCGAGCGGCGCTGAAAAGAGAGACCATCCGCGCGGCAGCAGCTTCGTGAGCGTCGCGGCCGGGGCCTCGCTGAGCTTCAAGGCGCTCAGAGTGAACCGCCGCGATGTTCCTGTTTCGTTGAAAGCGTATTGTTGTCGCTGTTTCGGGTCATACTCGGCGCCGGTGGCCTCGTCGCGGATTCTGTACTGATAGTTGGCAGGGAGCTTGTCGGCGTCGGGCGTCGAAAGCGTTACGGATTTGCCGGGGTCGCTGACCTCGACGATGAAGTTCCACGTTTTTGTTTGCCGAACCGCATCCGGCGGCCGGGCGTCGCTCGCGAGGCGCGCGGAATTCCGGCCGGCGTCCTGATTCTCGAAATAGAGCGAGACGTATGGCTTGACCGGCGGCGGTTCGCTGGAGTCCGCGGAATCGAGAATTTCCTGCGATCCCGTGAGCGCGGCGGCGAAGTTTTCGTCGTCACGCACGTCGCCGGCGTCGGCCGAGAGTTGCATTTTCCATTCGTATTGCGGCCGGATTATGCGGGCCATGCCGCCGGGTATCTCGGCGCCGGGTTCGAAAACCAGATCACAGTTTTGATTGGTTTTTATGAAGTAGCCGGTATACGGAACAAGCCCGTCAGCGACTCCGAACGAGTTGTAGCTGTTTGTCGTGTTGTTGTATCCGTAGAACTGGCTGTTCACCCAGCCTGACGTGATCGCGTCCGCCATGAACTTCGTCTGTTCGCCGGCGGCGCCGGGATTGATCCGGACCTTCACCTGTCCCCACGTGAAATTCGCGTTGAACGCTCCACGGGTGAGGTAGGGAGAGCCGATCTGGTTCCAGCCGGAATACATGTGCAGCGTTACCGAGGCTGCGGTGTCCGTTACGTAACCGGGGACGGAGTAACTGATGTTGGCCGTGTATGGTTTGACCCAGAACCCCTGTCCGGGCGAATTAAGAACAATGTTCGTTGTTTTATATTGCAGTAAGTCGTTGTCTGCGGTCGCTGTCGGGTCCCAGTACTGGACTTCGTAGCGGCCGCTGCCGAGGAAGGCGCGCGGGTCGGCTTCGAGCGGTTTTCCGGGCAGCGCGACCATGGTCCATTTGCCGACGGGCAGCGTTCCTGCGAATTGTGTCGTGTTGACCAGGTTTATTGTCTGGTAAAGTTCTGATGTTTTGCTGAACGGCGCGCGGTCGGCGGCGACTACCTTGATAGTGTACTGCCCGGATAATCCGCTTGTGCTCCACAGGGCGAGGGTCCCGGTTGTTCCCGAGGAGCCGACTTCCGAAGCGCTTGTTGTTCCGATTTGTTTCCACGTTGTCGGCGACGCGCCCGGCCCGTAGTAAACTGCGTAGCTTTCCATGTGATGCTGAACGTCGTAGACGGCGCCTATGATCGGAATCGACGTTCCGACCTGCTCGTTTTGCATCGACAGCGAGATAGCCGGAGGCGTCGCGTCCCTTGTGACAGTGTGCGTTAACAAGGTTGAGTTGTTGTTCCAGTCGCGCACTTTCACTTCCACCTGATTGACGCCTTCGAATACGTTGACCTGACGGCTTATGGCGCCGTTGTCAGGAATCAGAGCGGTTGAAATGTACTGCTGGCTCATGGCGCCTTGCGGGCCGGTGACGGTGACCGTGCATGAAGCGCCGGCTTCCGAAGTTCCTGTTACGCTGATCGTAGTGTCCGGCGTTTCCAGGCCGTTCGCCGGAGCGATGACTTGCAGAATGGGCGGAATGGTAGGCACGAACGGGTTGGCGGTCGTGACGGAGCCGGGGCCGGCATAATTCTGCGCATTGAAGCCGGCATATGCGCCGGCGGGATATTGCGGCGTGATTTTGTCTCCGATTGTCTGAAGCGTCACCGAGAACGACATTGTCGCGCCGTATGCCGCGCCCGACCCGTTGACTTTTAGCGTGAACTGGGCCGTTCCTCCGGGAGCGAGCGAGACGCCTGACGTCGCGCGGTCGCCGGTGGCTTTCGCCAATGTCGTGCCGCTGTTCTGCCACGTCAGGCCGGAAACGAACGGATTCGCGTCGTCCACCTCGACGCTCCAAGTGACTCCGGGATACACGGTCGTGTTGCTGAACGGGCCGATAACGACAAGAACCTGATCGGTTGTGTTTCCATTGTTGGTTATGCTGAAGTTGTAAGTCGCCTCGCCGCCCGGGACGCCTTGGGTGATCTGAAGCGGGATGGCGGCCGGAGCAGTGAACGGGTTGGCCGCAAAACCGAAAACCGGCGCCACGGTTGTAGTGGCGGCCTGATTCGAATAAACGGATCCGGTGAAGCTGGCGGAAGTCGCTCTCGTTTTCGGGTGAGAGATTTGAGTGTTTGCGAGAGTGGCGGCCCGCGCTGTTATCGCCAGAAAGCAGCACAAAACGGCGAGCGCGGCCGTGGCGGCCGCTTTGCCCGCGGGGCGCTTTGTTCTGCTCTCTGTTCGCTTATCTTTCGTCATTGGAATCTTTATGGATTCCCTCCGGTTTTGTTCGCCGCCTGTCAGTTGATCGTAACCGCGTAACTGATCGTCATTCCGCTCGCGCCCGAGTTCACCGTTCCGACATTGCATGTGACCGAAAGGGCGTTTGAAACGTTGTAGTCGCATTGTCCTGCGTCCGCGGCGTCCGTCTGAGCGCCGAAAGCGGAAGTTGTTATCGTGCCCGGCAGATATGCTGTGTCTGACGGAATTGAGTCGATTATTGTGACCCCGGCCGCAGCCGCGGCGCCCGAATTCCCGTATGTGATAGTGTAAGTGATTTTTGAGCCGGGCACCGGCGCGGCGGCGTTTCCGCCGAGCGCCTGGTATTGAGGCGGCGAAAGCGCGGAAACGGATTTCGACAGCGTAATAATAGCGCCCTGAATCGTCGTCGTGAGATTTCCGCTCGCTCCGGCGCCTGCTGTCCGCACGGCGAGCGCGAGGCCGCCGTAAGATAGACTGTTGTAACCGTTGTATTTGCCCGTGCGCGTTTGCGATGTTTCGAGAGAAATAGGGACAGACATGGTGGCGAGGTCGCCGGCGTTCGAAGCGGAGGTTATTCTGATAGAGAATACTCCCTGAGCGCCGGGGGCGAGCGTCGCCGTCACGTAGTCGCCGCTCTGCGCGGCTTTCGTTGTTCCGCTGTTGGCCCATGTCATGGGCGCCGCGAATGGATCGGCGTCGTCCGTTTCAACCGACCAGTTCGCTGTCGTTCCGGCGCCTGGGCCGAACGTCTGTGATCCGGCGTTTAATTTGATAACGTCCGTGTTGTTTCCGTTGTTTGTGTATGTGATTTTGTAAACGACTGAACCGCCGGTGGTCGTGTTCCCGTCCAGAGGTTCCGTGCTTGTCGCTATGCCGTAAATGTCGGCGACGGTGATCGCGAGCGAATTCGTCGCGGTTTCGGAATTTGCCGATTTGATGCTCGCCACGCTTGTCAGCGTTGTGTTGTAAGGCGTTGTGGCCGCGCGCGCGGAACCGCCCGCCGTGAACGCTAACGCCAATAACGCCGCCGCGGCGTATTTGCCGAACGTGATCAGGCCGCATGTTGTTTTAAGCGTTCGTGAGCGCATCAATTCAATTCATCCCGGATTATTTATCCGTGGAAATTATTCCGGCCGCAAAATGTTAGAATTATTTTCGCTGTCCGGTTATTTCAATCGTTTCAGTTCAGTTTTCCTATCTCGGCTTTTCGTCCGCCGCGCGGGCGCCGCTATTTCACGATCGCCTTAAATACAACGGAACCCGTGGCGCCCGCTTTGACATTTGCGATAACGCAACGGATGGAAGCGGTCGCCGTATAACCGCAGGAATCGCCGTCGAGCGCGTCGGTCATGGCCGAGGTCGCGTTATCCAGCGTAAAGAAAATTGTGCCCGAAGCGTATTCAAGATCAGATGGTATCGGGTCTTCGAGAAGAGTGGAGTTTGTCTGCGCGGCCTCTCCGGGATTCGCGAACTCTAATTTGTAGTTGATTCTGGCGCCCGGCACGATTCCGGAAGGAGCCCCCGCAGGCGTTTCAACCGCCGTAACGGTTTTCGTGATTTGATATACAGCTTCTATTCCGGAAATGTAGCCGCTTTCCAATTCATATCCGTTGCCGGACAAAACCGTCTGCCCGACCGGCGGGCCGATGGGTTGTCCCGCGCTGAATATCAGCCAGTATGAAGGAGTCGGGCCTGCCTCGGCCAAGCCGGCGGCTCCGGCAGCCGTAAAGGAATCGTCCACAATAGAATACGGCCCCCCGGTTTTAACTGCGCCAGCGTAAAGCTTGCACGTGATTAACGAGGCGGCGCAGAAAAACAAGGCCAATAAACTCAAGAAAAATAGCTTGCTCGTTTTCATCTTCATGTAAATTCTATTTCCCTTAATAAGAATAACAGAGTCCACATGTGATCGTCAACTAACAAATATATGATATATGTCACGTCTTAACAATATGCTAATTGATGCTTTATCTTGGTTGGGCATATATATTGATTTCAGCTAAAATCGGCGGCTTCCACCCGAACTGTGATGCGACAACCGCGTCTTTCGGAATTTCGAGTCTTAAATATCTCAAATTTCCACTAATCATTGCTGAAACGTACGTCAAAGGATCGCCGCGTTCTGAATTTCCGGTCCCGGTTGTAACAGCGGCGCCTTCTCCGGGCTTGCCGTCGGTTATTTTGAGGATTTGAGCCCATGTCGCCCCGTCCGAACTTGTTGAAAGCGTGTAATCCTGAGGCACGGCAAGGGAACTCCAGACAATTACCGCTTCTTCCGCCTTTAGTTCCGCGCCGAGGTCTATCTGCGCCCATTGAATTCCGCTGGATGTCGGCCATGCTTTTGCGAATCCGGTAAAATAGTTTTCATCCCCGTCTGTAACCCGTTTTATCGGCGCGTCTGTTTTTTCAATATATGGGTCTTCCAACTCGTTCGTAAACGTGCCTTCGACCGGTTTGCCGAGCGCGAGATTCAGAGGGGCCGTTTCAAATCCGAGCATATCGCTTGTCGCTTCGTGTCCGGCCATATCTGTTGCGGAAACCAATAAAAAATACCTTGTCCGGGGCGCAAGTCCCGTAATCTCGAAAGAAGCATCCGCCAACAAACCTTCGGAAGATTCCTTTGCCGTCTCAGGGTCGTTCAATGCTTTCTCAACAGTCGTGTCCTGACGATATAACCCGTAACTGACCCGCCATTTTACAGGAGTGTTGGCTTTCAGGTTGAGGAGCGCGGAGTCAGACTTTGGAGCGCGGAGGTCGACCTTAGTTATCTCCGGCGGTGGCGTTCCAGAGGTGTGGAAAACAATAACGGGAGATGTTTTCGAGTTTTGCGGCTCACTTTCTTCGAGGACGACCTGAAAGAAATAATCGGCGCCGGATGTCAGTTTGTTCAATATGATTTTATGGTCTGTCGCAAGCTCTTTTATGGCGAAAATCTGGTCAAATACAGGCTTTCCTGCTCCTATGCGCACCTGAGAAGCCGAAGGGTTGGTTGTTTTGTACTTTATTACCGCGCCTTCTTCGGTGATGTTTTCGACATTTATGTCAAATATCTTATTATCCTGCCGGAGCGCTGCCGGCGCATCCTGAACCGAGACATCGAAAAGCATAAGCTTTTCTGTTTTGCCGGCAGGGAAAATGACCCTGATATAACGGGTAAGAAACGGCTTAGCGGGAGCGACAAGAATGGCTGTTGAGCTTTTCCCAGCCTTTTTTGACGTCTTTGCCGGAATCTCGCGCCATGCGACAATATCGTCGCTTGCGAAGATTTTCGCGCCGTTGGAGTCGGGTTTGACTGAAAGAGAGACGGATTTGATGTTTGCGGCATCTTTAAGATAGATGAAAAGCTCGAAGTTAGAATCGTTTTTGGCCCGTTTAACAGTAGCGGCGGTTTCGGGGCGGTTGTCGATCGCGAGCGTTGGATTTTCAATTTTTCCCGCCACGCGGTCGATCACCGCCGCGCGCGCCGGGGCGGCGGCAGCAAAGGCGGAAAGCGCAAATGCAAAAGCGAGAGAGATTTTTAGCGATGAAAAGCTGAATGATTTAGGCATTGTCACTCCAAAAGGTCTGGCATCAGCGAATATTCTACCATACCTTGCGCATAGAGTGAAATGCCGGGGCTCGCGCCAGCTGAGTTTACCGGTCGCAAGTGGCGGTGGAAAGAATTTCCAGCACGAGGCTGTCGTATGTGCCGCCTTCCGCTTTTATCTCCTCGGGGAGGTCGCTCGTAGGCGTCATGCCGGGAATCGAGTTGAGCTCGAGGCAGAATAGGTTATTTTGTTTGTCAACGATGAAATCGACGCGCGAGGCTCCGTGACAGCCGAGCGCGAGGTGTGTTTCGATCGCGTATTTGGCTGCGAGCCGGGAGGCATTCTCATCGAGCCGCGCCGGGCAGAAGAAGTCCGTCATGCCTTTAGTATATTTCGCTTCGAAGTCATAATATTCATTTTTCGGAACGAGTTCGAGGGCGGGCAGGGCGCGAATATTGTCGCCGTCGCCGAGAACGCCTACCGTGATTTCCGTTCCGGATATGAAAGATTCGGCGACGCCACGCTTGAAGTCCGCGACAAATTTCACGAGGCCGCTGTCGAGCTCGTTGCGGTCATGCGCGATGAAACAGCCCAGGCTGGAGCCTTCCGCCGTCGGTTTGACGATGACGGGGAATCCGATCTTTTCGACAATTTCCTTCGCCGCGAATTCGGCGCTTTGGCCGCAGTCTATGTAAACGGTTTTCGCGAACGGAATCCCGAACTGGCCGATCACGAGCTTTGTGAGTTCCTTGTCCATGGCGAGCGCGCTGGCCCTGACGCCCGAGCCGGTGTAGGGTATTTTCATCGTTTGAAGCAGCCCCTGAATCGAGCCGTCCTCGCCGCCGATGCCGTGCAGTATTATGAATGCCGCTTCTATGTTTTCTTCTCTCAGCCGTATGTCCACGTCGGCGCCTACATCTATCCCGACCGCGTCATACCCCTGTTTTTTCAGCGACTCCAGAACGCCTTTGCCGGACCGCAGCGATATTTCGCGCTCGCCCGATATGCCGCCCATAAGAACTCCGATTCTTTTTCCTGAAAATGGTTTTTCCATAGCTGCTCTTCCCCCGTCTATCTCAATTTCGCCTGATTAATTACTGCAAGTCCGGCGCCAAGACCGCGTATTAATAGATTCCCTTTTTAGTAAAAAATATTTCACTTTGTTGAAATCATTCTGAAAATTACATCCGCGAAATGCAAAAAATATTTTTCCGCGCGCGATGGGATGCTGCGCCCGGTGGGGATCGTTGCCTTCACACACACCGGAGGCGAATCATTCCATTGAAAGCCAATATGTTTCTTAAGTAGATCATTGAGGCCCGAATAAAAAATCGGCTGGCCGATTTCTCGTTCCGACGTTTCACGCCGGAATGCAGACTAAGCCGCTTTGCGGTATTACTTCAGATCTTCAACACAAAAGCTCTGTAATTCCGGCCGGAGAACCGGAATCTAATTTGTCAGGATGTCAGGTGAATGGGGGCTTTCTTTTAAAAATACCATGTAAGCAACAAAAGCGCCTTTTCCCTATTAATGCGGCGAAGCCGCTTTGAGTGCGACAGCTCGATGTCGCTTTCAGAATGACAGGCACAGCGCTGTGGTTTCGAGTTAGTCTTTAATAAACCGGGGCATAACAAAGCGGTGTCGAGACCACCGCAATCCAAAGACGCTTATAAAACAAGCGTCGAAATACAATGCAAAAAAGTAACGGGACGTCGTACTCCCAATACGCTCAAGTAATAATACTAATGACGCAACGCTTTCGCGGGAATGACGGACATGCAGACTAAGCCGCTTTGCGCGAAAAACAGTAGAGGGCAGAAGGTAGATGGTAGAAAGGGAAAAGCGGAAAGAGAAAGACAGAATCCAGAATTTAGAACGCAGCGAAAAGGCAGAAGAAAAAGAGAATATCGAATATCGAACAAGGAACCGCAGAATATCGAAGGCAGACAAATACAGTAGCCAGTAGCGAGAGAACGGATACGCCGGAATACAAGGCGGCGATCGCTCGCAGCGCTCCAAGGCGTTTCGCGCTTTAAAGAGACAACCCCCAACCCCCTTTTATAAGGGGGAGTTTTATAAACAGCCGCAGGGTCGGGGTCTGGGCGGGTAATTCGAAAGTCGATTGAAATATGATTGTAAAGGCGCATTTGCTTGTCCCGTAATTGACGGATGCGGGTACAGCGGAATAAAAAAAATGAATTAATTGATATGATGTTCTGAGAATTATAGTAAAATCATCGGGACGCGATTAAGCGATGGAGGCAAGAATTGGATATGAATAGTTCGAAAGAAACCAAACCGGATGCGCGCGCGGTGGAAATAATTCGCGAAGCGGCCGGGCCCGGGCTGCGTAATTTGTCGGAGAACAGTTCGGCGCGATTGATAGAGGCATATGGAGTGGCGGTGGCTGAGAGCAGGCTGTGCGCCGGCGCCGAGGAAGCGGCGGAATGCGCGGGAGCGATGGGATACCCTGTGGCGCTGAAGCTGTGTTCGCCGGATGCGCCGCACAAAAAGGAAATGGGATTCGTAAAGATAGGGTTGGGAAGCGCGGACGCCGTGCTCGAGGCCGCGAAGGAGATGCTCTCGCGGGCGGAAGGCGTGACTGTGGAGGGACTGCTCGTGCAGCGGCAGGTGCGAGGGGAGCGCGAGCTGATTGCGGGAATGAGGCGCGACCGGACGTTCGGGCCGTGCGTGACGCTCGGAGTGGGCGGCGTTTTCACTGAAGCGATGAAGGACATCTCGGTGCGCGTGGCTCCGATCTGCGCGGAGGACGCGGGTGAGATGCTGGACGAACTGAAAACCGCGAAGATGTTTGGGAGTTATCGCGGGCTTCCGGCGGTGGACCGCGAGGCGCTTGCGAAAATTCTCATCGGGCTTGGCGAGATAGGACTGAATCATCCGGAGATAGAGGAAATAGACGTGAATCCATTGATAATAGACGGAACGGGAAAGCCGATAGCGGTCGACGCGTTAGTCGTTCTCGGCGCGGGAGGCAAAGCATGACGGAAAGACATCCACTCGAAAAGATATTCGCGCCGGAGACGGTGGCGTTTCTCGGCGCTTCAGACAGCATGATGACGATGGGCACGGTGCAGATGCACAACGTTATCTCCGGCGGGTTCAAGGGCGAAGTGTATCCTGTGCACCCGAAATTGAAGACGGTGCTCGGCCGCAAGGCGTATCCGACGATCGCCGACCTGCCGGACGGGATCGATATTTTCGTCATGGTGCTGCCGACGCGGATTGTGCCGGAGATGCTCGAACAGTTGGGAAAGAAGGGCATCACGCGAGGAACGGTTATTTCCGGCGGTTTCTCGGAAGTCGGCGGCGGCGGCAAGGATCTCGAAAAACAGGTTCGCGAGGTTTCCGAAAAATACGGCATAAAATTCAACGGGCCGAATTGCATCGGGATATGCAATCCGAGGCATGGCTACAACAACACGTGGTTTCCGTATGAGGGAAAGCCGGGCCCGATCGGGCTGGCGTCGCAGAGCGGAACGTACGCATGCCATTCGTTCAATCACATAAAGAACCAGGGCACGGGCTTCAGCAAAGTCATCAGCGTCGGAAACGAAGTGACGCTGGATTTGGTGGACTGCCTTGAATATTTCGAGAACGATCCGGAAACGAAGGCGATAGCGCTGTACATCGAGGGAATCCGGCGCGGGCGTGATTTCATACGGGTGGCGCGGCGTGTTGCGAAAAAGAAACCGATCGTGGCTCTGTATGTCGGCGGAACGGAAGCCGGCGCGCGAGCAGGAGCCTCGCACACGGCGGTGATGTCCGGGCCGGACGAGATATACGAAGGCGCGTTCCGGCAGGCTGGCGTGCTGCGGGCGTCGAGCTTTCCGGAGATGTTCGACTGGTGCTGGGCGCTCGCGGAGCAGCCTGTTCCGGCGGGGAAAAACATGGCGGTCGTCACCAACTCCGGCGGCCCCGGCAGCTCGTTCGCGGACGCTGCGGGCAGGCTCGGCATGAATGTGCCGGTCCTCTCAGATGAGATTCAAGCGACGCTGAGAAAAATCATTCCGCACACGGCGTCTTCGAAAAATCCGGTGGACATCACGTTCGCGGTGGACATGACGACTCTTATTATGGATAAAATTCCGCGCCTGCTTTTATCTGCGCCGGAGATTGACGGCCTGCTGTTGTACGGCATTTTCACATCTCAGGTTTTCGCCAAGTACGCCGAGCAGATGGGGACCGATTTGCCGTTCAGCGCCGAAAAGATGAGGCAATTCGACGAGATGATGTCGGCAAGCTTTTCGAAGATACCGAAGGAGTTCGGCAAGCCGATCGTGTGCTCGACGTTTTTCACGCGCGACGACGATGAACTGATTTGCCGCCTTCAGGACTTGGGCATTCCGATGTTGCCTTCGTCCGAGCGGGCGGCGATTGCGATGCACGCGCTTTACCGCTACGGGCGCATAAAGGAAAAGTTGGCTAACAGCGACAGCCCCTGGGATGAATAAAGTTCGGGTTTGCCTCGTAGCTGCGTTCCTCGAAATGACGGGCTGCGAATCCTGAATCGCGGCGGCGTTGTTTTTCATTTCATAATTCAATAAAATACGGTCAATAAATTTTGCGCGGGTGATAATCATGGGTTTTCCTAAACGAATGGCAATGTTAAGCATAATATCGGCGTTCGTATTCATGTCGATGTGCGCCGCGAAGGCGCAAGCGAGAGAGGCGTATCCGGCCGGCCCGGCGTGGGAAGCGAACTGGATCTGGGACGCCGGCGAGGCGCGCCCGCATAATTATTTCATGTATGCGCGCAAGGAAATCGAACTTCCGGCGGACGCGGCGTCGGCGAAAATCCGCGTGACCGCAGACAGCAGATACATTCTTTACGTTAACGGCGAGCTGGCCGGACGCGGGCCGGTAAAGAGCGACCGGCGCTGGCTCTATTACGACGAATGGGACGTGAAGCCGCTTCTGAAACCGGGGAAGAATATCATCGCGGCGCTCGTTCACCATTACGGCGAATGGACGTTTTCATACATGCTCGGAAGGGGCGGCTTCATCCTTGAAGCGGACGTGGAGTTGAAAAACGGCAAGCATGTCAGGATCGCCACGGATAAAACGTGGAAGGTAAAGCCTGCGGAATCGTGGTTCCGGGGTTTGCAGAGGATGTCCGTGCAGCAGGGGTTCCCGGAAGTGTTCGACGCGCGGAAGGAACCCGCCGGCTGGAACAGAACGGGGTTCGATGACGGCGGTTGGCAATACGCAACCGAACTCGGCCGCCCGCCGGTTGAACCTTGGCCGAGACTGATAAAAAGGTTGACGCCGACGCAGGCGAATGGAAGGATAGCCGGAGAAATAATCGACACAGGCGACGCGATAGCGGGGCCCCGGAACGAGGGGATTGATTTTTCGCCGCTCAATGCAGGCGATGAAAATTCAGTCGCTTACGCCGCAACATATCTTTATTCTCCAAAGGAATCGAAGGCGAGCTTCATTCTTTCGTCCAAGAACGCGTGCAAGCTGTATCTGGACGGAAAAACGCTGATAACGAATTTTGTGGCGACCGGCATCAACATAGACAATTCGAAAAAATACGCGACGCTCAGCGCCGGCTGGACGCCGCTCGTCGTGAAGTGCGTAAAGAATGCGACGGGCTGGGATTTTTCTCTGTCTGTCGACGCAACGGAGCGGAATGATTTTGTTTTTTCTGTTGATAAGAATCCTGATAAAACCGGTTGGGGCGTGATCGGTCCGTTCAGAAAAACGGGGAAAATCGAATCGGAATATAAGAAGGAATACCCGCCGCAGAAGGAGCTCGATTTCACAAAGAGTTACGAAGGCGCGGACGGCAAAACGGTTTCATGGAAGATCGTGGCCGAGCCGGAGAAGATGACAACCCGCCTCGCGGCGGCGCTCGGAGAGATGGAGACAAAACCGCTGACGGAGGGGCGCGTTGAAGAAGGAGATTCAGTTCGGCAGGTTATATGTTTCAACAAAAAAATCCGGACGAAACCGAACGGCGCGGTTTATTTTATTTTGGATTTCGGGCGGGAAGTCGCGGGGTTTACGCATGTCAACTTGAGATCAGAGTCTGGCGGCGAGATAATCGATATTGGATATTCCGAACATCTAACGGATAAAGACGGGAAAGCATTGTCGGATCTGACCCCGGCCGGCGGGCATGTGAATCCCGGAAAGAGCGATGTCAATTATGCTGACCGCTATATAACCCGCGCCGGACGGCAGGATTTTGTCACGTTCAACAGGCACGCGTTCCGCTATATGCTGCTGGTTGTTCGCAACGCGGTAAAACCGGTCCAGGTGGAACAGGTGGAACTGGAATCTTCGAATTACGCCGTGAAACACAGAGGCAGTTTCGAGAGCGCGAGCGAGACGCTAAACCGCATCTGGAAGGTCGGCGCCTACACGGTCGAGTTGAACATGGACGACTCGTACACGGACTGTCCGTGGCGGGAGCGGGGCGAGTGGTGGGGAGACGCGCGGGTTGAAGCGCTCGTCAACTATTACGCTTTCGGAGATCAGGAACTGATAAGGCGCGGAATATTGCAGATCGGCGAATCGCAGCGGGACGACGGGCTCGTCGCCGGCATTTACCCGACGGACTGGTACAACCGCTGGCTGCCCGACTACGCGCTGATATGGGTGTCGTCCGCGATGGATTACTACCGGTTCACCGGCGACGATTCGCTGCTGCCGGAGTTGCTGCCGAGATACAAGAAAATGTTCGACGGCTTTTTTACAACGCACGAAGCGAAAAACAATCTTCTGACAAATGTTCCGCACTGGGTTTTCATAGACTGGGCGCCGGTTGAAAAGCGCGGCGCGATAACGGCGCTGAACGCGTTTTATTATCAGGCGCTGCGCGACGCGGCGGAGCAGTTCAGAATCGGCGGCGACGCTGCCGCGGCGAAAAAATACGACTCGAAAGCCGACGCCGTGAAAAAGGCGATGAATGAATATCTCTGGAATCCGGAGCGAGGCGCTTACGCGGACTGTTACGCGGACGGCGAGCGCTGCAAAACGGTGAGCAGGCAGGCGAATTCGCTTGCGGTGTTGTACGACATCGCGCCGGCTGAGAAGCAGGCGTCGATCATGAAAATCATGATGGACCCGGCAAGCGATATAGTGCGCGAAGGGTCTCCGTATTTTTCGCATTATGTCGTGGAAGCGATGAGGCATGCCGGAGCGGACGAAGAGGCGATGAAATACACAAGCCGCTGGGCCGAGATGCTGGACTGGGGAGCGACGACATTTTGGGAGGTCTGGAACACGGGTTCGTCGCTTGCCCACGGGTGGTCTGCGGAGCCGACTTACGATCTGTCGAAGTACGTTCTGGGGGTCTATCCGGCGGCGCCGGGATTTGCGAAAGTCGCCATCGAGCCGCCGCGCGTCGGAGGCGCGGACATCAAATTCGCGTCGGGCGTTGTGCCGACCCCGCACGGCGACATAACCGTGGACTGGCGGCGCGGGGACAAGCCCGCTTCGTTCACGCAAACCGTCGCGATCCCGGAAGGGGTGACTGCGGAAGTTTGGTTGCCGGTCGGCAATATACTCGCGCCCGAACTGACGGTGAACGGCTCGAAGAAGTTTCCGGCTGGCGTGAAACCGCTTCTGAACCGGAACTGCTGCCTTGGCGTAGAGATTTCCAAGACGGGCAAATACGAACTGGCGCTTAAGGGCGGCGGGAAATAAAATTTCAATTTTTATTGAAACGGATAATTATGCTATAATTGCTTAGCATTCAAATTTTTGCATTAGAAGAAAATAATGGCGTTCGAACGAAGGCGGCAATGAAAGACCTCGAATGCAGACTTCGCAAAATCTCTGCAGACTGCGGAATAGCGGCTATTGATTTGGAGGGCGGCATTTTCGCGTCCAATATGGAGGAGTTTGCGGAATTGATCGAAACCCAGCAGAACAGCAGGGTTAAGAATCTGATACTGAATCTTGAGAAATTAGACTTCATAAGCAGCAGTGGAATAGGGTTGATCGTGAAAAAACACGAGGAGTTTAGTAAGATCGGCAAACGGTTCTGGGTGGCCGGTTTGAACGACGACATAAAAAAAGTGTTCGAGCAGTTTGCGCTCGACACGATACTCGCGATTGCTGCCGATGAGCAACAGGCTGTCGAAAAGATAAAACAGGCAAATCCATAGTCGCTTATGCATATTAATATCGCGTCTCAGAAAGAAGGCTTCGCCGGCCGTGGTTTGCGAAAACCTTTTCCAATTTAACATCCTCAGAAATCCCAAAGTGTTTTTGCATTGATAAACGCGTTTAACTGAGCTCCTTGACCCGCTGATTTTAATGGTGATAAAATGGATGCCGGCGGCCGGCCGGACGCCATGAATTTTTCAGTATGCGATTCATAAAACATAAGGAGGCGGCGCAAATGATGGAGCGGCTCTTCCGTATCAAAGAGAAGAACACGAGCGTGAGGACGGAGATCTTAGCCGGCCTGACAACGTTCGTGACAATGGCGTATATCATTTTCGTGCAGCCGAGCGTGATGAGCGGCGAGTTCCTCGGGCCCGGCAAGCCGGCCGGCGTCGAGTTCATGGACAAAACCGGCGTAATGCTGGCGACGTGCATCGCGTCCGCGCTGGCGTGCTTCGTGATGGCGTTCCTGGCGAACTATCCGATAGCGCTCGCGCCGGGCATGGGCGAGAATTTCTTCTACGGGCTGATCGTGGCGGGATTCATAGCGGTGGGAACCAAAATAAGTTGGCAAACGGCGATGGGAGTGGTGTTCATCTCAGGAATGATCTTCGTCGTGATCTCGCTGTTCAGGGTTCGCGAGACGATTGTGGAGATAATACCGGATTCGCTGAAGAGCGCGATTGCGCTCGGGATCGGATTGCTGATAGCGTTTCTCGGGCTGACTCAGGCGGGAGTGATCATAAAACATCCGTCGCCGGGCGCGATTGTAAAAATCGGAAACATGATGAAGCCGGAGGTGGCGATCGCGGGAGTCGGATTGCTTGTAATCGGGTTCTTCATGGTGAGGAAGATCAAGGGCGGATTGCTCGTCGGGCTGTTGGCGTCGGCGGCGATGGCGCTGATACTGCACAAGACGCAGTTCGGGGGCGTTTTCGCGATGCCGGATTTCGCGGCGCTTGGGAAAACGGCGTTCAAGCTCGACATACTTGGAGCGCTGCGTCTCGGGTTAGTCACGATAATCGTTGTGTTCGTGATGATGGACATGTTCGACACGATTGGAACGCTGGTGGGAATGGGGCGGCAGGCGGGATTGATGGACGAGAACGGGAAGATGCCTCGCGTGGGCCGGGCGCTGCTTGCGGACGCGATAGGCTCCGTCATCGGCGCGCTGCTCGGAACGTCAACGGTGACGAGCTACATCGAGAGCGCGGCGGGCATACAGCAGGGCGGGAGGACCGGCCTCACCGCCGTGGTGGTCGGGCTGCTGTTCATCCTCGCCATGTTCATCGCGCCCCTGATGATGATGATCACGGGCTGCGTCGCCATCACGGCGCCCGTCCTTATCATGGTTGGCGTCATGATCTCCGGCAGCGCCGCGCGCATCGACTGGGAGGATTACCGGCTCGCAATCCCGTCGTTCCTTATCGCGCTGGGGATACCATTGACAATGAGCATCGCGGACGGGATGGCCTTCGGGTTTGTTTCGTATTGCGCGCTGATGATATTCTCGGGCGACTGGAAAAAAGCGCACTGGCTGATGTACGTTATAGGCGTGATGTTTGTTTACCATCTGATCGAGATATCAAAACTCGGCATATAAGGAGCCTGTGATGGCGAAAAAGGGAAAAAGCAAAAAGAAGTCCGGCGCGGCAGCCGGCGCGGCGAAGAATGCCGTGAAGAATGCCGTGAAGAGCGCGAAGAGGTTTTTCCTGTATGCGTCCATCGCGGCGGTCGCGCTGGTTCTGTTCGCGATAATTTTTCCGCTCGTCCACAAGGTCGAGACGCTCGACCCGCGCGCGGCGACAAAGGAAGGCGCGTTCATCGATCTGGACAACGGCCTGACTCTGCATTACTACGAGGCGGGGAAGGGCGAGCCGGTCGTCATGGTCCACGGATTCCTCGGTTGCGGCTACACGTGGAGGAAAAACATCCCGGCGCTGACAGCCGCCGGCTATCATGTTTTCGCGCCCGATCTGCCCGGCTTCGGATTCTCCGGCAAGCCGCGCGACATCGAATACAACTATAAGACATTCGCCGACGCGTTGAACCGTTTTCTCGACGCAAAGGGCGTGAAGCGGGCAACGCTGATCGGCAACTCGATGGGCGGCGGCGTCTCAATCAGATTCGCGCTCGATTATCCTGACCGGATAAATAAGCTAATCCTCGTTGACGCGTCCGGCATCAAACACGACAGAAACGTTTTCTTCAAGCTGATAACAATTCCCGGCGTAAACAGTTTCATCGGCAGCTTATTCAGCCGCGGAACGGTCATGGCGGCGATGAAGCAGTCTATGTTTTACGACTCCAAAATGGCGACTCCTGAAGACGCGGACGTCTATCTTGCGGCGCTGCGTACGCCCGGCTCTTTGAACGCGGCGGCGATGACAATGAAAACAAACAAATTCGATTATGACGATGAGGATTTCGCGAAAATAAAAGCGCCGACGCTGATCATCTGGGGCGATAAAGATAAAGTGATCTCCCCGGCGGTGGCCTCGGTTTTCCACCACAGAATCGCCGGTTCGCAACTCGTGATGATTCCGAAATGCGGACATCTCCCGCAGGAAGAGAAGCCCGCCGAGTTCAATAAAATCGTTTTGGACTTTTTGAAAAAATGAAAAAGGAAACATGCGCGAAAGGAAATAGCTTTGCGCATGGCGCCCTTATTTCCCCCCAACTGCCGGGAAAAGTTTAACAAGTTTCTCGTTCCGACGTTTCACGTCGGAATGCAGACAAGGCCGCTTCGCGGCCAGCTCGCCACGATCAGATACAATGCGCAGCATTTCCTGTTTGCCGTTATCATAGACACAAAAGCTCTTCAGGCAATAATTATATCCGGGATACCGAATTCAGACTCAAAAAAAGAACGTCATTCCGGTCGGAGAACCGGAATCCATGTTGACAGGATGTCAGGGCGTATAACTAATCCGCAACATTACAAAGCGGCGTCGAGCCGCCGCAGTCCAAAGCGCTTCGCGCGGAAAGGCGAAAAACAGTAGAGGGCAGATGGTAGATGGAAAAGAAGACCGCAAAGCGGCCTTGTCTGCATTACCACGCGAAGCGTGGTAACGAGAAAAATCGAAGGACAAAAGCAGGATACTTCGCGCGGGAAAACTTCACAACACCTGCCCGGCGCGGGCGGCGGACTGCTCGTCGTGTCGAACCGCGATCTCGCCGTTCACTATCACCGCATCGAATCCCACAGGATGCTCGTTTGTGTTCTTGTAATCCGACCTGTCGTGAATTTGTTTCGGGTCGAACACAACAATGTCGGCGTAGTACTGCTCTTTTATCAGCCCGCGCATTTTCAGCTTCGCTTTCGCCGCCGGCATCGATGTCATCTTTTTTATCGCCTCTTCGAGAGACAGAACTTTTTCCTTCAGCGCGTATGTTTCGATTACGCGCACGGTTGTGGCTACCAAGCGCGGGTGCGCTTTCCCGCCGGGATTCTCCACGCCGTCCGAGCCGATCGACGTCAGCGGGTGCGCCATCACATACCGCATGTCGTCCTCGCTTATCATCCGGCCTGCTATCGGTATCTTCGTCAGCCCCTCGTTCTTTATCAACTCGAACGCCGCCGCGTTGAAACTCAGTTTCTTTTCAGCCATGAACTCCGCGAGCGTGCGCCCTTCGAACTCCGGGAATTTTTTCAGAACCAGGAAAATTATCGCTTTTTCGATCTCCGGTTCCTTCCTCAGGAACATACAGGGCAGAAACATATTCGAAAACGCGTCATAGGGATAAACGTCCGTTTCGACATCGACGCCTTCGCGCCGCGCCTCGTCGAGAATGTCGAGCGTCCGCTTCACCTTGCCCCAGTTGCGTTTTAGAATCGCCTTATGGTGCGAGACCTCCAGCGAGACGCCCGTTGCGCGCGCTGTGTCCACCGCCTCCTTCATCGCCGTCTCTATCTTATCCATTTCGTTTCTGATGTGCGTGCTGTACAGTCCGTCCTTCGCCGCCACGACATGGCAGAGTTCCACTATCTCCTCGGACGACGAAAAATTCTGCGGCGGATAGGCGAACCCGGTCGAAAATCCGCGCGCGCCCTCGTCCAGCGCCTGCGCCAGCAGCGATTTCATAGCCTCGATTTCTTTTTCGTTCGCGCGCCTTGGCATCATCCCCATCGTCATCGTGCGCAGGTTCCCGTAGCCCACCTGCGCGAACACGTTGGCGGCGATCCCCTGTTTCCTGAGGCGTTCGAGGTATTCGCCCATCCCGTTCCATTCGAACGGACAGTTTTTTCCGAACATGCCGCCAGCGAATCGCAGGAATACCTTTTTGAACCGCTCGTTCGACGGCGCGGCGGAGAACCCGCAGGAGCCCATGACGACGGTCGTCACGCCCTGCCTAAGCTTCGCCGCCATTGTTCCGTCGACCGAAGTCGCGAAGTCGGAGTGTGCGTGCATGTCGACAAAACCCGGGCAGACCACTTTCCCCGCGGCGTCGATCACCGTCGCGTCGGGGCCGGCCGCCGCCGCCGCCGTTTCGCCGACCGCGGCGATCCGGTCGTCCTCGATCAGCACATCCTTCGCCGCGCCCGCGCTTCCGCTGCCGTCTATCACATTCCCGTTCTTTATCAGAATCCTGTTTGCCATCTCCGCAGTTCCTCCGAGTTGTTAGTGTTACACATTATATATCAACGGGATGTAAACGTCATTGCGGAGATAATGCTGTTCTTGTAACGTCGTCAAAGATGAAAATTGAGTTCGGGATTGCTTCGCTACGCTCGCAAAGACGCAATTTTTTATTGAAAAACTATTCCTTCACATAAGAAAGAGAACGCTATATACTATATTCCGCTTGGAAACGGAAAGACAGAGAGGCGGCAGCATGCGGGAAAAAGACATGGAGCTGGAGATGGCGCGGGTTCTTCGGAAAACCGTCGCCACAAAGAAACGGACGCCGGGCAACCGGAAAGCGGTTGTCGGGCTCGACGGATTCATAGACGAGATAGTGCACGTGGTGGACACGCGAAAGAACCACGCTGAATACAAACGGCTCGACCTGATGTCGGACTACGCGGGGCGCATAAGCAGCTACGCGGGCATGAGCGGAAACATCGAGTACGTCACGCAGCGGATAAAGCTGGGCGGCAACGGGCCGATCATGGCGAACGCGCTGGCGGCGCTGGATGTGCCGACGACGTACGTCGGAAACATCGGATGGCCGGAAGTGCATCCCGTGTTCCGGGCGATGGAAGAGCGGATGGACCTGATCACGCTGGCCGAGCCGTGCCACACGGACGCGGTGGAGTTCCACGACGGCAAGATCATGGTCGGCAAGATGGCGCCCGTGAGCGAAGTCAACTGGGACCGGCTGATGAATGTGGTCGGGCTGCCGAAGCTGACCGATATGCTCGACGCGGCGGACCTGTTGGCGCTTGTCAACTGGTCGATGCTGCCCTATATGCCCGACATCTGGGAGAAACTTCTCGAAGAAATTTGCCCGAAGATCAACCCGGAACGGGAACGGTTCATGTTCTTCGACCTCGCGGACCCGCAAAAACGCGAGCCGGAGGACATCAAGCGGATGCTCTCGCTCGTGCAGCAGTTCTCGGAATACTACCGGGTTATTTTCGGCCTGAACGAGCGCGAATCATATCAGATCGCGAACGTGCTCGGCATTGAAGTCGAGGCTGAATCCGCGGACAAGACAGGCCGCGTCGCGCGCACGTGCGAGGCGATCGCGAACAAACTCGGCATCTATTGCATGATCGTTCACCCGGTCGAGTTCGCCGTGACCACCGTGCGCGGAAAAACTTTCATACAGGAAGGCCCGCACACGAAGCGGCCGATAATCACCACCGGCGCCGG
>Ga0172379_10001967_pt1 | contig 38267 bp, 42 predicted proteins | sample GrowelOW334metaG_FD_119756 | JGI IMG/M metagenome (GOLD analysis project Ga0172379, IMG submission 119756) | Groundwater microbial communities from an aquifer near a municipal landfill in Southern Ontario, Canada - Groundwater well OW334 metaG | ecosystem: Environmental > Aquatic > Deep... | reverse complement strand
AGGCTTTTTCATAATAAAAACCTTGCTTGTAAAGTGTATCTAAAACGTGTTATTTATAGTTTTGTGAGGTCAGTAATTAATAAATACCTCAAATTCTCTTTAATTCTTCATGAACTTGCGTGCACAAACAACTATTGAAATGCTCTTGATTTTAGCAATCTCTATTCTGGCTCTTGGGATAATTTATTCGCTTTATGGTCAGCAACTTGATACTTCTTTTAGAGTTAAAGAGTATTCTTCCGCTAAAAGTACTCTTGATAAAGTAGTAAATACCGCAAATTCGCTTTATGCTTCTGGAGCTGGGTCAAAAGCTAAAATATTGATTGATCTTCCTTATTCGCTTGATATGAGTGGTTCTTACATTGATGGCAAAATGCTTGTTTTTAGGCTTTCTAATGGGAATGACATTTTTGCCTTGTCTGATGTTAATATTATTGGGGATTGGAAAAAAATAAATGGGTCTTATTCTACTGGCGGATATTATATGAATTTGTTGTTTGATGGAAATGTTGTTTTGCTTTCTTATGATGATTTTCAATTAAGTACTCAAAGTATTTATGCTTCTGCAAAACAAGGTTCTGTTGTTTTGAAAAATTTTAATATTAGGAATAATTCTTCAAATACTGCTTACTTTTGGGTTTCAACCTCTTTTTCTCATTCTGCTGCAAGTATTTCAATTGATCCAAATGATGTTTATTTTTCTCTTTTAGCTGGGGAAACTAGAACAGTTGATTTTAACATTGCTTTGGCAGATTATTCCTCGGGGAATTATGCGGGACTAATAACTGTAATTGGGCAAGTGAATGATGGTGTATCAGATTCAAATGTTACAAAACAAGTAGTTGTTTCTGTTGAGTCTTTTCTTAGAGTTGAATCAATGCAGATTTTTCCTAAATTAGTTTCAATTAGCATGAATCCAAATACAAGTACTTTGAGGGGATTTAATATTTGTAATTTAAGCAACTCTGATTTTTCTTCAATTACTTGGTCAAGGGACTCAAATTCAAACGGGAATATGCTTACTTGGTTTAATTGGGAACCAAAGGATTATTCAAATAGCATCATAACTGCAGTCAATAGTGGTTCGTGCGTGGATTTTAATTTGACTTTCACTGTTCCGCTTGGAGCTGATATAAAAACTTATGATGCAAATATTATTGCAACCTATGGGGATGGAAACACTACTACTTCTTATTTTTACATTTCTGTAACAAATTAGTTAATGTTTTGTTGGAACTGGTTTTTAGTTTTAGTTGGAATAGTTGGTCTAAAACAGGTTTTTTGACTAGGTCAATACGATTTTAAATCCAAATTGCTTAAAATATAGCATTTAGTAAGAGTGGTTTTTTTGTTTGTTTTAAAAAATTCAAGGCGAAGAGTTCGTGCTCAAACTTCAATCGAAACGTTGATAATTCTCGCAATAGGGTTGTTTCTTTTGGCTGTAATGACTTCTTTAGTATATGATCAAATAAACTCTGCTTATGTTCGTGAGCAACAAAAAGTTGGTTTGAGTACAATTAATTTGTTGGCCAAAGAGATTGATGATACTTATTTTTTAGGGAGTGGTACAGTTAAAGAAATTGTTCTTGCAATGCCCGATCTTATTGATTTAAACAAATCTTATATTAGGGATAGATCTATTGTTCTTAGTGTTGCTGAAACTGATTTAGTTGCTTCAACAAAAATTAATGTCAGGGGTACTTGGCCTAACATATCTGGGGAGTATAGTTTTGTAATAACTGCTTTTGGGGATTTTGTTGCTGTTTCTGTTCAGCCTTTAAGTTTTTCTCGTGCAAAGGTAAGCGAGAGTGTGTTACAAAATAGTTCTTTGAATTTTGATATTAATGTAACAAATGTTTCTGATATTAATCATTCTTATAATTTGTCAACAATTTTTCCTTCAGATTCTTCTACTGGTGCCACTTTAACTTCAACATCACTTGGTTTGATTGATTTTTCTGTGGGCGAGAAAGTTTTGATTCCTTTTTCAGTAGTTTGTGAAAAAGACTCTTTTGGTTCATATTCGGGGCAAATAATTTTTGCGGCAACTACTATTGCGGACTCAAATTTATCTATTCCTGTTAACATTATTTGTTCTTCAACTCAATCAAAGTTAATGATTTTTCCTAAAATTAAAAACGTTACTGTTGCTCAAGGCGGGTTAGTGAATACAAGTGTTCTTTTATGTAATACTACTTTTAAAGATCTTAATTCATTAACAGTTTCAATTTCAGGGGCTTCTTCTTCTTTTGTTGGGGCTTCTTTTTTGAGTGGTGTTCCTGCTGCTTCTTGTTCAAACTTAGCCTTGTCTATTGTTGGTCCCGTAGTGCCCGGAGAATACTTGGGTGTTATTAAAATTACTTCAGCAAATGAGTCTTCATCTAGTGACTTAAATATTTCTGTAGTGTGATGAGTTTTGGTAGGTAAGTTAGGTGTTATTAAGTTAAGCGAATAGTAATTGTATTTGAGTTGGTTTTGGTGTATTGTATGGGAAAATTTTGTGTAAAAATTAAAGAGTTTTATTTTTTTTCCAAAAAAGGTCAAATAAGTATGGAGTTTATGGTAACTACTTTGCTTATTTTAGGGGTATTTGTTTTTGGGTTAAGTATTTTCCAGCAAAGGAGTGATTTGAATATTAGTTCTTCTGCAAAGTGGTTCTCTCATGAAACAGCTTCAAGGATTGCAAGAAACATTAACAATGTGTATTTGCTTGATGATAATTCGCTTTTGACTGATTCTATTTATTGGGCTGATAAGGGTATGAGTATTTCTCTTTCGGGTAGAAATGTTACTGTTGTTACGAGTGATTTTTCTGCCGATGCGGCGTTAGTCACAAATAGGGTTGTTTGGAATGTAAGTGATTTTAATGGATTAATTTATTTCAGAAAAATAAATGGTTCTGTAGTGGTAGGATATTCTTGATGGTGATCTTTGTGCAAAAATTTAATTCTAAAGGACAATTTTTTTCTCCCGATTTAACTATTGCGGTTGGAGTTTTTATTTTTGGGCTTGCCTTGTTTCTTAATGCGAGTAACTCGATTTTTTTGCAATCCGATTTACTTGATGCGAGAAAAGAAGCTGATGAAGTAGCGCATAGAGCACTAAACAGTTTAGTGCTTTCTTCCGGCAGTCCATCGAATTGGCAGGATTTTACTTTAAGTGACATAAATTCGTTTGGACTTGCAAAATCCCCTAATTTTATTGATGTTTCAAAAATATCTGCGCTTATACTGGATTTGAATTCTGATGTAACCTATTCTTCAACAAAAACAAAGTTGGGGATGGCTCCTTATGATTTTTATTTTAGATTTTTGGATGAAGGGGTTTTAATGAATGTAGATGGGCTTGATCTAGTGGGCGGGAGAGTTGCAATTGATCCTAAAGTAAAATTAACTTATCAAAGAATTGTTTATGTTAATGGTCATTCTGCAGTATTTGAGGCAATTGTTTCGCTAAGTAAATGATTTTTATGAAAAATAATTTTAAAGGAAAAGATTTTATGGGACAAGGTAAACAAAAAGGGTTTTTGATAACGGTGGATGCTTTTTTGAGTGTTACTTTGATTTTGCTAATCATAATCCTTTCTTTTTTTTATTTATCAAAAGTTACTTTAGATTCTTGGGATAAAGTTGATTTGATTAGTTTGGTTTTTGATGAAGCTAGTGTGCTTGAAAAGAGTTTGGCGATTGAGAACTCAATATTACAGTCTTCTTCAGAAAATATTCTCGATTACTTAAATAACACTCCTAGTGGGGTTTGTTTTGAGGTTACTGTTTTTTCTTCTACTCTTGTCCCAGAGGTTCATGCTTTGAAAAATGGGTGTGTTGGTAGGGCTGATGATGTTGTGTCTTATGAACGGACAGTAGCTGTACGAAATTTGAGTAGTGTTACATTTTATATTTTTCGTGTTGAAGGGTGGTTGAAGTGAATAAAAAAGTTAAAATTAGCTCTTCGTTTAAACAAAATAAATCTTCTAATAAAGGGATTTTTTCTAAAAAGGGTTTTTTGTTTACTATTTCAGTTATATTTTTTGCCACAACTTTGTTGTTATATTCTCAATCTTATTTGTCTGTAACAAGTATTTCTGAGAAGAACATTATAATCTCAGCAAAACCATTTAATTCTCTAGCTCTTGTGGATGATTTGGCTTTTGATGTTGGGAGAATTTTGGGTATTAATGTTGATATTAATTCAGCTGAATCAACTCGAGTTAATCTTGTTGGCCAAATATCTTCGACTCCTGACACACTAGATGCTATTTTGGGTTATGATTCTTTTTTGAATAATTCCTTTTTTGCAAGAGTTGGTGGGAGTAAATCAATTGATTTTTCGGGTTTGCTTGATGGGGAAAGTGAATTATTCTTTGGAAATGAACTCGAAGCAGATTATTTGTATTCTTCTTCTATTGTGATTTATCCTAAACAGAATGCAACTATGAAGTCGATTGATTTGAATATTATTACTTCTGGGGTTCATTCTGCTTATTCTTTTTCTCCTTCTGTTGGTGGACAAGAAATACAATTAAATTTAAAGTATTATGATGATGGTAATGCGTTTGTGATTACTTCAGTTATTGATGCTAATTCGTTATCTACTTTGACAGTTACTTATGCTGGTGCAAATACAGTAATATCAATAGGTCAATTGATTGCTGGTGGGGCAAGTAGGAATTCGGTAATTAAAATAGTTGCTAGGCCATCTCAGAGAATAACCTATGAATTGGGTGTAGATTACTTTAAGTTTAATCCTTATCCTGTGTTTTGGAATATTGTTTTAAGGAATCAGCAGGGGGGAGTTGATTCTAATTCTTACCTTACTCTTATGAGATAATTAGCTAGTTTCACTTAATTGATTAGTTGTTTTGAAATAAAATTTAGGGGTTTATAATTATTAAAATAATTTAGATTCTTTTCTTCTTTTGTTATATCAAAAGACATTAATTTGGAAACTTTTTTTAATGTCTTTTGATAGCTATCAAAGGACAAAAATAAAGAAACATTTTTTGTCCTTTTGATATTAATTAAAAAAATAATATTGAAGACACGAAATTTTCGCGTCTTCAAAAAAAGAGATTTTAACAAGATCCTACTATATCGGCACTTGCGTTTTGTACTTTGCCTGCTATCAAGCTTCCGTTATAGTCAATATGTACTCCGCTCTTTGCATATGCATACTTTGATCCGGATGTACATGTTTTAGCGAAAGTTCTTGTTATTGTTCCGCCTGGTGATACACCTGTTTGACCGCTAGAGTTAGTATCTGCTCCAATTGTCATAGTTTCAAAGTCAAGTGCTTCTGAAGAATTGTTTCTTAATATTACAGTTAGTGTTGTTGCACTGTTTGTCCAATCAACTAATCCCCATGGCTCTGCTGACTTCCAAGCAGTCTTTGCTGTGGATTCGGGTATTCCGCTTCCTTGATTCATAACTTGGAGTAATAATCCTACAACTACTAGTGCGATTACAACTACAATTGCTATGATTACCAAGTATTCGATTGTACCTTGTCCTCTTTGTGTCATCATTGAAAAACCTCCTTTTAAGTTTAATATGCTAATAACAATAATTATCTAGTATATAAACCCTTCTTCAAAAGAGTTTTTTTTAAATTTTTATTGGAGTGCTCCTCCTAAAAGGCCTCCAATTGCACTTACAAATATTGTAAATAATACTATGGCTATTATAGCCATTATTGGGGCAAATTTTAGTCCTTCTTTTATTTTTCCCCCTCCAAGTATTCCCATGAATACACTTGCGAGTGTAGCATTTGTTATTAGTATAAAGTAGGCAATGGTTTTCATAAATTCTGGGGTTATGCTAATTGCACTTCCTCCAATTCCTGATTGTTTCATTATGTCGTCGCTACTTACTCCAGTCATCCCTGCAGTTTTGAGTTGGATTCCTGAGAGTACGTTTAGGAATTCAACACTTACGGCCAAGAGCATTGGTGAAGCTACTATTACAACAAATAATATAAATAAAGAGTACATTTTTGTTGAAGTTATGAGTTCTTTTCTTAATTGATTTGTTTGTTTTATATCTGATGCAGTTGTTTCAATTAATTGGGCTAAGTGTCCTCCTGACTTTAGTGCTTGTGCAAAGAATTTTGTTGTGTCTGATAGTACTTTTGAATCAATTCGCTTTCCCATGTCATGCAGGGCTTCAGAAAAAGACTGTATTCCTAAGCTTTTTTGTGTTGCGATTTTGATTTCTTCACTTAGTGGACCAAATTCTGGTCTTACTGCTGAACGAAATGCGTAGAATGGTGCCATTCCACTTTTTAGGTTGTTTCCAACTAGGAATAAGAAATCTGGTAAAATATTTTCAACCATTTTTTTTCTTCCATCAATAACATACCCTATGTGAAGGTAAAACAAAATTACTCCAATTATAAATCCGAGTAATCCAAAACAAAACATTAGAAGTATTCTTGTTGGAGTTTCAAAGTATATTTCCCATCCAAGCAAAACATTTAGTAATGGAAAAAGACTGAATGGGACCAAGAAGCCTATTATTCCTAGTAGTGTGCAAACAAATACTCTAATTCCCACCCATTTTCGAGGATCATCTTTTGATCCTGCATAAGTAAGTGCGGTTTTAATTTTTCCATCTATAAACTTTTTTGGAATAACTATTGAAAACATTTGGGTTATTACTTCAAACATTTACTTCACAACCTTTGGAACTTTTGAACGTACAAGTAAAATCATAGCTGCTTGAATTGAGATTGACAGTACTACAATTAGGATAACTGCTTCGGTGCCTATTCCTGAACCGCCTATGGATGAAGCAATTACCAAAAAAGTTATTCCTAGTGATGGCATTGCGGCTGCAATTATTAAGTATATTAGTGTCCAAAGGTTTAGTTCTGCCGAATAAGTTTTGATTGCATCTACTTGTTGGGATATGAGGGCTTCTACTTGTGAGTTAAGTGCGTTTACTATTGAGCCTCCGCTTCTTAGAGTTGTTATTATTTGCCAGGCTGTTTTCTTGAGGACTTCTGATTTTGTTCTGAATGCAAGTTTTTCAATTGCTTCAGTTTCGCTCATTCCTGAGTTAACATCTCTTACTACTAAACTAAATTCGGTTGATACTTGGCCATAATTTGATTTTGCAATTGATTTCATTGATTCAAATAAACTTATTCCTGAACTTAGTTGGATTAGCATTGTTCTTAATGCAAATAATAATTCTGAATCAACCATTCCTGCGAGTTGTAGTGCGGCAAGTTTTGGATAAATTAAGTGGAAGAATAACATTGCTAAAAAAGAACCTGCTCCTGCAATAAACATTAGTGTTATTGTGGTTGCTCCGATTGATTTTGTTAGTATTGTTCCAAAAGCAAGTCCTACAAAAAGAAACATTATCCCATAAAGAGAAGCGGATATTAGCGAGGCAAGGCAATATCTGTCCGGATCAACATTAATTTCAGCTTTTTGTAAATCATATTTTAATGAAAAAATTACTTTTGAAAGAAATCTTCCTAAGAAAAGGTATTTTTCACTAAAGTGTGTTGCTTTTTCTAGCGAAAAGAGCATCATTAAAGGTGTTTGTTGTTTTTCCATTTTTCTCACTTTAAAATAATTCACATTGCTGTACCTTGGTTTTGAGCGGGTGCGTTAGTTTCATCTTTTTGGGTTTGTAAGAGTGCTCGTACCTCTTCTACAGTTGCATTTTCTCTTGCAAGTTTTTTTACTTTTACAGGGTCTGAATAAAATAATTTTACTATAAACCCTATTTCATCCACTTCGTTTAAATCAATTCTTTTTAACCATTCAAGTATTTCTTGTCTTTGTTGTATTTCATTGTAAATATCATCTTCTGTCATTCCTGTGTGCATGTTTAGTAATGTAATTAGTTTTGTTGGTTTGTTTAGTTTTTCCCACGCATCAGTTCTTGGTATCCACTTGTACACTGTGTTAATTTGTAGCCCTTGTCCTGTACTTGTTTGTTCAATTTCAGCAATTTCATAGGTTCTTCTTTTGTTTGTTTTTCTATCACGGTATTGTACAACAATTAAATCAATTAGTTCAATTTGCATTAATGGAATATTTATTGGGGGTTCAGCTAGTCTTCTTAGAACCTGGTAACCTGAGTTTGCGTGGAGTGTTGAGTAAATACTGTGTCCGGTTTCAATTGCTTCCATTAGTACTTCTGCTTCTTTTTTTCTTCTAATTTCTCCCACAATTATTCTATCCGGTCTCATTCTTAGTGAGGTTACCATTAGGTCTAGCATTGTTACTTCTCCTAGTCCTTCGGGATTAGGACTTCTTGTTACCATTGGTACCCAGTTCCATTCAAGGTATTTTGGTAAAATTATTTCTCTTACATCTTCAATTGAAATTATTCTGTGGTAAGTTGGTACAAGAGCAAGGAGTGAATTTAGTGCAGAAGTTTTTCCACTTGCTGTTCCCCCTGCTATTAAAATATTTAATTCGTATTGCATTGCAAGCCAAAGCATTGCGGCCATTTCTGAGTTCATTGTGTGGGCTTTTCCAACAAAATCAACAATTGTCCAAGGTTTTCTTGCAAATCTTCTTATTGTAATAGTGTTTCCTTCTGAAGAGATGGGGAAGAGTGTGGAATTTACTCTGTCTCCTGATAATAAGTGTGCATCAAGTATCGGGCTTAGGGTTGTTATTTCTCTTCCAACTTTTCTTCCGATTTGTGATGCAAAATTATTTATTTCATCTTCGCTTCCTGGTAGGAGGTTTGTTTTTAGCCAACCGTGTATTCGGTGATAAACAGTTATTGGGGTTTTTGCTGAATTAATTCCTACTTCTTCAAGCATATCATCTCCCATTAAAATTTCAATATCTCCTAAACCGTACATTTCGTGCAGTAGTACTCCTGAGAGCATGTTGAGTAAATCAACTTTTGCGGTAGGAAAATATTTTAGTAAGTGAGAGTTAAGTTCAAAGAAAAATCTTTCTTTTAGTTTTTTAGATTTTTTTGGGTCAATTATTTCTTCAAGTTCAATCGGCATTGTTTCTGCCACTTCGCTTTTTATTGATTCGAGAAATTTTTTAGTATATTTTCCAATTGATGGCATTTGGATTGCATACACTGGTCTTGCTTCTTCTGGAGCAAGTATTATTAGTATTTGGGCTGGAACAAAATCAACTTCTATTTTGTATGTTTCAAGTACTTCTCCGTTTGGAATATTGCTTAGTTTTGTTGGAGTGGGGTTTTTTAGTATTAGAATTGGTTTTTTTGTCAAGCTTGTTGGGTATTCTATTTCAAGTATTCCTTCGGATTCAAACATTTTTGCTATTTGTTCAATTGTGTTTATTTGTACTCCTAAAAGTTGGCTTATTTCGCCCATATCTAGTTTTTTGTATTTTTCAAGTAACTCAAAAATTTCATCAATAGGAGTTTTTAATGAATTTAGTTTTGCTTCAAGTTCTTTCTTTTTTTGAAGAATTAATTTTTGTTTTGCAAAGTGGCTTTCGCTTGTTTGTGCATCTTCATCTTCTTTAAAGTCAGTTTCAATTGGTTCTTCAGTATTTTCTTCGCTTTCCCAATTAAATTTTCCAATATTCTCTTTTTCGGGGGTTGTTACTGGTGTTTGTTCTTTTTGCACAATAACTGGGTTTTTTTCTGCTGAGTTTTGTAATGAAATAGTTCTTGCATTTGAGTCAGTTTTTTCTTCCATTTTTTCAGGGGTATAAGAGGGTTTAATCGGAATTGTGGTTGAAATTGATTCTTTTGCAAGATTTTCTTTAACTTGTGAAGTTTTTAGTTCCATTAATTTATCAAAAGCACTAGTTGGGGTAGTTTGAATTTTTTGAAGAGTAGGTTGTGTTGGAGCTGTTTGAGGGGTTTCTGGTTTTTGTAACAGATGTGTAAGATCCGTTGGTATTTGATAGTCTTGGTTGCCCGAAAGTTCTTTTACATTAGTAACTTGGGTAAAAATTCTTTGTTCCTCTTTAAACATTTCTAAATCTTTTTTGAGTTGATTGTTATTATTTTGACTAGTTGGGGGGTTTTCTTTCTTTTCTGGAGGAGTTGGGAAATTATTTGACTCGTTGCCAGTGGCTAAACGTTTTAATTCATCTAAATCTTTCTTATTTTCTTCTCCGCGGAAAGCAAAAATTGGCATCAAGTTCACGTCTCCCAGTTAAGAATCCTTTAGCCAATAATTAGTTCTTTCTTATTTATAAGCGTGTTGAATATTGAAAAACTTACTAGCTTTCTTTGCAAAATTAGTTAATTTTATTAGAAAATTAGTACTTTTGTTGTAAAGTTAGTACTTTTGTTCCAAAATTAGTAATTTTGTCGGGGTTGCTTTAGGTTTAATAATAAGTTAGGCTCTTTTAGTTTGCATGTCTGATAATGTGTTATTTTCTGATGAAGAAAAAAAGGCTTTTGCCAGCGTTATTTCAACCGAAGAAGGGGTTTTGAATAATATTTCAAAACAAGAAGTTAAATTTGATGCTTTTAATGCTTTGATAGGATCCGAAAGAATTTTGACTGAAATTAAATCAAAACTTCCTTTAAGTATTGTGGGTCAGGTTTTAGTGAATTGTGACCCCTCAAATTCTCAAGAAGTTTTAATAGCTTTAACTAAGTTTGTTCTTGAATCAAAAAAAGTTCCAGTTCTTGTTTTGATGAATTATAATTACAAAACAATTTCCACTGTTTTGAAAGAATCCAAAATAACCGAGGGATTTGTTATAATTGATACTGTTTCAAAGAGTATTGCGTCTGTTGAAGATAAAGAAAATCTTATTTTTATTGATTCGCTAAGAAATTTAACCCAGCTCCAAATTAGAATGCTTAATGTGGTTGAAAAGAATCCTAATTGTACTTTTATTTTTGATTCCCTTGCAATGCTCCGGCTTTATCACAATGAAGAAGTTGCTTTCAAATTCATTTACTCCCTAACCAAGCTTTTGCACAAAAACAACTCAAGTGGTTTCTATATTTCTGGTAAAAAAAGTTTTGCTTCAAAACTAGCTCAATTCTTTGACGAATCAATTGACTTAAAGAAGTTCTTGCAATAAAGATTAAGTTCTATTTTTTGGCAAAGTTGTTTGTTCTGCAAGGATTAAATACTTGTTTTTTCTAATACTATAATGATTTACGCTCCTAGAAAATTAGTTTACCCGTTTTTTGTGGTTATTTTTCTGATAGCTTTTTTGAGTGTATTGTATTTGGTTGCTTTGTCTCAATCTATTGAAGTAAATAATCCTTCTGTTTCTATTTTGGGTTCTGATGTTGTTGTAAAGATGAACCTTAAGAACAAATCAATGCATGCTGTTGATGAGATTAAGGTTGTAGTTAAAAGTAATAGTGAGGAAAGATCTTTTTACATTAAAGGTGGATCTTTGCAGTCTTCTTCTCTTGATGCTGGGGAATCATATGATTTTGTTGCATTAATGCCTTTAACGGAGAATACAAAATATACTGTTAATGTTTCTGCTCCTTTTAATAAACCGATTTCAATTGATTTTGCTCTTGAAGAATCAACTATTGATCCTGTTAAGGCGGAAGTATCTATTCCTTCTGAAATTAAATTAAATGAAAAGATTGATTATGTGGTTAAGTTTTGTAATGTATCCGGAACTGATTTGCCTGAAGTTATTTGGCTTGAAAGGGCTGAAGAAGGAGTGTTTAAGGAAGTTTTCTTTGAGAGAAGTATTGCATTAAAAGTTTCTGAGTGTAAATCAATTCATTCAATTTTAACTCCCGCAAAATTGGGCCAAGTTACTATCGGGTTTACTATGACTATTGGTTCTATCGAGAAAAAATCTTCCAAGATTTTAAATGTTGTTGAATAAAATTGGGTGAATAATTAACTAGGAAAATAGAATTAAATACTTGGTTTGTTCTTATTGAAGTGGTATTGATGGCTAAAAACGAATCTATTATTGAAGTTATTCAAAAAATGGTTCAAGAAGGTCAGCCTAGAGAAAAAATTCTTGTTACTTTGCATGAACTTGGGGTTACCGATGAGCAATCCCAAAAACTATTGTTGATTGCGGAAGCAGATACTTTTACTTTGCTTAAAAAAGAAATTAATAATATGGTTAGAGAGGGAATGGTTTCCCAGAAAGGCGAGTTTGAAGGATTAATCAGGGAAAATTTAAGCCAGATTGAGAATGAGGAAAAAGTTGTTGCGGGAGATATTGCTCGTAGAGAACTAAAAGAAGTAAAAGATGACATGTTGTCTGAATCAAAGGGTTTTGAAGAAAGAATAAACAAAGTTATTTCTGATTCACAAAAAACTGTTTCCATGGTTAAAGTTGCTTTGGATTCTTTAAACAATAGACTTGCTCAGATGGAACTTGATGTTGAGCAATTAAAGGTTCACAAGTTTAGAAAAAAATCTATGTTTTTTTCTTATGCTATGCTCACGCTAGGGGCAATTATTTTGTGCCTTGCTTTGTATTTGCTTTTCACTAACTTTACTCGACTTGATATTGCGCAAATAATAATGATTTGTGTTCTTATTTTAGCAAGTGTTACTTTGATGTTTGCTTCAATAATTGGCTAAATTCTTATTTTTAATCAAAAAAGCCACTTTTTTAATTCTTTAAAGAAAGGGGTTGTTTTTTTAATCTTTTCTAAAAATCGTCATTTTTTTGATATTCAGTGCCTTTTTAAGTGTTTTCTTGAGGGTTTTATTTAATAACGAATTAAGGTTAGGGGAGGGGATAAAAAATGGCTGAAAAAGACAAGAAATTGATTGATAGTGATGAAGAAGATGTTGATGAAACTGACGAAGAAACTGCCCTAGAAACCCAAACTAATGAGTCTGGCACTGATTTAGACGAAAAAGAGGCTGCTAGTGATGAAACTGAAGTTGAAAGTGCACAAGTAAGTGACGATAAATTACCTTTCCCACGCGCTACGATTACTAAATTAATTAGAAAAAATGTTTCAAAAGGAAAGCAAATCAAAGGTACAGTTAAGGATGAAATGAATCTTTGGGTTGCCACAATGGTTGAGCGAATAGCAAAGAAAATGAACTCTCAACCCTATACTTTTGTTAATTATGATATGCTAAAAGATGCTGTTGCACCTTACGAAGATATTCAAGGGATAAATAAGCAAAGAGAGCAATTAGTTGGTAAAATTAATTTAATCAAAGATGAGTGCGATAAAGTAATTTTTCAAATTGATGTTGAAATAAAATCAAAATCAGTTTCACTAAAACTTGAAAGCGAAGATTTGCCTTTTCCAAAAGCAACTATTACAAACAAATTAAGAAAATACTTGGGCGAAGGTAAAACAATTAAGGGCCCCGTAAAAAAAGGCTTAAATGTTTGGATGGGTAATATAGTTGAAAGAGTTTCAAAGAAAATGGATTCATACACCTACCCTTACATTGATCGCTCAATGTTTAAAGAAGCAATAGAACCCTACGAAGCTGTTGGGGAAATTGAACTAGAAAAAGAAAGAATAATTCAGCAAATGGAATCAATGAAAACTGCTTGCGATTTACTTGTAATGGAAATTGAAAGAAAGTTTAAGTTGTAAAAAGCTTGGGCCAAAAGTAATCCAAACTCAATATTGTTTTTATGCAGGAAAAATATCAGTTTAGGGTTGCCCAAAAAGCCCTGATTAAAGATGGTAAAAAATTTCTTATTATTAAACGTAGTCCAAAAGCAGAGGTTTTTCCTGAACATTGGGACTTGCCTGGCGGAAAACTTGAGCATGGCGAAGATTATGTTGAGGGGTTAAAAAGAGAAGCGCTTGAAGAAACCGGCTTAACTATTAAAATTGGAAAGCCCTTTTCTATTTATGTTGAAACAACTAAAGCTTTTGCTTACGTTGTTGTTTTTGAGTGCAATCTTGAAAGCGGAAAGGTTTTGCTCAGCAGCGAACACACTGAGTTTAAGTGGGCAACAAAAGAAGAAATTCTTTTGATGAAAGTTGAGCCTTACTTACGTAATGCTCTCGCAAAAATTTAATTTTTTTTATAAAAAGTTTCTTCACAAAGTTAAGTTTAGTTTTTCTCTTACTCTTTGTGCTAGTGCTCCGTTTGGATTGAAAAATAGCATTGCATCTACTTGTCCAATGTTTTTTGTGTGATTGTTTTCTTTTATTGTTGATTTTTCAAAGTCAATTATTACGGGGGTGTATTTCGCCTCGCCACTTTTGTCAACCCCTCTTTTAATTAAAATATTTTTTCCAACTTGGAGTTGGTTGTGGCTTAAGTGTACTTTCTCAAGCGCATAAAGTTGTCTATAAAGTTCTTTTACACAATCATAAAGCTCTTGTGCTGTAACTTCGCTTTTGAATTCATCTGATAACACCCAATCAAATAATTTTTGTCCGCGTATGTGCTCCATTATAACATAATTTTCTTCAAAATTAACTTCTTCTACTTTTGGCCCAACTCCAACAGAGTTTGCTAGGGAAAGCATTTTCCCTTCTCTGTTTGCTAAATCTTTTCGCGGAGATTTTTCCCTAACTTCTTTTAACACAAAAACTTTTCCGCGAGAGTTTTTTATAAGCCAAATAAAAGAGCTCCAACCTTTTGCAATTTGAGTAATTCTAGTGAATTTCATGACCTATTTTTGATTCGCTGGTTTTAAGGAGTAATGCTTCGGCAAACTCGTTCCATAACCTATAAAAAGCTTTTTTTCCAAGTTTTTGTTATTAATAACCTGTTTTTTTATAGGTGAACTTATTCTGGAATTGGAGGGATATAAATGGCTGATCAAGAACAACAAAATGCGTTTATGGGTGAGGGTACAAAGAGAACTCGCGGGCGAGATGCTCAGAGAATGAATATTTTAATAGCTAGAGCTGTGGCTCAAGCAGTTAAATCAACTTTGGGTCCGAAGGGAATGGACAAAATGATTGTTGATGATATGGGTGAAGTAACTATCTCTAATGATGGTGCAACTATTTTAACAGAAATGGCTATTGAGCACCCTGTTGGAAAAATGATGGTTGATGTTGCTAAGACTCAAGATGAAGAAGTTGGTGACGGTACAACTACTGCAGTAATTTTAGCAGGAACTTTTTTAGAAAAAGCTGAAAAGCTTTTGGATGATTCAATCCACCCTAGTATTATTGTTAATGGGTACATGATGGCTGCTACTAAAGCAAAAGAATTTTATAGAGAAACAGCTGATGATGTAAAACCTGATGATAAAAAAACATTAAGAATTATTGCTCTAACTTCAATTACTGGTAAATCAGCTGAATCTGCTGAAGAACTAGCTGATTTAGTTGTTGATGCTGTAACTAGTGTTGTTGATAATGAAGGAACAAAAATGATAATTAATGAAGACAACATTAAATTAGAAAAAAAGAATGGTGGCTCATTAAAGGACACTCAACTAATTAGTGGTATTGTTATTGACAAAGAAATTGTTCACACTGGTATGCCAAGAAGTGTTACAAATGCAAAAATAGCTTTGCTTGATTTGGCTCTTGAAGTAAGAGAACCTGAAAGCGACGCTAAAATAGAAATTAATACTCCTGAACAATTACAAGCATTCATTGATACTGAAGAAAAACAGTTGAAGGGAATGGTTGAATCAGTTAAGAAAGCTGGTGCAAATGTTGTTATTACTCAAAAAGGAATTGATGACCTTGCTCAGCATTATTTAGCTAAAGAAGGAATTATTGCTGTTAGAAGAGTAAAGAAATCTGATATGGATGCTTTAGCACGAGCAACTGGTGCGAGTGTAGTAACAAGCATGAAAGAACTTTCTAGCAAAGATTTAGGATTTGCAGGAAAAGTTTTAGAGAAAAAAGTTGCTGGGGACCCAATGGTTTTCGTTGAGCAATGCAAAAATCCTAAGAGTGTTTCAATTTTAATTAGAGGCGGAACACAGCATGTTGTTGATGAAGCAGAGAGAGCTTTAGTTGATGCAATTGGCTCCGTTTCTAGCGCAATTGAAATGGGAAAAGTTTTGGTTGGAGCAGGTTCATGCGAAGCTGAAGTTGCAGTAAAACTAAGAGATTATGCTAAAACAATTGGCGGTAGAGAACAATTAGCAATTGAAGCTTTCGCTGAAAGTTTGGAAGTAATTCCTAGAACTTTAGCAGAAACAGCCGGAATGGATCCGATTGATGCATTAGTTACTCTAAGAAGTGCTCACTCAAAGAAAGATGGTAAGTACTTTGGAGTAAATGTTTTCAAAGGAAGAGTTGAGGACATGAAGAATGCGCGTTGCCTTGAACCATTGCAAGTAAAAACACAAGCAATTGATTCGGCTAGCGAAGTTGCTGAAATGATTCTAAGAATTGATGACATAATTTTGGGTTCATCAAAAGGAAAAATGCCCCAAATGCCTCCTGGCGGAATGGGCGGCGGAATGGACATGTAGTTGAATAAGTTCTAATTTAGTTGTGGGTAATCGCCCACAACTTTTATTTTTTTGTATCTATTTAGTCTTTTATTCACATTTTTTTCGATACCAATCTTTTTATTCCCTTTCTTTATTTATAAGTCATGGCAAAACCAAAATTGTTCATTATTACAGGTACTTCGGGCGCGGGTAAAACCACTATTTCTAATGCAATTGTTTCAAAGGTAAAAAATATTACTAAAGTAATTACTTGTACTACTCGACCAATGAGAAAAGGAGAAAAAGACGGAGTGGATTATAGGTTTTTTACTAAAGAAAAATTTGAGAGTTTTATTAGAAAAGATATGCTTGTAGAGTACGCAAAAGTGTATGACAATTATTATGGTTCGCTTCGTTCTGATGTTGAAGATGCGATGGAATCCAAAAAAAGTGTTTTGCTTTCTGTTAATGTTGCTGGTGCACTCACGTTTAGTGCAAAGTTTCGCGGAGCAATAACTATTTTTATTAAAACTCCTACTTTAGAAATTTTAAGGCAAAGATTGGAAGCGCGTGGAAAAAATACTCCTGAAGAAATCAACAAGCGAATTGAACTTGCTCGGGAAGAACTTACTTTTGAAAAAAGATACACTCATATTGTAGTTAACGATAAACTAAAAGATGCAATTGATGAAGTAAAACAAATAGTTCTTTCTGCAGTTAAAGACTAATTTTTCTTCAACTATCTAGTTTAAAATATTTAGGTTATTACTAATTGTCATGGTTGACTTCTTTTCTAGTGCAATAGATGCTTCTCTTGCTGCTCTTGTGGCTATGGTTTCGGCAGGTTTTTCTGCTTTACCAAGTGTTTTTTCTGCAATTATTCTAATAGTTGTTGGGTATATTGTTGGTTGGATTGTAAAACAAGTAGTAGTTCGTTTACTCAAATCAGCTCACTTTGATGACTTTATGTCAGAACAACACTTGGGCGAATCAATTTGGAACAAAAAACTTTCTAACCTTGCAGGAAGCATTGTAAAGTGGTATGTTTTTTTTGTTTTTCTAAAACAAGCTGTGGAACTTGTGCAACTCGCAACAATTAATGAGGTTTTGGGTTTTTGGATTAATTTTGCTTTACTAATAATTGCGGCACTAGTAGTAATAATAACTGGGTTAATTGTTGCAAGATATGTTAGAAATGTAATCGAGTTATCACAGAGTTCTATTAGAAAAATTGCGGGGCTAGTTGTAGAAGTAACTATTGTTTACATTTCAGTTGTAATGGGAATAAGGATTATTGGTCTTCCCACAGGAATGCTTGAGTCGGCTTTTCTAATTGCTTTCGCAGGATTTATTTTGGCTCTAAGCGTTGCAATTGGTTTGAGTTTTGGGCTTGCTCTAAAAGATGAAGCAAAGATAATTGTAAAAGAAGTTAAGAAGAGAAACTAAAGTTTTCAAGATTTGCCTTGGCTAATCTTTTTCCCCGTCCAAGCGCTTCATTTTTAAATTCTTTTAAATCCTCATTTCTAGTAGTGTTTTGGTTATGGATTGTGTTTTTTCGGGTAAAGGGTGGTTGGCCATACAACCCGCTGTTTTCTAATTTTAGTTTATTTGACCTCCAAGCCCAAGTTTTTAATTGTTCTTTTTCAAGTCTTAACTTAGTAACTGGGGGTATTTAGGGGCGGTTAGCTCAGCTGGTTAGAGCATTAGTCTTATACACTAGGGGTCAAGGGTTCAAATCCCTTACTGCCCACTCCCAATAAAAAGAATTTGAAAATGATGATTTTTATGAGTTCAACAATTTCTCCATTCAATCGTACGGAAGAAGATAGTATTCGTGCCTACTGGAAGGAAAACAAAATTGTAGAGAAAGTTCATGCTAAAGAAAGTTCTGCTTCTGCTAAAGGTAAATTCTATTTTATGGATGGTCCTCCTTACGCAACTGGTCACATTCACATGGGGACTGGGTTAAATAAAATAATGAAGGATTGTGCAATTCGTTCTCAAAGAATGCAAGGAAAAAAGATTTTTGCAAGACCTGGTTTTGATACGCATGGTTTGCCTATTGAAAATAAGGTTGAAAAGAAACTTGGTTTTAATACAAAAAAAGACATTGAGGAATATGGTGTAGAAAATTTTGTAAAAGAGTGTAGGAAGTTTGCAACAGAGTTTGTTGACACGATGGGTGTTGAATTTGATAATCTTGCCGATTGGATGGATTACTCAAATCCTTATCTTACTTTGAGTAATGAGTATATTGAAGCGATTTGGTTTGCTTTCAAAAAAGCTGATGAAAAGAATTTATTGTATTTGGGAAAATACCCTGTTCATGTTTGTCCTCACTGTGCAACAGCAGTTGCGTACAATGAAATTGAGTACACAAAAATTGGGGAAACTTCTATTTTTGTTAAATTAAAAGTAAATGATTCTGGAAAAAATAAATTGTTTAAACAAAGTTCCTCTCCTGAAAATACTTTTTTGTTAGTTTGGACTACTACTCCTTGGACACTTCCAGCAAACACTGGGGTAATGGTTCATCCGAAGTATGAATATGCGTTTGTAAAACTTGGTAGTGGTGAAGTTTGGATTATTGCTAAAGAAAAAGTTAATGATGTGATGAGTAAAGCCGAAAGCAGTTTTACAATTGAAAAAGTTGTTACTGGTGCTGAGCTTGAAGGGATGACTTATGATGCATTATTTCCAAATGTAATAAAAGATAATAAAGTAAAAGAAAAAGGATTTAGAGTAATTCTTTCTGATAGATATGTTAACCTTGAAGATGGTTCGGGTTTAGTTCACACTGCTCCAGGCCATGGTAAAGAAGATTTTGATGCTGGAACAAAAGCAGGCTTACCAGTAATTAGTCCAGTAAATTTGGATGGTACTTTTACTAGTGACGTTGATGGTTTTAGTGGTAAAGCAGCTAGAGGTAGTAATGAAGAAATAATTACTCTTCTTGAGAGCAAAAATTTGCTTCCCTTGAAAATGAAATATGCGCATGATTATCCTATGTGTTGGAGATGTAATTCTCCGCTCTTGATGATTTCTGTTCCTCAGTGGTTCATAAAAGTTTCAGAAATCAGAAGCCAAATGCTTTCTTCTAATGAAACTGTTAATTGGGTTCCTACTTGGATGAAAGATCGAATGAAGAATTGGCTAGAAAATTTAAGTGATTGGCCTGTTTCAAGAGCAAGATATTGGGGAACTCCGCTTCCAATTTGGCTTTGTGATTGTGGAGAAAAAAAAGTAATTGGTTCAATTAGAGAATTAAAAAAAGAAAGTGGATTAAAAGAAGATATTGAATTACACAAACCTTACATTGATGCTGTAACTATTCCTTGTAAGTGTGGTAAAGAAATGCATAGGGTTAGTGAAGTGCTTGATGTTTGGTTTGATAGTGGTGTATCTAGTTGGGCAAATTTAGGTTATCCTGCTAATGATAAATTATTCCGAGAATTTTGGCCAGCTGACTTAAATATTGAAATGACTGAACAGGTTCGTGGTTGGTGGAATTCACAAGCAATTCTCTCAACTATTTGTTTTGATAAATTTCCGTTCAAATCCATTTCTGTTCATGGGATGGTACTTGATTTAGGAAAGAAAAAAATGTCTAAGAGTAAAGGCGGAGTTGCTCCTGAGGATGTAATTGCTGAATATAATAGAGATTATTTACGAACTTATTTATTGCTTCAAAGTAAGGGAACTGATTTTAAGTTTGATGAGAAAGGAGTTGGGGATTTAAATAATTTCTTTAACACTTTAACAAACTCTTTGAATTATGCTAGGCTTTATATGAAAATTGATTTGGGCAAAAAGCCTGCTACAAAAAAACTTAAAGGTGAAGATGCTTGGATAATGAGTAAACTTGAGAAGCTTTCTCTTGATGCACTTAGTGCATACAACGGTTATGAGTTTTCAAGTGCAGTTAATGCAATTATGGATTTTGTTGATAAGGATTTTTCAAGAACTTATTTACAGTTAATAAGAACAAGAATTGGTACTGATTCGCAAACAGAAATTGATGAAGTTGTTTCTTATACAATAAATGTGTTGCTTAGACTTTTCGCCCCAATCGCTCCACATTCATGCGAATATTATTTCAAAAACTTTAATGGTGAAAAGATTTCAGAAAGTGTTCACTTGCTTGATTTTGTAGAAGTGAAGGATTATAGAAATGAAGAACTTGAGGGAGAATTTGAGTTAGTTAATTTTGCTGCACAAGCCGCACTTGCTCTTCGTTCAGAACAAAAGTTAAGAGTAAGATGGTTACTTGAAGAATTAGTTGTTGAATCGGAACAAAAATTAAGTTCAATGTCTAGTGCTTTGGCAAAAATGGTTAATGTAAAGAAAGTTACTTCTCTTGCGAGTGGGAAAAGTGTTGGTGAAGGATTTGTAATGAAGGATTTTGGAAAAGGGAAAGTGTATCTAAAAATTGTTGCTTCGCAAGAATTAAAAGAAAATTGGGAATTTAGTGAACTTGCTCGTTTGATTCAAGATGGGCGAAAGAAAGCTGGTTTAAATCCTGGACAAAAAGTAACTTTAGAATTAAGTACTGATGATTTAGAATTTATTGCTAAACACAAAGAAAAACTTGAAGAAAAAACTTCTACTAACTTAAAAGTAGTTTCTGGTATTAAAATGGAAAAACTTGTAGAAAGATCTTTTGGATTTGAAATAAAACAATAGTTTTTAAGTTAGTAAATTCACGCCTATTCTTTTCTTAAGGGATAAAAAATATTATTTCTTGCAAATGCAAGAAATGAAAATTAAAAAAATTTGCTTAAAGTGCAACGTGGAATATTGTTGCTTTGAGTATTAGTGCTAGTATAATTACAATTACTATTACTGCAACAATAAAATAAGGACTTAGTTTTGGACTCTTTGAGTCTGCATCAAAGAAACGCATTATTCCAATTGCTGAACTAGGACCTCCTCCAGCATCTGAGGGCTTGCTTTTTATGAATTTTACCATTAAACCACCATTTTTATATATGATTAAAGATTACTTATTACACATTATGGCACTTGAGTGTTTATAAAGTTTTGGAAATGAGTGATTTTGAATGTTTGAGAAAGACCAGTTTGATGTTATAGTAAAAATTGTCGGTTTAATTATTTTACTTTTTATTATATTATTTATTTTAACTTGGTCTGGTTTAGTTGGTTGTAAAACAATTTCTCCTTATTGGTGCGATGCTTATGATGTGATTAATGGGGGTGGGCCAAGAGTATTAATTGTTTATGGGGACGTTGGTTTAGGTGACCCTGATAAACTAAAAATGTATTTACAAGATCCGCGGTATGTTGGGGCTAATACTGTTGATGCTCAATCAATTGACAGAATTTCTTTAGGAAATTTAAAAAAATATAAATTAGTAATTGTTGAGAAAGCCAGGGTACTTACTGCTGAGAATTTGCAAATGTTTGAAGATTATGTAATTAAATCCGGTGGAAGACTTGTTTGGGTAGGGGACTCTGGGGTGGAAAGGCCCGAAGGCGAAACAGCTCAACTTGCTGATACAAATACTGGAAAATTATTAATTAGTAATCCTTGGGTTAGAATAATTGAAACTGATGAAGAATACAAAATAGTTGGGTTTGATGAATTCCTTGGGTTAAGGTATGTGAATAATTATTGTTCAGAAATTGATTGTAAAACAGATTTTTTTAATGCGGGTACAATTGAATCAGAAGTAACTGGGGACCATCCACTAATTTTTGGAACAGCTCCAGTACTTAATTTGAAAATAAAAAAAGAAAGGGATTTTGCAATCGTAAAACAAATATCTAATTCAGCTGTAAGTAACATTGTTCTAAATCTTAATTTTGGCGGAAACTTAACCGGTAAAACAAATAAACTCGGAAAAAATGTTCCGTTTATTGCTACCTCAAATATTGGTGCTGGAGGAGCAGAAAGAGTAGCATACTACGCTTATCCTCCTGAATGGTTTTTAGAAGACAATAATTATTTCTATTACATAAAAAATATGTACTTTGGAATGCTTGGAAGATAACTAGTGAATTTTATTAGTTTTGATTCAATGGGGTTTTGGGATTAGTTAAGTTTATTAATTCAAAAAGTATTAGTTTTCAAGTGGAAATGGTTGAATGGAAACCATTAAAAATAGTGAAAAACAATATTATATTAACCAATTAATTAGGTTAAGTGAAAAAAGAGAGGGTGTTGTAAAATGTATGATGAAGGAGCTGACGCAGCTGGTGCAGCACCAGCGTTGGGTAGCGCAATGAAAAAGTATAATTTAGAAGGATTAATTCCTTTGATTCTATTAGTAATCATTGGTGTTGCTTCTTTGAACTATTTTGGAATAGTAGATGTGCCTTTTCTTCCAAAAGGAAGTGCAAGAGTACAGGTTTTACTTATTGGGGAACCATCTTTAGGTGAAAGAGTAGCTTTAGATAATTTATCCGGGTTTTTAACTTATAGGACAAGAGCAGCTGATTCATTCGGAAATGCTTCAAGCGAAGAACTATATCAATATGATATAATTATGCTTGATCAGAGTATGTCAACAGATAAGAGTGTTACTGTAGCACTTGGCGATGCAATTCAAAAATATGTTGCTAAGGGCGGTAAATTAATTGTTGTAATGAATTCAGGGATATATCAAAGCGTTGGATTTAATGGATACACAGCAAGCGATGTTGTTGGTTGGAAAGCAACTTTTGGCAAATTAATTCCTGCTGAATGTACTGCTTCACATGATGGAATTCCGGCATGTAAAGAAGGTCAAGAACAAAGTATTGTTGGTAGAGTATGGCAACAAGATTATGAGCACCCTATAATGCAGGGAATTGAAACAGCTCCTCCAATTGGAGACGCTCCTCAAGCACTAAGAACTTTAGCAATTCAAGCTGATGCTGGTGCAAAAACAATTGCTTATATCAAAGCAGAAAATACTCCTCAAACATATCCGGCAATTTTAGAGAAGAAGAACTTCCCAATGGGAACAGTAATCTACTTTAACTATGATCCTGGTATGACTCCTGGAATATTAAAGAACACAATATATTATTTGAAATAAATAGTAAAGTTAGGGCAAGGGGAAACCTTTGCTCTTCCCTCTCTTTTTAATTTTTTTTATTAGTGCTTTTGACTTCCTCGATGGGTTTATAAATTATTTTTGTTTCCATTTACTTAGAGAAATTTCCGGAGGAATCATTTAATGGCTGAAAAAAAAGAAACAAAATCAAAGATTACTAAAGAAGTAGAAAAAGAAGAAATTGACAAAACAACTCAAACACCTGCTAACTCTACTGGGAGCTTTGTTTATATTGGAAAAAAAGGGGCAATGGCGTATGTTTTAGCTGTTGTAACTCAATTTGGGATGGGCTCAAAAGAAGTTATTGTTAAGGCAAGAGGAAAATCAATTTCTCGAGCGGTTGATGTTGCTGAAATTGTTAGAAATGGTGAACCAACAATTAAAGTTGATCGAATAGGAATAGCTACTGAAGAAGTTGTTACTCTTGAAGGAAGACCATTAAAGATTTCTTCAATTGAAATAGTTTTGAAAAAGTAAATTCTAGTGTTGTTGCGAAATTCACTAATTTGGGTTTCGCAAAAATTATTTTTTTCATCTAATTTTATTATTGTGCTATTTATTTCTTCCAGCATTGTGGATCTGGCGCAAAGCTATTTCCTCTCATTGCATATGCAACAGCAGGACAACCTCTGCAATAATTTAAGAGTTCGCACTTTCTGCACTTTTCGAGTTTATCAATTTCTCTTACACTTTGTAGTTCTTTTGATTTTAAGAAAATGTCATAAAAACTTTCTTGGGGTACTTTTCCAACTTTAATTGGCATTCTTCTGCAAGGGACAACTGTTCCATCGGAAAGAATTGTCATGTGTCGTATTCCCATTCCGCATCCTTCTCTAACAAGTTTTTCTCCTTTTTTTGGTTTGAAAGTACCTTTTTCATAAAATAGTAGTGTCCAAAGGTTTTCTTTTGTTCCGTAACTTGTTTTTGATTTTTTTGATATTTTTCTGTATGTGTCGAATACTTTTAAGAGGAATTTATTATATTCGTTAGCAGTAAATAAATATTCTTTCATTTTTGCAGCGCTTCCAATTGGGACCATTCTTGCAAAATCAAAGTCATCAACTTTGTTGTTTAATATTTTTATTAATGGAATTAGTTCTTTTGCATTTTTTTTGCTTACTGTGAACATGCACCCTGTTTGTATTCCGTGTTTTTTAAGTACTGCAAGTGCTCGTAAGCTCTCTTTAAAACTCCCGACTTGTCTTTCTTCATCATGGGTTTTTTCTAGTCCATCAATACTAATTTGGAAACTAACTATTTTTAGTTTTTTTAATTTCTTTGCCATTTCATCATTAATCAAGTAAGGGTTTCCAATTATTTGTACTGGGATTTTTCTTTTCTTGCATTCTTCCAGTATTTTAAAAAAATCATTTCTAATTAGTGGATCTCCGCCTGAAAAGTTTATTGCTGGTTTTGAACCTAATTTTTTGTTTGTTTCGCAAAAGTCATCCAAGACTTTTATGCAGTCCTCAAAAGATAATTCATTTTTTTTCTCTGATTCATAAGTTGGTGAATCATACATGTAGCAGTGTTTGCAGTGTTGTTCGCAATCAGCTGTAACGTGCCATTGAAGTACTAGTCTTGTAATGGTTATCACCGATTAGTTTGTGAAAAATTTATTTTTTAAGAATTTTTTTAATTATTCTGGCCAAGGGTTATTGCCAGGAGGCTTTGTGTATGGTACTCCATCGCAGTCACTGTCAAGTCGATTGCTCATCTTATCATTTATTGTCCAATGCGCAAATCTTTGTAATATTTTTTCAACCATAATAATCACTTATATTATTGTGCAAACCTTCTTTTAAGAATTTCTTTTGGGGGTAAGGAATAAATACTTCTTTTTATGTAATACAAGTGGATTTTTTAGGGTTTGGAAAGTTAAGTTTTCCCTTTTTAGTGGTTGCTTATTCTTTATCATAAAGGTTTATATATATCATGATACTATCATGATAGTACATGACTAATCATGATAACTTGTATGATGCTCAGAAGCTGCTGTCTGACCTTAACGCGGTGAAGCGTATTTCTCCAGAGTTCAGTGACTTGAGCGTTGATATTCAAGAAATCATGAAAGAGTCATCAAATCCTGCATTTCTAGCGGCGTTGCTTTTCAAACTAACCAAAGAAAGAGAAACAACTAACCAAATACTAGCAAAACTTGAAGCAAAATTCGCTAGAATTGAAGAATTATTACTTAAATCCTCCTCTAACCCCAACAAAAATGAGGTAAAAATCCTCTCAGAGCCAGACCAGCACATCATGCAACAAATTGATGAAACTGGAATGGTTTCTGCGCAGGATATACAAATTAGACTTGCCTACAAGAAATCAAACGCTGCAAGTCAGCGTCTAAATAACCTAGTAAGAGAAGGCCACTTGAAAAGTGTTCGCTCCGGAAAAAAAGTCTTATTCATGCGCCCAACCCCAACCCCAAGCATGATTGGAAATGTTCCTCAGCAATAACTATCAAGTGACCTTTCCCTCTTTGCTAGAAACTGGTTTTGGTTGGGAGAAGTAGTTATTAGATTTATTTTGTAACATTTCTTACAATTTTGGTGATGCTTTATCTGGTAATAGCATTAGCACAATTTTATTCCCTTTAAATCCCACTACAAGCAGATCATCCAAATCATAACCTGTTTTTGTATAAACATCAAAAAGTTCGTGGGCAAAAAAATCTGTAGCCCTTTGGTTATATGCGCGCCACCATTTTTGTTCATCTTTCTTTCTTAAATTATTCCAAAATACTCTTGAGTTTTCGTGTCCCATAAAATCTTTAAGTAGGGTTGCTGCAGTCGGAAGATATACTTTTGGCATTGCAAGAATATCCTTGCCAATGGGGTATGCAGTTGGCGGAACAAATACAAATGAGGGGTATCGTTCACTTTTATTAAGTGCTTTGGCGGTATTTTTTGCCCAAGCAATTATTTCTTTTGCCGTTCCTTCATGAACTCTTTTGAGCACAAGTTCTGTTGTGTGTCTTCCTTTTTTCATTTTTGGATAATTTCTAGAAATATTCATTTGTCTTACTCGTGCTCCAGGGTGATCTGCCGTTTCCCACAAGAACTTAAGTCTCAGGGCATCAAGTATTGCTTGTGGGTGATTTTTTCTATGATCAATGTTTTCCATTTGGCCCAACAATGGGGGGGTAAGTACGCCTGCTTTTTTATATGCTCGAAGCTTTCTTACAAGTTTTTTTGGGAGTCTTTTTGTTGGCATATTGTTTATCTTATTATTATTCAGTTTGTGTTTCTTCTATTTATTACTTCTTCATAGAATTATTTTTAAAATAAGTCAACTAAGGGCATGAAAATAAATTTTTCTTTTTGGTATCCTAAGAATAGCATGTTTGCATTGTGAATTCCTGTTCGTTGCACAGCCTTTCGTGCCGCAGCTTGAAATTGTTCTTGACTAACTCCATGCTTTACAATTAATTTTTTTATAAATTCTTTTCCTCGGGGAGTTTGTGCTGCCGAATCGGATTTGTCACCCACAATTTCTTCTATGCTTGGTGCAGTAGTTTTTGCCATTGCAATTAATTCGCCATGTAATGGGTAAGCAATTGGCGAAAGAATTGAATAAGTTTTTTCATTACGAAATTTAGTGTTGTGTTTAGTAACGGCTCTTTTTATTTTTGCAAGAACAGTTTTTGCGTCGTTGCTGTGCACTCTTTTTATTATTAATTTGGTTTTTGGAAAACTTCTTGAAACATTCATTTCCCTGACTCTAAATCCCATAAATCCAGTTATTGCCGGAGGTTTTTCTGGATTAATTCTGTGATCAGCATTTTTCATTTGACCTAGTGTTGTGGTTCCAAGAATTCCTTGTTTTGCATAGTGTCGGAGTTTTTGTACGAGTTTTCTGGGTAGTCTTTTTGTTGGCATGTATTTCACTTTGTTAGTAATCAGTTTGTGTTTCTCCTATTTATTACTTTTTAGGCGGGTAATTGCAAAAGTTTCTTCGCGTAATTATTAAATACTTCAAAATCCCTCTTCCTAGTATGCAAGAAGATTTTACTAAAGCTCCAGCAGTGCTGGGCAGAGATTTGAATGACTTGGAAAAATATGGTGCACAGGGGGCAGCGTATTTAGGAAAAGTTGTAATGTCTTCTGGAGAGCGACCAGTTTTAGGAAGAAAAGTTTTGATTGATGTCGCTCGTCCTCACTTAATGCTTATTTGTGGAAAACGTGGAGGTGGCAAAAGCTATACATTATCCGTAATAATGGAAGAATTTGCTCGACTTGATCCTGCGATTAAAGCGAGAGTTAGTGCGGTTACTATTGATACTGTTGGTATTTTTTGGGGGTTAAAACTTCCTGCCGGGCAAGCGGATAAGGCAGAGCTTGATTCTTGGGAACTTGGTGCGGAGAAAACTGATGTGAAAGTTCTTGTTCCAAAAGGACAATTAGCTTTTTATCAAGAAAAAGGTTTGCCAATTGATGGAGCTTTTACTTTAAAATGTTCAGAACTCGAAGAAACAGAATGGATGGCGCTTTTTCATTTGTCGTGGAGAGATCCTGAAGGAATTTTAATTTCTCGTGCTGTTCAAAAAGTTAGAGATAAGATTGGAACTTATTATGGGATTGATGATATTATTTCAGCAGTTAATTCTGATGAAGAAGCTGAAAAAAATATTAAACAAGCGGTGACTTCAAGACTTCAAATGGTTAAATCTTGGAACTTAATTGAAAAAGAGGGGACGAAGATTTCTGAACTCGCTACTCCTGGGATGATTACTGTTGTTGATGTTTCATCTTATCGTCAAACGGTTGGTGCTGAGGGAGTAAAAGATGTTGTTGTTGCTTTAATTGGGAAAAAATTGTTTGAACAAAGAATGTTGTTTAGAAAAGAAGAAGAAATTAGATTAATAAAAGAAAATAAGCGTTCTAGTAAAATGCCTCTTGTTTGGTTAATGATTGATGAAGCTCACATGTTCATGCCAAAAGATGAAGCAAATATTGCTTTACCGATTTTACTTGAGTGGGTTAGAGTTGGTAGACAACCTGGTTTAGGTTTAATTCTTGCTACTCAAAGACCTGAAAAAATTCATCCCGATGCAATTAGTCAATGCGATTTATTTATTTCGCACAGAATGACTTCTCAACCAGATATTGCTGCGGTTGGAGCATTAAGACCATCGTACATGCACTCTGATTTGGATAAGTTGTACGCTGAAATGCCAAAACAAAAAGGTTATGCATTAGTAATTGATGATAACACTGAAAGAGTTTGGATGATAAAAGTTCGACCAAGATTTTCTTGGGACTCAAGTGTAACTGCGAGTGCGTTCTTGGTTTAATCATTAGTTTTGGTGAGTGTAATGGTTATACGATATTCTGGGCGAAAATTGTGCAGAAATGAAAAGAGAACACAGCAACGTATTAGAATTAGTCAAACTGTCGGCTTTAAACCTGCGCTGACTCCAAAACAAATTGTTGCTAGAATGAATTATGCCCAATTAAAAAATAGATTTACTATTTATGCACACTTGCCAGAAGATGAATTAAGAGCAATCGCTGAAAAAGAACTTGGGAAACCGTAACTTATTTAATAAAAAAATAACTAAATTAAGTAATTATTATTTTGTTCTTTGTAAATTTGGCAATCTTTGTATTATGAGTACATGGGTTGGTTTTGGGCCTTCAACTTCCACATTAGTAAATGGGAATACTTCTGCTCTAAAGTTTCTTTTCTTAAATGATTTTATTAGGTTTTGTAAAAACCTTTCTGTTTTTTCGGGGTTCATTTCTGTAGATTGTCCATTTGCAAATTTTGCTTTAAAAGCAACCATTAGTACTCCATTGGGTTTTAGTGAGTATGCAAATTTTTCCAAATTATCTTTTGCTAAATATATTCCGCGAAAATTAGTTGCATTAAAATAGATTGATCCAAAAAGAGAAATTATTAAATCCATCTTTTTTTTAGGAACAAATAGTTCTGCAGGGCCTGTAACTACTTTGAAACCGCTTGCTCTTGCTCGTTCTTCAAGAACAGAGTTTTTTGCCATTGTTAGCGCAGTTGCATTTACTTTTATTCCTGAAGCTTTGGTTTGTTCAACAATTTTTGCCAAGCCTATTCCTTCGCCAGCTCCGTCTTCTAGTATTTCTAAGGTAGAACTTTTTTTTCTTGGCAAATTTCTTAATAATATTTCAACAAGTCCTATTCTACTGGGGGATTTAAAAAATTGTGCAAGTGCGGGTGCAAAAATTGGATTGTAATGGTCTTTCAAACTTCTTTTCATAGGCCACCCAAAACCGTTCCCTTGGATTGTTGCTATGTCTCGACCATGCAAGTCTTCAACATAAGTTCTCCACCGAGTAGGGCTTTGTTGAATCTTAGATTTTATTATTGCAACAAAATGAGCAGGGCCTTTTGGCTTTTTTATTGTAACATTACCGTGCACACTTTCACCAAATAATAAACACATTTTGAGAATTTATTGTTATTGGTTATGACTTAAGAGAATAAAATAAATGCACGGGGACGGGATCGAACCGTCGAACGCACTAAGCGGCAGGGTCCTAAACCCTGTGGGTTTGACCGCTCCCCAACCCGTGCAAAACTAATTTTCCTAGCATTTTATGCGAGGTAAGTCAATAATATATTTCACTGTGAGACCTTTTATAAAAGTTGCTAAATCCTTTTTTTCTAGAATTTTTCATACTCCAAAAAAGGCTAATTAAACCCAAACTCTTTTTCCCGCGTAAGTGTTATATACAAGTTTAGCGCAATTAACAATTGGGTTGGACTGTTTTATTTTCTGCTTTTGTGCAGTAGGTCCATGTATGGGTGGTTGGTATGACTTTAGCTAAACTTGAAGGAGATTTGTTAAAAGTTAGGGATGACTTGACAAGAGCCAAACAGGCTAATGTTGGGTTTGAAAAGATTTTACAAGAAATGAGTATTCTAAAGAGTAGGAGTATTGCGAATCCTGCTACTAAGGAACAAATTGTTAGCGAACTTAAGAATAAAGAAATTCTTGATTTGTTTGCTAGTGTTGAAACGGATTTTGAAGATTTAAGACAACAAATGGCAAAGCAAAGTATTGAGAAAGAAAGTATTCTTGATTTCATTGAATCCATTAGAACTAAAAAAACTTTTTGTTTCACTGAAAACGAGAAATCAATTAATTTTTTAGAAAAATCTCTTGATGTGCTTGATGCTGACCAAGTATCAGTTAGACCAGAGTTTATTGGTTTACTTGATTTGTCAGGGCTTGCAATTGAAATGGGTTTATTAAAGAATAATTCTGGAGTAATAGTTGAAAAAGAACGTTTCTCTGAATTTATTGTAGCGCTTCACGCAAAGAAAATGTTTCACGATTTAGTATTTGAAACAGATAAAGCAAGAATGGTTTTGAAGAATTCGAGAGAAATTCTTGTTGAAGCAGAGAACTCTTATATTCGAAGCCTAAATAGAGTTGCAAAACCAGTAACTGTTTACTAAAGAATTACTTTGCCACCCAAAGTAATTTTTTTATTTTTCTTGTTTCTTTTTGTGTCGCGTAAGCATTTTGCTTACCTTTATTAACCTTTTTTTTCCAATCTTACTAGAAAGTCTGGTGTAGTGCGACTGATATTAATTTTATTTGGAGGAATATCTATGGCTAAAGAAAAAAACGTATACATGTTTGAAGAAGGAGACAAATCAATGAAGGTTTTGCTTGGGGGAAAAGGTTCTCTGTTAGCAGAAATGACTAAATCGGAGTTACCAGTGCCTTATGGTTTTACTATTACAACAGAGGTTTGTAAGTATTTTTACGCAAATGATAAAAAATACCCTGCGGGGTTAGATGAAGAAATGATGGTTGCTGTTAAAAAACTTGAAACTAAAACTGGAAAGAAGTTTAATGATTCAAAGAACCCTTTACTTGTTTCTGTTAGAAGTGGTGCTCCAGCTTCAATGCCTGGAATGATGGATACTATTCTTAACTTAGGAATTAACGATAGTGTTGTGCAAGCACTAGAAAAGAGTACTGGTAATGATAGATTTGCTTGGGATTCTTATAGAAGATTTATTACAATGTTTGGTGACGTTGTAATGGATGTTAAGCACGCAAAGTTCGAAGAGTTAATGGATGAAGTTAAGCACAAAAACAAAGTAAAAATGGACACTGAATTAACTACTCCAATGTTAAAAGATTTAGTTGCTCATCAAAAAGTTTTGTACAAAAAAGAAACTGGGGAAGAATTCCCTCAAAATCCAATTGAACAATTAAAGAGAGCAAGAGATGCAGTTTTCCGTTCATGGATGACTGACAGAGCAATTATTTACAGAAGATTAAATCATATTTCTCCTGATTGGGGAACTGCTGTTAATGTTCAAGAAATGGTTTTCGGAAACATGGGTGAAGATAGCGGAACTGGAGTTGCTTTCACAAGAAACCCATCAACTGGAGAGAATAAGTTTTACGGAGAATTCTTAATGAACGCGCAAGGAGAAGATGTTGTTGCTGGAATTAGAACTCCAAAGAAAGTTGAAGAACTTGATAAAGTTTTGCCAAAAGTTTACAAACAATTAGTTGATATTAGAGCAAAGCTTGAAGCTCACTACAAAGATATGCAAGATTTCGAATTCACAATTGAACACGAAAAATTGTATATGCTTCAAACTAGAAATGGAAAAAGAACCGCTCCTGCTGCAGTAAAAATAGCAGTTGATATGGTTAAAGAAAATTTAATTACAAAAGAAGAAGCTGTGTTAAGAGTTGAACCAGCATCTTTAGATCAATTGTTACACAAACAATTTGATACTGCTGCATTAAAGACAGCAACTATTTTAACAGAAGGTTTACCAGCTTCGCCTGGTGCTGCTGTTGGTAAAGTTGTTTTCAATGCAGTAGATGCTAAGTCTTGGGCAGAGAGTGGAGAAAAAGTAATTTTAACTAGACTCGAAACTTCTCCCGAAGATATTGAAGGAATGCACTCGGCTGTTGGAATACTAACTGCAAGAGGGGGAATGACTTCTCACGCTGCGGTTGTTGCAAGAGGAATGGGTAAGTGCTGTGTTTCTGGTTGTGATGAAATAACAATGGATGAGAAAGGAAAGAAATTCACTTGCAAAGGAACAGTAGTAAAAGAAGGTGATATTATTTCACTGAACGGATCAACTGGCCAAGTAATAGTTGGTGCAGTACCTGTTGTTGAACCAACTCTTTCTGGAGACTTTGGAACTTTAATGGAGTGGGCAGATTCTTTTAGAAAACTAAAAGTTAGAACAAACGCTGATACTCCAAAAGATGCTGAGATAGCAAGAAAGTTTGGTGCAGAAGGAATAGGGTTAGTTCGAACAGAACACATGTTCTTTGATGCAACAAGAATCAAAGCTGTTAGAGAAATGATTCTAGCTAAAGACCTTGAAGGAAGAAAGAAAGCATTAGCTAAGATAGAACCTTACCAGAGAGAAGACTTTGAAGGAATTTTTACTGCAATGAATGGTTTGCCAGTAATAATTAGAATGCTTGATCCACCTCTACACGAGTTCTTGCCAAAAGCTGAACAAGTAAAAGAAGTTGAAGAAATTGCAAAAGAATTAGGTACAACTTCAAAAGCAATTGTTGAAACAATAGAGTCATTGCACGAATTCAACCCAATGCTAGGATTTAGAGGATGCAGACTTGCAGTAGTTTATCCTGAAATAATGGAAATGCAAGTAAGAGCAATTTTTGCAGCAGCAATGAATGTTGCAAAGAAAGGAGTGAAAGCAATTCCTGAAATCGAAATCCCAATCGTTGGAAACATTAAGGAATATTCTCCATTGGCTGAGTTAACTCATAGAGTAGCAAAAGAAATGGGTGCAACTGGAAAAGTTCACTACACTGTTGGAACAATGATAGAAGTTCCTAGAGCTGCTCTAACTGCTGATGTTTTAGCTAAGGAAGCTGAGTTCATGTCATTTGGAACAAATGATTTAACTCAAATGACTTGCGGTTTCTCAAGAGACGATGCAGGCAAGTTCCTTGGAAAGTACGTTGAAAAAGGAATCTACGCTCGCGATCCATTCCAGTCAATCGACCAAGAAGGAGTTGGGTTACTAATGAAACAAACAGTAGCTCTTGCACGCGGAGTAAAACCAAGCATTGATATTGGTATTTGCGGAGAACACGGCGGAGACCCAGCAACAGTAGAATTCTGCCACAGAATTGGAATGAGTAACGTAAGTTGCTCACCATACAGAGTACCAATAGCACGATTAGCCGCAGCGCACGCTGCAATAAAAGAAAAAATGGCTAGTGCTGAAAAGAAAAAGTAAATAATTAATTTGGGGCCTAAACAGCCCCAATTCTATTTTTTTTAATTTGTTTTTTCTCTTAATCTTTGTCTAAGTTCTCTTGTTTGTGATGGGCCTAACCCTCTGCCAGTTGGTTTTGGAACTGCTTTTGGATCAAATACAACTCCAAAGTTTTTCCGCCACAGGAGTTCATTTCGAATATTTTTCTTTAGTTTCCTTGGACTTATTTTTGGTATTGGAATAAATATCACCTACAATAGTTAGTTGTTCTAGTATAAATATATGGTGGCAATAAAAAACAAAATAAAAAAGTTCTACTTTGAAGTGGAAGAGTTGAAAGCTTCGTTATTTTTTTATTAGTTTTTTCTTTTCTGTTAACTGTAAGAAATTTTCTTTTGTTGTAACGCTTTTTTTGGTTTCTGTTTCGAGTTCTTTTTTTGCATTGTGTGCTATTTCTCCGCCTCTTTTTGCGGAGCTTTTAAGTTGGGGAAATTCTTTCGCATCCCTAGTTTTTGTTATTTCTGTAGTTGCTTTTTCTCCTAGCATTGTAAAAATTAGTTCTAAGTCATTCATATGGTCTCTTAGGTTTTGGTTTTTCTTTTCTAACCCTTTGAATTCTTTGTATTCTTGTACCGTTTTTCCAAAAGTTGCTTTACTTATTTCGTTTGTTAGTATTGCAAAATCTGTTTCTTGTTTTACTCCTCTTTCTTTCCATTCATCAGTTAATTCTTGTCTGATTGCTATTCCTCTTAACCTTTTTTCTACCCATTCTTTTGGGTAACCCTTCATTTCATAATAACCTTTTGCTCTGTCTTGTGCAAGCTCAGGGTTCTCTATTTCTTGTATCCGCTCATACCCTGTTTTTGCTAACCATAATTTGAAAGGCTCCGCTTTTGGTGAAGGAATTGATTGGATAATTCTAAATGCGCCTTCAGTGTTAGTACAATCAGTTTCGTAGTGCTTTCCATCAGAGGATAATAATTTCAGTTGTACGATAAAATCGTATAACTGACTTCCTTCTTGGTTAAGTTTAATCTTTAAATCTGACCAATAACGATTGGGGTTTTCAGTTTCGGTTAACGCCCCCGTGATGTCAATTATAGAAAACCACCATTCTTCATTGTGCCAAATTTTTCTTATTTTTTTTCCTTCAAATATCGATAAAGCGTTTTCTTGATTCATCAAAACCCACTCACACTAATAATCATTACTCGCTCTGTTTGCTTTTAATCATTTCGCAAGTACTTTGCCGACCTAGATAACAATTGCGAAGAACACGGACACGTAGTTGCAAACGCTTTAGCGTTTGCCCAGACGCGGGCCGGCTGGGCGGCCCCCATGCAGAGTACCAATAGCTCGTTTAGCTACTGCGCATGCTACAATAAAAGAAAAAATGGCTAATGCTGAAAAGAAAAAGTAAATTAGTTTAATTAAGGTGAAAGAGGCGAAAGCCTCTTTTACTTCAATCTTTTTCTAATGCTGGCAATATAATTGGATTTAAAAACTTTATATTGTTAATGTGTTTATGCAAAAGAATGAGTTCCACAAACAATTGATGGGCATTTTAAAAAAAATAGTTGGGCATCTGGAGAGAGATGAAAAGTCTTCCAGCAAAATGATTACGCTTGCACAATGGCAATTGGCAGTAACAATTATTCTATTTGTTGTTGGGACATTTTTGGGCTCCGTGCTAGTATTTAATCTAAATTTAGAGAAGCCTGCATATGATTATTCATTATCCATTAATCCTAAGGAAGTAATGCTCAATAAATCAGAACAAATTGATTTTGAGGTAACAATAACAAACATCGGAGCAAAGGACATTAATAGATTAGTTATTTATTCGGTTGATATTTGCCGATTTGAAAAGGATGGTTATGTTTGTCCAAATCCAGTTTATATAAATAATAAGTATCTTTTTTGTACGGGGGGAAATTATTCAAATCAAATTGGGCAACCTTTTAATCTAGGGGCTAATCAATCGTGTAAGCTAATTGCGACGTTATACTCTCCGGCAAGATACTTTGATGACAAAGATAAAGAAGTTAGATTATTTGTCAATATGAGTTCGGTGAATGGGCTTCCAGATAAATCAATCCGGATTGAAATTTATTAGTGGGATTATGGGCAAGACTAGTAAAGAAACGAGCATGGCAGAATTAGCATTAAGTGGTATTAAATCATTAGAAAAATATGCTGCTAGCGAAGATGCAGTTGACAAATTACTTGCTTTGAACGCTCTTTTGTTTGTTGTTAATTTCGCATTTTTATTTACTGGAAATTTTATGAGTAAATTTGAAACAGTATCTTTTGTTATTTATGTTATTTTTGGGGCTATTTTTGGTGCCATAATACTCTTAGGATATGTGCCAATTCTTGACTTAATAAAAAAGGTTATACAAAAGAATTATTTTGCATTTAACTTTTCTGCTGCAATTCTATTAATCTCTGCTTCGCTAGGTGTTGTTGGGGCTATATTAACCCAAGAGTTTTATTTACGTCTTGCACTATATGGACTAATCGCACAATTCATGAGTTTGTTTGTATTTGGATTGTTTATAAAATTACCTGTAAAAGAAGAACTTGCTAAGAATATAACTAATAATGCTTGGAATTTATTTTGGAATGTTTTGGACAAAATAAGTATTGTTGGTGGAGTCATCAGCTTGATAATATTAGTTTTAAACTTTGCACTTTAATTTCTATATTTATGCCTGAAGACAATTTAACCATTGCAAAAAATGTGTCAGCAGTTCTTGTTTTATTTGCTGATTTAGAGTACCAGTTAGAACAACTGATTAATACATATTATACAATTGACTTGCCAGAAAGTAAAGGCGCTTCTTTTGTTGGGCTATTACCTAGTTTGAGTTTTGGTGCAAAAAAGCAGGCGTTTCAGAGAATAGCTGAAGCTGAAGGTTTTACGAAAAATAACTTATATGCCCCTGCTCTTGAAGCCATGAAGATTATAAAAGAGACTCGAAATGCAATAGCTCATGGCAAAAGAGTTTTTGACGAATCAAAGAACCTTTGGGTAATTAAATATACTGGGCAAAATGGAAAAGAAATAATGTTAGATGAACCGTTTGTAAATGACTTAAGTTCAAAACAAATGATTGCCAGAACCGCCGTAGGCGTATTATCAAACAAGATTTATGGAATTATTGACAAATTTGATTAGACCTTAATTGTTGAAATGGAAATTTTTGCTCTTTTTTAGACTTGTGCTCTTGTTTAATCTGGTTGCATATTTGTGTAGTTTGTGCAAAGATCAACTTTGCCGTGACAGAAACTCATTTAAATCCTAAATTGCCAAATTCTATTATGGGTGTAGTTCGTTTTATTTGGGACAAAAGGGGTAGAAAACAGAGCTTTATTGACTTAGATATTGACTTCGAAGACTCAACAGGGACAAGAGAAACATTAATTTATGGGGGCCTAGCAATTGAGGAGCTTTGCTATGTTCTTTATGAAACTTATTTAAAAACGCATAATAGCGAAACAAAAAGTCGTTTGAAAAAGTTTAGAACAAGTAGATTTGCTGAAAAGATTAATTTGTTAGAACTGCTAAACGTGATAGATTTTAAATTAGGCAATAATTTAAGAAAAATTAAAGATGCTCGAAATGAAGCCGCGCACAATTTGATATTTGGTGATATTAAGTATTGTGGGGTAGTTATGCCTGTTGGACTAGCACAATTCAAGAAAGATTGTTTAAAAATATGGGAAAAAATTAATTATGAAATTGACTCAGGAATGATCCAAAATATAAAGAATTGGAGCTTATAGTAAGAACTGTTTGGATTTTAACTTGGGAAGATATGCTTAAAGCAATTGAGCGTCGAAAAAAATAAAAATGGAATGACTTCGGCATTATTGCATTTCTTTGAATGTTAACCAAATTGGAACAAGTGCCGCCAACCCTATGAGCATAGCTAACGGGTCGCTGGAAGTGTTAAAAATAAATGAAATTATTGCTTTTCCTACTACATTAGCTCCGATGTAACCTACACTAAACGCAAAAACCTTTTTTAATAAAACGCCGGGATTTCCAAAGTCTCCCTTAGTAAACCCTGAAATAACTGATATCACAAGAGTGATGAAAAAACCTATTGCGGTAAAAAGGCCAAACGTAGTGAACACTTGCGTGAGGAAAGCCCCGGCGATCACTATTGTGGCATAGCCAATTATTAACCATGCAAAAATAAGCCCTAACAATTTTTCTAGTGTCATATAAATAATGTTATATGAAACATTATAACTTTGTTGGTTCAATTCGATTTAAGATTAAATTCTATGATACGCAACTTTATCTACTTCTTTAGTTGTTCTTTTATAATGAAACTTTTGATTTCTCATAAGGCGGCTTTGAAAAGAAAGGCCGTGGAACTTAAAACTAATGGTTTGAAGAGGCAAGAAAGAAGGGAAACAATTTCTGGTTCTAAAGTCCCAGTTATAGATTTAGTCAAAGCTTTGCCAATTGAAGAAAAAAGGGTTGCGGCGAATCTTTTTTCGCAGGATTTGCAGACAAGGTTAATAGCGATGGATAAGTTAACAATGACGTCAACTAATCCAATTGTTCCAAAAATTTTCCGACTGCTTCCGCTTCATTGGAAAAATTGTCCATAGCATAATATTCCCTGGGCGGATTATCCGAATTTCCATATCCGGGAAGCGACGGCATAACAACTTTTCTTCCCTCGCAAGCCAAAGAAAACCCCAGT
>Ga0172379_10001966_pt1 | contig 38270 bp, 39 predicted proteins | sample GrowelOW334metaG_FD_119756 | JGI IMG/M metagenome (GOLD analysis project Ga0172379, IMG submission 119756) | Groundwater microbial communities from an aquifer near a municipal landfill in Southern Ontario, Canada - Groundwater well OW334 metaG | ecosystem: Environmental > Aquatic > Deep... | reverse complement strand
ACCATAGCAAGTTGGCCCCACTCCTTCCCATCTCGAACAGGACAGTGAAACGACTTCGCGCCAATGATAGTGTGCAGCTCGCATGTGAAAGTAGGTCATCGTCAGACTCCTTATAAAGCAAAACCCTCAAGTGAAAACTTGGGGGTTTTTGCTTTTATATCTCGATAGTTCCTTTGAGGGAACGCACCTTTTACGGTATCATCGCACTCCATGACAAAGTACATATTCATCACCGGCGGCGTTGTCTCTTCCCTAGGAAAAGGCATAGCCGCCGCTTCACTTGCGGCCATCCTTGAGTCACGTGGACTTAAAGTCACGATGCTCAAATTGGATCCTTATATCAACGTCGATCCGGGCACGATGAGTCCGTTCCAACACGGCGAAGTGTTCGTCACGGAAGACGGCGCAGAGACAGATTTGGACTTGGGACATTACGAGCGCTTTATCAGCGCCAAGATGCGCAAAGCCAACAACTTCACTACTGGGCAGATTTACGAGAGCGTCATCCGCAAGGAACGTCGCGGCGAATATTTGGGCAAGACCGTCCAAGTGATCCCACATATCACCAATGAGATCCAAGCATTCGTTGAACGCGGCGCTGCGGCATCTTTGGATGGAAAAGCAGACGTGGCCATCGTTGAGATCGGAGGCACGGTAGGTGACATCGAATCATTGCCGTTCCTTGAAGCTGCGCGCCAAATGGGTTTGCGCATGGGACGAAATCAAGTCGCTTATGTACATCTGACACTTGTTCCTTACATCGCCACCGCAGGTGAGCTGAAGACCAAACCAACGCAACATAGCGTACAGAAGTTGCGTGAGATCGGTATCTTCCCAACCGCATTGATCTGTCGTGCTGATCGCCGCATTCCTGACGATGAGCGCGCAAAGATTTCGCTGTTTGCTAACGTGCGTGAAGACAGCGTGATCTCCATGTGGGATGTGGATAGTATTTACAAAGTTCCACAAGTACTGCATGAGCAAGGATTGGATCGCATCATTTGCGAAGAGTTGGCGTTGAATGCGCCTCCCGCTGATTTGTCCGTTTGGAATAATCTGATCACGGCTCAGGAAAGTCCTAAACATCAGATCACCATCGGCATGGTCGGTAAGTATGTCGATCTGACGGAGTCATATAAATCGTTGATCGAGGCTTTGCGTCATGCAGGTATCCATACTTCGACACGCGTGAGCATCGAATATTTGGATTCGGAAGTCATTGAGACAGATGGTACGGATTGTTTGAATAAACTTGATGCGATCCTTGTTCCTGGTGGTTTTGGTGTACGAGGTACCGAAGGCAAGATCGCTGCGATTCGTTATGCCCGTGAGAACAAGATACCGTACTTGGGCATCTGTCTCGGCATGCAACTCGCGGTCATCGAATATGCGCGTCACGTGACGGGTATGTTGGATGCGAATAGCACCGAGTTCAATTTGGAAACAGAACATCCTGTCGTCGCGCTGATCACTGAGTGGTTGGATCGCGATGGTAAAGTTGCAAAACGTAGTGCTGATTCAGACATGGGCGGCACTATGCGTCTGGGCTCGCAACGTTGTCCGATCAAGCCGAGTACCATGGCACAGAGTATCTATGGCAACGAAGTGAATGAGCGTCACCGCCACCGTTATGAGGTGAACAACCATTACGTTCCTGCCTTGGAAAAAACGGGTTTGATCATCTCCGCGCGTACCCCCTCAGAAGATTTACCGGAGATGATGGAATTGCCACAAAGCCAACACCCATGGTTCGTTGGTGTGCAGTTTCACCCAGAGTTCACTTCTACGCCGCGTGATGGTCATCCGCTGTTCGAGGCCTACGTCAAAGCGGCTGTGGCGCATAAGGAAGCCGTATGAAGCTATGCAACTTTGATGTCGGCTTAGATAAGCCGCTGTTCTTGATCGCCGGTCCTTGTGTGATCGAATCGGAACAGATGGCAATCGACACTGCTGGGCAATTGAAAGAGATCTGCCAGAAACTCGGTATCCCGTTCATCTACAAATCTTCTTACGACAAAGCCAATCGTAGCTCCGGCAAGACCTTCCGTGGTTTTGGCATGGAAGCTGGTCTGAAGATTTTAGAGAAGGTCAAAGCGCAGGTTGGTGTGCCCGTGCTGACCGATGTGCATGATGAAGATGAGATCGCTCCTGTCGCATCGGTGGTCGATGTTTTACAAACGCCTGCTTTCTTGTGCCGTCAGACCGATTTCATCCATGCTGTAGCGAAGTCCGGCAAACCAGTGAACATTAAGAAGGGGCAGTTCTTGTCCCCTTGGGATATGAAGAATGTGGTGGACAAGGCGCGCGAAGTCAGCGGTGGCGACACCATCATGGTGTGTGAGCGCGGCGCATCGTTTGGCTACAACAATCTGGTATCGGACATGCGCTCGCTGGCAGTGATGCGTAACACAGGATGCCCCGTCGTATTCGATGCCACGCATTCAGTTCAACTACCAGGTGGTCAAGGTACAGCAAGTGGCGGGCAGCGCGAATTCGTGCCTGTGTTGGCGCGAGCAGCGGTGGCTGCAGGGGTGGCAGGTGTGTTCATGGAAACACACCCTGATCCCGCAAAAGCATTGTCGGATGGTCCAAATGCATTTCCCTTGGGACATCTGCAAGAGATGTTGCAGACACTCAAAGCGCTTGACGCTTTGGTGAAGCAACAAGGTTTTATCGAAGAGAACGTTAACTTAAAAAGTGTGTGAAAGAAGGAATAGAGAATGAGTGCAATCGTTGATGTAATCGCCCGTGAGATTTTGGATTCCCGCGGTAACCCGACTGTAGAAGCAGACGTGTTGTTGGAATCTGGCGTGATGGGCCGTGCGGCCGTACCGTCTGGCGCTTCCACAGGTGAGAAGGAGGCTATCGAGCTGCGCGATGGCGACAAGCAGCGCTACTTGGGTAAGGGCGTGTTGAAGGCAGTTGAGAATGTGAACACCGAGATTGCCGAAGCGATCATTGGTTTGGATGCAGCTGAACAAGCATTCATCGATCAGACCATGATCGACTTGGATGGCACAGATACCAAATCTCGTTTGGGGGCCAACGCTATCTTGGCGGTGTCCATGGCTGTGGCACGTGCCGCTGCTGAAGAAAGTGGTCTGCCACTGTATCGCTACCTTGGCGGTGCAGCGCGCATGGAGATGCCAGTACCGATGATGAACATCATCAACGGCGGTGCACACGCTACGGGCGGTGCGGACATCCAAGAATTTATGATCATTCCCGTCGGCGCACAAAGTTTCCGTGAAGCCTTGCGTTGCGGCGCTGAAGTCTTCCATGCGCTGAAGGCGATCTTGCATCATCGTGGCTTGACAACGACTGTTGGCGACGAAGGTGGTTTCGCACCCGCTTTGGGGGGCAATGAAGCCGCACTGAAGGTCATCGTTGAAGCCATCGAAGCCGCCGGATATGTACCCGGTGCAGACGTAGCAATCGGTATTGATGCGGCTGCATCTGAGTTCTACAAAGATGGCAAATACCATCTGAAGGCGGACGGCTTGGTGTTGACTGCAGCTCAGATCATCGACATGTACGCTTCGTGGGTCGATAAGTATCCCGTCATCACGTTGGAAGACGGCATGAGCGAGCACGACTGGGATGGTTGGAAAGCATTGACTGATCGCCTCGGCAAGCAGATCCAGTTGGTAGGTGACGATGTGTTCGTGACCAACACCAAGATCCTGCGCGAAGGAATCAAGCGCGGTATCGCCAACTCCATCCTGATCAAAGTTAACCAGATCGGTACGTTGACTGAGACCTTCGCAGCTATCGAGATGGCGAAGCGTGCCGGTTACACCGCAGTGATCTCGCATCGTTCCGGTGAGACAGAAGATTCCACCATCGCTGACTTGGCTGTTGCGACTAACTCTATGCAGATCAAGACCGGCTCTTTGTCTCGTTCTGACCGTATGGCGAAGTACAACCAACTGCTGCGTATCGAAGAAGACCTCGGTGACAGCGCTTCTTACCCTGGCCGTGGGGCTTACTACCAGCTAGGCTAAGTGGTGCGTGTTGTAACTTACATCTTTCTTGCCCTTATCCTGCTTTTGCAATATCCGCTCTGGCTGGGTAAGGGAAGTTGGTTGAAGGTGTGGGACAACAACCGCCAACTCAATGAACAAAAAGAGATCAACGAACAAGCTAGGCAGCGCAATGCTGTCCTAGATGCCGAAGTGAAGGACCTGAAGAAGGGTACTGAAGCTTTGGAAGAGCGCGCTCGAAGCGAACTCGGCATGGTCAAGCAAGGTGAAGTGTTCTTTCAAGTCATCGGTGAGGCTGCTGCAAGCTCTGCCGTCGCAGCAACCCCCACGAATAAGATCAAGTGATAACGGTAGGTTGTTGACGTCCAGTGCGGGCGATCAACTCGGAGATGCTCAAACCGATCTGTATCAATTCCTTCAGTGCATCCTGTGCATCCAAGTGATGTTTTGCGACGTCGGCCTCATAGGCTTCCAAATATACCCGTAACGTCGCGCCTTCTGTACCTGTGCCCGATAGGCGGAAGATGATGCGCGAGCCATCGCTGAACAAGATGCGGATGCCTTGGTTCTTGCTTACGCTGGCATCGACAGGGTCGGTGTAGCTGAAGTCATCGCACGTGGCGACGGTATATTTGCCGAACTGTTTTCCAGTGAGTGCGGCGAAGTTGTCGCGCAGATGTGTCATCACGCCATTCGCATCCTCGGTGGGCAATCCTTCATAGTCGTAACGTGAATAGAAGTTGCGGCCGAACTTCGCCCAATGCTCGCGTACGATGGATTCAACCGATTGTTTGCGCACGGCCAAAATATTGAGCCAGAACAACACCGCCCACAGACCATCTTTCTCACGCACGTGGTCAGAGCCTGTGCCGAAACTTTCCTCGCCACAGAAGGTGACCCTGCCTGCATCCATCAGATTGCCAAAGAATTTCCAGCCCGTAGGTGTCTCGAAACACGGGATGTTCAATGCTTTAGCCACGCGATCAACGGCAGCGCTGGTTGGCATCGAGCGTGCAACACCGGCGACCCCTTTGCTGTAGCCGCGCACCAACGTGGCATTGGCGGCGATGACGGCTAGACTATCAGACGGGGTGACGAAGAAACGTTGTCCCAACACCATATTGCGGTCGCCGTCACCATCGGAAGCTGCGCCGAAGTCGGGCGCATCTTTGCCATAGACGATCTCAACGAGGTCGTGTGCATAGGTGAGGTTAGGGTCGGGATGGCCACCACCGAAATCTTCTAGTGGCACGAAATTCATCACACTGTCTACTGGTGCGCCAAGTTGGCCTTCCAATATTTCTTTTGCATAGGGGCCGTTCACGGCGTGCATCGCATCGAACTTGATGCGGAATCCGCTGGTCAGCAGAGAGCGGATGGAGGGGAAGTCGAACAGCGATTCCATCAACTCGGCATAGTCACTCACTGGGTCGATGATCTTGACCTTCATACTGCCTAATGTGGTTTCGCCCAATTGGTCGAGTGATACATCAGCGGCCTCTAGGATGCGATAGGTGGTGATGACTTTGCTCTTCGCGAAGATAGCTTCGGTGACGGTCTCTGTTGCAGGGCCGCCGTTGCTGCCGTTGTACTTGATGCCGAAGTCACCATCTGGACCGCCTGGGTTGTGGCTGGCCGACAGGATGATGCCGCCATACGTCTTGTATTTGCGGATGACGCACGACGCAGCGGGGGTAGAAAGGATGCCGCCACGACCGACCAATACTTGGCCGAAGCCGTTAGCCGCTGCCATCTTGAGGATGGTTTGGATGGCTTCGCGGTTGAAGAATCGGCCATCACCGCCCAGTACCAATGTCGCGCCAGCAGGCGGCGAGATGCTGTCGAAGATGCTCTGTACGAAATTCTCTAGGTAGTGTTGCTTTTGAAAGGCGGGGACTTTTTTACGCAATCCCGAAGTGCCGGGTTTTTGATCGGAAAAAGGCTGGGTGTTGACAGTGCGGATACTCATCTAAAAATCTCCCTTGTGTTTGACCTCGTTTTTTCTGCATAAATGATACTCCTCGTTGGCATGAAATGCCTCAGATTGTGTGCATTGCGTTAAGCTTGTACCCCTTTACAGCAGTGCCATATTTCGATGCAAAACTCCGCCCAACAGATACTCCGTGACACCTTTGGCTATGCCACTTTTCGGGGGGCGCAGCAGCACATCGTCGAGCATGTCGTGGCGGGGGGCGATGCCTTGGTTTTGATGCCGACAGGCGGTGGTAAGTCACTGTGTTATCAGATCCCTGCGTTGATGCGCAGCGGCGTGGGCATCGTGGTGTCTCCCCTTATTGCCTTGATGCAAGATCAGGTAGATGCCCTCAAGCAGCTCGGTGTGTCGGCAGCATTTTTGAATTCAAGTTTGGATGCGCAGACCGCGCGCGAAGTGATGCGCCAGATGCGCACAGGTGAACTGAAGTTGTTGTATGTCGCGCCAGAGCGATTGATGACGCAGGGTTTTCTTGAGTTATTGGATGAGCTGAACGAAGGCAACGGCATTGCCCTGTTTGCCATCGATGAAGCGCACTGCGTGTCGCAATGGGGGCATGACTTCCGTCCCGAATACCGCGCGCTGACGGTGCTGCATGAACGCTTTCCCCATGTGCCTCGCATAGCTTTGACGGCAACCGCAGATGCGCCGACTCGCGCCGAGATCATTGAACGCCTTCAGTTGGAACAGGCGCAGCAATTCGTCTCCAGCTTTGATCGTCCCAACATCCGTTATCGAATCACCCTCAAAGATAACGCACGCAAGCAATTGCAGACCTTTCTTGAAACCGAACATCCAGGCGATGCGGGCATCGTGTATTGCTTGTCGCGCAAGAAAGTGGAAGAGACCGCTGCGTGGTTGAAGGAGCAGGGCTGGGATGCCTTGCCGTACCACGCCGGTCTAGATGCGACAGTGCGTAGCAAGAATCTGCAACGATTTTTGCGCGAGGAAGGCGTCATCATGGTGGCCACGGTGGCTTTCGGTATGGGCATCGACAAGCCCAACGTACGCTTCGTTGCGCACCTCGACTTGCCAAAAAGTATGGAAGGGTATTACCAAGAGACAGGTCGAGCAGGGCGCGATGGCTTGCCTGCGAATGCGTGGATGGCCTACGGCTTGGGTGATGTAGTGTCGATGAGGCAGATGTTGCTTTCGGGTGATTCGCCGGAAGAACGCAAGCGCGTTGAACTACAAAAGTTAGATGCGCTACTTGGTTTTTGCGAGTCTACTTCGTGTCGCCATCAAACCCTGTTGCGATATTTTGGTGAAGAACATCCCGGCGTGTGCCAAGAATGCGATAACTGCCTGTCTCCCGTGGATACGTGGGATGCGACACAAGCCGCGCAGATGGCACTGTCTTGTGTGTATCGCACGGGGCAACGTTTTGGTGTGGCGCACCTCATCGACGTATTGCTGGGCAAACTCACGCCCAAGATCGAGCAATTCAATCACCAACAACTCAGTACATTCGGCATCGGGAAAGCGTTGGCGCAAACACAATGGAGTAGCGTGTATCGACAATTGGTGGCGGCGGGATTCATCAGTGTGGATATGGAAGCCTATGGCGGATTGAAGCTCACAGAAATGTCTCGTCCCGTGTTGCGTGGCGAGCAAGCGGTGTGGCTACGCCGTGATGCCGAGCCAGTGAAACGCACCAACAGCAAAGCCGAACGCAGTTCACGTTTGCGCGAGGCGTTTGAGGGGGCGAACGAAGATCCATTGTGGCAAGCCCTCAAAGCCAAGCGTATGGAGCTGGCACGTGAGCAGGGTGTGCCGCCTTACGTCATCTTTCACGACAGTACCTTGCTAGAGATGCTTAACCGCAAGCCGCAGAGCTTGACCGAGATGGGACAGATCGGCGGTATTGGGCAGTCAAAATTAGCGAAATATGGCGATGATTTCCTGAAGGTGTTGGAGGATGTGGCGAATGGAAAATGAGTATGAGTTTCGCCGTTGAGATTGAAGCTGGGCGCCACTTGAGGCAAGATGCGCGCTCTGGAATTTTGTAACAACCAACTTAGAAGAGAGCAGACATGGGCGCACAGTGGAAAGCAAGACACAAAGAAGTCGCAGCGAACGCAAAGGGTAAGATCTTTGGCAAGCTAGCCAAAGAGATCATGGTGGCGGCAAAAGGTGGTGCGGATCTCGGTTCCAACTCGCGCTTGCGCTTGGTCGTTGAGCAGGCCAAGAAGGCTTCCATGCCAAAAGACACTTTGGATCGTGCCATCAAAAAAGGCGCAGGCCTATTGGATGGTCCTCTGCACATGGAACACCTCGTGTACGAAGGTTTTGCACCGCATCGCGTTCCCGTCATCGTCGAATGCCTGTCCGACAACATCAACCGCACCAAGTCCAGCATGAACGTGCTGTTCCGCAAGGGGCAGTTGGGCGCGCCGGGTTCTGTGTCGTGGGACTTCAATCATGTGGGCATGATCGAGGCGACACCGAATTCAAAAGAAGTGGATGCCGAAGTGGCTGCCATCGAGGCGGGCGCGCAAGATCTTGAAGCTTCCGACGATGGTTCGACTCTGTTCATCACCGAACCCACCGATCTGGATGCTGTTTGCAAAGCTTTGCCTGCCCAAGGTTTCACTGTCACCTCTGCCATGATCGGTTATCGCCCCAAGAATCCCGTCACCATTACCAGCGATGCCGAGCGCGAAGAAGTCGAAGCCTTCCTCGAAGCGATTGATGAGGATGATGATGTGCAGAATGTGTATGTTGGTTTGGCGGGTTGACCAGTAGTTTTAATGCATGAATCTCGTTGCCGCGTTAACGCTGTCATTGTTGTTCTTTCCTCAGGTGGCATCAGCTGTGCAACCGCGTTGTGGTCACGATGCGTTCGGCAACATCGTTTGTATGGATAGGGACGGGGTGTTGAGTACGCAACCTGCTAAAGCCAAACAGCAAGAAAAAGCGTCAGCAAAAAAGCATAATGCGAGCGAGACGACGGAAGAGAAGAGAATCAGAGAGTCAGGCAACGAGGCCGGTACAGCAGCGGAACGCTGTGGTACCGACCCGTTCGGTAATACGGTGTGCCGCTAGATCACTGAGCCGCAGCGCGTTCGGCAGACTGCACGGTGTTGGCCACCAGCATGGTGATAGTCATGGGGCCGACACCGCCGGGAACTGGCGTGATGTAACCCGCGACTTCTTTCGCTGATTCAAAATCCACATCCCCACACAGCTTGCCATCCGCCATGCGGTTGATGCCTACGTCGATCACTGCCGCACCGGGTTTGATCATGTCACCAGTGATCATCTTCGGCTTGCCAGTTGCGACCACGAGGATGTCTGCATCGCGCGTGTGCTTGGCGAGGTCTGTCGTCTTGGAAGTGCAAATGGTGACAGTCGCGTTGTGTTGCAACAGCAACAATGCCATTGGTTTTCCGACGATGTTGCTACGCCCCACGATGACTGCATGCTTGCCTTCGATTGAGACACCGCTCTTTTGCAACAACACCAAAGAACCGTAAGGCGTGCAAGGAGCGAAGCGCATATTGCCTGTCGCCAGTGCACCGACATTCAATGGATGGAAACCATCCACGTCTTTGTCTGGGCTGATGGCGTTCAGTATCTTTTCACTGTCGATGTGCTTAGGCACGGGCAGTTGAACCAGTAAGCCGTGTATCTTGGAGTCGGCATTCAGTTCTGCGATCTTTGCCAGCAAGGCGGCTTCGCTGGTGTCAGCGGGGAGGGCGATGTGCACGGAATGCAAACCCAATTCAGCACAGGCTTTCACTTTGTTGGCGACATACACCTTGGAGGCAGGGTCTTCGCCCACGATGATGACCGCCAGCCCGGGCGTGACGCCGCGTGCTTTGAGTGCATCGGCACGAACCTTCCATTCAGCACGCACTTCTTGTGCGATGGCTTTTCCGTCAATGATGCGAGCAGTCATCGTCTTCTCCCGAATCAGAACTCTGGTTTCACTTTGGCGTTGTTGTAGTTCTCAACACCCGCCATGATCTCTTTACGTGCTTCTTCAACACCTTCCCAGCCACCGATCTTCACCCATTTGTTTGGCTCTAGGTCTTTGTAGTGTGCGAAGAAATGTTCGATCTGTTTCAGGGTGATCTCGGGCAGTTCTTTGTAGCTCTTCAAGCCGCGATACAGCGTGGAGAGTTTGTCTACGGGCACAGCCAATACTTTGGCATCGAAACCGGATTCGTCTTCCATCTTCAACACGCACAATGGACGACAACGCACGACCACGCCGCTGTTCAATGGCACGGGTGTGATGACCAATACGTCGACAGGATCGCCATCGTCAGACAGGGTGTGTGGGATGTAACCGTAGTTGCAGGGGTAGTGCATCGCGGTGTTCATGAAGCGGTCTACGAAGATCGCGCCGGACTCTTTATCCACTTCGTATTTCACAGGCTCGCCGTGTTGTGGGATCTCGATGATGACGTTGAAATCGTCTGGAAGATTGTTGCCAGAAGGAACCTTGTTCAAACCCATGATGCGCCACCTTTGCGTGTGAATTGAAAGGCGCGAATTGTATCATCCGACGCAATGAAAAGGGCCGCCGAGGCAGCCCTTAGAGGTGACGCTTACGTGAAGATTACAGTAAGGGTACGATCATCAGAGCCACGATGTTGATGATCTTGATGAGGGGGTTTACGGCGGGGCCGGCAGTGTCTTTGTAAGGGTCGCCTACGGTGTCGCCCGTGACGGCAGCCTTGTGTGCTTCCGACCCCTTACCGCCGAAGTTACCTTCCTCGATGTACTTCTTCGCATTGTCCCAAGCACCACCACCCGTAGTCATGGAGATGGCGACGAAGATGCCTGTGATGATGGTGCCGACCAGCACACCGCCCAATGCTTGCGCACCTAGCGTGAGTCCCACGATCACCGGAACGGCGATGGGGAGCAGTGAAGGAACGATCATCTCTTTGATGGCTGCCTTGGTTAGCATATCCACGCAGGTGCCATATTCAGGCTTGCCTGTCCCTTCCATGATGCCCGGGATCTCTTTGAATTGACGGCGTACTTCAACGACGACCGTTCCTGCCGCACGTCCCACCGCTTCCATCCCCATCGCGGCGAACAGGTAGGGCACCATGCCGCCGATGAAGAGGCCGATGATGACCATATGGTTGGATAGATCGAAAGAAGTCACGACTCCTAACTTGGCTTCGAGTGCGTGCGTGTAGTCGGCGAACAGTACCAGCGCGGCCAGACCAGCAGAGCCGATGGCGTAGCCCTTAGTAACGGCTTTGGTGGTGTTGCCTACCGCATCCAAAGCATCGGTGATCTCACGCACGTCATTGGGCAAACCTGCCATCTGCGCGATACCACCCGCGTTGTCAGTGATGGGGCCGTAGGCGTCCAATGCCACGATGATGCCCGCCATCGACAACATCGAAGTCGCGGCAATGGCGATGCCGTACAGACCGGCCAGCTCATATGCACCCCAGATGGCGATACACACTGCGATGACTGGTGCGGCTGTGGCTTTCATCGATACGCCAAGACCCGCGATGATGTTGGTGCCATGGCCGGTTGTGGAAGCTTCAGCGATGTGACGTACTGGAGAGAACTCGGTCGCCGTGTAGTACTCGGTGATCCATACCAATGCGGCAGTCAGCACCAAGCCAATGAGTGTCGCGCCATACAACGCACCAACGGAATACACACCGTTATCCGCCATCAACCAATTCGTGATGGGGTAGAAGGCGATGAGTGCCAGCACGGCGGAGACAGCCAGACCGCGATACAGCGCATTCATGATCTTGCCGCCTTCACGAGCGGTGACGAAGAAGGTGCCGATGATGGAAGCGATGATGGAGAAACCGCCTAACACTAGAGGATAGAGGACTGCATTAGGCCCTGCATTCGCCATCAAGAGACCACCCAACAACATGGTGGCGATGATGGTGACAGCATAGGTCTCGAACAAGTCAGCTGCCATACCAGCACAGTCACCCACATTGTCACCAACGTTGTCAGCGATCACGGCTGGATTGCGAGGGTCATCTTCGGGGATGCCTGCCTCTACCTTACCCACCAGATCCGCGCCAACGTCAGCGCCTTTGGTGAAGATGCCGCCGCCAAGACGCGCGAAGATGGAAATGAGCGAGCCACCGAATGCGAGGCCGATCAATGCGTGTGTCGCTTCACCCGTGGTGGAGCCAGTGCCGACCAATATCGCGTAATAACCCGCGACACCGAGCAAGCCTAATCCAACCACCAACATGCCTGTGATCGCACCGCCTTTGAATGACACGTTGAGCGCAGCGTTGAGACTTTCTTTTGCCGCCTCCGCAGTGCGCACGTTTGCGCGCACCGAGACGTTCATGCCGATGTAGCCGGCCGCACCGGACAGAATCGCACCGATGGCGAAGCCGACCGCTGTTTGCCAGCCGAGTGCCATCAATATGACGACGAAGAGGGCAGCGCCGACCCAGCCGATGGTCACGTACTGTCGGTTAAGATAAGCAGTTGCGCCTTCTTGAATGGCCGCCGCGATGCTTTGCATCTTCTCGCTACCGGTTGATTTCCCCAAAATCCACTTGCTCGAAAATATCCCATACAGGATCGCAGCAACAGCGCACAACAAGGTGAACCCCAAAGCTGATGTCATTGTTTTCTCCCCAAGTAAAAACCGCCCCTTGCGGAGCGGTGAATCAAAATCAAACTTTGAATTCCTTTAGTTTTTTTGCAACTGCCACATTCTTCAGTTGGACATACTGTGGCAGTCCGTCTTTGAATGTCGGGTAATCCTCACCCTTGATGAGCGGTGAGAGATAGGTCCGGCATTTTTCAGTGATACCGAAGCCGTCTGGTGTGATGAAGTTGCGCGGCATGAATTTCTCCACGTTAGCGACTTTGGACAATTGAGCCACGCCGACCTTCCATTTGTAAGGCTTGTCTGAGATGCGCTCAACTGTAGGCATCACTGCGTTCTGTCCTTTGAGAGCCAGTTCGACAGCAGCCTTGCCCAGTGCATACGCTTGATCGACGTCAGTCTTGGAGGCGATGTGGCGAGCGGAACGTTGCAGGTAATCGGCAACCGCCCAGTGGAATTTGTAACCCAGCGCTTCTTTTACCATGTTGGCGACGACCGGGGCGGCGCCACCGAGTTGCGCATGACCGAAGGCATCACGTGTGCCTTGTTCAGCGAGGAACCTTCCATCAGGGTAGTGACAACCTTCAGACACCACCACGCTGCAATAGCCGTGTTTTTTCACCATGGCATCCACCTTGGCGATGAATTTCTTTTGATCGAATTCGATCTCTGGGAACAGGATGACGATAGGTAATTCGCAATTCTTATCCGAGGCCAATCCACCTGCGGCAGCGATCCAACCTGCATGACGTCCCATCACTTCCACCACGAACACCTTGGTAGAGGTCTTGCACATCGAAGCTACGTCGAAGCTGGCTTCACGCACAGACACGGCAACATATTTGGCAACGGAGCCGAAACCTGGGCAGCAGTCAGTGATGGGCAAGTCGTTATCCACGGTCTTAGGCACGTGGATGGCTTGCACGGGATAGCCCATCTTTTCTGAGATCTGCGAGACCTTGAAACAGGTGTCGGCAGAGTCTCCACCGCCGTTGTAGAAGAAGTAGCCGATGTTGTGTGCCTTGAACACTTCGATCAGGCGCTCGTATTCGCGTAGGTTCTGTTCCAAGGATTTTAGTTTGAAGCGGCAAGATCCGAAACCACCAGCGGGTGTGCTGCGCAATGCGGCGATGGATTTGGCGGAGTCTTTGCTGGTGTCGATGAGGTCTTCCGTGAGTGCGCCGATGATGCCGTTGCGTCCTGCATAGACCTTACCGATCTTGTCTTTGTGTTTGCGCGCTGTCTCGATGACACCGCAGGCTGAGGCGTTGATGACGGCGGTCACACCGCCGGATTGTGCATAAAACGCATTTTTCTTGGCCATGCTATGCTTCCTTCGTAGTTGAGTTTGATGATTGCGCATATTACGCCGATTTTTTTCGGTGTGGTTGATGTGGAGTACATTTGATGTAGGTCAATTCCAATCGGGATACGCTCGAATAAGATGCGCCCCTTTGTTCAAGAACGTAGTGTTCATCAGGAGAGCAAGATGGCGATTGAATTATTCAACAATGGCACACACCTGTGTCTGATGTTTGATGACCTTGTAGATGATTCTTCCGGAGATGCGGTACAGGCGAACCAGTTCCTCATCGTGGATAACGGGCATGGCGCGTTGCTCGATCCCGGTGGCAACATGACCTACAACGGTCTGTTGATGTCGATGCACAGTTATTTTCCCCCGAAGAATCTCGAGTACATCCTTGCATCGCATGCCGACCCGGACATCATCGCATCGGTTAATAAATGGATGATCCACTCCGAATGTAAAGTGATGATCTCCAATCTATGGGTACGATTCGTGCCGCACTTTTGCAGTGTGGGCAACGCGGCAGGTCGAGTGGAGGGCATCCCCGATGAAGGCATGAACCTTCCTTTGGGGCAATCTATCATCAAGGCCATTCCCGCGCACTTCATGCATTCGGAAGGCAATTTCCAATTCTACGACCCCATCAGCAAGATACTGTTCACGGGGGATATGGGCGCTTCCATCGTGGCGCACGATGCGGCAGATACGCCGGTGGAGGATTTCAAGTCACACATCCCTTACATGGAGGGTTTTCATAAGCGTTACATGATCTCTAACAAGATATGTCGCTTCTGGGTCAACATGGTGCGCACCTTGGATGTAGAGATGATCGTGCCGCAACATGGACGTATGTTCAAAGGCAAGAAGATGGTGAACGAGTTCTTGAATTGGATCGAAGCACTGCCTTGCGGCGTCGATCTGATGACACAGGATCAGTACCGAGCTCCTAAATGAGGGAGTGATCAGGCTGCCCGTGCGGCCTGATCTTTATAATGCATTTATGCCCGCCATGGCGACTTGTCCGTCTTGCACGGAACGCACACCACTGATGCCCAAGCCACCGATGACGATATCGTCACGCACGAGTGGCACGCCACCCTCTGCAGGGATCACACCCGGCAAGGCCAGATGTATCAAACGACCACTTAGCACGGCATCTTCCGAAGCCTTGGTGGGGCGTTGGAACGCGACGGCCGCATTGGCTTTCATGATAGCGGTCTCGACGCTACCCCATTGAGTCTCGTGACCGCGTTGCAGATACAGCAGATGACCGCCATCGTCGACGACAGCAACCACCACCTTCCATCCATTCTTGTGTGCCTCGACTTCGGCGGCGGCAGCGATGCGTTTCGCATCTTCCAGTGTCAGGATGGGTTTGCGGGTCATACTTCAAGCACCGAGCAATTGATAGATACGATCACGGATCGCATTCACATCTCCCACGCCGGGGACATGCACGACCTGAGGGGCGTTTGCCGTCCCTGATCTCTGCCAAGCAGAGTAGTAATCCACCAGCGGCTTGGTTTGGTCGTGATAGATATTCAAGCGCTTGACGACGGTGTCTTCCACGTCGTCCGGACGTTGTACCAAGTCTTCTCCAGTGATGTCATCCTTGCCTTCGACTTTGGGAGGGTTGAACACCACATGGTAGGTGCGGCCGGAGGCGAGGTGTACGCGACGTCCGCTCATGCGGGTGACGATCTCTTTGTCGGCAACGTCGATCTCTACCACGAAATCGATCTTGATGCCCGCATCTTTCATCGCTTGCGCTTGCGGGATGGTGCGTGGGAATCCGTCGAACAGAAAACCGTTAGCGCAATCCGCGTCCTGGATACGTTCTTTGACCAGATTGATGATGATCTCATCGGAAACTAGGTTGCCCGCATCCATGATCTTCTTGGCAGAGACACCGAGCGGTGTGCCGGCTTTGACTGCCGCACGCAACATGTCACCCGTGGAGATCTGGGGGATGCCGAACTTCTCCTTGATGTAGTTGGCCTGTGTGCCTTTTCCGGCGCCGGGTGCACCTAACAGTATCACTCTCATGTTCTCTCCTTGTGATGAGTGCTGAATAATCGTCTTGCGGATTGTAGATCTTGTTCGGTATCGACGCCGCTCGGTGGCGCGTCTTGCGTGATGGCTACACCAATTTTGTAGCCATGATACAGCGCACGCAGTTGTTCCAGCGATTCTACTTGTTCCAGCGGAGCGGGGGTGAGCCCGCCGAACTCGCGTAGAAAACTAGCGCGATAGGCATAGATGCCGATGTGTCGCAGAACCTTGACATTGTGGGGTAGCGGTTGATTCGCAGCGTAGGCATCACGCGGCCATGGGATAGGCGCGCGACTGAAGTAGAGTGCATTGCCATGTTTATCCAGCACCGCTTTCACGATGTTCGGATTGCGCATGGAGGCTTCATCATGGATAGGATGGCAAGCCGTGGCGATGGCACATTCAGGATGGTCGTGCAGATGTTGGGCGACAGCGCGAATGAGGGCGGGTGGAATGAGTGGCTCATCCCCCTGTACATTGACCACGATGGTGTCGTCTGACCACGCTTGTTGCGCCGCGACTTCTGCGATGCGATCCGTGCCGCTGGTGTGATCGACGCGCGTCATGCAGGCTATGAAATCATTCTGTTGTGCAGCCTCGATGATGGGCTGGTGATCGGTAGCGATGACGATGTGTGATGCGCCGCTTTGCGCAGCCTGTTCAGCGACACGGATGACCATCGGCTTGCCGCCGATATCTAATAGGGGTTTGCCAGGCAGTCGCGTCGAGGCGAAGCGGGCGGGGATGACGACTTTGAACTGAAGCATTTAGAGCTTTTCGATTTCCTCGACGGACACCGTACGTGCTTCATCAGCCAACATCACGGGGATGTCGTCTTGGATAGGGTAAGCCAAGCGGTCCGCCTTGCAGATCAATTCCTGTTCGGCCTTGCGGTAGATGAGAGAAGATTTGCACAGTGGGCAAACAAGGATATCGAGCAGTTTGGCGTCCATTATCGGGTGACCTTTTTGATGATGAGTTGGGCGAGAGCCGGATCGACTTGCGCATCCACTCGCAACACCCAGTGTTTCTTGGTGGCGAACGCGGCGCATTTTACCGCATCTTTTTCCGTCATGAGTATGGCATCCACATCGTCGAAATCGAGGTCTGATGCGGTGAAGTCGTGATGGTCAGAAAAAGCCTGTGTCGTGCACTGCAATCCGAGTTGTTGCAGGTGATCGAAGAAACGTTTGGGATGTCCGATACCTGCAATCGCGTGCAAACGTTGTCCTGCCAACGCATCGGCCGAAACGACGATCTCAGGATTCAACAGATTATGAAAGCGAGTGCCTTGCAGTTGCATACCGAATTCATTTGCTTGTGCCTCGCCACCATTTACCACGATGGCATCGACATCGTTCAAGCGTGACGCCGGTTCACGTAGCGGTCCAGCGGGTAGCAACAAGCCATTGCCGAAGCGCCTAGCGCCGTCGATGACGACGATCTCAGCATCGCGATGCAAGCGATAGTGTTGCAGCCCATCGTCGCTCAAGATGATGTCGCATTCCGGGTGTGCCAATAACAATGCGGATGCCACAGCAGGGCGATCGCGTCCGATCCATACAGGGCAGAGTTTGCGTTGTGCCATCAGCAAAGGCTCATCACCGACCTCGTCTGAGGAATCATCAGCATTTACGTAGCGAGGTAAGGTATTGGTGTGTTTGGACTTGCGATAGCCGCGACTGATGATGCCAGGATGCCAGCCGTCGTCGATGAGTTGCTGCGTTAGCCACAATGTCAGGGGAGTCTTGCCAGTGCCGCCGACGCTGATGTTGCCGATGATAACGATGGGTACATGAAACTTGGGCGAGGCGATTGCGCCGCTACGATAAAGAAAACGGCGTAGCGAAACGAGTGCGCGGAAGATCAGGCTGACGGGATAGAGCAACAAGTGAAGCGGCGTAATGACATACCAGTGATGTTGCAGCCGCTCCATGTTGTGGAATTACTTGGTCTGGCTCTGTGTGGTGAAAGTGATACGACCGAAACCCGCGACACGGGCGGACTCCATCACATTGATGACGGACTGATGCAAGGCTTTAGCATCCGCACTGATGACGATGGTCGGATCCGTTTGATCGCCAGCGGCTTTCTTCAAGGCCAATGCGAAGTCGTTCACATCTTTGAATGGCGCGCGCGCGCCATTGATGGCGAAGTGTTCTGAGGCGTCCACCGCTACATTGATGGGTTTGCTGACTGGCACTTTGCTATCTTCGCCAGAAGCTTGTGGCAGATTGATCTGTAGTTCAGAGAACTTGCCGTAGCTGGTAGTTACCATCAAGAAGATGAGCACGACCAGCAACACGTCGATCATCGGGATCAGATTGATCTCGGGCTCTTCACGTTGACGTCCGCGACGGAAATTCATTTACTTACGCTCTCCGTGCACGATCTCCACCAGTTTGATCGCCTGTTGCTCCATTTCGATGGTGAAGCTATCTACCGAAGCGCGGAAGTGGCGGTAGGCGATCATGCTGGGTACGGCCACGATCAAACCGAAGGCTGTGTTGTAGAGCGCCACAGAGATGCCGTGCGCCAGTTCGGCGGGGGCTGCACCGCCTGCGTTCTGCGCACCGAATATCTCGATCATGCCGACCACGGTACCGAACAGACCTAGGAGAGGGCTGATGGAAGCGATGGTACCCAAAGTGGTCAAGAAGCGTTCCATGTCATGGGTGGCCGCACGACCCGCCTCTTCGATGGATTCCTTCATCACCTGTGGTTGGCTCTTGATGTTCTTCAGGCCGGTAGCGAAGACCTTGCCTAGTGGCGAGCCAGCACTCAACTTGGTGAGCATCGCTGTGCTCACACCCTTGGTCTTCAGTTCCTGCACGACCTCGTCCAGCAGCTTTGCGGGAATGATGTTCTTGCCACGCAGATAGATCGCCCGTTCGACGATGAGTGTGACGGCGATGAGTGATGCGATGATAAGTAACCAGATAGGCCAACCGGCCGCTTCGATGAGAGTGAACACGCAACGTCTCCAAAAATAGGCAGAAAATCCGAGGCGCGAACTGTATCTTGTTACCCCCTCATTGAGCAAGGCAAGTGCGGTCCAAAACGCTAACTTCCCGTCCTATAAGCAAAAAGTTTTCTTACCCACAAAAGTTGTGGATAACTTTGTGGATGAAACAGAGGGGTGAATGTTTCAAGCCCGATGTCATCGGCTTCTTGGATTTCTGCCCAATAAATATACTGGTATAAAATTCAATTAAATCAATGCGATGCTGTAAGTCGTCATATTTTTGTAGTCTATATAGCCATGAATACCACGTCTTTATTGGGGTTGTGAGTAATTGCGCTTTGTCAATATGCCGTTAGACCTATTTTCAAATATATTTTTCGGCATCGTTCAAGCGCTTGAACAATCGTTAATATTCAGTGGCGTGGCGATTTTGAGGATTCATGCATCGTCCATGTGTACCCACTTGTTCGAGCTACAATTTTTGTAAAGGAAACCTAGATATGAAAGTGAAACTGATCCCTGTTTTGATGTTGTCTCTCACGCCGATGCTGGCCCATGCTGGTTTTGCGGATGATCTGAACAAGGCGACGGGCAGCAATTTAGGCAACAAGGTCGAGGCGCAAGCTAAGTCATCGGCGAAGGCGGCGGGTAACAAGCAACTCGCTGCCCAAGTGAACAAGAAGTTGCTGTCTGAAGGGCGCAAGAACCAATGTTCCTTCAAGAGTGGTTCGGACGAGTTGGCGCCTGGCTGCGGGGCGAAGTCCAAGAAGCTGGCAGGTATCATCATAGAGGTGAAGAAGACATTGCAGTCTCAAGGGCAGACTGGCTTCAAGTTCACCGTGTCTGGACATACCGATTCCTCGGGCGATGCAGCCAAGAACAAAGAGCTTTCCGCTCGTCGCGCGCAAGTGATGGTGAAAGAGTTGGTCGCGCAGGGCGTGAGTGCGGAAGATATCGAATCCGTCGGCATGGGGTCTGAGAAACCGCTCATCAAGAAAGATGACACACCCGCCAAGAAGGCAAAGAACCGTCGCTACGAAGTTCAGGTCCATTTCTGAGCTTCTCTGGGATAATGAATCGGCACGTCCATCATGGGCGTGCCGTTTTTTATTGAGGGACGAACGTGGCGGTCGATAACAACAGGGTATTGAGCATCCGCGAGCTGAATCTGGCCGCGAAACAATTGATCGAGGGCGGGCTACCCCTACTGTGGGTACGCGGCGAGATATCCAACTTCGTCAGCGCGGCTTCAGGACATTGGTATTTCTCACTAAAAGATGAAGCAGCGCAGGTGCGATGCGTGATGTTCCGTCACAAGAGCCAATATCTGGATTTCAAGCCTGCCAACGGTATGCAGGTCGAAGTCTTGGCCCTAGCTTCGATATATGAAGCGCGTGGCGATTTCCAATTGACTCTGGAGAAGATGCGTCCCGCAGGCTTGGGGGCGTTGTTCGAGGCGTTCGAGCGCTTGAAGCGCAAGCTGGGTGACGAGGGCTTGTTCGATGGCGAGCGCAAACGTGAGTTGCCCTTGTTACCCAAGCAGATCGGTATCGTCACCTCACCTCAAGCGGCGGCTCTGCGCGATGTGTTGCGTACCTTGAGCAACCGCATGCCCAACGTGCCTGTCGTGTTGTATCCGACACCCGTGCAAGGCGAAGGATCAGGGCAAAAGATCGCTACTGCGATACGCAGCGCCAGCGAACGTGCCGACTGCGATGTGGTCATCGTGTGTCGTGGTGGCGGTAGCATCGAAGACCTATGGGCATTCAATGAAGAAGTGGTGGCGCGAGCCATCGCAGACAGTCACATCCCCGTGGTGAGCGGAGTGGGGCATGAGACCGATTTCACCATTGCCGATTTCGTGGCCGACCTACGTGCCGCCACGCCCACGGCGGCAGCACAAGCGGTCGTGCCAGATGGCTTGGAATGGCGGCAACGCTTGGCGCAATTGCAAAAACGCTTCTCGCGTGCGGCGAATCGTCGTTTCGAGCTGGCGATGCAGCAACTGGATTTCACGCAAAGGCGATTGGTCCATCCCGCGCAACGCATCCAACTTCAATCTGAACGCTTGGATATGGTGATGCAGCGTTGGCAACGGGCGATGAATCGTAGTCTAGAGCAACGCAGGGTGGGTCTGACATCCATGCAGCAGCACTTGCAACATCTCGACCCCAATCAAGTGTTGGCACGCGGATACAGTCTGGTGCGTGATGCAAAGGGCAACATCGTTTCCAGTAGCCAGCAAGTGGCCGAGGGGGTAGCTTTGGATATCACCTTTGCACAGGGTGGCGCAGGCGTGGTGGTGAGGGAAAAACGTTAAGTTCATCCGAGCTAATCAGTTAAAATCCGCGCCCATTTCCGCACCTCAATTCGCTTTCAGAATCATGCTCAAACAAATCGCACTTAAGATCGATGTCGACACTTACCGCGGGACGCGTGAAGGTGTGCCACGTTTGGTGGAAGCGTTGCAACGCCATCAGGCGCAGGCCAGTTTCTTTTTTACATTGGGTGCTGACCATACGGGTCGTTCCATCAAGCATGTTTTTCGTTCTGGCTTCATCAGCAAAGCCAGACGCATTTCTGCGTTTCAACATCACGGATTCAAGACATCGCTCTATGGCACGTTGTTACCTGCGCCGAACATCGGAGAGAAATGCGCCGACATATTGCGTGCCGTGCGTGATGCGGGTTTCGAGGTTGGCATCCAAGCCAACGATAGATTCTGCTGGCAGAACAAAGTGACAGGCAAAGGCGAGAAATGGACGCAACGCGAGATGGATAAGGCGGTCGCTCGTTTCACTGAGATATTCGATAGCGCCCCTAAATCCTATGCGGCAGCGGGTTGGCAGACCAACCGTTTCGGCCTGCGCCACAACCAACATCTTGGATTTGCCTACAGCTCAGATACGCGTGGAACTCATCCCTATCTGCCCACGTGGGACGCTGAGATCATCGCATGCCCCCAACTGCCTACTACGTTGCCGACCTTGGATGAGCTCATCGGGCGCGATGGTGTCACGATGGAGAACGTCGCACAAAACCTGTTGGCAATGACGCATGAGCCATGTGCGACTGGTCATGTGTTCACTTTGCGTGCCGAACTGGAAGGTGGGCTGTGGTTGCCGATCTTTGAAGAACTACTCAAAGGGTGGCAAGCGCAGGGGTATGAACTCGTCTCGCTAAATCAATACCTGCAAGGATTCAAAGTGGCCGAGTTGCCGCGTCACGAAGTCAAGTTTCGTGCGGTAGAGGGAAGCATCGGCACGCAGGCCACTCAAGCCTAACTATCACGATGAGCGAAGACAGCACAATCACTCACCTTCAAGCATGGCGCTGGGGTGTGCCACTACTGTCGTTCATCCTGATGCTGTTGTTGTGGCTGCTGGGGGCTAATACTCAGCTTTTTCTCGCGCTGAATCATGCCGCGACGAATCTGGGCGATACCTTATGGAGTCACGTCACCGTGTTGGGGGATGTGGTGTCGCTGCTGATCATCTTGCTCATGTGTGGACGCAGGCCGCAGATCGTTTGGCACTTCATTGTCGCGACCCTGTTCGCCATCCTGTGGACGCAGAGCCTCAAATCTCCCTTGGGCGTGATGCGTCCGCCCGCCGTGTTGGATATGAGCCAGTTCCACCTCATTGGCAATGCCTTCATGGGCAACTCTTTCCCCTCCGGTCATACCACCACCCTATTTTTGATCGTTGGCGTTTTGTGCCTGCACCGATTCCCCTTATCCTTCAAATTGGGATTGTTGGGATTGGCGATCTTGGTTGGTATGTCGCGCATCGCTTGTGGAGTGCATTGGCCGTTGGATGTGCTGGGCGGCGCATTCGGCGGTTGGTTGGCCGCAGTGGCGGGTGGCTGGGTGAGTGAGCGTTGGAAGATCGGACTACATGACTACTTCCAGCGTGTCGTCGCCTTGTTGTTCCTCGGGATTGCACTCTGGATTATCTTCCGAGATAGCGATGAGTTCGTGGTGACCGTCCCCTTCCAAATACTCTTGTCTATCCTTGCCATTGCCTTTTCGACCCCGTCTTTATTGCGCCTATTCGGGTACAAGCGCTAAAGAAGCCCGTATTTATGCCGTTAAAGATGTCGTAGCGGTGAATGGAGGTTGTCACGATGTCGCAAAATGATTCGATCGAACTGAAACGCTGGGTAGCGAAACTTACGTTCGCCGAAATGCCAGTGTTGAAACAAACCGCACGCGATCTCGCTGTGCTACATGAGGATGAGCACAAGCTCAGTGCGCGTGGCGTGGCCGTCGCCATTGAATCCGATCCGATGATGACGGTGAAGTTATTGCGCTATCTGCAAGAGCACAAACGTCGTAGTCAGACCAATGAAGTCGTTGAAGTCGAGCAGGCGCTCATCATGCTGGGCGTGGAGACCTTCTACACCAATGTCCCCGCCGATCCATTGGTACAAGATGTCCTGACAGGACAGACCGAAGCGCTGATCCAATTACTCCATGTCATTCATCGTGGCCATCGTGCTTCCAAATATGCACGTGATTGGGCGATACGTCTGAACAACATGCACTTCGAAGAGATACGCATCGCCGCCTTGTTACATGATTTGGCCGAGATGCTCATGTGGTGTTTCGCGCCGCAAGACATGCTCAAGATCAAGGCGATGCAAAAACAGGATAAGACATTGCGTAGCCGGGCAGTGCAGGAGCAAGTGCTGGGTTTCGCACTGAGCGACTTGCAAAAGGCGCTGGTCAGAGAATGGTCGTTACCACAACTGCTCCTGACCTTGATGGACGATGACAACGCCAGACTGGTACAGGTGCGCAGTGTCAACTTGGCCGTCAATCTGGCCCGTCACTCTGCCAATGGTTGGAACGACGCGGCCTTGCCAGACGACTACAAGGAGATAGGCGAATTACTGCGTATCTCGCCCGCCGATGCGATGGTACTGGTCGTGCCGGAAGAGGGAACGGCCTGTGATCTGAGCAAGCCTCACTGAGTACCGCGTACTAACAAGGCCTCGACTTGGCTCGCAAGGTCAGTCGCCAAGCAATCAAACTCGATGCTGTCTGGCATCGACCTCAACCAAGTGAGTTGGCGTTTCGCCAGTTGTCGTGTGGCAGCGATGCCTTTCTCTGAGAATTCAGAAGCTGAAATCTCACCTTCCATGAACTCCCACGCTTGGCGATAGCCCACGCAGCGCATCGAGGTCATATCGCGATGCAAGGCGTATTTGTCACGCAGACCACGTAACTCATCCACCAATCCGTTCTTCAGCATCTCCTCAAACCGAAGCGCGATGCGCTGGTGCAACACCGCGCGGTCGGAAGGGATGAGCGCGATGGGCGTGATGGCGTAGGGTAGCGGGTTCTGTTCTTGATGCTTGATGAGTTCCGACATCGGCTTACCCGAGACAAGGAATATCTCCATCGCACGTTGAACACGCTGTGTGTCAGTTGGATGCAAACGCGCCGCCGTCTCCGCATCTATCTGCGCCAACTTGGCATGCAGATGCTCGATGCCGTGTTGTGCGATCTCAGCATCCAGTTGTTCACGCAATGCTGCATCCGCCTGCGGCAATGGGCTCAATCCCTCGCGTAGCGCTTTGAAATACAACATCGTGCCGCCCACCAGCAACGGGATATTCCCACGCGCGGTGATGTCCGCCATCAAGCGCAGTGCATCGTGGCGAAACGCGGCAGCGGAATACGCTTCAGTTGGGTCGATGATGTCGATGAGGTGATGCGGTGCGCGGGTGAGCGTGGCAGCATCTGGCTTAGCCGTGCCGATGTCCATGTCGCGGAACACTAGCGCCGAATCCACACTGAGGAGTTCCACTGGCATACGTTGCACCAGCTCGACAGCCACCCCAGTCTTTCCGCTGGCGGTGGGGCCCATCAAAAAGATAGCAGGGGGTAATGACTTCATTTGCCACGCATGAACATCGCATCCAACTCTTCAACCGTGATCTGGAACCATGTCGGTCTGCCGTGGTTGCACTGGTCAGCGCGTTCGGTCTGTTCCATCTCGCGCAGGATGGCGTTCATCTCTGGCAATGAGAGCTGCTGGTTGGCACGCACGGCGGAATGGCAGGCGAGTGTGGCGAGCAACTCATTGCGGCGTTCAGTGAGGGCGCGTGATGCGCCGAAATCACGTAGTTCGTGTAGCACTTCCTTGGCGGCGGCTTCGGCTTTGGATTGTTTCAACATGGCAGGCATAGAGCGCACAGCCAGTGTGGTGGGTGAGAGCGGGGCGATGTCGAAGCCAAGTCTTAACAATGCCTCCTGTTCGTCTTCCACGGTGGCGACATCCAATGTGTCTGCGGTGAAACTCACGGGGATAAGCAACGGTTGTGTCGGCATCTGTTGTTGGTCGAACGCGGTCTTGAGTCGTTCGTAAACGATGCGTTCATGTGCGGCGTGCATGTCCACCACGATGAGGCCCTGTTGGTTTTGCGCGAGGATGTAGATGCCGGAGAGTTGGCCTAATGCGAAGCCAAGCGGGTGTTCGTGTGAGGATTGAGGATTGAGGATCGAGGATTGAGAAGAGCCGTGAGACTCATCGCTCTTTGCTCCTAACGCCTGACTTTGTGATTCCCATACACGATAGGTGGCTTGTTGTTCGGCAGCGCCGAAGCGGATGGGGTGTTGTTCCGCAAAGTAAGGCGTGCGATTTCCCTCTACTTCGGTATGTGTTGGTTCGTCTGCGGTGGACGATTGTTTCATCGTCGCACTCAACGCGTCTTGTAGCGTATGGAACACGAACTGGTGGATGCCTTGGCTCTCGCGGAATCGCACTTCACTCTTGGCAGGATGTACGTTCACATCTACCAGCTCCGGCGGCATCTCAAGGAACAGCACGAAAGCGGGATGACGTTGGTGGTGCAGGATGTCTTGATAGGCCTGACGTACGGCGTGCATCAGCACCTTGTCACGCACGAAGCGGCCATTGATGAAAAAGTATTGTTCGTCGCGCGTGGAGCGGGAGTAGGCGGGCAGGGCGGCGATGCCGTACAGATGCAAGTTGGCGATCTGGCGTTCGACGACGACGGTGTGTTGGCCGAACTCCGCACCCAAGATGGCCGTGATGCGTTGCGCCAAATCCTGCTTGGGGAGTTGCCAAGCGTTGCGTCCATTGTGTTGCAAGGAGAACGCCACATCAGGCCGCGACAGGGCGATGCGTTTGAAGGTCTCTTCGCACCACGCGTATTCGGTGTTCTCACTCTTTAGGAATTTGCGGCGTGCGGGGGTGTTGAAATACAGCTCGCGCATCTCGATGCTGGTGCCGTGCGCATGGGCGGCGGGTGCGGCATCGCTTTGCGTGCCGTCCATCGCGTCTATCTTCCAAGCGTGGGTCGCATCCGGTGTGCGGCTGGTGAGGGTGACTTGTGCCACCGCCGCCATACTCGCCAATGCCTCACCACGGAAACCCATGCTGGCGACTTTCTGTAGATCATCCAGCGAGGAGATCTTGCTTGTGGCGTGGCGCATCAAAGCCAAGGGCAGTTGCGCTTGGGCGATGCCCCCGCCGTTGTCGCGCACGCGCAGCAGCTTGATACCGCCATTCTCCAAGGTCACCGCAATCTCCGTCGCCCCTGCATCTAGGCTGTTTTCCAGCAACTCTTTGAGGGCGGAAGCAGGTCGTTCGATGACTTCGCCAGCGGCGATCTGGTTGATGAGGAGGTCGGGGAGGAGTTGGATGGAAGGCATGCGCGGATTATAGCGGAGCAGTACGGAACGTTTCTCCAAAACGGTTGCCCATACGCCCGGTCGGCAGTGCTGCTCATGTACTTGCTGTTAACATGGCTCATCTTTCCAATAGGTTGTTTATGAAAAGTTTGATAGCACTCTTCATGGTTCTCCTTATGCCTTGCATCGCATTAGGCGAAGAACTCACCACCTTGAAAGAAGTCACCGTCACCGCAAAGGGAGTGGATGTGGCCGAGCGTCGCGATTCGACCACACAGAAGCTCATCGTCGATCGTAAAGACATCGAGAATCTTGGTGTGATGACCATCGGAGAGGTATTGGGAAAATTGCCGGGTGTGGAGGTGAGTGGCGATGGGCAACGTGCGCGCGGCATGTCGCGTGATTCGGTGCAGATCCTCATTGATGGTGAACGTCCAGCGGGGGGCTCGCGCATGGTGGCCGGGGTGATTGGGCGCTTGCCATCGGGTGATTTGGAGCGTGTGGAGATCCTGCGCGGTTCATCTGCTGAGTATGGCGGTTCGTCTTCAGTCACGGTGAACCTCGTGATGAAAAAGGCGCTGCCCAAGCGTTCCACAGCAGTCAAAGCCGCTGTCGGTTTTCGCGGGAGCGAGCCGAACGTACAGCTCACTTGGACTGAGAATGGGGGCGAAGGTGGTTTTGCTTGGACATTGCCAATCACCTTGAATCTGATGCGTTCCCCTTCACACATAAAGATGGACAGGCAAGCCTTGCCCGGTGGTGTGCGCAACGTGTGGCAGCAAGATGATGACAAGGGATTGTTCACCTTCCGTGAGTTCGTGTTGTCGCCGCGCATGACTTGGAAGAACGGAAGTGACAGCTTGACCATCGCCCCTTTGTTCTTTGACGGTCTCGGTGGGCGCGATAGCGATGCGGTGTCGAATGACCTGATAGTCTCGAGCAGTGGCACACGTAACAGTCGCGAGACCAATCATCGCCGTATGCTTCGTTTGCGCGCGGATGGCGAGACATTTGTAGGTGAATCCAAATTGACGGGGCGTGCCTCGTTGAATAGCGGTAAGCGTACAGTCGAGGTGGTGCGTAACGCATCCGCGACGGGTGCGGCCACGGAGAATTCCAGTGGCGACGAGAGCGAATACAACATGGCGCTGCGTATGGATAGGCCGCTGGGTGAGCATCTGCTGGCGGTGGGTGTGGAGCATATCAATCTGCATCGTGTCGAAGATCAGAACTTCGGCGGTAGCTTCGTTTCCATCACCAATCATGTTGCACGTGAACGGCATAGCATCGCGTGGGTGCAGGATGACTGGGCGTTACTACAGAACCTGACGCTGACCACAGGACTGCGCGGCGAGAATATGGATATGAGTTCGGATGGCGCGTCTCAACAAAAGGCAGCGTTGTTGCCTTCGGTGGCAGTGCGCTGGGAGCAGATGAGTCAGTGGGTGATGCGTTCCTCACTCGGTGCAGGGCTGAAGTTGCCTAGGCTGGATGAGATCAGCAACAGCGTGACTCGCAGCAATGTACCCACCACGCCGCTCGAAGCAGACAGACGCGGCAATTCCAATCTCACTCCTGAGCGGAGTTTGAATTTCGAAGCGGTGCTGGAACGTTATCTTGACCAAGAATCTGGTGTGCTGGGGGCGAATCTGTATGTGCGCTCGACCGATAACTTCATCGAGCGTTGTGTACAGCCAGAGTTGCAGGGTGATGGAATAACAACACGTTGGGTGGATAGGCCTAATAACGAAGGTCGAGCCACGCATTGGGGTGTGGAGGTGGACGGTAAGGTGCGTACGGATGGTTGGGGTTGGAAAGGCGCGACGGTCAAAGCGCATCTGACCTTGCCGCATGCTCAAGTGAACGATACCCGACTTGGCGTTTATCGCATGGCGCGTGATACGCCGGATTATGTTTTTTCCGCAGGTGTGGATCAAAGTTTGCCGATGTGGAAGTCTAGCTACGGCGTGTCTTTGCAAATGTCTGGACGCAGCAAGACGGACATCCCCAACGAACAACTGGGAACGACGAATGCCAGAACGACCTTGGATGCTTTCTGGTTGTATAAATTGAATCCGATCTTCAATCTGCGTGTCAGCGCGCAGAATCTGCTTGCCGCAAAAACGGTACGCGAGACTACCTTCATCTCCGGTACGGATACCTATCGATTGCGTACAGAGAGCACGGGGTATCGTGCAGCATTGGTCACCTTGGAAGGGCGCTGGTAGCATGTCGGCAGTTCTATCAATGTCAGGTGTGATGCAGATGTATTCGCAGTTTCCCCATGAATCGGAGAAGTCATCGCTCAGTGAGCGGTTCGCCGTCGTTGGGCTGGTCGTTCTGTTGCACCTGTCAGTATTCGCTGGATACTTGCTGCAGCCCGAGATGCCTGCTGTGATGGTGAATGAGATGTCCATCTCGTTCGCCAATATGCAGATGCAGCAGGCTGATGTCGTTCCTCAGCCCAAACAGAAGCCTAAAGAGATAGAGCCAGAACCTGCGGAAGAACTTGCTCCCAAGGAGGTTGCTCCGCCAGAGCCGCAGAATGCCTCACCCCTTTCGCCTGTGCAGTTGGATGCCGAACCCGATTATCGAGCCGATTATCTGAACAATCCGCGTCCGCCCTACCCGATGGTGGCGCGGCGTATGGGCTACAACGGTAAGGTGATCCTCAACGTCGAAGTGTTGGCGGAAGGTAGGGCGGGGCAGGTGCTGCTGCATAAGAGCAGCGGTTACGAGATTTTGGATAACGCTGCTCTGCAAACGGTGAAGACGTGGAAGTTCTCACCCGCGAAGCGGCTGGGGCAACCCGTCACACAATGGTTCTTGGTACCCATCAAATTTTCATTAGAGGATAACGATTCATGAGTAACCTTTTCGCAATCAATTCGGTCGTGGTGTTCGTGACGCTGATCTTGTTGATCATCTTGTCCATCGTCACGTGGTCGGTCGCATTGTTCAAGCTGTGGAGGCAACATCAATCCAAGAAGCAAGACAAAGAATTCATCGAGCGCTTCTGGGCGGCACGTGAATGGGCAGATGCGGAAAAAGTGGCGCAGGGCGGGCAGGGCGACTTCGCACGTTTGGCGCAAGCTGGTTTTGCTGAATTGAAGACCTTGGGCGAAGCGAATCAAGACTTGAAGCATTTGGGTGCGCCGCATGATGTGCTGGAGCGGCAACTCGTACAGCAATTGCAGAACATCCAGCGCCGCCATGAACGCGGTCAGGCGGAGTTGGCGACCATCGGCTCGACTGCCCCATTTGTCGGGCTGTTCGGTACGGTGTGGGGCATCATGCATGCCTTGCAGGACATCGGTAAGAGCGGCTCCGCCTCGTTGGATGTGGTGGCCGGCCCTATCGGTGAGGCACTCATCGCGACGGCCATCGGTATCGCGGTCGCTTTACCTGCGGTGCTGTTCTACAACTTCTTCTTGCGTCGCCTGAAAGTGCATGTGACCGACCTAGAGAATTTCGCACACGACTTCATGCGTTTGGCGCAGAAGCACGATTACAAACTGTGAGGACATCATGGCTATCGGTAATACTTCCAAAGACAACGGCAGCATGATGAGCGAGATCAACGTCACGCCCTTGGTGGACGTGATGTTGGTGTTGCTGGTGGTGTTCATCATCACCGCGCCATTGCTGGCGCCACAATCACTCAAGATCAACCTTCCCAAGACGGAATCGGTGGTGCATGACGATAAGTTGCAGAAGGTCAGTCTGGCTATCGATGCCAAAGGCGAGGTCTCGCTGGATGCGGTACATCTTAGCGATGAAGGTTTGAAAGAGATGTTGAAGAGCCGTGCGACTGACCCCGATTTCCAATTGCAGATCCAAGCGGATGAGGCGGTGAACTATGGGCGTGTCGCGCAGGTGATGGCCATCGCGCAGAAGGAGGGAGTGAGCAAGCTTTCCTTCTTGACGATTACAGGCAAATAGGCGCACGATTCAATCAAGGATTCAGGGTGGCTGGGTGGTTCTCCAGCCGTGTTCAGTAGGCTGGCAAAGGAGGGTTCATATGAGAGCTGTCGTCATCGCAATGTTGTTGGTGTTCGGTGTTTCTGTTTCCGGTAGCGCTCTCGCCTGCGAAGGCAGCAAGAGCCATAAGGCTAAGACCAGCACGAGCGCACCTGCCACACCAGCGCCCGCACCAGCAAAGTAATTCAGTACGGTATCGAAGAACGGGGCTTGGGAGACCAAGCCCCGTTTTCTTTGCATGACTTCCATGTAAGGGAGCAGTAAACTTGTGATGTTCTACTCATAACTATCCAAATATAGGAGACAGCAATGAATCGCAGAGAACTATTGATCGGCGCTGCCGCAATGGCAGCAACCGCAGTGAGTAGCAAGGCTTTTGCCGCAGAACACAAACACGAACATGCTGCGATGGCGCATCAACATACCGCCTCCACCCGTAACGAGAAGTTGATCGCCGCCGCCGCAGATTGCGTGCTCAAGGCCAACATCTGCCTGCAACACTGCATCGTTTTGCTGGGAGAGGGCGATAAGTCCATGGCCGCTTGCGCCAAGTCATCCAGCCAAGTCATCGCCATGTGCACGGCACTGGAGCAGATGGCTGCTGCCGAATCTAAATATCTACCGCAACTGGCTAAGGTCTGCATGGATGTGTGCAAAGCCTGCGAAGAGGAATGCAAAAAGACCGAGAAACATCCTGAATGCAAGGCGTGCATGGAATCTTGTGCTGCTTGCTACAAGGAATGTAAGGCGATCGCAGCTTAATTTCTGGCTCCAAGCTCAGTTATAATTCCAAAGTTGAACGCGCCCAGTCTGTCTGGGCGTTTTTTGAATAGCGACAATCGTTAATAGAGGAAAACTACATGGCTTTATTGATCGGAATTCCCCGTGAGACAGTCCCGCAGGAAAAGCGGGTCGCGACGGTGCCGGAAGTCGTCGAGAAACTCATCAAGTTGGGCTTTAAGGTTGCGGTGGAATCAGGGGCCGGAGATGCAGCGAATTGTGGTGACGATGCTTATCGTGCCGCAGGTGCTGAGATCATCGTGGGGGCTGCTCAGTTGTGGGCTACCGCTGACATCGTGTTCAAGGTGGCTGTGCCGACCAGTGCCGAGGTTGAATTGATGCGTGAAGGCGGTCATTTGATCGGCTTCATCTGGCCTGCACAAAATCCAGAATTGATGGCGCAGCTGGCCGCGAAGAAGGCGACCGTGTTGGCGATCGATTGTTTGCCACGCATGTTGAGTCGCGCCCAAAAAATGGACGCGTTGACCTCGCAGGCTGGCGTGGCGGGCTATCGCGCGGTCATCGAGGCTGCCAACGTGTTTGGTCGCTATTTCAACGGTCAGATCACTGCGGCTGGTAAGGTTCAGCCTGCTAAGGTGTTCATCGCCGGTGCTGGCGTGGCGGGCCTTGCCGCGATCGGCACGGCTGCTGGTTTGGGCGCCATCGTGCGCGCCAACGACACACGTGCCGAGGTGGCTGATCAGGTCAAATCCTTGGGCGGTGAGTTCGTCAAAGTCGAATATGAGGAAGAGGGCGGCGGCGGTGGCGGTTACGCCAAAGTAATGAGCGAAGGCTTTATGCAGGCTCAGCGCGAGATGTACGCCAAGCAAGCCCGCGAAGTGGACATCATCATCACGACCGCATTGATTCCAGGGAAACCTGCACCAAGACTCATCACGGCCGAGATGGTACAGAGCATGAAGCCGGGTAGTGTCATCGTTGATATGGCGGCGGAGCGTGGCGGCAACTGTGAATTGACCGAGGCAGGTAAAGCAGTGGTGAAGTATGGCGTGACTATCGTGGGTTACAGCGACTTGAATAGTCGTTTGGCAAAGCAATCATCCACGCTGTATGGCACCAATCTGTTCCGCCTGACTGAGGAATTGTGCAAGACCAAGGACGGCATCATCAACGTCAATATGGAAGACGATGCGATCCGTGGGTTGACCGTGATCAGGAACGGCGAGATCACTTGGCCGGCTCCTCCTATCAAAATGCCCGCAGCTAAACCTGCAGCAGCTAAACCCGTCGCTGCACCCGCAGCGCATGGGCATGGAGCAGGTGGCGCGCCTGCTTCGGCAGGCAAGACGGCTGCGATATTCGGATTCGCCGCATTGTTGTTCCTGCTCATCGGTGCCTACGCACCCGCTGCGTTCCTAGGACACTTCACCGTGTTCGTGCTCGCGTGTTTCGTCGGTTACATGGTGGTGTGGAACGTCACGCCGGCATTGCATACGCCATTGATGAGTGTCACCAATGCGATCAGTAGCATCATCGCTATCGGTGCACTGGTGCAGATCGCACCACCGCAGACGTTGGGCTTTATGTTTGATCGTCCCAATGGTTGGATACTCGGTTTGGCCGTGGTTGGTGTCACACTCACGGCGGTGAATATGTTCGGCGGTTTCGCTGTTACTCGACGCATGCTGTCGATGTTCCGAAAATAAGGATAAATGAATATGTCTGCAAGCTTGGCAACGGTTTCATATATTGGTGCGATCATTCTTTTCATCCTTAGCTTGGGTGGTCTTTCTAATCCGGAGTCTTCGCGTCGTGGCAATCTCTACGGCATGATCGGTATGACCATCGCTGTACTGGCGACGGTGTTCGGCCCACGCGTCACGGTGGCCGGACTGCCATGGATCATTGGTGCGATGGTGGTGGGCGGCAGCATCGGTCTGTATGCGGCGCGTAAAGTGCAGATGACGCAGATGCCGGAGCTGGTCGCAATGATGCACAGCTTGGTCGGTCTTGCCGCATGTCTGGTTGGCTTCGCCAATTACATCGACCCGATGGCGACATTGAATCTGTCCGGTGCTGAAAAAGCCATTCACGAGATCGAAGTCTATGTGGGTATCTTGATCGGTGCAGTGACCTTCTCCGGCTCGCTCATTGCCTTCGGCAAGCTGGCAGGCAAGATCGGTGGTAAGCCACTGTTGCTGCCAGGCCGTCACTTCTTGAATCTGATCGGTCTGTTGGTCGTCATCGTTTTCGGCTGGCAGTTCCTGCATGCTGAAACCATCAGCGCAGGCATGTTCGCGCTGACCGTGATGACGGTGATCGCTCTGCTATTCGGGATGCACATGGTGCTGGCTATCGGCGGTGCGGATATGCCGGTGGTGGTGTCCATGCTGAACAGCTACTCCGGCTGGGCAGCGGCGGCGACAGGCTTCATGTTGAACAACGATCTGTTGATCGTCGTTGGTGCGCTGGTGGGTTCGAGCGGCGCTATCCTTTCCTACATCATGTGTCGTGCGATGAACCGCAACTTCATCAGCGTCATTGCGGGTGGGTTCGGTACCGGCGGCGGCAAACCAGCACAGAAGGCGGACGGTGACGCACAACCCGCTGGAGAAGTCGTATCTATCAGTGCAGTCGATACAGCCGAGCTGTTGCGCGAAGCCAAGAATGTGATCATCGTTCCCGGATACGGCATGGCCGTGGCGCAGGCGCAACACACGGTGTTTGAGATCACCCAGGTTCTACGTGAGAAGGGAGTCAACGTACGCTTCGGTATCCATCCCGTGGCTGGCCGTATGCCCGGTCACATGAACGTGTTGCTGGCTGAAGCCAAAGTGCCTTACGACATCGTGATGGAGATGGACGAGATCAATGCCGACTTCCCAGATACCGATGTCGCCATCGTCATCGGCGCTAACGACATCGTGAATCCGGCCGCGCAGGAAGTGCCTGATAGCCCGATCGCGGGTATGCCCGTGCTGGAAGTGTGGAAGGCCAAGACTTCTATCATGATGAAACGCAGCATGGCGACCGGCTATGCGGGGGTCGATAATCCACTCTTCTACAAAGAGAACAATCGTATGTTGTTCGGTGATGCTAAGAAGATGCTGGATGAGGTATTAACTGCGCTGAAAGCGTAAAGTAACTCGACGCAAGTCACAGAAGAGCCGCGCAAGCGGCTCTTTCTATTTGGAAGAAGCGTTGAAAGAGCGCATCACCAACCATGCGCCAAGCAGGCTTTCGATCAGATACAAGATGCTTGAGATGCCGTGCCACATCTTGAGCTGTTCTGCGAAGGTACTTTGCATCACATCCAATGGTAGCGCTTGAGATTTCATATCGGCCATAAAAGGTTGGATGGTGAACTGCGTCAGTAGAGTGATGCACAACATTGCGATGACCAGCCAAGCCGAGATTTCGCGCGATATTTGTTTACCCGTAACTAGCCAACGATGCAGCAAGAGATACATGCCACAAAGGATGCCGACGTACCCCAATGTCTCGAATAGCTTGCCCGCGAGCATCCCTGCAAGTTGTCTGTCGGGCTGAGAATAAAACAAGGTGGGGACGGCAAGATAACCGATCACCCAGAGACCGCCGACCCATAGGGTGAGTGCAAGCGAGGAAAGGTGATTAGGCAGGTTTTTCATAGGGTAATCACATGTGTCGATACCGTGCGGATTGTCCATGGCTAGTCGCGCGGAGGCAATGCTTTCCCGTTACAATCACAGACCGTTATGAAAACCATCACCTTCCCCGATAGCCCCTACCTGCTGCACCTGCCGTTCGATCCGGCAGGGGATCAGCCCACGGCTATCGCACAGTTGGTGGAGGGTATCAATGATGGTCTCGCCTACCAGACATTGCTGGGGGTGACTGGCTCTGGCAAGACGTTCACGATGGCGAATGTCATCGCACGCACAGGGCGGCCAGCCATCGTGATGGCACCGAACAAGACATTGGCGGCACAGTTGTATTCCGAGATGCGCGAGTTCTTTCCAGAGAATGCGGTGGAGTATTTCGTCTCCTACTACGACTACTACCAACCCGAGGCCTACGTGCCGTCGCGTGATGTGTATATCGAGAAGGATTCCAGCATCAACGAGCAGATCGAGCAGATGCGTCTGTCTGCCACCAAGTCGATGTTGGAAAGACAGGACTGCATCATCGTCGCCACGGTGTCGGCCATCTACGGTATCGGAGACCCTGTGGACTACCACGGCATGATCTTGCACCTGCGCCAGAACGAGAAGATGGTGCAGCGCGACATCATTCAGCGCCTGGTGGCGATGCAGTATGAGCGCAACGATGTGGATTTTTCACGTGGGAATTTCCGCGTACGCGGCGATGTGATCGATATTTTCCCAGCGGAAAGCAGCGAGAACGCAGTGCGCATCACCTTGTTCGATGATGAGGTGGAATCCATCGCTTTGTTCGATCCACTCACGGGGCATATCCAGACGCGCGTGCCGCGCTACACCGTGTATCCGTCTAGTCATTATGTGACACCTCGCGAGACGACCTTGCATGCCATCGAGACCATCAAAGTGGAACTGGCGGAGCGTATCGCCTTCTATATCAGCGAGAATAAATTGGTGGAAGCGCAGCGCATCGAGCAGCGTACCCGCCACGATCTGGAGATGTTGGCCGAGATTGGTTTCACCAAAGGCATCGAGAACTATTCGCGTCATCTGTCTGGACGCGGTCCGAACGAGGCGCCGCCGACGTTGATGGATTATCTGCCGCCAAATGCGCTGATGATCATCGACGAGAGCCACGTCACTATCCCGCAGATCGGCGGCATGTATAAAGGTGACAGGGCGCGCAAAGAGAATCTGGTCAATTATGGATTCCGCCTTCCTTCGGCACTGGATAACCGTCCACTGCGTTTCGACGAGTTCGAGAAGGTGATGCGCCAGACCGTCTTCGTGTCTGCCACGCCATCTGTCTATGAGGCCGAGCACACAGGACAGGTGGTAGAGCAGGTGGTGCGTCCGACTGGACTGATCGATCCGACCATCGATGTACGCCCAGCCACCAATCAAGTGGATGACCTGATGTCCGAAGTGACGTTGCGCACCAAGGTCGGAGAGCGTGTGTTGGTCACCACGCTGACCAAGCGCATGGCGGAGGATCTCACCGAGTATTTTTCCGAACACGGCATCAAGGTGCGTTACCTGCACTCGGATATCGAGACCGTCGAACGCGTAGAGATCATCCGCGACTTACGCCTCGGCATGTTCGACGTGCTGGTGGGTATCAACCTATTGCGCGAGGGTTTGGATATACCCGAGGTATCGCTGGTCGCGATCCTAGACGCGGACAAGGAAGGTTTCCTGCGATCCGAACGCTCGCTCATCCAGACCATCGGCCGCGCGGCGCGCCATCTGCATGGCACGGCCATCCTATATGCCGACCGCATCACCGAATCCATGCGTAAAGCTATCAGCGAGACGGATCGTCGCCGTGCAAAACAGATAGCACACAACGAGGCGAACGGCATCACGCCGCAGTCTGTGGTCAAACGCATCAAGGACATCATCGATGGTGCGTACGATGTGGATGCCGAACGCAAGTCTTTGAAAGCGGCCCAGACCGAAGCGAAGTATCTGGCGATGAGCGAGAAGGAGGTCTCGAAAGAGATCACGCGCATCGAGAAAGAGATGATGCAAGCCGCCAAAAATCTTGAGTTTGAGAAAGCTGCGCAACTGCGCGACCAGTTGAAGAAGTTGCGCGAGAGCGTTTTCATTTCCCCTTTGTGAGTTAAGTATGCAAGTCAAAGTGCTGTTCGTGTGTATGGGCAATATTTGTCGTTCACCTACCGCCGAAGCGGTGTTTCGCCATTACGTCGAGAAGGAATGTCTGACTGAGTACATCTCTATCGATTCGGCGGGTACGCACGATTACCACATCGGTGATGCGCCGGATGGACGTACGCAACAAGCCGCATTGCAACGTGGTTACGACATGAGTCGGCTGCGCGGTCGGCAGGTGGAAGCAGGGGACTTCGCTCGTTTCGATTACGTGTTGGCGATGGATGAAGCGAACCTGTCCATTTTGAAGCGCCTACGTCCGCGCGATGCGGAGAGCCATTTAGGATTGTTTCTTGAATTCGCAGAGAAGCATGATGAGCGCGAAGTGCCCGACCCTTATTATGGTGGGGCTCAAGGTTTCGAGCATGTGCTTGATCTGGTCGAAGATGCAGCAAAGGGGCTGTTGAAGCACATAAGGCAGCAGCACTTTAAGGAACTTAGCTAGGAGGTTGGTATGGCGCTCATCGCAAACATCGTCGTTGCACTCGTCGCATTGCTCCATGTTTATTTCCTTGTGATGGAGATGTTCATGTGGGACAAGCCGCTCGGTTTGAAGACCTTCCGCATGACACCTGAGAAAGCGGAAATGACGAAGGTGCTCGCAGCAAATCAGGGTCTGTACAACGGATTTCTCGCGGCAGGGTTGCTGTGGGGGCTGAGCTTGGGTGATGCCGGAACCAGCATCATGATGTTCTTCTTGGGTTGTGTGATCGTTGCAGGCGTGTATGGTGCGATCACGGTGGGACGCAAGATTCTTTTCATTCAAGCGATGCCTGCGGCGATCGGATCGCTGTTGCTTGTTCTGAGTTGATCATTTTTTTGGGCAATAAAAAACGCACGGTATGCCGTGCGTTTTTTATTTGACCTAAGTCGAGGTTACTTCGGTTGAGTCTCTACCATCACCAGCGGTTCGTTGTTCTCCGCTGTGTAGACTTCACGTGGACGTTGACGACGACGCGGCGCACGATCTTGTGACGCAGGTGCAGGAGCTACGACTGTAGCAGCCTTGTTCGGGTCGGTCTCGATCATCGTCAGGCCAGTACTGCTCAGATCCACTTGAACAGGTGCAGGAGCAGCTACTTGAACGACCGGAGCCACTGCCTTTGGTGCAGGGGCGGCGTTCGTTGGGTAGCAAACCACTTCGGTCGGCGTCAGACGTTTCATCGAATCGGGATACGCCACGTATTCGCTTGGTT
>Ga0172379_10001965_pt1 | contig 38272 bp, 35 predicted proteins | sample GrowelOW334metaG_FD_119756 | JGI IMG/M metagenome (GOLD analysis project Ga0172379, IMG submission 119756) | Groundwater microbial communities from an aquifer near a municipal landfill in Southern Ontario, Canada - Groundwater well OW334 metaG | ecosystem: Environmental > Aquatic > Deep... | reverse complement strand
CTCCTCATGGGCGTCTGCTGCTCCGGCTATTACGTAATGAGCGGCCACACGCCCGGCCTGAACGATCTGATGGGCTTCATGGAAAACTGGCGCGACGATCCTTTCAAGCACAGGGACTGAGCGCCGGATCGCAAACGCTATTAATATTTTGTTTTTACATCAAAGTTAAACGGGGTGTCACTTTATGTCGACAGCAAAATCACACAGTCAGGATTTCGCGGCAAAAATCAAAAAGCTTCGCAAGAAGGGCTCGATCACGCTCGAAACGCTCGCCGCAAAGACCGGCCAGACGGTGGACTTTCTCGAAAAAATCGAAAACGGCGAGGTCACGCCGCCGGTCTCGGTCATCATTCAGATTTCAAACGCTCTGACCGTGGATTCGGGCGCCTTCCTTTCGGCCACCGACGATTCGAAAAAGCGGAAAGCCGAAAGCTTCAACAAACGCAAAAACGCATACCTGTACAAGACGCTGACGCCGGACGCCGAACTGCGCCACATGAAGGGTTTCAACGTCACAATTCCGCCGGAGTCCGAACACGAAGGCGTTCAGTACAAGCATGCCGGCGAGGAATTCATCTATGTGCTCGAAGGGCGCCTCGACATCGAGGTCGGCTCCAGGAAGCACAGCCTGAAGAAGTCGCAGTCGCTGCACTTTGATTCAGGCCTCGTGCACAAACTGCGCAATCCCGGAAAAAAGACCGCCGACCTGCTCGTAATTGTATATACGCCGTAAGGATTATGCTGAACGCCAAAGACGGCGTTTGACATTGCGCAACAGGCTGAAAAGAGAATTAAAAATTCAGCCCTAAGCCGATGCCAAAGGCCCAACGCCAATTTAAGGAGCCGACATGGCCATTCCAATGACTGATGAGCAACACATGATACAATTGATGGTTCGCGATTTCGCGCGGAAGGAGATCGAGCCCGTCGCGATGCGAAACGACGCCGAGGGCGAGTTCCCCGCGGAGATCATAAAAAAGATGGGCGGGCTCAGCCTGCTCGGCATGATGGTTCCCGAGCAGTACGGCGGCGCCGGCGCGAGCGCGGTGTCTTACGTGCTCGCGATCGAGGAAGTGGCCTTCGCCTGCGCCTCGACCGCCGTCACGATGGCGGTCAGCAACCTCGCCTGCGGCCCGATCCTCAACTTCGGCAACGAAGAACAAAAAATGAAATATCTCGTCCCGCTCGCGTCCGGCAAACACATCGGCGCGTTCGCTATCACCGAGCCGGAATCCGGCTCCGACGCCGCGAGCGTCTCAACCCGCGCGGTGAAAAAAGGCAACTCATACATTCTCAACGGGAGCAAAATCTTCATTACGAACGGCGGCTATGCGAGCACGTTCATAGTGATCGCGCGGACCGACAAGGAACAGCGCGCCCGCGGGCTGTCCGCATTCATCGTCGAAAAAGGAACCCCCGGTTTCGAGATCGGCCGCGAGGAAGACAAGATGGGCCTCCGCGCGTCGAACACCGTCAGCCTGAACTTCGAGGACTGCAAAATACCGGCCGAAAACCTTCTCGGCGAGGAAGGCATCGGATTCACTGTCGCCATGACAGCGCTCGACAGCGGCCGCATCGGCATCGCCGCCCAGGCGGTCGGAATCGCGCGCGCCGCTTTCGCCGAAGCCGTAAACTATGCGAACACGCGCAAGCAGTTCGGACGCTCTCTCGCCCGCAATCAGGCCATTCAATGGATGATCGCAAACGCGCTGCGCGACATCGAAGCCGCGCACCTTCTCACGGTAAGCGCCGCATTGTCCAAAGACGCCGGGGTTTCCTTCACTCTCGAAGCTTCGATTGCGAAACTATTCGCCACCGAAGCCGCGAACCGCATTGTTTACGATGCGCTCCAGATTCACGGCGGATACGGCTACACAAAGGAATTCAAAATCGAACGCCTCTACCGCGACGCGCGCGTCACCACTATTTACGAAGGCACTTCCGAGATTCAGAGAATCGTCATCGCGAATAACGCGCTGAAATGAAAAAGACAGTAGATGGCAGACGGTAGATAGTAGATAGGGAAAAGAATTAGCGTCGAACGGAAACCGGGAAAGATCTAAAGCGACAATCTTTTTTTTACGTAACCCGAAACCCGATCATTAATCTTTTAGCCTGATGCCCAAGGCCAAACGCCTAAAGCCGCTTTTAATTTCGTAATGCTTGAGATCTATTTTCCCAGTTCTATGGGGCCTTTATTCACGCGCACCGCGGCGGTTCCGGTATAGTCGGTGATGATTCCGTTATAGGTGTCGAAAATGATGCCGGTGGCGGCATACATGACGAAAACGCCGTCGGCGTTGATGTCCGCCGACTTGCGGGCCACGCTGAAAAGTAGCTGTTTGTCATTTACCCAGCATTTGACGGAGCCGGATTCCATAAGCCATTGCGGGCCGCGCCGGAGAAGCATCTTGCAGTCGTTTGAAGTTTCGAGATAAGGCGAGTACAGGATAAAAGAGTAGTGGCCGTACGGATCGATCTCAGGCATTTTGCCGGGCGCGTAAATCGCTATCATGTAGTAATTCGCGCTCATCGGCGAGGAGCGGCCGGGATCGACTTTCCCGCGCATGTTCATCCTGAAATAATATCTTTTGTCGTCCATTCCGAATTTTACATTCAGCAAATCGAGCGACGGGTTGATATCCGTATATTTCGCGTCCTCGTAATTCTCGTCGTCGAGGAGCGGGAAAAAGCAATCTTCCGTGGTTTGCAGGTCGCCGGAGACGTTGCACGGCGCGATCAGGTAAGTGTTGCCTTCGGCGTCGCCGAGCCGCGCGGAAGTGTACAGCGTTTTTGCGCCGGCCGGCGTTTCGAAACTCGTTTCCCACACGCCCTTCAGCGGGTCCAGCGACGGTTTAAGCGCTATCCAATCCTTCGGCGAATCGAACGCGTAGACAAATTTTGTGGAAATGAACCGCTGCGTTTCAAGGTCCTTCGACACCGGCGTCATCGTCACACTCACTTTATCGCCCGGTTTCGGATTCGGCGGCTCGAATTCGATTTTCTCAAGCATCGGCGGGATCACTTTAAGCCGCACCCTTTCAGTCAGGAATGCGAACCCGACCGGCAGCCGGACATCGTCATCGCCACGGCACTGCTGGCTGCATGTGAACATTCCGCCGTTTTCGCGAACGAAACAGACGTTGTTGCACACTTCGCGAGTTGTCATCTTGGTGACATCGGTTGGTTCGGACGCCGGCAGGTTCCAGTCCTGCGCGAGCGCCGGCGCCGCAATCATCAGCAAAAGTAATATTACAAGAAGCCGTTTCATTGCGTATAGTTTAGCATGGCGGCATGACCGGAGCAATTTTTAAATGGCTTAACCTCGGAGAAGCTTCTCCGCTAAGGTTACAATTTTCTTTTTTCATCTATAATTTACACATGTTTGAGATAGTCGATCACAGGGCGGACATTGGAATCCACGTCGCCGGCGAAACGCTCGCTGAGCTGTTCGCGGACGCAGCGCGCGGCATGTTTTTCGTTATCTCCGAACAGCCTCCGGAAGGCTGGCCTGAATCGCACATTATCGAACTGGAAGCGCCCGAAACGGAACAACTGCTCGTTGACTGGCTCAGCGAACTGCTTTACCTGCTCGAGGTGAAAAAATTCTTTGCAATCTCGCCGGAGATCGAATTGATCGAGCCGACGCGCATCAAGGCGACCGTCGGCGGCATGCGTACGCGAGGCATGTCCCTCAGCGCCGAAATCAAAGCGGTCACTCATCACATGTTGAGCGTCGATCGCACTCTGAACGGATACGAAACAACGATTTATTTCGATCTGTGAAGCAAGACTAATGTGGCTTTAGGCGTTGGACCCAACGCCGTTTTATTTCTGAGAGGTTCAAATGACTGATTGGCAAAAAAGCATACACAAACTATCGGACTACAAGATAAAGATTCCGAGAACGAGTTTCGAAGGCATGCGTGTTCCGGGCGTGATATACGCCGGGCCTGAGATTTTGAGCGACCTGCTGACGGACGAGGCGCCGATGCAGGTTGTGAATGTGGCGATGATGCCTGGAATAGTGGACTTCTCACTCGCGATGCCGGACATCCATTACGGCTACGGGTTTCCGATAGGCGGCGTGGCTGCGATGTCGGAGAGCGACGGGGTGATCTCGCCGGGCGGCGTCGGGTTCGACATCAACTGCGGCGTGCGGCTGATACGGAGCAACATTTCAGCGGCGGACGCGAGGGAGAAAGCGGACGCGCTGGCGGCGCAACTGTTCCGCGACATTCCGTGCGGAGTGGGCGAGAGCGGCGACATCCGGCTAAGCGGCGGCGACATCGAGAAGACGCTGCGCAAAGGCGCGCGGTGGGCTGTTAAAAAAGGTTACGGCTGGGCGGAAGACCTCGAATTCTGCGAGGAAAACGGCGCGCTTGAGATCGACGACACGGACCCGATCAGCCGCCGCGCCCGCGAGCGCGGCGCAAACCAGCTCGGCACTCTCGGCGCCGGCAACCATTTTGTCGAAGTTCAGGAGGTCGAGGAAATTTTCGACGAGCGGGCGGCGCGAATCATGGGCCTCGAAAAGGGGACGGTGACGGTAATGATCCACTCCGGCTCACGCGGGCTGGGGCACCAGATATGCGAGGATTCCATAAAACTTATGCGCGTGGCGGCGCAGAAGTACGGGATAGACCTTCCGGACCGGCAGCTTTCGTGCGCGCCGGTGAACTCGCCCGAGGGGCGCGCCTATTACAACGCGATGTGCGGGGCGGCGAATTTCGCCTGGGCGAATCGCCACTGTCTGACGCACTACGCGCGCAAATCGTTCGAGCGCGTGTTCGGCGCGCCGGCGGAACGGCTCGGAATGCATCTCGTCTACGATGTCTGCCACAACATAGCTAAATTAGAGGAACACGAAACGCAGGAGGGCAGGCGCCGCCGCCTGTGCGTGCACAGAAAAGGCGCCACGCGGGCGTTCCCGGCGGGACACCCTGACATTCCGGACCGCTACAGCGCAATCGGCCAGCCGGTTCTCGTTCCCGGCGATATGGGCCGGGCGTCTTACGTTTTGCTCGGGACCGATCTTGTCATGAAGGAAACGTTCGGCTCGATCTGCCACGGAGCGGGCCGCCTGAAAAGCCGCTCCTCCGCGAAAGCGAATTTCAACGCCGCCGACATTCTCGCCGGTCTCGCCGGGCGAGGCGTCACACTTCAGGCAAAATGCAAGAAATCAATTCTCGAAGAGGCGCCGGAAGCCTATAAAAACGTGACTCACGTTGTTGACACCTGCGTGAACGCCGGCCTCGCCACCGCCGTCGCCCGTCTGCGTCCCATAGTCGTCATCAAGGGCTGATCCCGGCGTGCCGCATAGCTCTTATTTCGCGACTCTTTGTTTTCCCACTCCATACCGATATAATATTCTTTTGCTAAGTCCTTATTAAAGACGCTGAATGTTGGGCTCGGGAAGAACCGAATCAAAAGGATGCCGAAGAAGGAGAAGAAATCCGCCGGGCAATTGGGCGGAACGAGGAAATGAAAACGACTGCTTTGATTACTTTGTTTTTACATAAATCAAAAACAACGCTTGCGCAAAAAGCGAAGCGTGGCGAACATGAAGGATTCTCCATGTTCGGGATTGCTTCGTCGCTCTGCTCCTCGCAAAGACGGACTCTTCGGAATAATTTTCCGCTCTTTCGCGGAAACAGGCTTTCAGCGCTCATTGCGGCGACATTCATCGTATTGTTTTTTTGCGCCGGAGCGCGCGCGGCGCAGCAGATTCTGCCTGTGGATAAATTGAAGCCAGGAATGACCGGCTACGGCAGGACGGTTTTCGCCGGCCTGAAGGTCGAGAAGTTTCCCGTTGTTGTGCGCGGCATACTCCCGGGCGCCGGACTTTCGGGCGAATCCCTGATTCTTATCGAGATGACAGGCCCCGAGCTGGACAAATACGGCGGCGTATCGATGGGCATGAGCGGCTCTCCGATTTATATCAACAACAAGCTTATCGGCGCTCTCGCGCTTACGTTCGAGAGAACCGACCACCGGCTCGGCGGCGTCACGCCGATTGAGTCGATGATGAAAATAAAAATGAACGACACCGCACGGACCGGACTCATTCCGCTCAAGAGCCCGTTCATATACGCCGGAAAGAGCTACCGCTCAATCCGATACGGACGCGTTCAGAACGATGCGCCCGCCGCCGGCGAGGACACTCTTGTCGCCCGGTTCGCTCTCGCGCCTGTCGCCATCCGCGGCATCAGCGCGCGAACTTATCCCTACATCCGAAAGTTCTTTGAAGATAACGGGGTCGAGATGCGGCCGGTCGACGGCCTCAGCGCAGGCTCCTCTATGCCTGCAAGCGAGATCGGGCCCGGCTCGGCGCTTGTGCCCGGCAGTTCGGTTTCCGTGCAACTCGTGCGCGGCGACATCGACATCTCCGCCGCCGGAACTCTCACGATGATCAACGGCAAGGACGTTCTGATGTTCGGGCATCCGTTCTTTCGCAAGGGGCCGGTTAAATATCTGCTCGCCGACGCTTACATACACGCTATCGTTAAAAGCTCCGACATGCCATACAAGATCGCGTCCACCGGCGTTGCCCGCGGCGAAGTCGTTCAGGACCGCGGCAGCGCTCTTCTCGGCCATCTTAACGTTTTCCCGAAACTTATTCCGCTCAAGATCACTGTGACAGACCTCGATATCAACAAAGTGAAATCTTACAACTTCAAAGTCGTTCAGGATCCGGACATCCTGATCAACCTGATCGTCATGGCGTTGCTTCAGAGCATCGACAACACGATCGACCGCGTCGGAAACGGAACCTCTTACATGTCGTTCACCCTTTTGTGCGAAAGCTGCAACGGTTCGTTCAAGCGCGAGAATATGTTCTACGACAGGAACGACATCTCGGCCCGCTCGCTTACCGAACTGATCGCCGCGCTGAGCATCGTGCAGGACAATGTTTTCAAGGATACGCCGGTGTCCGGCCTCGAACTCGCCGTGCAGATAGATTCCACAAACTCGTTCGCCTCGATTGAGAGCGCAGAGCTTGCGCCGAAAGATGAGCCGGCGGCTGGCGCCGAAAGCAAACCCGCGGCGCCTTCCGGTGAAAACGATGATCCGGCGGACGACAGCGGCGACGGAACTATCGAAAACGATTCCGCCCCCGGCATTGAAGTTCCCGACGGCGGTTCTCTGGATAACAGCAAAGATCCGGACGCGTCCGGCGTTGGCAGCGGCTTTGACATCGACCTCGGAGGCCATGACCCGAAACCCGTTGTGGAGAAGAAGCTTAAAGGCAACACATCGAATCAAGCCCCCGAACCCAAGGCGGCGCCTTATGCAAATAAAGAAAAAGACAATAAGCCCGCGCCAACGGTAAGGCCCGGCGAGAAAATCGGGATCAAGGTTCAGTTGCGCCCCTACCGAAGCAAACTTGTCGAGGAAACAATATATCTGAAGGTGCCGCGGGATATCTCACCGGGCAATGCGATCATCTCTGTTTTCTCCGGCATGAAACAGCAGGAAACGGTTGCGCCCGGCGATTTTCTGATGCAGATCAACGGCAAGGAGAAACCGCACGCGCGCGAGCAGGAACAGGACGCCGCCGACGCAGAGAAGGAAAAAGACAAAAGCTTCGACGAACTGCTGAAAAAGTTCAGCAAGCGCGACTTGAACAATGAGCTGGTCGCCACTATATCGTCGCTGAATTTCAACTTGCGGGACGAAGAAGACCCAGTCGAAAAAGAAAAGGAAAACACGGAAAAGGAATCCGCCAAAAGATCCAAAAAGCGGACTCAGTGGGCGCTTGAAGGCTCGGCGTCGATCAAGGTGAGAGTCTCCAACAGCGCCGCTCCGGCCGCGGACCCGACGGAGTTCAAGAAACGCGGCATCAAAAAATCCAAGATCACATCGCTTCGGGATAAAAAATAACCGGATCATTACAACCGGAAGGAGAGATGCTACATGGCAAAGAAGACCGATGGCGGAGCGCTTGTCGCCGTGATAATGGGCAGCGATTCCGACCTGAAGGAACTGGCGCCCTGCTTCGACGCGCTGGAGTCGTTCGGGATCGCCTATAGCGCGACTATAGCGTCGGCGCACCGGACGCACGACTATCTGAAAAAAACCGTTCTGGATTTCGAGCGGGACGGCGGGCGGATTGTGATAGCCGCCGCCGGCGGCGCGGCGCATCTTCCGGGCGTTGTGGCGGCTCTGACGTCGCTGCCGGTGATCGGCGTGCCGATGAACTCGAAACTGCTCGGCATGGATTCTCTTCTTTCGATCGCGCAGATGCCGGCCGGGATGCCGGTCGCCACGGTCGCCATCGGCGGCTCGAAGAATGCGGCGCTTCTCGCCGCTCAGATTCTCGCCCTGAGCGATGCGCGCCTTCGGAAAAAATATGCCGACTTCCGCGCGAAACAGGCGGATGCGGTGATCGCAAAATCGAAACGGCTCAAACTTAAAGGCCACAAAGACTACTTCGAAAAAGGATAAAGACGATGATTGAAAGATACACTTACGCGGCAATGGGCGACATCTGGTCCGAGGAAAACAAATTCCGGAAATGGCTGGATGTAGAAATAGCGGCTTGCGAGGCGTGGCGCGCAAAGGGAAAAATCCCTGCCGCTTCGCTCGCGACTATCAAGAAAAAAGCGGCGTTCACCGTCGAGCGCATAGACGAGATCGAGAAAACGACGGACCACGACGTGATCGCGTTTCTGACGAACGTCGCAGAGAACGTCGGCAAGGACTCGCGGTTCATCCACATGGGAATGACGTCGTCCGACGTGCTGGACACGGCGCAGGCGTTGCGGATGCGCGAATCGGCGGACGTGCTGATCGGCGAGATCAAAGAGATCATCGTCATTCTGAAGCGGCGCGCGCTCGAACACAAGAAAACTGTCATGGTGGGGCGCACGCACGGAATTCACGCGGAACCGATGACGTTCGGCATGAAGATGCTGCTGTGGTATTGCGAGATGCAGAGGAACGTGGAGCGGATCGAACACGCGCGCAAAACGATCTCCGTCGGCAAAATCTCCGGCGCGGTCGGCACGTATTCGAACCTGCCGCCGGAAATCGAGCGCGACATCTGCAAGCATCTCGGCCTGGCCCCGGCGCCGATATCCAATCAGGTCATTCAGCGGGACCGGCACGCGGAATTTCTGAGCGCGATCGCCATAACCGGCGGTACTGTCGAGAAGATCGCCACCGAGGTTCGCGGCCTGCAGAGAACCGACATCCGCGAAGCGGAGGAATTCTTCAAGGCCGGCCAAAAGGGATCGTCCGCTATGCCGCACAAACGCAACCCGATCACAGCGGAGCGGCTGGCCGGCCTCGCCCGCATTCTGCGCGCGAACGCTCACGCCGGCTTCGAGAACATGGCTCTCTGGCACGAACGCGACATCACTCACTCTTCGGTCGAGCGCGTCATCATTCCCGACTCCTGCATTCTGCTGCACTACATGCTCGTGCGCCTCAAAAATCTGTTGGACAAACTGCTTGTCTATCCGGAAACGATGCTCCTGAATCTGAACAAAACGCGCGGCCTGATTTTTTCGCAGCGCGTCATGCTCGCGCTCGTCGCTAAGGGGCTGACCCGCGAGCAGGCTTACGCGATCGTGCAGCGCAACGCTATGAACGTCTGGAAAGGCGACAACGATTTCAAGTCGCTGCTCTCGGCGGACCCGGAAGTCAAAGCGGCGATTAAGAAAAAAGAACTGGACGAATGCTTCGAGGTCGACTACTTCCTGCGCCACGTGGACGCAATATATAAAAACGTTCTCGGGCCCGTAAAAAAAGCCGCCAGGAAGCGGTAAACGGATGTATATGGGGAGGCCGGATGAATAAGGGAGCTCAGATATACGAAGGGCCGGGAAGGCGCGTCTTCAGGACCGACGACCCGAATCTTCTGATATACGAGTTTTTGGACGGGGCCGTGACGTATGACGGCGAGGAAGCGGCGGCGGCTCCATCAAAGCCCGAGCGCCGCCTCAAGATATCCGCGATCCTTTTCAACTTGCTTGAAAGCAACGGCCTGATCACGCACTTCGCCGGCGTTTCCGGCGCCCGCGAGATGAAGATAAGCGCGACAAAGCATTTTCCCGTCGTGACGATATGCCGCAACGTCGCCGCCGGCCGGTTCGCCGAAAGACTCGGCGTTCCCGAGGGCGAAACGCTGCCTATGCCCGTCGTGGAGTTTAATCTCGACAAGCATCCGCTCAGGACTCATCCCGCGGGAGAGGTCATAACCGAACTCTCCGAGGGCGACGTGAAGATAATGCAGTCGAAGGCGATAACTGCGAACAAAATCCTGAAGCGTTTTTTCAGGGACAAAGGGTTGACGCTGAGCGACTTCGGAGTCGAATTCGGCCGCGACTCGGACGGCCGCACGCGCATCTGCGGCGCGCTGACGCCCGACACATGCCGCCTTTGGCGAAGCGACGAGTTTGAAAAGATCGACCGGGACCGCTTCCGCCGCGCGCTCCGCGGAACCGAAGCGGACTATATTGATGTTTTAAACAGAATTTCCCCCGGATGAATAATCCGGACATATTATCAGCCGGCGCCGCGTTGGCGGCGAAACGGGCTTGCGCCCGCAGGCAATTTTAAACAAGGAAAAGACAACGATGAGCATCCAGTCACTAACGCCGGACTTGAATCTTCCGCCTAAAGAACGGCTGAACGCCTATCTGAGAATCATGGCCGAAAACGGCGGCTCGGATATCCATTTCAAGGCGCTGAGCCCCGTATTCATCCGCGTCGACGGCAAATTGCGGCCGATCGATCCGCGCGTCCTGCTCACTCCGGAACAACTCGAAGCCATGGTTTTCTCCGCTATGAACGAGCGGCACGTCAGAGATTTTAAGGAAACCAACGAGTGCGATCTTTCGTACAGCCTGCCGGGCGTCTCGCGATTCCGCGTCAACGTCTTCCGGCAGAGCGATTTTACGGGCGCTGTTTTCCGCACGATTCCGCTGAAAATTCAGACGTTGAAGGACCTCAACCTGCCGCCGATTCTCGAACAACTCGCCGACCGTCCGAAAGGCCTCATCCTTGTCACCGGCCCCACGGGCTCCGGCAAATCCACAACGCTCGCCGCCATGATCGACCACATCAACCAGAGCCGCAGCGAACACATTCTCACTATCGAGGACCCGATCGAGTTCCTTCATCGCGACAAGAGCTGCTCGGTCTGCCAGCGCGAAGTCGGGCAGGACACCCGCTCGTTCGACCGCGCTCTCCGCTCCGCTCTCCGCGAGGACCCCGACGTCATTCTCGTCGGCGAGCTGCGAACTCTCGAAACAATCTCGATGGCCATCACAACCGCAGAAACCGGACACCTCGTCTTCGCTACCCTGCACACAACCGGCGCGGTGCCCACAATCAACCGCATCATCGACGTTTTCCCGCCTCACCAGCAGCAGCAGATACGCATGCAGCTCTCGGTCGTTCTCCAGAGCGTCGTATCCCAAACGCTTGTCCCGATGGCGCACCACAAAGGCCGCATCGTCGCATACGAAATCATGGTCATCACCTCGGCCATCGCCAGCCTCATCCGCGAAAACAAGGTCTTCATGATCCATCAGGCCATTCAGGCCGGCAGGGAGCTCGGCATGAACTCGCTCGACCAGCACCTCGCCGATCTCTACATCAAGCGGCACATCAAATACGAGGACGCGCTTGCGAAATGCCAGTACCCGGTCGAATTCAATAAACTCATCGGCAGAGGCTAAACAACACATGCATATTAATGAACTCCTCGAAATTCTTTTGAAATCCGAAGCGTCGGACCTGCACATCAAAGTCGGCAACCACCCGATGCTGCGCGTCGACGGCAAAATTGTTTTTCAGACGAGCCTTCCGCGGCTCACAGCCGAACTCGTCGAAGGACTGATCGACAGCATGCTCGACCCGGCGCACGTCGGCAAGTACGCCGAGGACTGGGAAACGGATTTCGCATACGAATTCAGCGAAAAGGCGCGCTTCCGCGTCAATGTGTTCAGGCAGCGCGGCACGAAGGCCGCCGTACTGCGCGTTATTCCAACCAAGCTGCGCACCATGGAAGAACTCAGCCTGCCGGCCATCATCAAAACGTTCTGCGACAGGCCGCGCGGCCTCGTCCTCGTCACCGGCCCCACAGGCTCCGGAAAATCCACAACACTCGCCTCCATGGTCGACTACATCAACTCCTCGCGAGAGGAACATATCATCACAATCGAAGACCCGATCGAGTTCGTTCATAAAAATAAAAAGAGCCTCGTCAACCAGCGGCAGGTCGGCACTGACACCGGTTCGTTCAGCCAGGCGCTCAAGAGCGCGCTGCGCCAGGACCCGGACGTCGTCCTGATCGGCGAAATGCGCGACCTCGAAACGATCTCCACCGCGATCACCACCGCAGAAACCGGACACCTCGTGCTCGCCACTCTGCACACTACCGGCGCCGCTCAGACGGTCGACCGCATCATCGACGTTTTCCCGCCCGAGCAACAACAGCAGATCCGCATGCAGGTCTCGAGCAACATCGAGGGCATCATCTCTCAGACGCTTATCCCGCGCGCAGCCGGTCGCGGCCGCATCGCCGCCTATGAAATACTCGTTCCGACCAACGCAATGCGCAATCTCATCCGCGACGGAAAAACCCACCAGATTCCTGCCAACATTCAAACCGGGAAGAATCTCGGCATGGTCACTCTCGAACAATATCTTGCCGACCTTGTAAAGAAAAACATCATCACCAAGGAAGCCGCGCTCGCGAAAGCGATGGACCGCGACCAGCTTATGGAGCAAATCACCGGCGTTCAGAAACCGCCGCCGCGACGCCAGGCATAATTCCGAATCAGCTATGAAAAGCGGCTCTTCCGCCGCCAATGAGGTTAACCGCCGTGCCGGCCGCAGATCGGGTCACTGTCGTAATCCCCAACTGGAACGGGAAGCGCTTTCTCGCCGAGTGCCTCGGCGCGCTTGCCGCTCAATCCGCGGGCTGCCCGTCGACGACCGTCGTCGATAACGGCTCCTCAGACGGCTCCGCCGATTTCATAAAAGAAAATTTCTCATGGGTCAATTTAATCGAACTGCGGGAAAATGTCGGGTTCGGCCGCGCTGTCAATCGCGGAATACTTGCATCCGACACTGAATTCGTCGCCCTTCTCAACAACGACGCCGTCCCAGATCCGGACTGGCTCGAAAAGCTTATCGATGCCATGAACGAAAACGAAAGCGCCTCGTCCTGCGCCTGCAAAATCGTTTTCTATGACAACCCCGGCACGATAGACTCCGCCGGCGACCTTTACTCCCCCTGGGGCATGAGCTTCAATCGCGGCCACAACGAACCCGATGACGGCCGATACTCGAAAATCAGCGAGGTGTTCGGCCCCTGCGCCGCCGCCGCTATCTATAGAATGTCGCTTTTTCACACCGTCGGCCTGTTCGACGAAAATTTCTTCGCCTACTATGAAGACACCGACCTCAACCTGCGCGCATTGCTCGCCGGCAACAAGTGCCTCTACATTCCGGACGCGCGCGTCAGACACCGCTATTCCGGCAGCACCTCGGGCAGGCAAAGCAAACTCGGAACGGAAGAAGTCTACATTCACCTCACCGGCGTCCTGATTAAAAGCATGCCCGCCCCGATCATCGCAAAACACTTCCTCTCGATCCTCATGTTCCATTCAGCGATTCTGTTTTACTATCTCGTCGCGCGCGTCAAACGCAGGAACAGGCTTCCTCGCGTTCCGTTCTTCAAGTTCATTTTCGCCGCGCTGAAACACCGCCCGGGAATAAAAAGAATGAGATCTATTTCGACGAAGGAACTGCAGCGCTACTTTTGCTATAAAACTTTTTTGCATTACCTGCTGAAAAAACCGGGTCTTTGATTCAAATTGCTATCGGTTTCTCGTTCGATATTCTCTTTCCTGATTGTGCCTGAAACTCAGATGATTGGCTGACGGGCGCCCTGCACAAAGCGTTTTCCTTTGTGCATGTTTAATATTCACAACTTCTTTACAACAGGAATCTGTCCTTCTTCATTCAACCACCAATCATTAAAGCTTGACCACTTCCAGTCTGAAGCTCTCTTCACAAAACCCTTTCTCACCGGGTTGTCATGAATATAGTTCATTGATTTTTCCAAAGTTACAGCTTTAATAATATTCCTGTCGTATCCCCCTCCACGTAGCCAGAAATGATATTTTGGACTTTCCCAGCCGGACAACAGAAGTTCCAGCTTATCGGATTCATTGCGTTTCAAATATGATATTTCCTTTCTTGCAACCGGTTGTTTAACTGACCTGAGAAAATCGGAAATCGAGTAAATTATGCTATTCGGATGCACAAGCAAATGAACATGTGTCGGCATGAAGACATAAGCCAAAACGGCAAAGTTGTATTTCTCACACGACTTGATAATCGATTCGACCAGATAGTTGCAGGTTCTTTCAGAGACAAGCAAAGGGAGTCTGTTATGGCAGGAAAAAGTAAGTTCGTGGATATGATTGGGCAGGTTATATCTTTTCAGTTTTTTTATGTTTGGAGCAGAGTTGCTCATAAATGATATTGTATTCAGGACGAAAGGGAAGGCAACATGCACAAAGGAAAACGCTTTGTGCATGGCACCCGGTTTTTGTAATCTCAACAATAAACTTGGAAATAATATTGAACAGAATTCAAAACCATCGCAGTGACATCCCGATAATACAAACTGATATCGTGTATATGGGAAGCAAATAAATCAGCCGGAGTCTCTTTCTGTAGAAATTCATGATTATATTTTTCATATATTTTATTTGAATGTCATCAAAATCTACATCGGATTTCAAAAACTTATGGAAACGTGTGAATATTGAATGCCGTAAAATTGGTATATAAGCGCCATCGTTCGACAAATAATGCCATTTATCGTGATGGTTATTTTCGAGATAAGAAAGCAGTAATAATGTACTCTTGTATTCCTTATATCCCAGATACCAAATGACCGCGATGTACGCAGATATAAGAAAAAGAACATTTATAAAGCCATCCATAGAGGTAAACCTATTTTATTCGCGCTAATATTATATATCAATTGTAATCGGCAGAGCAAATCAGTGGGCGCCATGCACAAAGCGTTTTCCTTTGTGCATGTTTACTTTCTTCATGCGCAAAAAGCGGCGGTTAACGCATGCCGCCCGCCAAAATTTATCTATCGCGTCTTAATATTTTTCCGGTCAGGATGGAGCGGAGTACCGGCCGTCGAATTTGCCGTCGCGCGGCGGGCCTTTCATATCGTCCTTGGTGCCGCCGGCGTAGATGCCGCGCAGGTTGAGTTTGAATTCGTCGGGGTTCGGTGAGTTGGCGAGCGCGATTTCCATAGTGATGACATCTGCTTTTTTTAGGCGGACGAGGTCCTGATTCATAGTGTGCATGTGAAGGAATTCGGGCGAGTTGAGGATCGCCTCGTAGTAGGTCATGTGGTTTGCTTTTTCTGTGATTAACTGTTTGATGCGTGGCGTGGCGACCATGACTTCGGTTGCCGGGACGCGGCCCTGGCCGGTTTTGAGCGGCAGAACTTTCTGGCAGAGAACGCCTTGCAGAGCGTTGGCGAGCTGGATTCTGATCTGCGACTGCTGGTGTGGCGGGAAAACGTCGATGATGCGGTCGATAGTGCCCGGCGCATCGGTGGTGTGCAGAGTGCTGAAGACAAGGTGTCCCGTTTCGGCGGCGGTGAGCGCGGTGCCGATTGTTTCGAGGTCCCGCATTTCTCCGATGAGAATGACGTCGGGGTCCTGTCGCAAAACGTGCCGCAGCGCGGTGGAGAAGGCGTCGGTGTCGGTGCCGACTTCGCGCTGGGTAATGATGCATTTGTTGTCGCGATAGAGGAATTCGATCGGGTCCTCTACGGTTACGATATGGCAGTTGCGGGTCGCGTTGATGTAATCGATCATGGAAGCGAGAGTTGTTGACTTTCCGCTACCCGTGGGGCCGGTGACGAGAACGAGTCCGTTGTTTCGCTGGCACAGGTAGGTTAGCGAATCGGAGGGCAGGTTGAGGTCGGTGAAGGGTTTGACGTCGAACGGCACGATGCGCATGACGACGCGGATTGTGCCGCGCTGTATGCAGAGGTTGACGCGGAAGCGGGCGACGCCGGGCACGCCGTATGCGAAGTCGAGCTCGTGGTGAGTGGTGAATTCCTTTTTCTGTTTTTCGTTAAGGATGCTGAACACCATCTGGTTGATGGAGTCGGCGCTGAGCCGGTCGCGGGTCATTTGCTTGAGCGAGCCGTCCACGCGCATGATGGGCGGCATGCCGACCTTGAGGTGCAGGTCCGAGCCTTCGGCGGTGACCATTTGTTTCAGCAGATCATTTATTTCGTTCATTAACGGAATCCTCCGAATGATGTCATTGTTTCAAAGCGTCTTTCAACTCGCCGACGAACTGGCCGAGCAGGTGGAATATTCGATTGTTGTCGTCGAGATGCCGCTCGATTATTGTGACTGCCGCGCTGCCGACGACTACTCCGTTTGCGAGTTTGCCGACCGCCGCCGCCTGCTCGGGCGTCGAGATTCCGAACCCGACCATTATGGGCTGCGTGATCACCTCGCGCACGAAACGCAGATAGTTGCGCAGAGAGTCCGGAAGCGTTTCGCTTGCGCCGGTCACGCCGGTTTTCGAGATGCAGTAAACGAACGGATTCGAGACGCGGTTCAGGACCTCCATTCGCTGAATGGTGGTTGTCGGCGCGAGGAGAAAGATGGTTCCGAGATTGAACTGCTTCGCGAGGTCGAGACTTTCGCCCCATTCCTCGGGCGGCAGGTCCGTGATCAGAACGGAGTCCGCGCCGGCCGTTGAAACGTCCCTGAAGAAGCGCCGCAGCCCGTATTTATAGATCGGATTGTAGCAGGACATGATGAGGATCGGCGTGTCGGATTTTTTGCGCGCGGTTTCGATGAGCGGCGGAAGCTGGTCGAGCTTGAAGCCGCGCCGCAGCGCGCGCTGGTAGGAGCGCTGAAGCACAGGGCCGTCCATGAGCGGGTCGGAGTAAGGGATTCCGATCTCGATGATGTCCGCGCCCCAGTCGCCGAGCCGGTTGAAAATCTCCTGCGAGGTTTCGAGGTCCGGGTCGCCGGCGGTTATGAAAACCGCGAGCGCGCCCTCGCTGCGTTCTTTAAGTATTTTAAGCTTTTCCGCTATCGTCATTTTTCGATTTTCGACCGTTCTTCTTTATGCTGCGTGATTATGTCCATGTCTTTATCGCCGCGTCCAGAAAGGCAGACGACGACCGTTTTGTTTTCGCCGATAGGATTGTTCAGCAGGTAAGCGATCGCATGGGAGCTTTCGAGCGCCGGCAGAATGCCTTCGTCGTTGCAGAGAGTGTGGAAGGCGTCGACTGCCTGATCGTCCGTGGCGGATTCGTAGCGCGCGCGGCCGCTCTGTTTGAGGTAAGCGTGTTCCGGCCCGACGCCGGGGTAGTCCAGCCCGGCTGAAACCGAGTGCGCTTCCATCACTTGCCCGTCTTCGTCCTGAAGCAGAAATGTCATCGCGCCGTGGATGACGCCCATCGTGCCTTTCGTGATCGACGCCGCGTGCAGGCCGGTGTTCAGCCCTTTGCCCGACGCCTCGACGCCGACCATATCGACTTCCTTGTCCTCAATGAAAGGATAGAAAAGCCCGATTGAATTGCTGCCGCCGCCGACGCATGCGACCAGCATGTCGGGCAGCCTTCCCTCGGCTTCCTGAATCTGAACGCGCGCCTCGTCGCCGATAACGCGCTGGAAGTCGCGCACTATTTTCGGGAACGGGTGCGGCCCGATCACCGAACCGATCATCATGTGTGAAGACGTCACATTGGTGATCCAACTCCGCATGGCTTCGTTCGAAGCGTCCTTAAGCGTTCTGGAACCGCTGGTTACGGGAGTGACTTTCGCGCCGAGCATCTTCATCCGGTTCACGTTCGTCGATTGCCGCATGACATCGAGTTCGCCCATGAAGACTTCGCATTCGAGGCCGAGCAGTGAGGCGGCGGTCGCCGCGGCCACGCCGTGCATTCCGGCGCCGGTTTCCGCGATCACGCGCTTTTTGCCGAGCCGCAACGTCAGCAGCGCCTGCCCGATCGTGTTGTTCATCTTGTGCGCGCCGGTGTGCGCGAGATCCTCGCGTTTCAGGTACACTTTGTTTCCGTGCCCGATGCGCTCCGAGAAATTTTTGGCGTAATAGAGCGGCGTCGGCCGCCCGATGTAATGTTTCAGATAGTAGCCGAGCTCCGCCTTGAAACTCTCGTCCTGTTGCAGTTCGTTATATTTTTCGTCGAGTTCCTGCAAAGCGGAAAAAAGAGTCTCCGGCACGAACTGGCCGCCGAAAACTCCGAAGTGTCCTCTGTCGTCCGGCAACGCCATTAAGAAAGTCCTTCCTGTTGCGCCCCTGTCAGTTCCTTGAGCGCCAGACCTGGCCTCGGCTGGGTGACCAGCGCCTCCCCGATCAGGAATCCATTATAACCGGCTTCAAGCAATTTCTGCATATCGGCGCGGCTTTTTATGCCGCTCTCACTGATTTTACAATATTCCGGCGGAATTTTCGCCGCAAGCGTCAAACTTGTTTTGAGGTCCACAAGCCCTGATTTCAGGTTCCGGTTGTTCACGCCGATCACGTCGCAGGGAAGTTCCGCGACGCGTTCGAGTTCATATTCGTCATGCACCTCTACCAGCGCGTCGAGCCCGAATTCGTGGGCGAGTTCGAGCAGGTCGGCCAGCAGCGGCTGTTTGAGCGCGGCGACAATCAGCAGAACGGCGTCGGCTCCCGCCGCGCGGGTCTCCGCTATCTGATATTCGTCGATGATGAAATCCTTGCGCAGGACAGGCAGCGGGCTGACGGCTTTCGCCCGGCCGATATAGCTCAGGTCGCCGAGAAAAAAGAATTTTTCAGTGAGAACGGACAGCGCGGCCGCGCCGCCTTCGGTGTATTCCCGCGCCAAACCTTCGACGTCGAAATCAGCGCGGAGCAATCCTTTCGTCGGAGACGCTTTTTTCAATTCGGCGATGACTGCGGGCGGGTTTCGTTTCGCGATGGCGGCCGCGAATCCGCGCGCCGGTTCCCGGGACGCCGCGGCTTCGCAAAGCTCGGACTCCGGAGTCCGCCGCATAATAGAGGCAAGCTCATTCTTTTTCGATTCGATTATTCGGTTGAGGAGAGAATTCATAAAGGGCGTCGAGCCTTCTTTTCGAGAGTTTCCATTATCTTTGCGTCCGCGTCGAGCTGCGTGAATTTGCCGCGCCGCACGGGCTTAAGCGTTATGAGAAAAAACAGGGAGGCCAGCAGCGAAACGCCGGCGATGCATATCGTGAAAGGTTCAGTTGAAAAAGCGATTATGAGAAGGGTGAAAGCGTTGAACAGAAAATAGAGCGGTTCTTTTCTGGAGTCGAAATCGTGTTTCAAATGGGCGTTAACGAACATGGCGAGAGAGAACAGGCCGGCTGTGACAGCGCCCGTTTTCCAGAAGAGATCGGCGGGCTCTCGAAAGCGCGTGATCAGAATCAGGAGCGTGACGAAGAAGTAACCCATGCGCGGTATGTTCCAGCGCCGGAAAAACAAAAAGAAGATTATCAGAAAGCAGAATAGAAGTCCTATGCCGGTTAGCATGGCCAGTATTTCTTCGCTGGAACCCGATAGCGGGCTCGCCAGCTTTATCTTTTCCATAATCGACATGTTTTTAATTTTATCCGGGGTTTTGGCCGCGAAGACGGCCACCGGGAAAAATGCGGACACAAGAAGCGCAAAAGGCGCCGCCGCCGCGAGTCTTCCGAACATAGTTTTTAGCGCGTTTTTCTTCATACGATTTATTTATATTGAATCCTAATGGCTGATTCGGAATTATTCATAATTCCAGAAAATTTTTCAACAACTGTTTTCCCGGTCCGGTCAGGATGGATTCCGGATGAAACTGCACGCCCTCGATTTTCATTTTTTTATGGCGCACTCCCATTATCTCGCCCTGATCGGTTTTCGCGGTGACCTGCAGGCAGTCGGGCATGGAGGGCGGGTCCGCGATCAGCGAATGGTAGCGCGTCGCGACGAAAGGATTTTCGATCCCCTTGAAAATGGTTTTGCCGTCGTGGCTGATGTCGGACACCTTGCCGTGCATAAGCCGGTCCGCGCGGCGCACGACGCCTCCGAAATGCTGAACCATGCACTGATGCCCGAGGCAGACGCCGAGTATCGGAATCTTGCCGGCGAACGCGCCGATCGCCGCGAGGCTGATGCCGCCGTCGTCCGGCGTTCCGGGCCCCGGCGAAATCACCAGAAAATCCGGCTTCAGTTCCGCCAGCTTCTCCACCGTGATCTTGTCGTTACGGAAGACGCGGATGTTCGATTCCCATTCGTAGAGATACTGCACGAGGTTGTATGTGAACGAATCGTAATTGTCTATGACCGCTATCAAGATATTCCCTCCGCCGCTCGCTCGATCGCTATTCTTAGCGCTTTCGCTTTATTCACCGATTCCATGTATTCGCGCTCGGGAACCGAGTCGGCGACAATCCCGCCGCCGGCCTGCACGTGCGCCTCGCCGTCCTTCATGAAAATCGTTCTGATCGTTATGCAGGTGTCGAAAAAACCGGTGAAACTCAGATATCCGATCGCGCCGGCGTAGGGGCCGCGCCGCGTCGGTTCGAGCTTCTCGATGATCTCCATCGCCCGCACTTTCGGCGCTCCGGACACCGTGCCCGCCGGGAAGCACGCGCGCAGCGTGTCCACCGCGTTGCGTCCCTTGCGCAGCTTGCCGGTCACGTTCGAGACTATGTGGATCACGTGCGAATATTTTTCAATCGTCATCAGGTCGGTGACTTTGACCGTTCCGGGTTCCGCGACGCGGCCGAGGTCGTTGCGGCCGAGGTCGACGAGCATGATGTGCTCGGCGCGTTCCTTTTCGTCTGCGAGCAGGCCGGCCACCACGGAGTCCTCGCGCGCCGGGTCCGCCGGGCGGGGCCGCGTGCCGGCGATCGGGCGCACCGTGATGTCGCGTCCGCGAACTGTCACCAGCGCTTCCGGCGATGCCCCGATCAGCGTGATGTCGTCAAGCTGCAGGTAAAACATATACGGCGACGGGTTGACCGACCGCAACTCGCGGTAGATGTCGAACGGCGGCGTCTCCGTCTTTGTCGAAAACCGCTGCGACAGCACGACCTGAAATATGTCGCCCGCCTTGATGTGTTCCTTCGCGGTCTTTACGTTCTTTTTGAATTGTTCCTTCGTCATGTTCGTGGTGAACCGGACCGGTTTCGGCTTTTTCGCCGGGGCCGGCGACGGTTTCATGAATCGAGCGCTCCACAGTTCGTTGTAAAGCGTTTCGATCCGGGCCTGCGCTTCCTGATAGGATTCGCGCAGCGAGCGGCCTTTCTCGATCCGCGCGCAGCACACGATTTTGATCTTGTGCTTGAGATGGTCGAAAATCAGGATCGAGTCGGTGAACATGAACGAGATGTCGGGGAAGCCGAGGTCGTCCTTCGCGTGCAGCGGCAGGTTCTCGATGTGGCGTATGATGTCGTAACCGAAGAAGCCGACGCCGCCGCCGATGAACGGCGGAAGTCCCTCCGCGCCGGCGACCTTGAACCGCTGGAAAATCCGGTCGATCGCCTTCAGCGGGTCGCCCTGATATGACACGCCGTCGATCTCGTACTTGTCGCCTTTGCTCTTGAACACCGAGTAGGGCGAGATGCCGAGGAACGAGTAGCGCGCAATACGGTCGCCGCCCACCACGCTTTCGAGAAGGAACGAATACTTTTTCCCCTTCGCGATATTGATGTACGCCGACACCGGCGTGAGAACGTCGGCCATCGTTTCCGCATACACCGGCACGATATTGCCTTTTGCCGCAAGTCGGCAGAACTGAGCATAATCCGGTTCGATTTTCTTAATCACGTTGCGTCTCCGTTTGACTTCCGCCCGGCCCGCGCCGGACACCCGCTTATTCTATCATAGAGAATAGAGTAACTCAATAAAGAGAAAAGCGCCGTCATCGCGAGGAGCGTAGCGACGAAGCAATCTCAATTCCAATTAACCGTAGGGGCGCAGAATGCTGCGCCCAAAAAGAGCGGGCAGGATGCCCGCTCTCCAAGCAAGGCGCCGCCGTCTCCGCATAGATTTTGCAGCGTGTATAGCGATAGTTGTTGACAGCCGATTATTTGTGTTATTATAGAATCAAAAGCAGTCCGAGATAATGGAATGAGAGAAGAATCGGAGACTATATTCATTGGCCTCTAATGCAATTCATATTTTAATTTTTATTGCGGGGCTTGCTTTTGGTTTTGCTATTTCGGCATTGACGCTAATTCACAATAATTCAAAAGTAAAAACAAATTCAACGTCTAAAGACAAAATCGAAATACCGCTTGTGGATAATGAAGAATTAGATAAAAAAGAAACCGTATGTCACATACATAGCGAGACAATCGAAAAACGCGAATTGAAATTTATAGAGACATTTTATAGCATAGGAAGTTCATTAGCGAAGGCTGGCGATTACCAGAGCGCTATTGAGGAGTTCGCAAAAGAAATCGAAAAATGTCCAAACTATGACGCTTACAATGAACGTGGCATTGTTTTCTCAAAGATGGAAAAATACCAGGAAGCGACTGCAGATTTTACGAACGCAATAGCAATAGACCCTCTTAGGTCACATGCTTATAACAACAGGGGCATAGTTTTTGTTAAAAAAAAGAAATATGATCTAGCGATAAGAGATTTCTCTCGCGCTATACAGATTAATCCAAACGACCCTGCGCTTTATAGTAACCGCGGCGGGGCTTATCATGAAAAAGGCATATACGATCTTGCTACAAATGATTATTCGACAGCAATGAAACTCGATCCTGAGTATGCGTGATAACGCCATTATAACGTGTTGGATATTTGGGAATGCAGCGCTAAATTAGCACGAGGAACTCCAGAGCCCCGGAAAACACCTAATCCAGTGGTTCTATTTTCAGTGTTTTTGTCATTCCGAGCGAAGAGAGGAATCTCAAATAAACATCAATGGGCTTGGCATTTAGGGGTATGCTGCGCGAAACATCATTTTATAAAATATCGCATTGTTTCCGGAGATGAAACGAAGCCGATTTTTTCATAGACTGGCTTCCCGGCATCGCTTGCGACAAGAAAGATGCGCTTTAGTCCGATGGATTTACAATAGCCGATCGCCTTCTGTACTATCATGCCGGCAAGATGATTTCCGCGATATTGTGGCTCCGTGTACATGGTGTGTAGATATGCGACTCTCGAAGAATGATCATCCGGTGTTGAAACGAGGTTGACGATACTAATCGCGCCGCTTGCCGCAATTTCGTTATTTTTCTCAAACACCCACGACTTGCAAACACCCGCCGGCATTTCCTGTTTTAACTTCTCCGCATATTCATTCTCGAGCTCAGCGCCTTTAGCTTCGCCGATGGCCCGGGATGTTTTCTCCCAAATTTCTTCAAACATCAAACTATGATGTTTCGAAAGCCGGGGGATATCGGATTCGACCGCTTCCCGAAGCGTGAATTCATTCGATTCTGACGTATTGTTCATAGCGGTTTTCGACATTATCTTAATCAGGCGATTCTGATTTCCAAACGTTTTCCAAGAGCGGTCGCGACACGTTTCAATGTGGACAGCTTGATGTCTTCAGCGTGATTTTCTATGCGTGAAATCGCTGTCTTTTGAGTGTTGAGCCTGCCGGCAAGTTCTTCCTGCGTTAATCCTGCCTCTTCGCGCGCCTGGCGAAGCATGACGCCGATTTTCAGATGGATGTACCCCTCGTCGTAACCTTCGGCGAATCGCTTGTCCCGCTTTTTTCTATCGTCAATATACCTTTTGAGGTCACTCATTTTTCTTTCTCCTTTTTAGAAAATCTCTTCGATAAGATTCCGCCCTTTCAATTTCGGACCGTGGCGTTTTTTGAGTCTTCTTGGCAAACCCATGGGTTAATACCACAATGGAATGCTCATAAAAGAAACAAAATATCCGATAACTGTTTGAACCAGATGTTATTCTGCATTCCCAGATGCCTTCCGTCCCTTCGAGTTTCTTGAAAAATGCAGCCGGCACAACATCCAAATCCTCAACAAGCCTGAGAACCCATGTAACTTTCCTCGCCGCCTGAGAAGGCAACGTATCCAGGAAATCCCGGACAGGACATTTGCCGTCCGCTTTCCGATAGAAAACTACCGTCCGTCTCATAATACCATGTTAACGCGCATGTTAACTGCCGTCAATATTCTCAATTATAAAACCTGCCGTCCGCCGGGCATGGAAAAAGCTTTTTATTGTGTTATAATATATTCATGAAAAAGAACAGAACTACTGTGACCTCAGCATCTCTCGCGCTCCGGATAACAACAATAATACTCATGGTCGGGATCGCGGCGCTTGCCATTTCGGCGCATTCCGCGACTGCGCCGGCAGCAGCCAAAAAGCCGGCGGCGAAAACCGCCGCTAAAAAAACTCCCGCGAAAACAGCCGCTAAAAAAGCGGTTGTGAAGGCGCCGGAAAAAAAGGACGCGGCGGACGCTGTCGGCGAGTTCCTTCGCAAAGGCAAGTCGGTGTTCGTTTATTTTTATTCCAGCGAAATCAAGGACAGCATCGACCAGCTCGACACGGTGAAAAAAGCGGCGAAGAAGGGCGGCGCCGAAGTTGTGACGATCAAAACCGAGGACTCGCCCGCTCCGTTTTACGCTTACGAAGGCCGCTATGTGCCGACGGTGGTTCTGATACGGCCGGACGCGGGGCTTGTCGGTTTCTGGGAAATGGACCTTTCGGAAGAAGAGATGGCCGACGCCGTGACGCAGAAGCTAAAACCGAACAACGTACAGAAAAAGATTGCTGATGCGATAAAGAAAAAAAAGCCGCAGCTCGTGTTTTTCATGGCGAAATGGTGCCATTACTGCATGGAAACGCTGCCCGCGGTTCGCAAGTTCGAGAAAGATTTTTCCGACTGCGTAGAGATCGTGTTGATCGATATCGATGAGTTGCCGGATATGCAGTATCCATACATGGTGAACGGAGTGCCGGTGATATTCCTGACGGACGCTGGCGGAATGGTCAAGCTGCGGACCGGATATCCGAACGGATACGACCGTTTCAAGGAAGTGTTCGAGGGCATGGGGGGCGCGACGAAATCGTGCATGGCCGGCGCGAAAAAAACCGGAGACAAGACGTGAGCGAAAAGTTGCTCCACAAAGCCGCCGAATTAATCAGAAACTCAAAAAAGACGGTGGCGCTCACCGGCGCCGGAATCAGTACGCCTTCGGGCATTCCCGATTTCAGAACGCCCGGCAAGGGCCTCTGGGAAAAGGTGGACCCGGTCGAGGTCGCCACGATTGAAACGTTCAGGACTAACCCGGAAAACTTTTTCACCTTCATGGCTCCGTTCGTGTCCGCCGTCGAGACGGCTCCCGTGAATCCGGCTCATCAGGCGCTCGCCGACTGGGAGACGATGGGCCTTCTCAACTCGATTATCACTCAAAACATAGACAACCTGCACCGCCGCGCCGGCTCGAAAAAAGTTATCGAACTGCACGGAAACAGCGAGCGGGCGCATTGCATGAAATGCCGGAAACTATACGGGCCGGACGAAATCCGCGCCCGGATCAAGGCTGGCGAAAAAGGCGTGCCGCGCTGCGACTGCGGCGGCGTCATCAAACCGGATGTCGTTCTGTTCGGCGAACAGCTTCCATACACCGAACTCGTGCAGGCCGAGCGCGACTCGGAAAGCTGCGATGTGATGATCGTCGTCGGTTCGTCGCTCACCGTCGCCCCGGCGTCGTTCATGCCGCGCGTCGCTCTCCAAAACGGCGCAAAGCTCATCGTCGTCAATCTGCAGGAAACATATATCGATCCGCGCGCGGAGATCGTTCTGCGCGAAAAAGTTGAAGAGGCGCTTCCGATGATAACGGAATTGATCAAAGCCTCAAATTAACGGCGGCGCTTTTGGTTCGCGGAGTTTATTAATGTCTGAGAAAAAACTGATTCTGATCGTAGACGACGACAAAGACCTTTGCCGGATGCTGGAGAAGTATCTGCTCGTCAAGGGCTACGACGTCGACATGGCTTTCGACGGCGAGACCGCGCTGCAGATGGCGCCGCGCAGGCCTTACGACCTGATTATTCTCGACATTATGATGCCCGGCATAGACGGTTACGAAGTTTGCCAAAGGTTGAAAATTCAGCGCGAGTTTAATTGCATACCGATTTTGATGCTGTCCGCCAAGGACACCGAACAGGATCGACTGAGAGGCTTCAAAACCGGCGCCGACGCCTACGTCTCAAAACCGTTCGAGACCCCCGAGCTCGGCCGCGCGGTCGCCGATACGATCGAAAAAGGGCGCCGCGCCCGCGAGGTTCTCGGCATCAAACATAGCATCTCCTTCGAGTTCGAAAGCAGATTCACTTATCTCGAACAGGTAAACGATCTCATCTCGCAACTCTTCATACGCACAAGCATGGCGGCAGACGAAATCTGGGAACTGAAACTCGCCATGCACGAGCTCGGAATCAACGCGATCGAGCACGGAAATAAGAAGGACCCGACAAAGCAGGTCAAGATCGATTGCACGCTGTATGACGGCCGCCTCGAGTTCGTCGTTCAGGACGAAGGCAAGGGCTTCGATCTCGAAAAGATTCCCGACCCTACGGATGCGGAAGGCGTTCAGCGAGATCGCGGACGCGGCATTTTTCTCGTCAACCGCCTCATGGATGAAGTCAATTACGTGAACGGCGGCTCGAAGGTCTGCATGGTCCGCCATCTCAATCGCGACAGGAACCGAAATGGACAATCTCGTCCGATACGGTAAGTCGCTTATTGAAATTCCGGACACAGCGGCGCGGCGGGCGCAACGCCTCAAACCCGGATCCCCCGAAACAGATTATTCACGCACGGATATCATAAGCCGGTTCAGACGCGCGCTTGATTCGCCGGACTCCGGACCGCCGTTTCGCGATGTCGTCGCGGGCAGGCAGTCCGCGCGCATTGTCGTCTCTGACAAAACACGCCGCTACGGCGCCGATATCTGGCTGTCGGCGCTGCTCGACGAACTGAACGCGTGCGGCGTCGCGGACGACGGCATAACCGTTTTGTTCGCGCTCGGAATGCATGAGGCGCAAACTGCGGAGGAACGGGCGGGGATCGTCGGCGCGGAAGCCGCCGGGCGCGTCAGGCTTGTCGACCACGACTGCGACAACGCGGCGGAACTCGTATCCCTCGGACGCACCGCGGCGGGAACGCCGGTGGCCGTGAACAAGCTTGCGGCGGAAGCCGACTTGCTGATTGTCACCGGCGTCGTGATGCCGCATTACTACGCAGGCTTCACCGGCGGACGCAAAAGCATTGTTCCCGGCCTCGCGGCCCGCGAGACAGTTCTTGCGAATCACAGCCTGAACCTCGCTCCCGGCGGCGGAACGCATCCGCTCGCCCGAACCGCGTCGCTCGCCGGAAACCCGATCCATGAGGATCTGCTCGACGCGCTCGGCCGTGTCCGCGTCGATTTCGCGATTCAAGTCATCGCCGACGGCCAGAGCCGTCCGGCCGCGTTTTTCACCGGCGGAATCGCCGCCTCGCATGAAGCCGCATGCCGCCGCGCGGCAAGATGGTTCTGCGTTCCGATCCCGGCGCGCGCGCCGTGGGTCATCGCTTCCTGCGGCGGATACCCGAAAGACATCAATTTCTACCAGTCGCACAAATCGCTCGATAACGCCTTCCGCGCGGTCGCGCCCGGAGGAACCATCATTCTTGTCACGGCATGTTCAGAGGGGATCGGCCCCGACGGATTCGCAAAGTGGTTCGAAGAGGAATCGACCGCGGAGATAGAATCGAAGCTCCGAATGCAATATAGTGTTATGGGACACACGGCGCTGCGGACGCTCGAAAAAACAGGGGCGGCGCGCGTGTTCCTGCTTTCTGAGATGCCGGAAACGTTCGCGCTGAAAATGGGAATGACTCCGCTTGCCGGCCCCGGCGAAATCGAAAAAGCGGTTGGCGCTCTCGGCGGCGAAGGATTGATACTTCCGCAGGCCGCGCTCACGGTTCCGACGTTAATTGAAAATTAAGCCACGGATGAGATAGGGGATGCAGGGCGAAATCGCTCCGGGGCATGAAAAGGAATTTTATGATCGAATCGAAAGAAGGAGTAGTCTCAAGAATATTGTCCGACGGCGACGAGATGCAGGAACTGGATGTCGAGGTCGGCGGCAGACACGCCAAGGCGATCTGCTATCCGCCATTGACCGGTTCCGTTGCGGTGGGCGACAAAGTTTTGCTGAACACTACCGCAGTGCGCCTCGATCTCGGTTCCGGCGGCAGGCATTTCGTGATGGCGAACCTGAGCAGCCCGGAGCATAGAATGTCGGAAGGCGCCGGGCACATAATGAAGTTGCGCTACACGCCGTCGCAGGCGCGCGTGCTCTGCGCCGAGGAGGAGGGCAGCCCCCACAGGGCGGCGATCGAGGCGTTCTCGGACCTCGGCGGAACGCCGGTCGTCATCGGCGGCCTGCACAGCATGGTCGCGCCGGTGTGCGCGGCGATCAAATCCATGCGCCAGGACTTGCGGATCGTCTACATCATGACCGACGGCGCATGCCTGCCGCTCGCGTTCAGCCGCACCGTGCGCGATCTAAAAGACAAACAAATAATCTCCGCGACGGTCACCTGCGGGAATGCGTTCGGGGGCGATCTCGAAACGGTTACGAAATTTTCGGCGCTCGCGGCGGCGCGCGCGGCGCTCGGCGCGGATGTCATAATGGTTGCGATGGGAGTCGGGATCGCCGGAACCGGCACGCGGCTCGGAAACGCCGGACTCGAGGTCGGCGAGTGGGTGAATGCAGTCGCGGCGTTGAAGGGCGAGCCGGTAGTCGTTCCGCGCCTCAGCTTTGCCGATCAGCGAAAGAGGCATGTCGGCATCAGCCACCACACCATCACCGCATTGTCTGAAGTCGCGCTCGCGCGCGCTACGATCACTTTGCCGAAACTGCCGCCGGAACAGAGCGATGTTGTCAAACGGCAAATAGCCGCTTCGGATTTGTATGAGGACCATTCGATTTACGAAGCCGACGGCTCGGTCGCTATTGAGGCGCTTCAAGCGAACGGCTTCCGCGTCACAACCATGGGCCGCGGGCCTGAAGACGACCCGGCTTTCTTCCTCGCCTGCGGCTCGGCCGCCCAGTTTGTCTGCATGATCGCCGGCGCTGATAGGAATTGAAAAACAGTAGACGGCAGACAGCAGATAGTAGACGGGGAAAATATAAAGCAAAAAGGAAAGCGTCATTGCGAGGAACGCAGTGGCGAAGCAATCCCGAACTCGAAACGCGTCATTGCGAGCGAAGCGAAGCAATCCCGAACTCAATTCCCATCTCCGCGCCGTAGGGGCGCAGCATGCTGCGCCCGCCACGCCGGCGCGCCAGCCGGCAAAAAACGCAAAAGTTTGAAACAGCCCAAATCGTTTGTTATATTATTCACAAGCGTTGCATTGTTTTGAAATCAACATGAGGTATGCGATATGAGAAGGTCGGAAACTAAGGGAACGGGCATGATGGACGGATTTAAAGGAACGGATAACTATATAACGTCAAAGGGGCTGAGGGACGTCGTCAACGCGGCGATGGTTCTGAAACGGCCGTTGCTCGTCAAGGGCGAGCCGGGCACGGGCAAGACGCGTCTGGCAAACGCGATCGCTGAAGACCTCGGCATGCGGCTGCTCGTCTGGAATGTTAAATCCACCACGAAGGCGAAGGACGGCCTGTATATCTACGACACCGTGCAGCGCCTGCACGACAGCCGGTTCAGCGACCACGACGTCTCCGACATCAAGCACTACATCCGGCTCGGCAAGCTCGGCGAGTCGTTCGCGGTTGATGAAAAAGTTGTGCTCCTCATAGACGAAATCGACAAGGCGGACCTTGAATTCCCGAATGACCTGCTTAACGAACTGGACGAAATGTCATTCCACATTCACGAGACGAACGAACAGGTGTCGGCGAAACACAGGCCGGTTGTTATCATAACGAGCAACAACGAGAAGGAATTGCCGGACGCGTTTCTGCGCCGCTGCCTGTTCCACTTCATCGAGTTCCCGGATTTGGAAATGATGGAGGCCATCGTCCACGTGCATCATCCGAATATCGAGAAGGTTCTGATGCGCGAGGCGCTGAAACGCTTCTTCTGGATTCGCGAACTGGACGCGCTGCGCAAGAAGCCGTCCACAAGCGAATTGATCGACTGGGTGCAGGCGCTCGTCGCCGGCGGAATAGATCCCGCCCGCCTGCGCCGCGAAATCCCCTTCCTCGGCGTACTCATCAAAAAGGAACAGGATGTGGATGTCGTTCTCGCGCAGCAGTTGCCTTATTGATGTTTTAGAAAGATGAAAACCTTTTTTGACGGCCAGTCGGCAAAAGGTTTTTCTTCAAAAGCAGGAAAGCGAAAGATATAGCTGAATGTTCATAAATTTTTTCTTCGAATTAAGACGCGCGGGAGTGCCGGTCACCATCAACGAGTGGATGATGCTTCACGATGCGCTCGGGCACGGACTGGCTGAATCCAACCTCGAAACGTTTTATCATCTCGCGCGCTCGATTCTGGTTAAGAACGAGACGTACTTCGACCGCTACGACCGCGTGTTCAAACATTTCTTCGAGGGCATCGAGACGAGCGACGAAATTGTGGACGAGATACTCAAGGGCTTGGAGCAGGTTGACCCGCTGATACTGACGGAAGCGGAAAAGCGTCTGTTGCAGGCGCTGCCGCTCGAGGAGGTTTTGGAAAACTTCCGGCGCCAGTTCGAGGAAGGCCACTACAAGCAGCATGTCGGCGGCGACCGGGCGATCGGGACCGGCGGCCGCTCCACGCAGGGCGCGTTCGGCTACAATCCCGCTGGAATCCGGATAGGGCAGGGCTACAGCCGCCACGGGTCCGCCATCCAGATTGCCGAAAAGAGATATTTTAGAAACTATTCGAGCGATATGGTGCTCGACACGCGCCAGATACGCGTCGCGCTCTCGAAACTGCGCACGCTGCTGCCTGTCGGGCCTGAGGACGAACTCGACATCGACACGACGGTGGACAAAACCTGCCGCAACGCGGGCGAGCTGGAAATCTCATGGATGCGCGGCAAGAAGAATAAGATCAAGCTGTTGCTGCTAATGGACGTCGGCGGCTCGATGGAGCCCTACCACTGGGCCGTGAGCAAGCTGTTCAGCGCCGCTAAATCGCAGATAAAAGATATGAAATCCTTCTATTTTCACAACTGCATATATCAGGATTTGTGGAAGGATATTGAGCGCAACGACAACCTCGCCACGCCGGATTTTCTGAAGCAGTTCGAGAACGACTACAAGATAATATTCGTCGGCGACGCGAGCATGGCCCCGAGCGAGTTGCTGGACGCCAACGGCGCGATTGACTACTTCTACCGGAACGAAGAGCCGGGCATCTGGTGGATGTACCGCCTGATGATGAAATTCCCGGGAATCGTCTGGCTGAACCCGATGCGCAAACGCACTTTTCAGTCATCCGTCAGCGGACACATCATAGCCAAAATGTTCCCCATGTTTGAACTGACTCTCGACGGCCTCGACGACGCCATGAAAACGCTCCTCAAACCGAAACGCCCCAAAATCACCGCCCAGGAAATTCAACAGATCATCAATCACCGCAACCGCCCGTATGCCCGAAACTGGTAAGGGCGCTTGAGAAAAAACCTTTTGAAAAAGGTTTTTCCTCAAACTCTTTTTCCAAAACTCTTTAACGCTCCGCGCGACTTCGCGCGCTCCGCTTGCCGGTCAGCCGGCTTTTTATTCGGGCCTCAGCAGTCTGCTTATGATTAATATAATCGTTCAAACACAATTGTATTTTTCCGAATAATTCCGAGGCAACAAGTTGTCGATAGGACAATCGAAAGTTGAGAGTAAATTTCTAAAGCCCGTTACTAAAGCTTTTGGGATCCTTTGAAAACCTTGAACTATTTATGATTCATATGGATATTCGATATCTTAAGACATTAGCGAAGCGCGCGAAGTCGCGCGAAGCGTTGAAGAGTTTTGAAAGGATATTAAGGAAAACTTTTGAAAAAGTTTTCCTTAACACAATTGTTTTCTTATCCCTCTTCGGGGCGCAGGAGCGGGAAGAAAATGACGTCTCGGATAGAGGCTGAGTCGGTGAGTAGCATGACGAGCCGGTCTATGCCGATGCCGAGTCCGCCGGTGGGCGGGAACCCGTATTCGAGCGCGCGGACATAATCGTTGTCGATCGGGTGCGCTTCGGCGTCGCCGGAGTCGCGCAGAGACTGCTGGTGTTCCAGGCGGCGCAACTGTTCCAGCGGGTCGCGAAGTTCGGTGAAAGCGTTAGCGATCTCGAACGCGTTGATGAACAGCTCGAAACGTTCGGTAAAATCAGGGTCGTCGTCGCGCTGGCAGGCGAGCGGCGAGATTTCAGTCGGGTAATCATAAACAAAAGTCGGCTGCATGAGATGCGGCTCGACGAGTTCTCCGAATAAAACGTCCATCAACTGGCCGGCGTTTGAAGCCGGATCGACATCGATTCCGCGCGATTTGCAGATCGCGGCGAGGCCGGCGGCGCCCGCTTTGAGGTCGAGTTCCAGTCCGGCGAATTCCTTGAACGCGTCCACCCAGCGGATTCTTTTCCACGGGGGCGTAAAATCGATTTCCTTTTCCTGATATACAACTTTCGTCGTTCCGAGGGCGGTCTGCGCCGCGTCAGCGATCAGCGACTCGGTGATTTCCATCATTCCGTTGTAATCAGTATATGCCTGATAGAGTTCGAGCATCGTGAACTCGGGATTATGTCTTGTGGAGATGCCTTCGTTGCGGAAATTGCGGTTGATTTCGAAGATGCGCTCGAAGCCGCCGACCGCGAGGCGTTTCAGATAAAGTTCGGGCGCGATGCGCATATAGAGATCGATGTCGAGCGCGTTGTGGTGAGTGATGAAAGGTCTCGCCGTGGCGCCGCCGGGCACCGCCTGCATCATGGGCGTTTCGACTTCGCAGAAGTCGCGGCCGTGCAGGAATTCGCGGATGCGGCGCACGATCTTGATGCGCGTTTCGAAAACTTTTTTCACATCCGGGTTGGCTATCAGGTCGAGATAGCGGCGCCGGTAGCGGATTTCGACATCCCGCAGCCCGTGGAATTTTTCGGGCAGTTCGCGAAGGCTTTTTGTGAGCGGAATGAGATCCTCGGCGACGACAGTCAGTTCGCCCGTGCGGGTCGTGAAAACCTGGCCCGTGACGCCTATTATGTCGCCGATGTCTATGAGTTTGAAGATTTCATATTTTTCCTCGCCGAGCTTGTCGGCTTTTACGTAAATCTGCATTTTCCCTGAATCGTCGTATAGATCGCAGAAGGAGGCCTTGCCCATTTTCCGGATGGTTTTGATGCGTCCGGCGATGGAGACCTTTGTCTCCTCCGCGATGAGCTTTTCGAAATCGATCGCAATCTGCGCCGCGGTGTGCGTCCGGTTGAAGTTCTTCGCGTAGGCGGGAACGCCGAGAGCTTTAAGCTTTTCGATCTTTTCGATTCTATGCTGATATTGTTCGTCAGTGATAGTTTGATTGACTTGCTTTTCGGATGCGGTCTTAGTTTGTTCGTCAATAATATCCATGATATACCCCCGCGCGCGGCGCTCCGATAGGTGATTCGGGTTCGTTTAGGAAGCTGTAAGCATGGCCGGAAAAACCGGCTCAGACTATTTCTTGATGTTTACGATCAGGTACCTGACGCGCCCTTTGGGAGTTTCTGCGTGAACGATATCTCCCTTTTTCATGCGCATCAGCGCCCGGCCGACCGGGCTCGCGTCCGAAATGCGGTTCTCCGCCGGATTCGCCTCCATCGAGGAAAGAATCGTGTATTCTTCCTCGGTTTTGGTTTTAAGGTTCTTCACCTTTACGCGGGAGCCGATTCCTACTCGGTCGGTGGAAATCTCGGATAACGTCAGCACCTTGCTCTTCTTCAGGATTGCCTCGATGTGGGCGATCCGGCTCTCGAGTATGGCCTGATCCTTCTTGATTTCCTCGAATTCCGGGTCTTCAGACACTACGCTGCTTTTCTCAGCGTTCTGCATCCGCTCCCGGATATCCGCGCGATGTTCCTTTTTTAGATGGTCTAACAGCTCGAGCATCTTTTTATGCCCGTCCGGCGTCAATACTACTTGTTCGTCAATTAATTGGGCCATGAACCCCTCCCTGAGCGACACTTTCCTGCCATTTTTACAAGCATAATATTGTAGTGTCGGAATCTTTGGATGTCAACAAAACGAAAGGGCCCCAAAAGGCCGCCCGCGGAATCCTCTGATTTCAAAGACTCTTTTGGCCCGGCCCCGGGCTTTAGGGCGGGCATTTGTATTTTCCCCCAAAAAGCTGTATCCTATCTGTTCGCCGCTTTGAGTCCGGCGCTTCAGATTTATTCCCGGATTATGACTCTTAAGGCCGTTCGGCAACGATTTTCATTTAAAGTGTAAGGAACAAAACGGAAGTTAGATTGTTTAATATAAAGTAGGGACAGCGGGAAAGGGGCGACAGCAATGGAAAACCGAAGCAGAGTTAAGAAGGTGAAAAAAGCGGTAAAGGCGGAAATAAAAACAACGGGATGTTCACACGTTTTCAAGGCTACACCTGAAAAAGGCCAGTGGATAGTGGAATCTTTTCCGACGAATAACCGCGGCGGCCCGAAAAAAGTTGAGGTCACCGTAACCGTTTTTAAGTGTATGCACTGCGGGGAAGTTAAAGAATATCCGGATTTTTGGGAGATGAATTTTGTCATGCCCAAGCCGACGCCGATTATCAAGCAGAGGACCCCGAAGAAGGCGCCGGTGAAGCGAAAGGCGAAAAACGCTTAATAATTAAATAGCAGGCCCCATGCGAAAGCATGTTTAATTTTTAGTGAATTAAAAAGGGCGGCCTTCGGGCCGCCCTTTGCGTTTGGTTCAGTTTGTCATTGCGAGGAGCAGAGCGACGAAGCAATCCCGATCTAAATTTCCGTCTTAATACTTTTAGATTCTTTGTTCCCTCGCAATTGCTCTAACGTCAGTGATTGAACTTTCGCACTCCGGTGAACACAAGCGCGATGCCCTGCTCGTCGGCCGCGGCGATAACGGAGTCGTCACGCACCGAGCCGCCGGGCTCGACGATGAACTTCACGCCCGTCGAGGCCGCATTGTCGAGTCCGTCGCGGAACGGGAAGAACGCGTCCGACGCGAGAACGATGTTGCCGCTCTCGAACTGTTTCTTAACATAAGCCGCTTCGGCTTCCAAGTATTCCTTCGCCGCCTTTTTCGCGAGGCCGGCGAGAAACTCGTCGCGCGTGCCTTTCGCGCCTTTTTTCTTCGCGAACTCAGTGCGCAGGTTGTCCGTCGCTCTGATTCCGCAGAGCATGACCGAGTCCTTGCGGTTCGGCTGCCCGCATCCCATTCCGAGAAGCTGGTACTTTCCGTTCTTATATTCGCGCGCGATGCATATCGCGTTCGACTTCACGTGTTTTACGTTTCGCAGCGCGAAGTCCACGAGCCCGGCTTTATCGGCCGGCGGTTGCTTTTTGGTGACAATCCCCACCATGAGCTTCTTGCCGCTGTTCTTGCAGAGGTAGGGTTTCGCTTTCTGCGTCAGGCCGCTCGCGCTCTTGCAGAGATAGTAAAGGTTGTCGGTTTCCTGTTCGAGTAGTCCGCCGGTGATCGGGCGCAGCCGGGTTTTTTCCTTGGCGGCGAACTTGATGTCGCCGTATTCGAGCAGCCGCAGGCCTTCTTTCTTCTTTCCGAGCGATTTGATGTAATCGAGCGCCTTCGGCTCTATCTTCGGGGCGATGATGATTTCAACGAACCGTTTCTCGATGAGCTTTGCGATGCCGAGCGTCATGTTGCGGGTCAGCGCTATGACCGAGCCGAAAGCGCTTACCGGGTCGCCTTCCCACGCGCGCTCAAACGCTTCCTCGATTGTGGCGCCGGTGGCGAGTCCGCATGGATTCGAGTGCTTGATGATAGAGACCGCAGGGATGCCGCGGAATTCGAGCGCCGAGTTGAGCGCGCCTTCGCCGTCGAGGTAGTTGTTGTATCCGAGCGGGCCGCCGTGGACCTGTTTGCAGTGCGGCAGGTTCGGCCACGCGAGCGTTTCGTCCTGATACATCCAGCCGACCTGATGCCAGTTTTCGGCGTAGCGGCCGAGCTTGATTCCGTCCGTGTATTTCAGGCGCCGGGTCATCTTGCCTTCGAGTTGCTTACTGAAGAAAATGTTGATCGCCGCGTCGTAGTCGGCGGTGCGCTCGAACGCGATCGATGCAAGCCGCGCCCGCGTTTCGCGCGACACGCCGCCTTTGTTCGACTTCATCTCCGCCATGATCGTTCCGTACGAATCCGGACTGACGACTATCGCCACGCCGTCGAAATTCTTCGCCGCCGCGCGCACCATGCACGGGCCGCCTATGTCTATGTTGTCCACCGCTTTCTCGATCGTGCAGTCGCCCGCCGCGGTTACCTTCTCGAACGGGTACAGGTTGCACACCACCATGTCTATCTTCGGGATGCCGAGTTGTTTCGCCTGTTTTACATGCGTCGCGCTGTCGCGCCGGTAGAGCAGGGCGCTTTCATAGTTGAAACTGATGGTTTTCATGCGTCCGTCGAAATAGTCGTCCTTCGTGTTGCCGGTAATCTTTTTGATCGGAACGATTTTGATTCCGGCGTCCGTGAGCGCCTTCGCCGTCCCGCCGGTGGAAATGATCTTCACTCCGTTTTTAACGAGGAACTTCGCGAACTCAACGACGCCCGTCTTGTCGCTGACACTGATTACGGCTGTTTCAATTTTAAGCATTTATCCATCTCCCTTTTTAATATCAATTTTAAGTCTCGTCGAAATCCCATGAGATGCAAGATGGCGGTATTATATGTTTGATTTGAAGAGAGGGCAATCCCTATTTTAGTGTACAGGGTATAGGGTTAAATGCTTTTTCCCAGTCCCCAACTGACCAGCCCCAATCCCGTCTTTTGCTTTTCGCTGTCTTCTGTCTGCTTTATGCTGTCTACTGTTTTTTAGTATTCGCACATCCGCCCGTTGTTTCTCAGCCACCTTCTTTTATCCTTATATTCCGGCGCCGCGCCGGCGACGAGCGCCCAGAATCTCGGCGAGTGGTTGTGCTCGATCAGGTGCGCGAGCTCGTGAATGCATACGTATTCAATCACGTCGTCCGGCGCGAACAGCAGCCGTGTCGAAATGTTGATGTTCCCCGCTCGCGAACAGCTTCCCCAGCGTGTCTTGCTGTTTTTGAAACTGATATTTTTCACGTCGGCGTTGAAATGTTTCGCGTTCAGCTCCCGTATTCTCTCTTCGAGTTCCGGCAGCCGCTTTCGCGCGATGCAGCGCGAGATCAGCGCAGGGATTATCTTGTTTCTCTCATCTTCCGGGAGATCGGACGGGATTTTAAGGCGGATGTTGTCGCCTGCGATCCGCGCCGAACAGGTTTTCCGATTCTCTAACGAAATCGAGATAGAATAAAGGTGGCCGCCGACATCGAGAGTGTCGCCGTCCGAATAAACTTTCTGCTGCTGCGGCCTCAGCGAGTTCGGGTTGCCGCGCAGCTTCCCGACTGCCCAGTCTGTCATCTTCGCGACATAATCCGCGCGCAGTTTCTGACTGTAACCGGCCGGTATCCGGATGTTGATCGAGGTCGCGCGAATGGAAGCGGCGCAGTTCCGCCGCGTTTCGTAATGTATCTTCAGAGGATAAAACGCGCCGTCAACTTCGAGCGTCGATTTCACGGTTTGCCGTCGGGTTCGTTTCATTCAGAGCATTTCGAATTCTCGTTTTAGAAAGCAGGAACACAGCATGCTGTGCCCCTACGGCAAGGATAAATCATCACTTTTTGAAGCGCAACTTAAACGTCCTTATCTCATACGGCTTGATATCGAACCGCAAGGCTCCGGACACGACTTTCGCCGGGGCGGCGGCCTTTTCAAGCAGATCGCATTCCATCGCTTGAACTATCGGCTTGAAGAGCTTAACAGAGACAGGCCCGCGCGCGTTGCGGCTTTCGTACAGCCGGATCACCAGCGCGTCTTCATCCTCGGCGAGCTTGAGCGCGGCCAGCATTACATTCGGCCGGTTGATGGAAATGAACGAAACGGACGGGTCGAGGCCGGCGCGTGATTTCGCGAGCGGGACAGACGCGAGCGGGTCGTTGAGTTCCCAGGCGCGGCGCGGCGTGTCCGCCTGCCGCCAGTCGCCGGCGTGCGGGTAGAGGCTGTAGGTGAACTCGTGATGGCCGAGGTCCGCCGTCGGGTCGGGCCGCTGGGAGCCTTTCAGCAACGTCAGGCGCATCAGATTGCCCCGG